>Ga0194132_10006219_pt1 | contig 18671 bp, 16 predicted proteins | sample TA2KigOf80mmetaG_FD_148612 | JGI IMG/M metagenome (GOLD analysis project Ga0194132, IMG submission 148612) | Freshwater microbial communities from Lake Tanganyika, Tanzania - TA2015054 Kigoma Offshore 80m | ecosystem: Environmental > Aquatic > Freshwater > Lake | place: Tanzania: Lake...
GGTCTTACATGAGCGGCGACACTGTAGGCGCCAACCACAGGCCGAGGGCGGGGTCGTTGAAGATCTGCCCGTTGTCGAGCACGAAGTCGTTCGACGTCGAGCCGGGCAGGAGGTCGACCTGGTAGCTCGACCCAGCCGAGGCTTCCGATCCGGTGTGGACGATGACGCCTTGGGCGATGTTGGCATCAGCGCCCACTTTGGCACGCGCCTCGACGTAGTACCAGGTCTTGCGGCCGTAGGCGTCCACTTCTTTGAGAATCTTCAAGGCCTTGGGGAACGTGGTGCTCGTCGACATGGCATCGATGCGGTACGCGCCTTCGCTGCCGACGACCTGGATGGGCGGCTGCGTGCTGTAGTTCAGCCAGCCGAGCCGCTCCTTCTGAAACGCGTTCATGTGGCCGCTCGACGGAATGCCCATGACATCGTGGCTGTCGCCGTACTCGATCGATGTGCAGCCGGCCGAATCGCACGGCCGCGAGTGCGAGTGGTAGGCCCCGAAGTTGTGCCCGAGCTCGTGGGCGACGACCTTCAGCGCGTAGCTGCCGTTGATCCACGACCGCGAAGGATTGCCGCCGACCGAGCCGAGGCCCCACCAGCTACAAGCGTTCATGTCAGGGAAGGCATAGACCTTCCGGGTGTAGTTCGAGAGCACGGCTCCGGCCGCGGTCGCGGCCTGGTCGGCGAGCGAGGAGATTCTGCTCGAATCGCACGTCGTGTTGTCCATGGGGATGGTGAACCATCCCAAGACATCACCGACGAGCGAGGTTTGGCCGTAGGTGTTCTCGAGAAAGAAGTTGCTCGTCGTCTGAAAGGTCATCGACGCGGCGGTGGTCAGCGTGTACGGGGTCGAGACGGCGTTCTGGAAGTTCACCAGAATAACGATTGTGCGCTGCGGACCGAACGTGTTGGCGATGCCAGGCGACAAGGCCTGCACGCTGCCGGAGTCGGAGTTGAGCGCGAGCGTGTTGTTGTCGAGGCGTCCTCGTGCACGGACGCGCGCGCCAGTCAGGAGCTCGGGCGGTGTGCCCGCAAACTGCAGCCGAACGCGACCGCCGTTGGCGTGGAGGTAGTGAAACAGGCGCGCCCCGCGGTCTGAGTCTTCGTACTGCACTTCGAGCTCGCCCGTGAGCTCTGTCTCTGCCACCGCTCGTGGCGCCGGTTGCGCCGGTAGCTGCGCCTGCGCGCGCGCCGGCATGTTGATCGTCAGCATGACGGCACACGCGCCCACGACTCCCACCGCGACGCTCTGGATCCGTTCGGGCACACGTCGGGCGAACCTCATCGTCACACGCCTCCTGATTGAGCGGGGGAGTCGCTTGCTGCGGTGGAGTGAGGCAAGGCTAGGTCCATGCGGGAGACCGTGCAGTCCTTGGGCAAGACGAGCGGTTCCGCCTCCGACTTGGGCAGCCGCCAGAGACGAATCCGTCGAGCAGATTGCGCGACCGTCGCGACGACTACGCGGCGGCTACGTGTCGGGCAAGGTCGTGCGGCTCTGTCACAAGAGGTGTCGTCAGGCCCCTGGCCTGCCAACCGTGATCGCTGAGGGCGTTCGTTACGGCTTGCGCTCGAGCGCGTTCAGCCGGGCGTCGTGCTCCAGGAGGACGCGCGCGAAATTGGCGTGCTCAGCCGCGTAACCCACCTGGAAGCGCGCAAAGTCGTTGGCGACCGCGATAATCTTGTCGAGAACGACGTGCTGGTCGCTGCGCATCTGCTCGGCGACGATCTCGAAACGCCGGCGCGTGGTTTCGCCCTCCGCCCGAATCTCCTCGCGCAGGGCCTCGTCGCCGGCCTTCATCTCGCGGCGCAGCTCGGCGAGTTGCTCGTCGACCCTCGCGAACCGGTCGTCGATCTGCGCAAACCGGCCGTCGATTTGGGCGAACCGCTCTTCGACCCGCGCGAACTGCGCGTCCATCTCTTTCTTGAGCTCGACGACCTTCATGGCGCGCCTCCGATCCTAGCATCGTCGGCAGTGGCTGATGCGAGCGACGTGCCGTGGGGAATGGCGTGTGCCAGGCCTGATCTCACGTGAGGTGTGCAGTACCTGCCACTCCGAAACGATGGCCAAGTCGAAGATCCGCTGTCCAACGCCGACGTGACGAAGCAGGAGGCGTTGCAGTGGGCGACCTCGTGCGCAATTTCGCCGGGGGCGTCACTCTGGACGCGGCGTTCGTGCACGGCATCCAGCGCTCACTCGAAGCCATCGAGGCATCGCGCGTCGCCCCCTGCCACTCGCGAAAGATGTGCCGGTGCGACCGGCTCGAGACGATAAGACGGACGTGCCCGCAACGCGCGCACGTGCTGTCGCGATCGTTCTGGCCGCATTCTGCCTGATGGGTTCCTCGCAGGCGGGACCTCCAGACTTTCCGCCCGCCGACGGCTACGTCAACGATGTCGCTGGGGTGCTGGACGAGTCAGCCGAAAGGTACCTCGAAGGCTTCCTCGCGACGCTCGAGCGCGATACATCGGCCGAGGTGGCAGTGGCGACCGTGCGCTCGCTCGACGGCCTAAGCGTCGAGGAGTACGCGAGCCGGTTGTTCGCCACCTGGGGGATCGGCAATCGCAACCACGACAACGGTGTGCTCCTACTCGTCGCGCCCCACGACCGCGTCGTCCGGATCGAGGTGGGCTACGGCCTCGAGGGCACGCTCCCGGACGGCCTCGCCGGCGAGATCATTCGCCAAGACATCCTCCCGGAATTCAGGGCCGGCAACGTTCCCCGCGGTATCGGCCGAGGGCTCGATCGCATCGCCAGAATCGTACGCGGCGAGGCAGCGGCGAGGGCGATCGTCCCGTCCTCGGCCACGGTGGCTGCCGATGACACGCCGTCGGCGTGGGTCGTCGTGCCGTTCCTCGGTTTCTTCGTGGCCCTTGGCGCCTTCGTCGCGGGGATCGGCCTCAGGACGAAAGCGGGTGGCGTCCTGCTGTGGTGTGCCATGTTCGCTGGCATCCCCCTGGTGATGTCCACGGCCTTCTCGCCGATGCTGACGCTGACGGTGTTCGCGCCTCTCGCTCTCGCCGCCGCCTTCTTCGGACACCGGAAGGCCCAATCGGATGGGTGGATCAACAGCGCACGCACCGGCTCGTCCTCGGTTGCCGACGGCACGGCCCCGTCAGGCTGGAACATGGGCGGGTTGAGCGACTCGTCCGGTGACTCGACATCCGATTCGTCGAGCTCGTCCGACTTCGGCGGAGGCTCCTCGGGCGGCGGCGGCGCAACGGGCCACTGGTAGCAGCGCTTTTGAGGCAGGCGAATTGCCCGTCTGCCTCGGGTGCCACACGTCAGTCACCACCGCGGTGCCAGGGACGATCGCCATGAATGCCATTTCCGGCACGGGCGCAGCGCGCGGCCCGCTGACGATCGGCGCTACTCGATGCCGTGAAGGTGAACCTACCGCGGAATGCGAACGGTGATGGGATCGACCTGCTGCGGCATCGGCGCCGGGGCGTGAGCGTCAGCCGCGCGTGTTTTGACGTTTCATGCACGAGATCCTTATGACCTCGCAATAGGGACAAGTTCTATACTGCGCGCTATTCGACCATAAACGCCCTGACACTCCACCGTCCCTCAGGAGAACACATGTCCCGACTCTTCGACGGAAGCCTGGTTGCTGGCCTCCTGGGTGTGCTGGCCGTCTTCAGTCTGGGTCCGATGCCCGGCAGCGGTTCCGTCGCCGCGGCACCGACAGCCAGGCCGGACGTGCTCTTTCCCGATCACGGCGACGACACTCCCTGGGAACTGCGCGACATCCCGCCTGGGCTGCCGGCAGCCGTCCGCGAACATCGCGAAATGCCCCGAAAGCTTCTGCCCGGAAGGGAATGGTCGGTAGGCACGTCCGGTCCCGACGTGCTGGTGCAGGGCGTAGCGGTGAGTGGGTCATCCGCGATTGGAGGGACCGGCTTCGAGGGCGTGCCCAACGTGAACGGCGTGTTGCCGCCGGATACGAACGGCGATGTGGGGCCCGCCCATTACGTGCAGACCGTGAACAGTTCCTTTGCCATCTGGAACAAGAGCACCGGGCAGAAGCTCTATGGGCCTGCGAACATCAACACGTTATGGAGTGGATTTGGCGGAGCCTGCCAGACTCGCAACGATGGCGATCCGATCGTGCTCTACGATCACCTGGCAGACCGCTGGCTCATCGCGCAGTTCGCCCTCCCTCGGTATCCGGTCAAGCCGTTTTACATTTGCGTCGCCGTGTCCAAGACCTCGGACCCGGAAAAAGCTTGGTCGCGTTACGCGTACAAGTTCGACAAGCTGCCGGACTACCTGAAATTCGGCGTCTGGGCGGATGCCTACTACATGGCGATCAATCAGTTCAAGTCGGGCTCGGGTACTTGGGGAGGACAAGGCGTGGTGGCCTTCGAGCGGGCGCGGATGCTTGCGGGTCAGTCGGCGCGTGCCGTCTCCTTCGATCTCCACGGCGTCGATCCGAATCTCGGTGGCATGCTGCCCTCGCACCTCACTGGACCCGCTCCCGCACCCGGGACGCCGAACACCTTTGCCGTGATCGATGACGATGCATGGGGATACTCGGCCGATCAGATTCAGCTGTGGGACTTCGGCGTGAACTGGACCACGCCGTCGGCCTCGACCTTTACCAAGCAGGCGGCATTGTCCCCGGCCCCGTTTGACAGCAATCTGTGCGGCTACGCGCGCAACTGCATTCCGCAGCGCGGTACTACGGTGAAGATCGACACCCTTTCCGACCGGCTGATGTACCGGCTGAACTACCGAATCGTCGGCAGCACTCCTACGCTCGTCGTCGCGCACTCGGTCGACGTGAGCGGGGCCGATCGCGTCGGTATCCGATGGTACGAGCTTCAGCGAACCAGCGCCTCGTGGGCAATCGCGCAGGAGGGCACGTACACTGGACCCAGCGCTAACGCCGACCACCGCTGGATGCCGAGCGTCGCCATCAACAAGAACGGGGCGATGGCGCTCGGCTACTCGGTGTCGAGCACCAGCACCTATCCGTCAATCCGCTTCACCGGGCGGCTGGCGAACGACGCCGCGGGCACGATGTCGCAGGGCGAGGGGGAGATCATCGCCGGTGCCGGCTCGCAGACCCACACGAGCGGACGCTGGGGAGACTACGCCTCGATGTCGGTCGATCCGGTCGACGGCTGTACGTTCTGGTTCACGAGCGAGTACTACGGTGCCGCCGGTGGTAGCGCGGGGTGGCGTACGTACGTCGGGTCGTTCAAGCTCCCCGACTGCCCGTAGGCGGGCCTGTCCGACATCGTCCCTATCGGTTGTTCGGATCGGGGCGCGAAGTGTTCGGAGTTCGGGGCTGCGTGGGGTCTTTCCGGCGTCGGTCCGCGTCACTGGCGCGTGGTCGGTGGTCCAATGACAAGTTGGTGTTCTGCTTCCCATCCAGACGGAGGTCGGTCATGAGAGCGGTGGTTCTGTCGAGCGTGTTGGTGATGTCAATCGGTGCTCGCGCGTATGGTGCGAACTGCGCCGGTTTGCCGAACGAAGCCGATCTCAGGTCGGCCATGAATGCCGCCTCCGCGTCCGGCTCGCCTGCGGGTGGCTTGTTCGGAGGGGCCAAGATGTGGGCTGCGGTCGTGAACCGTGACGGAGAAGTCTGCGCTTTCGTGACATCGACCGCGGATCCGACTCAGGTGTGGCCGGGCAGCCAGGCCATCGCGAAGGCAAAGGCGTACACCGCGAATGCGTTCAGCCTCGATACCTTTGCGCTGTCGACCGCCAGACTCTATACGTTCACGCAGCCGGGACATTCGTTGAACAGCCTGGGACAGTCGAACCTGTGGAACCCCTCGCTGCTCGCCCCTCCCGATGGCACATCGGGCGGGAGGAATCAGATTGCAGGAGGGCTCATCTTCTTCGGAGGTGGACTGCCGATCTACAAGACAACGCCGTCAGGAAAAGTGCTGATCGGAGGGCTCGGCATCAGCGGCGACACATCGTGCACCGATCACGAGATCGCCAAACGAGTCCGCAACATCCTTGGCCTGAATCCTGCGGGCGGAGCCTTCGCCGACGACATCGTCTACAGTCCTCCTGATGCTCCTTCCGTGTTCGCGCATCCGGTGTGCCTCAACACGTACAGGAACGGCGTCTTCATCGGCAACGAGGCGCCCGCGACGTACCCAATGGCGCCGTGAGTCCGCCTCGAAGGCGACAGGCACGCGGTGAGCGGAGTGGCCGTGGCAGATCGCGTTGGAGACGGCCGTCCCATCTATACTTGCGTGACGGATCTGGACGACGTGTCACGAGCCTCTCTTGGTGCGCTCAACCGACTGCGGGTGATCGGCTTCCTCGAGGGAGTCTCGTTCCTGGTCCTCCTTGGGATTGCCATGCCGCTCAAGTACTTCGCCGGGCGGCCCGAGATGGTCCGTTACGTGGGCTGGACCCATGGCCTGCTGTTCACGGCCTTTGTCGCGACGGTCGCGCTGGTCGCCCGCCGACTGCAGTGGAGCTACGACCAGATCGCCGGTGCCGTGGTTGCGGCGCTGTTGCCAGGTGGCACCTTCGTCCTCGACAAGCGCCTCAAGCGCGCGATCCTGGAGATCGAACGGCGCGGGACGGCCATCCCGCCCGCGACCTCCGTGCCGCAGCACCGGGCGCCATGCGACGCAGGCAGGACGGGTGCCTGAAGGAGACGGCGCCCTCGCGCGACACCAGGGTGATTTCGCGTACCATGGTCGATCCAAGCGACGACCGCCGTGGCACCTACACCTCCGTATGCACCGTCTCTGACCGACGATCCTGCCCGGGTCGAGCGCGCGATTGCCGCATCTCGGCTTTTTCTTGCGACCGCGGGCCTGGTCGCCATTCGGCTGGATCCGCCCTCGCCCGCGGGCGAGGCGACCATCGCCTATGCGATCTTCGTGGTGTACCTCGGGTTCGCGGTCTTGTGCCTGAGCGCGCTGCGCGGGCGGACGCACGGCGCGTGGCTCTTCGGCTTCGTCACCCACATCGTCGATCTGGCGGTTGCGGGAGCGGCGACGCTCGCAACCGAAGGCGCGCAGACGCCGTTTCTCGTGTTCTTGTTTTTTCCGCTGGTCACGGCGGCCTACCGCTGGGGCATGCTGGAGACGCTCGGCACGGCGGCCGCCTCGATTGCGTTCTTGGCCGCCGAAGGCATGCTCGTCGCACGCGGCGGCACCCGTGGCTTTCCACACGTGGAGCTCACCGCGGCCGGTCTCATTCTGCGCGCGTCGTATCTGGCCTTGCTCGGTTTCCTCATCGGCTACCTGGCGGATGCCGATAAGCGCCACCGGCGGGAAGTGCTGTGTGTGTCGCGCATGCTGCGCGACGCGCGCGTCGGCGCGAGGCTCGATTCCGTGATGCCGCAGGTGATGCGGTCGGCGCTCCGCTTCTTCGGCGCTCGGCAGGCGCTGCTCGTCATGCAGGAGACGCGCACCCATCGAACCTTTCTCCGGCACTTCGAGGCCGGGACGGCTGCGACGGGCGCAAGCGAGTCCGGCGTGCAGGAGATCGCACTGGACCGACGCGGCGACTACCTCTTCGACCTCGCTGGCGTCGCATGCCACGGCGTCACCTCCTGGTTTCACCGCCGTCACGTCTTCTTTTTCGTCGGAACGGACGCACGGAACGAGCGGGTGGCGACGACGAGGATCGACGTGCCGGCGGGCTTCGTCGCGATGCACCGCTGTCGACGGATGGTCGTCATCGACCAGCTCTTCGACAACGAGTGGCGCGCCCGTGCCTTCATCCTCAACCCGCAGTTCGCCTTCGATCGCGACGAGCTGGTGCGGTCGGCGAAGCGCATCGCCGATCAGGTCGCACCCGCGCTGTACGATCGCTACATGGTCCAGCGGCTTCGGTCGCGTGCCATGTCGGCCGAGCGCGCGCGCATCGTGCGAGAGCTCCACGACGGGCCGGTCCAATCGCTGCTCGGGGTCGAGATGCAGCTCGCCGTGCTGCGGCGCCGCGCCGCCGCGCTGGCACCCGAGCTCGTCAGCGACCTGGCGCGGTTCCACGATGTGCTGAAGAACGAAGTGATCAACCTGCGCGAGGTCTTCGAGGGCATCCGCGCGGGCATCGACGGCGAGGGCCCCGTGCAGGACGGGATCGCCGATCTGGTCGCCCGTTTCGGTGTCTACACGGGGGCTGCGGCGCACTTCCGATCCGACGATGGGCCGACGCTCGTCACGCCGAGACTGCGCCGCGAGATTCTTCGGATCGTGAGCGAGGCGCTCTCGAACGTGCGAAAGCACAGCGGCGCCCGCCGGGTGACGGTGCGCTCGATGGTGCGCGAGCGCCGCATGTTCGTCAGCATCGAGGACAATGGGCGCGGGTTTGCCTTCGCTGGTGTCAGGACGTCGGCCGACCTGCAGGCCGCGGGGTCGGGACCGCGGACGATTCTGGAGCGGCTGCGGGCCATTGGTGGCGAGATGATCATCGACTCGAAGCCGGGTGTCGGCTCGCGCGTCGAGTTCGCCGTGCCGCTCGACGAAGCCTCCGCCATCTAGAGGCGAACGCCCATGGTCCGCATAGTCATCGCCGACGACCACCCCATCTTCCGCGACGGGCTGCGGCGCCTGCTCGAAGACGAGGCGACCTACGCGATCGTCGGGGAAGCGGCCAACGGACGCGAGGTGGTGCGTCTGGTTCGTGAGCGATCACCCGATATCGTGCTCCTCGATCTGGCGATGCCGGACGTCTCGGGCCTGGACGCGCTGCGCGAGCTCGCCGCCGGGGGCCTCACCTCGCGCGTGATCATGCTGACCGCCTCGATCGACAACGCTGACGCCGTGACGGCCATCCACCTCGGCGCGCGTGGCGTCGTGCTCAAGGAAGCGGCCACCGAGGTCCTCATCGACGGCATCAATCACGTCATGCGAGGGGAGTACTGGGTGGGGCAGGGCGGCGCCTCCGACCCGCTGCGGGCGATCGAGCCGCTGCTGGCACCGGGCCAGTCGGGTCCCCCGGCCGGGTTCGACTTGACCGTCCGCGAGCGCGAGATCGTCGCGGCCGTGGTGGCGGCCTTCAGCAACAAAGACATCGCGTGGCGCTTCTCAATCACCGAGAATACGGTCAAACATCACCTGACGAACATCTTCAACAAGCTCGGCGTGACCAATCGCCTCGAGCTGGCGATGTTCGCGCTCAACAACAACCTGCCGCTGCCGACGGTCACCTGGGAGTGAAAATGAAGCACCGCATCCTCGTCACCACCGTCATGCTTGTCACCGCGATCGCCGCGGCGGCGTCCGCCGAAGAGCCGGGCTATCACGAGCGGGTGTTTCCCTTGGCGGACGGTCTGAAGATGCCGTACGCCATCTCGATTCCGAAGGGCGACTCGTCGACACCGCGGCCGCTGGTCCTGGCGCTGCACCCGGGCGGCGAGCGGCCGAGCTTCTACGGCAGCTGGTTCGCCAAGGTCGTCGTGATGCCCGCGTTGACCGAGCTCCAGCCGATCGTCGTGGCGCCCGACTGTCCGACCAAGTCCTGGGCGGAACCGGGTGCCGACCAGGCGGTGTCAGCGCTGCTCGAGATGGTGATGAAAGATCACCGCGTCGACAGACGCCGCATCCTGGTCACGGGCTTCAGCATGGGAGGACGCGGCACGTGGTACTTCACCTCGAAGCACCCCGATCTCTTCACGGCCGCGATTCCGATGGCTGCCTCGACGCGCGAGCTCTCACAGGAGACGCTGGCCAAAATGCCCACCTACATCGTCCACAGCCGGAAGGACCAGGTCGTCCCGTTCGAGCCGGCCGAGGAGAACGCGAAGGCGCTTGCGGGGCTCGGCCGCGTGGTGAAGTTCGACGCGGTAGACGATCTCGGTCACTACCAAATGGCGGGATACGTGCCGGCGCTGAAACGCGGCGTCGCGTGGGTCCTCGAGCGCTGGGCCTCGCAGCGATGAGTCAGTCTCGAGCTGCGGATGCTGAGTCCGCACTCAGCACGGACACCGCGACCGAGAGTGGCGCGGCTATGAGATCACCACGGGGCGCGAGAAGGGGGCCGAGCACGCGTCGAGATTGATGTGCGGCTCGTAGAGGCGGATGTAGCGGACGAGCTTTCGCTCGTCGGCTCCGTTGTGAAAGAAATCGGAGGCGAGGAGGTACGCCGAGACGATGCGCTCTTCGCCGTGGTTGAGCGTCGTCGCGAGCGCGCTGTAGCCCGTCACGTGCAGGTGCCGGTAGAGCGGCGCGGCGGTCTGAAGCGCTTTCAGCTTGAGCGGTGAGGTGGCCTGTCTCGCCGCGAGATCGGCCGCAAACTGCTGGAGTCCGGCTTCGTCGAGCTGCAAGTAGCCGAGGCGCTTGCGCACGATCATCAGAATGGCGGCACGCGCCTCGACGAGCGCAAAGCGACCGCCGAGCAGGGCACCGGCCCCGACGCACGCCGACAGCAGGAAGCGGCGGCGGTTCATGGTGACGCGATCACCCAGCGGCGACGAAAAGGTGGTCCGCGGCCCGGAGCGAGAGCGCGGAGACGGTCAGCGTCGGATAGGCTGGGCTCGCCGTCGGAAAGGCACTCGCCCCGAGCACGAGCAGGTTTCGGATGTCGTGGTGGACGAGATGCCGGTCCACGACACTGGTCGCTTTGTCATCGCCCATCACGACCGTGCCCTGGATATGCGCGGTGGTCCGGCCCAGGGTGGTCGAGACCACGCCTTCGATGGGAAGCGCCTCGCCGAGTGTCTCGAGCATCTGGGGAATGCGCGCACGGCCGCGCTCCGCATACTCCGAGTACCCGTGGAATTCCGCCTCGGGCAGCGCGGGCCGCTCGCCGTGGATTCGGACCTGATTGTCGTCGCGCGGCAGCTCGTCGAACATGAACCGCAGGTACGCGCGCTCGGTCCAGCGTCCGCGCTCGGCCCTGAGCGGCGCGTGACCGAGCGAGAAGGGCGAGTTCCAGTTCTCGATCAGGCATGCTGCCCGTTCGCGGCGGTGTTCCCCCTCGTAGAAGAGATAGCCGAGGCCCGAGATGACCGAGCTGCCGTCGTAGCCTCGCAGACCGCGCAAGTCGAGGCAGACATCGACCGAGAGCTGCTCGTGCAGGCGCTTGCCGAGGAGCGGATGCGAGAGGTTCGAACGCAGCAGGATGTGCGGGTTGAAGAGCGCGCTCGCCGCGAGCACGACCAGCTCGGCGTCGACGCGCTCGTTGCGCCCCTGTCGCCTGTACTGCACGCCGGTCGCACGACCGCCGGCCGTGTCGACGACCTCGGCGGTCGCCTCGAGCTGCAGCGTGACGCGCGGATCGGCGTAGATCGAGGCGAGCCCGTTCTGCACCGTGAACTTCGCGTCGACGGGGCAGAGCTCGCAAATGCCGCTGGCACAGCACACGCGACGCGTCGGTGTGGGCCGGCTGGCCCGGGCCGTCGCCGGCGCGAGCCAGAGGTCCGGAAAGCGAGCGGCGAGCCGCTCGTCGACGCTCGACAGCCGGTGCGGCGGCAGCGGGTACGGCTTCGAGCGCGGCATCGGGCTCGTAGGCGGTCCCGAGACGGCCATCACGTCTTCAACGACAGTGTAGTGCGCCTCGAGGTCGTCGTAGGAGAGCGGCCAGTCCTGTCCCACGCCGTAGCGGGAGCGGAGCTCGAAATCACCGGGCATCATACGCGTGGCACCGGCCCACCAACATTTCGAGTTGCCGCCGAAGCCCGGGCTCGTGAGCCACTGCTTGTCGGGTGTGAGGTTGACGAAGACCTCGGTCGGTTCGAGGCTCGACGTGCGACGATGCTCGAGCTGCCAGGCCTTCGAATCCTGGCGTCCCCGCTCGAGCACGAGGACGCGCGCGTTCCGCGGCGCGCGCTCGAGATAGCGTAGGAGGAAGAACGCGCCAGCGAAGCCGGTGCCTACGATGACGACATCGTATCTAGCGGCCATGCATGGTGCGCGGCTCGCTCTTTCGGCGCCAGGGCATGCCCGAGAGCGTCGACGGATCGCGGCCAGGCCCTGAATCGATGCGCTCCGCCTCGGCGCGGATGCTCCAGAGCTCTTTACGAGCCCAGAGGGCGTTCCAGACGAGGAAGCTGAGCGCGGTCCCGTTGGCAATGGTCGACACGCCCTGCGTGCTGGCCTGGAGGGTCGCCAGCACCACGAAGAAGAGCAGACGCGCGGTGTCTTGACGCCCGCGCGGCCACTCGCCGTCGACGCGGTAGTGATAGTACGGGACCCAGCGCGCCAAGAGGAGTGCGCCGATGGCGCTGACGGCAATGGGGGCGGCCGGCACGAGGATCAAGAACGCGCCGGCACGCGCGAACTGGAGCCCGACGAACATCCAGATTCGCGTCTGTTTGTCGAATCGGTTGTAGAGTCGGAACCACAGCAGCGTCGCCAACAGGACAAAGAGCCAACGGCCCACGTCGGCCGCCACGGGCCGAGCCGGGTATCGGAGCACGGCGAGGCCAAGCACGCCAGCTCCCGCGGCCCAGAAGAGCGGCTGCCATTGATGCACGTACTCTCTGCGGGTGAAGTACTGGTCGGTCAAATGCGGCTTGGCCTCGAACCGCGCCGCCTGCAGGTCGTTGTCCATGTAGCCGAGCTCATAGATCGCCCAGAACGAGATCAGCAGCAGACCGAGACCGATCGTGTGGAAGAGCGGTGCGGAGGCGAGCGCGAGGGAGGCAAAGAGCCAGCACGCGAAGTCTTCGCGGATGACCGAGCGGGACAGGTACATCTCGCCGGGCCGCTTCACGAACGTCGTGTACTCGCCCGGGAGATAGACATGACTGAGCGCCCGGCGGAACCGGGCCTCGGGCCAGAGGGTCCGGAGCGGACGTGCACAGCGCTCGAGTAGCGGCAGATCGTCGGTCGAATCGGTCAGCACGAGCGACTCGGCGACGGCCCGCTCACCCAGGGCGCGCTCGACCATGGGCAGCTTCCCCGCCTGACGAGCGGACAGCCACGAGGCGTTGGTCGCAAGGAGTCGCGCATCCGCGAGCCCCATGGCTCGCAGCAGTGGCGCCACGATTGGCTGAAACCCGACCGTCGCGACGACGAGCCGGCCGTTGATCGACCGCAGTCCGGTGAGCAGCGCCTGGTTGGTGAACTCCGCCGCGAGATCCGGCGCGCGCGCTTGCCAGGTGCTCCAGGTCCAGGGCATGAGGGTCCCGACGACCCGCACGCGCCACACATCGCGCGTGGCCACGCCACCCGTCCAACGCCAGGGCTGAACGACATCGAGGAGGCGGAGCAGCACGAGCGCCAGGAGCGCCGGTCGCGCCGAGTCGAGGAAGTCTTCGGTGGAGTTCCTGAGGTAGAGGGTCTCGTCGAGGTCGACGATGATCGGCCCGGGATGGCGCGCCACGTGAGCGAGCGCAACGTCTGGCTCAACGTCAAACGCTGTGGGCGCCGGCGCCATACGGTTCATCACTGCAGAGAATGACTTGGAGCGAGTCGTCGTTCTTCTGAGCACGTCGTTGTCGCAACGAAGCCTACTACTGTCTTCAGGGAACGGATACAGAATAACAGCTCTCGAGGTTGAAATCGCGAAGGAATTCTGTGCAGTCTGTTGAATGCCCTTATAGTCATCTCAACGGACGAATAGGAGGAGCTTTGTCCGCCGCCCGGGGCGGCGTGCCCAGACGTGACGTCAGAGGGCTGATTGAGCGATGATGTCGGCACGATCGACCGGGGTTTCAGGTGCCGGTTGTCAACAGTCCAAGGCAGCCCGGCGGGCCGGCGCGTGCGGGATAGAGGGGGAAGTATGGCCGTTCGGACACGAGCTTCTCGGGGCATCAGCAGACGTCGAGCGCTGCAGTGGATGGGAGGCACGGCCGGGCTGGGCGTGGCCCACGGTTGGGCGGGACTGACGCCGGCCGCGGCCCAAACGGTCTTCCGGAGCGTTCAGCAGCCGAAGTTTCCCAAGGGCGCCATCATTCGCACGATCCTGAAGGACCTCGCGCCCGAGTCGCTGACCTCCGGGGCGACACTCATCCACGAGCACCTCGGGAACGACGTCGAGCTCATGGTGGAAGAGCTGCGTGGCGCGGCTGCCGACGGCCTTGGGTGCCTGGTCACGGCGACAACGGACCGCCGTACGGACGAGCAGGTCGAAGCGATTCGTCAAATCGCGAAGCGGTCGTCAGTGCACGTGGTCGTCGCTGGTGGCTACCTGGAGGACACGGGGTTCCACCTGTATCCCAAGCACATCGCATCGATGAGCGAACAGCAGCTCGTCGACGAGCTGCTCGGCGATGCGAAGAAGCATCGCTGGGGGGCCTTTGGCGAAATTGGGACCTCGCTCACGCTCCAGCCCGATGAACGGAAGATGCTGCGCGCGATCGGACAGGCGAGCGCGCAGACCGGTATTCCCATCTTCACGCACGTGCCGCACGAAGGGTGTCCCAGCTGTGCGCTGGAGCAGCTCGAGGTCTTCGAATCGGTGGGGGTCAAGCCGACCAGCGTGTGCATCGGACACCTGGCGACGATTCAGATCAAGCAGGACCCGAACATGGAAACGCACCAGAAGATCGCCAAGCGCGGCGCCTTCGTCGACTTCGGGCCGGTCGGTCACGAGATGGCTCGGTCGTTCATTCCAGAGGGGGAGAAGGCGAAGCGGTTCAAGATGCTCGTCGACGCGGGCATCGAGGATCAGCTGCTGCTCACCTCCGACATGGGGAACCCGAAGCACTACCAGTCGAACTGGGGCCACGGTTACTCGGCGGTGCTCGCGCAGTTTGTGCCCAAGCTCCGGCTCGCCGGGGTCAAGGAGACGACCATCCGCAAGGTGCTCGTCGACAATCCGCGGCGCTTCCTGGCCTTCGTGCCGAAGACGACGTAGGCCGCACGGCGGCCGGACGTCGAGCTGGAACCTGCGAAGGAAACGCGGAACGGCGTGACCACCCATCCGAACGGCGCGCGCGTCCTGGTCGACGCTCTGAAGGCGCACGGCGTCGACGTCATCTTCGGCATTCCGGGGATTCACAACCTCGCGATTTACGACGCGCTCTACGCCGATGAGCGCGTCCGCCTCGTGACGACGCGCGACGAGCGCGGCGCGGCGCACATGGCCGATGGGTACGCCCGCGCCACGGGGCGTCCGGGCGTGTGCCTGACGGTGCCGGGTCCCGGCGTGACCAACGCGTTGACGGGGATCGGCGAGGCGTATGCCGACTCCTCGCCCGTGCTGCTGCTTGCGACACAGCTGGCGACTGATACGATCGCGTCGGACAAAGAGGACTTCCACCAGCTGCGTGACACCGAGGCCGTTCTCCGCTCGGTGACGGTGTGGGGAACGCGTCCCGCGACCGCGAATGAGATCGCGCACGGCGTCGACGAGGCCTTCCGTCGGTTTCACACGACCCGCCCCCGGCCGTGCTACCTCGATCTCCCGATGGACGTATTGGCAGCCCGCGCCGAGGTGCCAATTCCCGCTGTGCCTGCCAACGACACACCGGACGTGCCTGAGCCGGCGCTCGTCAGCCGCGCGCTGACGATGTGGCTCAGCGCCGAGCGGCCGTTGCTGCTCCTCGGCGGCGGTGCGCGCGAGGCAGCGGGACCGCTCAGGCGTCTGGTCGAGCTCACCGGCATCCCCGTCATCATGTCGAGCTCGGGCAAGGGCATCGTGCCCGAGGATCACCCGCTCTCACTCGGCGATGGCTGGATGGCCCATCAGCTCGGACGAGAAGCGCTCGAGCAGGCCGATTGCGTGCTGGCGATCGGATGTCGCTTCGGGCCACTCACCACGAGTTGGTGGTCGCGCCAGATCCCGGGGTGGATCATCCAGGTGGACATCGACTCGGAGGAGATCGGGAAGCACCTGCCGGTGTCGCTCGGCGTCGTGGCCGATGCCGCAGCGGCGGCGCAGGCGTTCGTCCACGCACTGGAATCGTCATCCGCCTCGACGTCTCAGCCCAGGCCCCGGGCGCCGTGGCTGAACGTGGTGGCGATCCGAGAGGCCCGTCGCGACGCGATCCGCCAGCGGGCCCCGGACGCCGTGTCCACGCTCGAACGGCTGCGAGCGGTCCTGCCGGATGAAACGCTCCTCTTCAACGACATCAATGGCATCGCGTGCTGGGGCGCGGGGGCGTTCACGTGCCGGCTGCCGAGGACGTTCCACTACCCGATAGGGTTCGGCTGCCTCGGTTTCGCCCTGCCGGCGGCGATCGGCGCAAAGATCGCGCGGCCGGAGCGACCGGTCGTGGCGCTGTCGGGGGACGGCGGCTTCCTGTTCACGGGGCAAGAGCTTGCGACGGCGGTCCACGAAGGTCTGGGCGTGGTCGCCGTCGTCTTCAACGACCAAGCCTACGGCACGATCAAGGCCGACCAGGCCCATCGGCATCCGGGGCGGCTCGTCGGCGCCGATCTCTCGAGCCCCGACTTCGTGCGCCTGGCCGAGGCGTTCGGGGCACGCGGGTGTCGAGTCGATCGTCTCGAGGACCTTCACCGAGAGGTGGCCCACGCGCTGACGCTCGACGGACCCACCGTCATCGAGGCGCCGTGTCCCCAGGCGCTGCCACCGTGGATAGAGCTCTAACTAGAGCGTTTTCGACTGCGCTGGAGGCCGTCGTCCTTTGGCCTTGGTCCTTCGGGGTTGGTCCGGCCTGAGGCCTTCGGTCCTTCGTCCCACGCCGGCGTCCAGCCCAAGGCCGAAGGACGAGGGACGAACCAGGCCCAAGCCCACAGCACCAAGGCCTCACGGCGCGCGTCACAGAAATCGAAAGCGCTCTAGTTCCCCGCCGGCTCGATGCGAAGCAAGGCGCCGTCTTCCATATCGGTCACCATGTAGAGCAAGCCATCGGGTCCTTGGCGAACGTCGCGGATCCGCTGTTTCAGCTCGGTCAAGAGAGCCTCACGTCGTACGGGCAGGCCCCGCCCGTTGAAGACGACACGATGCAGCTGCGTGCTGCCGAGCCCGCTGACGAAGAGGTTGTCCTTCCACGCTGGGAACTTGTCGCCCGTGTAATAGGTCATGCCGCCGGGCATGATGTTCGGCGCCCAGAAGATGAACGGCTGGTCCATACCCGGTGCGCACGGTTCGCTCCGTTCCGGCCCTGATCCACCCTGCGTGAGCGCGCCCCCATAGGCCCGACCGTACGAGATCACGGGCCAACCGTAATTGTGTCCCGCCTCGATGAAGTTCACTTCGTCGCCGCCGTTCGGGCCGTGCTCGGCGTCCATGAGCTCACCGGTCCTGGGATGGAGAATCAAGCCGAGCGCGTTCCGGATGCCGAGGGCGTAAATCTGCGGTTGGTAGCCCGGCTTGCCAACGAACGGATTGTCCGACGGCACGCTGCCATCGTCGTTCAATCGGAGGATCTTGCCGGCGTGGCTGGCCGGATCTTGTGCGCTTTCGGCCGTGCCGACACGATTTGGCCCTCCGTGCGCCTGATCGCGGCTCGGTGATCCGATGGACATGAAGAGCTTTCCGTCACGCGCGAAGACGATGCGGGCCGACGTGGCGCCGCTGATGTAAGTGTTCGAGACGAAGAGCTCCTTGTAGTCGGTGAGCTGGTATCCGTCAAGGCGTGCCCGGCCGAGCACCGCGACCCCCGATGGCCCTTGCAGGCCCGTCGCGCCCGGCGGAACCTTCTCGTTCGGCATGGCACGCGCGAAGGTGAAGTAGATGAGGCGATTCTCGCTGAACCGCGGGTGAAGCGCGATATCCCACAGCCCACCGAACCGCGTGGGCAGCGTCTCTGGAATCCCCGCGATCGGCTTCGGATCGAGCGTGAAGTCATGGATGCGCCGCAAGCGTCCTGGGCGCTCGGTGACGAGGATGTCGCCGTCCGGGAGGAAGGCGAGTGCCCACGGAAACTGGAGTCCGCGCACCGCCGTCGCCTTCACGCGCTGCTCGGGCGTGCCCATGACTGGTAAGGTGCCCGGAAGAGGAACGACGTTCCCCATCTGCTGCGCACGCCCCATCACGGACAAGATCAGCGCGATCGCTGCCGCCAGTAGCACATTCGCACGCCGCATGCGGACCTCCTTCGAGACATCACGATTCGCCTGCTGGATGATTCCGCAGTGTCGCTGCGGGGGTTCTCGGAAGGCTACCCCAAGTCGGCGCGTTCGACACGCCGCACGTATTCCCTGACCGGCCCTCGGCGCTCAGTTCTTGGTTCTCGAGCGGCCCGGCGGCGAGCCTGAACAGATCCAGCGGCTGTGTACCCAGCCCTCCGTGCCGCCGCGCACTCGCACGCGCAGCCAGGGCGGCTGTTCGTCCAAGCGGGTGAGCATCGTGTTTTCACCAAGGCGGACCAGCTCGCGCGCCTGACTATCGGGCTCGGCACGCAATGAGAGGAAGTTGTCGCCGAAGGGATTGAGATTGCACACGTAGGCATTCGGTCCGCCAATGGAACCGCCCCGCTGCTCCGTTGGGCTCGGTGTGACTCTCTCCACGGGTGGACGTGCCACGCCCGACGTGCCGACCGGAGCCGCGGCCCGCGAATCGGCAGGCGACTCGGACGTACCCTCGCGGGGAACCGCCGCCGGCGTTTGGGTCTGGACGACGCCCGGCCCCTTCTCGGGCTGCGCAGGGCGAGCGCCCCTCGTGACCCACATCGTCAGACCACCGACACCGACAAGGGCGACGACGAGTGCAAGAGCGCCGAGCGTGCCGAGCGCTGAGACCCGAGAGGCCGGCGTTGGCGTCGAGGGCGTGGGCGGTGCGCCTGCCGGTTCCACGTGAGGGCGGAGCGCGCCGATGAGGAGCTGGATGTCCGAATCCCAGCGTGCATGCGTGAGCTCGACCCCGTTGCGGTAGCTGAGGTCCTGGCAATCCGGCG
>Ga0194132_10006220_pt1 | contig 18669 bp, 21 predicted proteins | sample TA2KigOf80mmetaG_FD_148612 | JGI IMG/M metagenome (GOLD analysis project Ga0194132, IMG submission 148612) | Freshwater microbial communities from Lake Tanganyika, Tanzania - TA2015054 Kigoma Offshore 80m | ecosystem: Environmental > Aquatic > Freshwater > Lake | place: Tanzania: Lake...
CGGCCAGAGCGGCACGCGCCGGTCGCGGTCCGCGGGGCCGGCTTCCGCGCCGGGCCGGGCGAACCAGCGCCGTTCGGCGCTGGCGAGATCGGGGGCGGCCACCACCCCGGCCAAGGCATAGCCGTGGCGGTCAAGCCGCCACCGCCGCCAGTCGTTGGCCAGTGCCGCGAGGAACAGCAGGCCGATCAGCAGCGCCGCCGCGGCTATCGCCGGCTCCAGGAAGAAAAAGCCCAGCACGATCAGCGTGCCGACCAGCGCCAGGTAGGTGACGAGGCCGAGCCAGTCGCCGAGATAGGGCAGCCACAGCACGGGACAGAACAGGCCCGGCCAGGAGAGGCCTTCCTTGACCAGCTTGAGGTCGGGCTCGCGACCGGGCGGGACCGGCCGACGGTGCACGGTGTACACGGGCATGCTAGCCACCCAGCGAACCGCCGAGCACGCCCTTGGTCGACGGTACCGCGCCGGCTTCGCGCGGCTCCGGCGCGACCGCCTCGCGCAGCGCCCGCGCTAGGCCCTTGAAGCAGCTTTCGACGATGTGGTGGTTGTTCTCGCCGTACAGATTCTCCACGTGCAGCGTGATGCCGGCCGTCTGCGCGAAGGCCTTGAACCATTCCTGGAACAGCTCGGTGTCCATCTCGCCCAGCTTGGGTCGGCTGAACGCCACCTTCCAGACGAGATAGGGCCGGTTGGACAGGTCGAGCGCGACCCGCGTCAAGGTCTCGTCCATCGGGATCAGCGCCTGGCCATAGCGCCGGATCCCCTTGCGCTCGCCCAGCGCCCTGGCCAACGCCTCGCCGATGGCCAGGCCGGTGTCCTCGGTCGTGTGGTGGAAGTCGATATGCAGGTCGCCCTGGGCCTTGAGCGTGAGATCCATCAGGCTGTGCCGGGAGAGCTGCTCGAGCATGTGATCGAGAAAGCCGATGCCGGTCGAGACCTCGTAGCGTCCTTGGCCGTCGAGATCGAGGGACACCTCGATCGCGGTTTCCTTGGTGCGACGCGCGATGCTGGCCTTGCGCATGATGCTCTAGCTTCCGCTGCCGTTCGCGGCCCTATAGCAGGAAGCCGACGACCAATGCCAGCCGCCCTTGACCCACCCGGCCGGCGCCGCCATGGTCGCGGCCGTTGCGGGAGACCGGCCTTGGCTGAACAGGACAGAGCGGCGTTGCACGGCACCACCATCCTGTCGGTGCGCAAGGGGCCCGATGTGGTGGTGGCCGGCGACGGCCAAGTGACCCTGGGCCAGAGCGTGATCAAGTCGAACGCGCGCAAGGTGCGCCGGCTGGCCGACGGCCGCATCCTGGCCGGCTTCGCCGGCGCCACGGCCGACGCCTTCACGCTGTTCGAGCGGCTGGAAGCCAAGCTGGAACAGCATGCCGGCAACCTGACCCGGGCGGCGGTGGAGCTGGCCAAGGACTGGCGCACCGACCGCTACCTGCGGCGTCTCGAAGCGGTGATGGCGGTGGCCGACCGCGAGGTCAGCTTGATGCTGACCGGCTCGGGCGACGTGCTGGAGCCGGAGGACGGCCTGATCGGCATCGGCTCCGGCGGCGGCTACGCCCTCGCCGCGGCCAGGGCGCTGATCGACCAGCCGGGCGTCGATGCCGAGGCCATCGCCCGGCGCGCGCTCGCCATCGCCGCCGGCATCTGCATCTATACCAACGAGCGCATCGTCCTGGAGAAGCTGCCGCAGTGACCGAGTTCAGCCCGCGCGAGATCGTCTCCGAACTCGACCGCTACATCGTCGGCCAGGCCGAGGCCAAGCGGGCGGTGGCCATCGCGCTGCGCAACCGCTGGCGCCGCCTGCAATTGCCCGACGAATTGCGCGACGAAGTGCTGCCCAAGAACATCCTGATGATCGGCCCCACCGGGGTCGGCAAGACCGAGATCAGCCGACGGCTGGCCAAGCTGGCAAGCGCCCCCTTTCTCAAGGTCGAGGCGACCAAGTTCACCGAGGTCGGCTATGTCGGCCGCGATGTCGACCAGATCGCGCGCGACCTGGTGGACGTCGCCCTGGGCCTGGTGCGCGAACGCCGGCGCCGGGAAGTGCAGGCGCGCGCGGCGCTGGCGGCGGAGGAGCGGGTGCTGGACGCGCTGGTCGGCGGCAGCGCCGGCGCCGCCACCCGCGAGGCGTTCCGCCAGAAGCTGCGCAAGGGCGAGCTCGACGGCAAGGAGATCGAACTCGACGTGGCCGATACTCAGAGCCCGTTCGCCGCCATCGACCTGCCCGGCATGCCGGGGGCGCAGATGGGCATGCTCAACCTGAACGACATGCTGTCCAAGGCGTTCGGCGGCCGGTCCAAGCGCCGACGCCTGACGGTCGGCGACAGCCATGACGTGCTGATGGCGGAAGAAAGCGACAAGCTGCTGGACAACGAACAGATCACGCGCGAGGCGATCAAGGCGGTGGAGGAGAACGGCATCGTCTTTCTCGACGAGATCGACAAGATCACCGCGCGGTCGGAGCGGGCGGGCGCCGATGTCAGCCGCGAGGGCGTGCAGCGGGACCTCTTGCCGCTGATCGAGGGCACCACGGTGTCGACCAAGTACGGCCCGGTGAAGACCGACCACGTGCTGTTCATCGCCTCGGGCGCCTTCCACCTGGCCAAGCCCGCCGACCTGCTGCCGGAACTGCAGGGCCGGCTGCCGATCCGGGTGGAGCTGAAGGCGCTCGGCTTCGACGATTTCCGCCGCATCCTGACCGAGCCGGAAGCCAGCCTGATCAAGCAATATGTCGCGCTGCTGGCGACCGAGAAGGTCACGCTCAGCTTCACCCCCGACGCGATCGACGAGATCGCCCGCACCGCGGTCTCGGTCAACGCCTCGCTGGAGAACATCGGCGCGCGCCGGCTGCACACCATCCTCGAACGCGTGCTGGAGGAGGTGAGCTTCGCCGCCGCCGACCGCGGCGGCGAAACGGTGACGGTCGATGCCGCCTTCGTGCGGGCCCGTGTCGGCGAACTGGCCAAGAACGCCGATTTGTCGAAGTTCATTCTGTAGCGCGACGCGTTTCGCTCAGTGACCGGGCCAACGCGCGCAAGGCCGCCTCGGGCTCGCGGCGAATGACGTGCGGCAGCGTGCGCGCCGGCCCCGCCACCTGCCGGCGGCGGAGACCGGTTCGTTCGCCGTTGGCATCCGCCACCGCCGCTTTCAGCGCGCCGACGATGCTTTCACCTTCCCAGCTCATGGCCGAAACTCGAAATGCGCGCGTGTTCCGGTCGCCTTGGCGATGCGCTGCAAGGTCTTCAGCGAAGGCGAGCGGCGCCCGCTCTCAAGGCGCGCGACGGCGGATTGCGTCGTGCGCATGCGGCGGGCAAGCTCGGCTTGCGTCAGGCCGGCGGCGACGCGCGCGCCGATCACCGCCGCGGCGATCGCATACTCGCCGGCGAGCGCGTCGTAGGCCCGGCGGACCTTCGGGTCGCGGAGCAGCCGCAGGTCTTTCAGCCGCACCGTCTTCTTCTTGCCGCAAGTCTTGCGCATTCTCGAACTCCTTCAATCGCGCCTCGGCCAAATCCAGTTCGCGCGGCGGCGTTCGTTCGGTTTTCTTGGTAAACACCCGCAACACCAGTAGGCGCCGCCCCACCAGGCTCACATAGATCGACCGGGCAATGACATCGCGCCCGGATAGCCGCAACTCCCACAGGCGGCCCCGCAAGTGCCGCGTGTGCGGCATGCCGACGCGCTGTGGCCCGAATTGAACGATCAGTTCGACAACCCGGAGAAACCGCGCACGAATTTCCGTCGGTTGCGCCGCGAGCTCATCGAGGGCTGCTGGCAGAAATTCGACGGTCCAAGGCGACACCGTCGTCCCTATATAGCCTTTTTGCTATTCCGGGTGAAGTGGCGGTCGCCTGATCCGCGCCTCGGCCGCGCGGCGGTTCGACATCACGGGCAGTTGACCGCGTCGTCATTGCGCTCGCCCCGATTGTCGCTAGCTTCATGCGGCCGCAGCCAAGACCCAGAAGGGGGGATTCGCGCCATGAAGCTCTATTTCAGCCCGGGCGCCTGTTCGCTGTCGCCGCATATCGTTGCCAAGGAGGCCGGCATCGACCTGGAATTGGCGCAAGTCGATCTCGCCAAGAAGCAGACCAAGGCGGGGGCGGACTTCACCGCGGTCAACGCCAAGGGCTATGTGCCGACCCTGCAAATGGACGGTGGCCAGGTGCTGACCGATGGGCCGGCCATCGTGCAGTTCCTGGCCGACCGCAAGCCGCAGAGCAGCCTGGCGCCGGCCGCCGGCAGCATGGAGCGCTACCGGTTGCAGGAATGGCTCAACTTCATCGCCTCCGAGCTGCACAAGGGCTTCGGCCCGCTGTTCCGCCCCACCACGCCCGACGCCTACAAGGAGACGGTGCGGGAGAGCCTGGCCAAGCGCTTCGACCATCTCGACAAGCACTTCGCCAAGAACGACCATCTGATGGGCAAGCAATTCACGGTGGCCGACGCCTATTGCTTCACCGTGCTCAACTGGTCGAACTTCGTGAAGCTGTCGATGGACGAGTGACCGAACGTGAAGGCCTACATGGCGCGGGTTGCGGCTCGGCCGGACGTGCAGGCGGCGATGCGGGCCGAAGGCCTGCTGCAATAGGTCGCGCGGCGGACGGCGAACCGCCCGGGGGCCTCGCGTCCTACTTGCTGTCGAGCAGCGAAACACCGTTCCAGCCTGCTGGCGGCGGCGCGAGCTGCCAGTTTTACGTGCGCGCGATGAACAGTCGGGCGGCGGCGTCGGGGGCGCCCTTCAGCCGCTCGACCTCGGCGAAACCGGCCATCGCCGCCGGCCAATCGCGCGCGCGGTAGCGCGCGAGCGCCGCCTCGTAGGCCGCACTCCATGCCGGCGCGCCGTCCGGCAGATCGACCGCCAGGCCCAGCAACTCGTAAATCGCAATCCCTTCCATGCGGCCATAGACCGCGACCCGATCGACCTCGCGCACCACGATGGCCGAGCCGGCCTCGGCCCGCGTCGCCTCGCCGATCAGGATATCGGTGCCGTACAGCTTGTTCACCGCTTCCAGCCGGCTCGCCACATTCACCGCGTCGCCGATCGCGGTGTAGTTGAGGCGCTCCTCGGAGCCGATATTGCCGACCAGGATGCGGCCCGAATTGACCCCGGTGCGCATGGCCAGAGACGGTCGGCCAACGGCCGCGAACTCGGCGTTCAGACCAACCAGCATGCGCTGGCACGCCAGCGCGGTGCGGCAGGCATTGAGCGCGTGCGCCGGGTCGGCAAGCGGCGCGCCCCAGAACGCCATCACCGCGTCGCCGATGAACTTGTCGACCGTGCCGCCCGACGCCGCCACCTCGCGCGACATGCGCCCCAGATATTCCGCCAGGATCTGCACGATGCCCTCGCCCAGCCGCTCGGACAGGCCGGCGAAACCGGCGAGATCGGTGAACATGACGGTCGGCGGCTGGTGGTGGCCGCCGGGCTTGACTTCGATGCCCTGGCTGACCAGCGTGCGCACCAGTTCGGTCGGCAGGAATTTCTGGAACGAGGCCAGGCCGCGGCCCATCTGCACCAGCGCGGCGGAAAGCTGGTCGAGTTCGCGCACGCTGGACGGCAATCGGCGAATGCGCTCGAGGCGGAAGCTCTCGACATGCGCGAGCTGGCTGGCGATCCGCCGCAACGGCAAGGCCAGCAGCACGTTGGCCAGCAGCACGGCGATGAGCGCCAATGCCAGGGTGAAGGCGAGCGCCGCATAGAACAGAAGCTCGGTCTTGCGCTCGATGTCGGACAGGAAGTCGGCTTCTGGGATGACCGTGACGATCGCCCAGTCGTTGAAGCCGATGGACGCGGCATTGACGAAATAGCCGCGGCCTTGCTCGTCGAACGGCATGGGCAGGCCGACGTTCTGGGTGGGTTTGCCCAGATCCCGTCCGCTGGCGACAATCGCCATGTGACCCAGCCGCAGCATCGGCTCGCCGGCGTCGGCCAGCCGCACCATGCGGTCCCGTTCGGCGCCGGAGGGCTTTTGCGTGGCGATCGCGCCGCCCTTGCCGTCGACGATGAAGACGGCGCCGCTTTCTCCCACCTGCTGGTTGGCGAGATAAAGCGACAGCCGGTTGAGCTCGATCGCCACCGCGATCACGCCAATCAGTTCGCGGTGCACATGGAGCGGCGTGGCATTGGCGATCGCGGGCCGCATGCTGGCCGGCATCTCGACGATCTCGCTCCAGATCGGCTGATCCGCCGTCCCCGCCTCCCGATACCAGGGCTGCCGCAGCACATCGTAACGGGCGGGCACGATCTCGCGTTCCTTGAAGATGATGTCCTCGGGCTCGGCCTCGTAACGGTCGGTGCGGCGCAGCCAGCCCTCCGCTCCGCGGTAGCTTTCCACCATATTGATGCCGATATCGCCGATCTTCTGCGCGCCGAAGAAATGGCCGTCGGGCCAACCCAGGCCGATCCAGGACAGGCTGGGCTGCGAACGCAACAGCGACAGGAAAACGAACTCGCGCTTGGCCTCGTCGCTGGCGGCGATCACGCCCTGGAAGAAGATCGTGCGCAGCACCTCGCGCGCGGCCGTGGCGTTGGCGATCACCGTGACGATCTCGTAGCGGATGCTGTTCGCCGCCTCTTGCGACAGTCGCGCCGGCAGGGCCTCGACATTCTGGTGGGCGATCCGCGACCAGGCGAAGTGGATCAGGCCAGCGGTTGCCAGCACCGTCAGCAGCACCGCGGCCGTCAGCCGGGGCCTCAGGCCGAGACGCGCGCCGGCTCCATCTCCTCAGGCCCTCGCGTCGCGGCTAGCGCCCGCCGGCGAAGAAGGCGAGGAGCTGTTCCAGAAGCGGTCCCGGCTGTTCCTCGGGCATGAAGTGGCCACAATCCTCGATCACCCCGCCTTCGACATGTTCCGCGACGCGCCGACAGGATTCCAGCACTTCCATCCGCCGGCCCCAGGAGCGGTTGCCGCCCAGCGCCAGCACCGGCATCGCCAGCTTGCCACGCTTCAGCAGTTCCTCGTTGTGCCGCACGTCTTCGTGCACCGCGCGGTAATAGGCCAAGCCGGCGCGGATGGCGCCAAGCTGGGCGTAGGTGCGCACATATTCGTCGATATCGGTCTCGCTGATCGCGTCGGGTCGATAGGTGTAGTTGCGGAAAAACCAGGAGAGATAGAGCCGCTCGCGCCCCTGGATCAGCGCCTCCGGCAGGTCGGGGGTGCGGTGAAAGGCGTGGTGCCAGCGCCGCCCCGCCTGCGAGATGTCGGCATTGCCGTCGCCCGGAATGGCGACATCCAGGATCGCCAACCGGCGGACCGCGTCGCGGTGCGCCCCGGCCAACGCGAAGGCGGTCGGGCCACCCCAGTCGTGGCCGACCAGGAAGAAGCGCGCGATGCCCAGATGGTCGTGCAGCAGGCGCCAGACGTCATTTGCCACCGTCGCCTTGTCGTAGCCGCCGGCGGGCCGGCTGCTGTCGCCCAGGCCGCGCAAGTCCGGCGCGATCACCCGGTAGTGCTTCGCCAGACCGGGCAGCACATGGCGCCATTCGTACCAGGTCTGCGGCCAGCCGTGCAGCAGCACCAGCGGATCGCCAGCGCCGGCGCTGACGTAATGCAGCGTCACGTCGCCCAGGTCGGCGAACTGATGTTCGATCGTCGCTCCACTCATCTCTTCGTCACTCTCGATGTTCGGCGAAGAGCCGGGCAAGCCGTTCGGCGAGCCAGCCGGGCTGCTCCTCGGGCACGAAATGGCCGGATTCGGGCACCGTCTCGCCGGTCACGTTCGCGGCCATCGCCCGCATCGACTGGGCCGGTTCCAGGCCGCGGCCGCCGCGGCCACCGCCCCCCAGCGCCAGGACCGGCATTTGCAACCGGCCGCGCGCCCGATTGGCCTCGTTGGCGGCCACGTCCTGCGGTATGGCGCGGTAGTACTCGAAGCCGGCGCGCATGCCGCCCGGCTGGGCATAGCAGCGCGCATATTCGTCGAGGTCCTGTTCGCCGATGGCGTGCACCCGATGGCTCAGCAGGCGGATCAGGTAGCCCAGGTAGAGCCGCTCGCGCCCCTCGGTCAGACGCTCCATCAACGCTTCCGGCTCGCGATGCAGGCCGTGATGCCAGCGCTGGCCGCCCCGGCTGAAGTCGCTGCCATCGCCCGGCATGGTCACGTCGATGGTGGTCAGGGTGCGCACGGCGCCCGGCGCGCGCACCGCCAGCGCATAGGCCACCGGCCCACCCCAATCGTGCCCCACCAGGTGATAGCGCGGAATGTTCAGCACCTCGCGCATCAAGCGCTCCAGGTCGCTCGCCACCGTCGCCTTGTCGTAGCCGGCGGCGGGGCGGCTGCTGTCGCCCAGGCCGCGCATGTCCGGCGCGATCAGGCGGTGGCGCGAGGCCAACAGGGCGATCACCTGGCGCCATTCGTACCAGGTCTGCGGCCAGCCATGCAGCAACAGCACCGGATCGCCTTGGCCGGCGGAGACGAAATGCAGCCGGACCTCGCCCAGATCGGCGAACCGATGGAGCAGCTCGCTCATGGCGCGCTCGCCAGGAACGGCAACAGCCGATCGAGGAGTTCGCGCGGCTTCTCCTCCGCGATCCAGTGGCCGGCGCCCTCCAGCACGCCGCCCTGCACATTCTCGGCAACGCGCTGCCAGGACTCCAGCGCCAGCTTGCCCCGCCCCCTGCCTTCCGGCCCGCCCAACGCCAGCACCGGCATTTTCAGTTTGCCCTTCGCCAACGCCCGGCGATTGTCGCGCGCGTCCTGAGCCATCGCCCGATACAGGTTGAAGCCGGCGCGCAACGCGCCAGGCCGACTGTAGGCCCGGACATATTCCGCGATTTCCTCCGCGCTGAACACATCGGTGCGGGCGCCCCAATGCCGGAAGAAGTGGCCGAGATAGACGGCTTCGCGTCCCGCCACCAGTGCCTCCGGCAGGTCGGGCGCGTGGTGGAAGAAGTGATGCCATCGGCCGCTTGCCATCGCTTCGCTGCCGTCGCCCGGCACCGGCGCATCCAGCGCGACGACCGAACGGACCGCCTGGCGGTGCGCGACCGCCAATGCGAACACGGTGGGGGCGCCCCAATCGTGTCCGACCGCATGGCAGCGGCGGATCTTCAAGCTCCGCAGCAACCGCCACAGATCGTTCGCCAGCGTGCGCTTGTCGTAGCCGGTCTGCGGCCGGGTGCTGTCGCCCAGGCCGCGCAGATCCGGCGCCAAGACTAGGTAGTGCCGGGCGAGCTCCGGTATGACCTTGCGCCACATCGCGCCGGTCTGCGGCCAGCCATGCACCAGCAGAACCGCCGGCCTGCCCGCCCTACTTTCGCCAGCCCGCAGGTAGTGCAGCTTGACCTCGTCCAGGTCGGCATAGGCATGCTCTATGAGCGGCTCGTTCATCGCTTAACTGCCCCGTTCGCGGCGTAGCAGCAGATAAAGCGCGCCGCTGCCGCCGTGTTCCGGCCGGGCTGGCGCGCTGGCCAGGATGCGCTGCGCCAATTCTGGTTCCGCCAGCCAGCGCGGTACATTGCGCCGCAGGACGCCGCGGCCCTCGCCGCCGCCCGGCTCGCCGCCCCGCGCCTCGCCGCGACCATGCACCAGCAGCACGCAGCGCCGCCCCGCCGCCTGCGAGGCGATGACGAACGCCTTCAGCGCACGATGCGCGGCGGCCTGATGATAGCCGTGCAGGTCCAGCTTGGCGTCGACCGGCAACTGGCCGCGGCGCAGGCGTTGGGCGGTGCGATGGTCAAGGCCCGGCGGCGGCTTCGGCGCCGGCGGTGCCGGCGCGGCTGCAACGGGCTTGGCGCGCGGCTGGCCCGCGCGCACGGCTGGCGCGGCGGGAACGGCGGGAACGGCGGCGGGCTTCGCCCGGGCCGGCGCCGGATGGAGCTGCCGCGTGCCCTGCATGGCGCGGTCGAACAGTCCGGCTTCGTCCTCCGCCGGCGGCCGCTTGCATGCCGTCTCAGTCGCCGGACGGCGCTTCATCGTCCACCAGCAAGATGTGCAACCGCCGGGGCCCGTGCGCGCCCAGCTGGATGGTCAGCTCGATGTCGCCGGTGCGCGATGGGCCGGTGACCAGATTGACCGTGCGCGGCATTTGCCCGGCGCCGTACTGCGCGCGCAGGCGCGTCCAGGCGTGCTCGTAGCCGCCGACCACGTCGCTTGCCTTCAGCACCACCAGATGATGGTCGGGCAGGAAATTGAGCGTGCTTGGGTGTCCCGGACCGCTGGTCAGCACCAGAGTGCCGGTCTCCGCCACCGCGCAAAGCGCGGGCGTCAGCGCTGCCAGGTCCTGTTCGCCCGCCGCCCCGGTGCGTCGCTGCAGCAACGGCTCGTCCTGCCAGGGCAGGTCGTGCAGGGCGCGCTCGGGCGCCAGCGTCAGCGCCAGCGGCAGGTTGTTGGCGCGCAGATAGTCCGCCGCCGCCTTGGGCACCGCGCGTTCGTCGGCCAGCCGGATCAGGCTGCACGCCGCTTTTTCCGCCATGGCGACGAACCGCTGCAGCACCTCCTGCCGGCTGCCCTTGGCACGTTCCGGCAGCAGGCTCGCGGGATGGCGCGCCAGCCGCTCGTCCAGTTCGCGCGCCGCCGTGCCGGACAGCGGGCCGCGTCCCAGCGACTGCCGGATCGCACCCAGGATGGCGTCGCGGCGCTGGGCATTGGCGTCGTCTTCCAAGATCATCCCAGCCCTGCCTGCCGGGCGCGCCATTGCTCTTGGAAGGTGCGGCCCTCTGGCGCGGGGAAATCGCGTCCTTCCGTCCAGCCGCCGGCAAACGGCAGGCGCGCGATGCGGCCCTGGCGACGGCCGATCCGCGCCAGCGCCCGTGCGGCCAGCCTGGCCGCCTGGGCATAGAGCCAGGGCCGGCTGGCGAGCCAGGCCCACAAGCCGATGCCGTGGCGTTCCAGCGCCGGCGTCGCGGCGCTATCGTGCGCACGCTCGCGCCAGGCCCGCATCAGCTTCGGCAGCGGGATCTGCATCGGGCAGACTTCCTCGCAGCGACCGCAGAAGGTGGACGCGTTCGGCAGATGGCGGCTGGCTTCGATGCCGCCCAGGCCCGGGGTCAGCACCGCCCCCATCGGCCCGACATAGACCGAGCCATAGCTATGGCCGCCGACCGCGCCATAGACCGGACAGTGATTCATGCAGGCGCCGCAGCGGATGCAGCGCAGCATCTCGCGGAATTCGCCGCCCAGCATGGCGCTGCGGCCGTTGTCGAGGATGACGACGTGAAACTCCTCCGGCCCGTCCAGATCGCCCGGCTGCCGCGGCCCGGTCGACAGCGTGGTGTAAGCAGAAAATTCCTGCCCGGTCGCCGAACGCGCCAACAAGCGCAGCAACACCGTCGCGTCTTCCAGCGTCGGCACCACTTTCTCGATCGAGGTGACCACGACATGGCGCTTGCCCAGGATCTGCGTCAGGTCGCCATTGCCCTCGTTGGTGACGATGGTGGTGCTGCCGGTTTCCGCGATCAGGAAATTGGCGCCGGTGATGCCGACATCGGCCTCGAAATACTGCCGCCGCAGCACTTCGCGCGCCTCGTTGGTGAGGGCCTGCGGTTCGCTCAGGCGAACCGTCTTGCCGTATTTCTGATGGTGCTTCAGGAACAGCTCGGCCACCTGCTCCTTGGTCTTGTGCACTGCCGGCGCGATGATGTGGCTGGGCGGCTCGCCCGCCAGCTGGATGATGTATTCGCCAAGGTCGGTCTCGATCGGCTCGATGCCGGCGGCTTCGAGCGCCCGATTGAGCTCGATCTCCTCCGCCACCATGCTCTTGCCCTTGGTCACCTTGCGCGCGCCGACCTGGCGGCAGATGCCCAGCACCGCCTGGCGCGCCTCCTCGGCCGTGGCGCACCAATGCACCTGTCCGCCCGCCGCCCGGCAATTGCGTTCGAACACGCCGAGATAGTGATCGAGATGCGCCAGCACGTGATCCTTGATTTCGCGGCCGCGGGCGCGCAGGTCGTCGAACTCTGGCAGCGCCTCGACCGCTGCCCGCCGGCGGGGGATGAAGCCGGTGGCAAGGCCGGCCAGCGCCTTGCGCAAGTTGGCATCGCCCAGCGCGCGATGCGCGTTTTCCTTGAACGCCTGCGGGCGGGCCTTGTTCATCGCGCCGCTCCCGGCGTCGGGGCGCCGATGGGCGCGCTGTCGGCCGTGGCGTCGGCCAGCACCTCCGCGACATGGCGCACGGCTACCGTGCTGCCGCGCCGGCTCAGGCGGCCGGCGATGTTGAGCAGGCAGCCAAGATCGCCGGCCAGCAGCGTGTCCGCGCCGGCGGCGACGATGTCGGCGCACTTGCGCTCGACGATCTCGGTGGAAATCTCACCATACTTGACGCAGAAGGTGCCGCCGAAGCCGCAGCAGATCTCCGCGCCGGGCAGCTCCGTCAGCCGCAACCCGTCGATGCTGGCCAGCAGTTTGCGTGGCTGGTGCTTCACTTTCAGCTCGCGCAGGCCGGAACAGCTATCGTGGTAGGTGACGGTGCCCGAATAGCGCGCCTCGACGCGCTCGACCTTGCGCACATCGGTGAGGAAGCTGACCAGCTCGTAGGCCTTGCGGGCCAAGGCGCGGGCGCGGGTGGCCCAGACAGGCTGGTCGGCGAACAATTCGGGATAGTGCATCGCCAGCATGCCGCCGCAACTGCCCGAGGGCACCACGACATAGTCGAAGCGCTCGAACGCCTCGATCACCTGGCAGGCAACCCGCCTGGCGTCGGCGCGGGCGCCACTGTTGAACGCGGGCTGGCCGCAACAGGTCTGCGGCGGCACCTCGACGCGGCAGCCCGCCTGTTGCAACAGCTTGACTGCGGCGAAACCGACCGAGGGCCGCAACAGGTCGACAAGGCAGGTCGCCAGCAGGGCGACAAGGGGCGGCCGTTCGGCCATGCAAGGATCCATTGCCTGGGACTGGCGCGACTATAGCAAGCATGCCGAAGCCCGCAATGTGGCGCTCAGTCGAGCCTGCCGAGCCGAGCCGCTGCGGCCTTCGGCAGCAGCAGGAACCAGCGCGCCGGCTGCTTCATGTGGCCGGCCAAGGCTTCCGCCTCGGCGCCGGCGCCGAAGAAGACATCGCCGCGCAGCGGGCCGCGGATCGCGCCGCCGGTGTCTTGCGCGATCAGCAGCCGCCGGAGGGCGGCGGCCTGGCCCAGCGCGGTCGCCGGCAGTGTGCTGTCGAGATAGACCGGCAGGCCATAGGGGACGAATTTCGCATCGACCGCGAGCGACCGGCCGGGCGTCAGCGCGCTGCCTTCGGCGCCGAGCGGTCCCTCGCCGGTCAGTTCGCGGAAGAAAACGAAGGAGCGGTTCAGGTTCATCACCGCCTCGGCCTCGCTGGGATTGGCCTTGAGCCAGGCACGGATGCTTTGCTGCGATACCTGCTGCGGGCGCAAGACGCCACGACGGATCAATTCGCGGCCGATGGCGAAATAGGGATGGCCGTTCTGCCCGGCATAGCCGACCGCCACCTCGCCGCCTTCGGCCAAGCGAATCCGGCCCGACCCCTGGATCTGCAGGAAGAACGCCTCGACCGGATCGGCGACATAGAGCAGTTCCAGCTCGCGGCCGGCGAGCGCCCTGCCGACAATTTCCTGGCGCGTGGCATAAGGCACCAATTCGCCGCGCTCGACCCGCCCGGCGATCCGTTCGCCGCTCAAGGATTCGCGGAAGCGCCCCAGATCGACCGACACCAGATCGGGCGGCCGGCGCAGCAGCGGCACCGTGACGGTCTCGCCGGGCGCGCGGGCGCCAACCAGCAACGGCTCGTAATAGCCGGTCAGCAGGCCGCTGCCGCGCGCGGCGAATGGCTGGAAGTGGGCCTCGAAGAACCCGCGCGGCTCGGCTGTCGTCGCCGCCGCCGCGCAGGCATCTGCGAAGTCGCCCGCGGTCAGCTTCAGCGCGGCGTTCAGCGCTTGTGTCGGCGGGCGGCTGGCGATGCGGGCACACGAGCGCTTGAAGGCGCCCAAGGCCTCGGCCAGGCCATCGCCGGGCCAAGCCGGCAGGGTCGCGAAGGGCACCGCGCTCAGGCGCAGCGCGGTCGGCGGCAACGCCGGCGGCGGCGTCAGTTGCCAAGCGACAACGCCAAGCGCCAGCAGCACGCCTGCCACCAGGATGACGCGCCAGGCCGGCACGCGTCAGCTTTCGCTGCGGGTGGCGACCAGCAGCCAGTTGGGATCGCGCGCGTTGGTCTCGCGCGCGTAAGTCCAATAATCGGTCACTTCGCGTTCGCGCGGCGGATCGCCCACCACATTGCCGTGTTCGTCGCGCAGCACGCTGACCATGCCGGAAACGTACTTCACCGTGATCTCCGCGGTGCGGCCATGCAGGCTCGCTTCCTCAATCTCGGCGCCGTGAACCTTGACGATCTTGGTCTTAAGCTGGTGGCGGGCGCTCTCGCGCTCGGCGATCGCCTGCTCGAAGTTGGCGAAGACCTCGTCGCTCAACAGCGTGCGCAAGCTCGCGCGGTCGCCCTTGGCGAAGGCTTCGATGATCATCTCGTAGGCGGCGCGCGCGCCGCTCAGAAATTCCCCGGCTTGAAACCGCTGATCGGCCCGCCGGATGGCCGCCAGGGCTTGGTCGGCCGGTCCGCTGGCCGCCGGTTCGGCGCGGGCTTCCGCCTGACGGGTCGCCTGGTCGCGGCGGTCAAGATCCGGCAGCGCGACGACCTTGTCTTCCGCCCGCTTGCCCTCGCCGGGCCCGGTATAGGGATTGGGGCGATGGCGTTCGTTGCCGGTGCGCTTGCCCAGCACGCCACGCAGCCGCAAGAAGATGAAGCCCGCGATCATGGCGAAGAAGATGATGTCGAGAAAATGCAGCCCTTCGCCCATGCGATCCGCGATGGCCCCTCGTGCTTGCCCCGGCCAGCCGGCTGCCGCGATCAGTCCGACGGCAGGCTTGCCCAAGGATGAAGCGCTTGTCGGTCAGCGCGCTCCTGGCGCGCATTACATAGCCCTTGCATCGGCGAGCAGCAAGGCATTCGGTCAATTGCACCGGATTGTGCGCCGGCCGCGCCACGTGTTAGCAAGCGTTGCCACCCGCCCTCTCGCCGAAAAAGGCCCCCATGAGCGACCAGACGGCCCCGCCCGGCGGCGCCCCTGAACAGGCGCAGCAGCCGATGCCACAGATCCAGATCAACGTGCAGTATGTGAAGGATCTGTCGTTCGAGAGCCCAAACGCACCGCAGATACTGCTGCAGCCGGCAAGCGGCCAGCCGAAGATCGATGTCTCGGTCGACGTGCAGGCCCGCTCCGGCGGCGACAGCCGCTACGAAGTCGAGCTGCACATCAACGCCACGGCCGAGCGCGCGGGCGAGCGCGCCTTTGTGGTGGAGGTGGCGTATGCCGGCATCTTCACCCTGTTGAACGTGCCACAAGAGGCGATCCGGCTGGTCTGCCTGATCGAATGTCCGCGTCTGTTGTTTCCTTTCGTGCGCCGCATCATCGCCGATTGCACGCGCGACGGAGGATTTCCGCCCCTCATGCTGGAGCCGATCGACTTCGCGCAATTGTTGCGCCAGCAGGCGGCGCGGGCGCAGGCGGCCACCTCCAGTCCGGTGGCCTAGCGGACCAGGCAACCGGTTTGACGCCGTCCGCCCGGGCCGATTGTCTAGCGTCGCCAAAGCGCATTCGGCACCGCGCGGTCGAGAAACGCGGCGTGCCGCTCGGCTTCGGCCGGGCTCGGCGCGTGCGGCCGGGCGGGGTGAAAGCGCCGCTCGAGGCTCGAACCGGTTTCGCCGCCGGCCGCGAACGCCAGTTCCAGGCCGCTTTGCCGGCCGCCGCTCAGCTCCAGATAGACTTCCGCCAGCAAGGACGCATCGAGCAGGGCGCCATGCCGTTCGCGCCGGCTGGCATCGATGTTTAACCGCCGGCAGAGGGCATCGAGGCTGGCTGGCGCGCCGGGGAACTTGCGCCGCGCCAGTTGCACGGTATCGATCGCCCGTTCGCTGCCGATCGGCGGCCGGCCCAGCCGCTCCAGCTCCGCGTTGAGGAAGCGCAAGTCGAAGCCGGCATTGTGGATCACCAGCGGGCTGTCGCCCAGAAAGGCCAGAAAATCACCGGCCACCTCTGCGAATTTCGGCTTGTCGGCCAGGAAGCCGGCCGACAGTCCGTGCACCGCCTCGGCATCCGCCGGCATGTCGCGCTCGGGGTTGACATAGCGCTGGAAGCTGCCGCGCGGAATGCGGTGCCAGAGTTCGACGCAGCCAAGTTCGACGATGCGATGGCCCGCCGCGGTGTCCAGGCCGGTCGTTTCAGTGTCGAGCACGATTTCGCGCATGCAGCGGTCTCCGTAATGGATGGCGGGACGGTCGTGGCCGCGGGCGGCCCCGCGCCGGCCAGACGCCGCCCGCCCGGCCTCGCAGGCGGCGCATGATCCGTTGGATGCCGGCCAGCGAATGCCGCTTGCCCAGGCCGGTCTGCACAACGAAATCCGCGCGTTGCCGTTTCAAACCATCGGCCATCTGCTGGCGCAGGATGCGCGCCAGCCTGTCGGCCGTCATGTTCGGCCGGCGCAGCACCCGTGCGGCCTGTACGAAGCCTGGTGCGCTGACCGCGACGGTGGCGTCGGTGCGACGCTCGCCGTTGGTTTCGAACAGTAACGGGACGTCAAGCACAACCATTGGTTGCCGTCGATGCGCCATGCTGGCCAGGAACCGGCGCTGCATCCTGCCTACCAGAGGATGCACGATGGCCTCCAGCCGGCGGAGCTCGGATGGCTTGCCGAAAACCAGGGCGCCCAGCGCCACGCGGTCGACCGCTCCGGCCTTCACCGCCCCTGGAAACGCGCGCTCGATGGCGGCAACCGCGCCGCCGCCCTTGGCGAACAGGCGATGCACGGCGGCATCGGCGTCATAGATCGGCACCCCCAGTCGGCGGAAGGCGCGCGCCGCCTCGCTCTTGCCCATGCCGATCGAGCCGGTCAGACCCAGCACGAACATCGCACTCAATCCTGCAAGGTCCGCAGCACGGCGGCGCGCAACTCCGCCGTCACCGCCGGCCGCCGGCCGAACCAAGCGGCGAAGCCCGGCACGGCCTGGTGCAACAGCATGCCAAGGCCGTCCACCGCCGGGTTGCCGCGCGCCCGGGCCGCAGCCAGCAGGCCGGTTTGCAGCGGCGAATAGACCAGATCGTTGACCACCGCCTCCGCCGGCAGGCGCGCGAGATCGAGCGGCAAACTAGGCTGGCCCTGCATGCCCAGGCTGGTGGCGTTGACCAGCAGGGCGGCGTCGGCCAGCGCCGCCTCCGCCGCCGACCAGGGTGCGGCTTGGGCCCGATCGCCCAGATCGTGGGCCAGACCCTCGGCGCGGGCGAACGAGCGGTTGCAAACCGTCAGGCGGGGCACCCCGGCGTCCAGCAGGGCAATGGCCACGGCCCGCGCCGCACCCCCCGCACCGAGCATGACCGCTGGCCCTACTTCTGCCCGCCAGCCCGGCGCATCGGCTTGCAAAGACTCCAGAAAGCCCGGCGCATCGGTATTACTGCCAACCAGACGGCCGGCTTGCACCACGACCGTATTCACAGCCCCGATGCGGCGCGCTTGGTCCGTCACCTCGTCCAGCGCCGCCAGCGCCGGGACCTTGTGCGGCAGCGTGATGTTGCACCCGGCGAAGCCCAGCACCGGTAATGCGCGCAGCGCCTGCGCCAGATTCTCTGGCTTGACCGCAAGCGGGACATAGGCGCCATCGATGCCATAATGCGCAAGCCAGTAGCCATGCAGGCGGGGCGAGCGCGAATGGCCCACAGGCCAGCCCATCACGCCCGCCAGCTTGGCCATGCCGGAAATCGTCATGCCGCCAAGATGCCACGCTCGCGCAGGAAATCCAGCAGCGGCAACAGCGGCAGGCCCATGATGGTGAAGAAATCGCCATCGATGGCGCGAAAGAGCTGGATGCCGAGCCCCTCCAGTTGATAGCTGCCCACTCTGGCGAACGCCGCTTGGTCCACGGCATCCAGATAGAACTCGACGAAGGCAGGCGACAGGGCGAGCATGGTCGGCCGGGCGGTATCGGTGTGCTGCCAGGCGTGCTCGCCGTCCTGCATCGCCACCGCAGCCGAAATCAGACGGTGGCGCCGGCCCGCCAGGGCCAGCAATTGGGCGCGTGCCGAGGCTCGATCGACCGGCTTGTCGAACAGCCAGCCTTCGTATTCCAGAACCTGATCGGCGCCCAGCACAAGCTGGCCGGGCGCCAGGGGACATATGGCGAATGGACACCTCGAGAACCTCTGGCGTTGAGGGTCGCGGGTTGATTCTCTGACCTCTGGCGATGGCCGGAGGCGGGGATGGCGGGACAGGCTGGTTTCTTCGACACGGACGAGCGGCTGGCGTGGCTGTCGGCGGCGGGGGACCCGCTGGAGCGGCTGGCGAAGGTGGTGGACTTCGAGCTGTTCCGCCCTGATCTCGAGGCGGCGGTGCCGCGCACGGACCGCTCCAAGGGCGGGAGGCCGCCATACGACGCGGTGTTGATGTTCAAGGTGCTGGTTGTGCAGACGCTGTACACGCTGTCCGACGATCAGGCCGAGTATCAGATCCGGGATCGGCTGTCGTTCATGCGCTTTGTCGGGCTGGCGCTGCACGATGCCGTGCCGGATGCCAAGACGATTTGGCTCTACCGCGAGCAACTCGTTCGGACTGGTGCCTTCGACCGGCTGTTCGCCCGGTTCGATGCGGCGCTACGGGAGAAGGGCTATCTGGCGATGGGTGGGCAGATCGTCGATGCCACTGTCGTCGAGGCGCGCCGCCCCCGGCTCACGCGCGA
>Ga0194132_10006225_pt1 | contig 18662 bp, 16 predicted proteins | sample TA2KigOf80mmetaG_FD_148612 | JGI IMG/M metagenome (GOLD analysis project Ga0194132, IMG submission 148612) | Freshwater microbial communities from Lake Tanganyika, Tanzania - TA2015054 Kigoma Offshore 80m | ecosystem: Environmental > Aquatic > Freshwater > Lake | place: Tanzania: Lake...
GCCCGAACCGACGCCAGAGCCACCGCCAGAGCCCGCGCCGGAACCGCCACCGCCGGAGCCAACGCCCGAGCCACCGCCGGAGCCGCAACCCGTGGCGCCGAAGCCGCCGCCGCCAAAGCCCAAGCCGCCGAGCCCGGATTTGAACTCGCTGCTCAAGAACCTGGCGAAGGAGGAGCCGATACCGCCCGCCAAGGAAGCCGAGAAGACGGAGAAGAAGCCGCCTCAGCTCTCCGAACTCCTGGACACGATCGCGCGCGCGCCCGACGAGGCGAAGCCGGCCGAGGAACAGCGCGCCGAGAAGCCGCCGGCGGCGTTCTCGGGCCTGCTCGAGACCACGATCACCGGCGCGATCAGGAGCAAGGTCGAGGAGGGCTGGTATGTGCTGGCGGGGGTCATTGACGCGGAGAACATTGTTGTCGAACTCGATCTTGAATTAGCGCTTGATGGCAGTGTGCTCGAAGTCCAGATCGCGGATCGCGCGCGCTACAACTCCGACACGGCGTTTCGCGCCGTGGCCGAATCGGCGAGGCGCGCTGTAATACAGGCGAGTCCGTTTGAGATATTGCGACAACATGCGGACACCTACGAGGTTTGGCGGAAAATCAGGATGCCCTTCGGACTGCGCCAATGAGAGAACCAGACAAGGTGCCGTCATCGTGCCGTGCTCAGTTACCGAAATACGGAAAAGGCGAAATGATCAGTTCTTTCTCTAGACCGATCCCATCCCTTGATCGGGTTCGGCACGTCGCACGCGCAGCAGCTGTGATCGGCGCCCTTGCTCTAATTGGAATTCTGAATGGGGTTGGGGCAGCGCGCGCCGAGCTTCAGATCGAAATCACCCGCGGCGTCGTCGAGCCGATTCCGATCGCGATCACCGATTTCTACAGCCCCTCGGCCGACGCCTCCGAGATAGGCCGGCGGATCGCGAGCGTAATCAGCAAGGATCTGGAGCGCTCCGGACTGTTTCGCCCGATCGATCAGCGCGCGTTCATCCAGCGCCCCGCCGACATGCTGGACCAGCCGCGCTTTCAGGACTGGCGCCAGATCAACGCCCAGGCGCTCGTAACGGGGCAGGTTCAAATCGAATCCGGCGGGCGGCTCAGCGTCGAGTTCCGCCTCTGGGATGTCTATGCCTCGCAGCACCTGGTCGGCTTGCGCCTGGGGAGTGCGGAGAATGCCTGGCGGCGGATCGCGCACAAGGTGGCCGATGCGATCTACCAGCGGCTCACCGGCGAGGGCGGCTATTTCGACACGCGGATCGTCTATGTCTCGGAGAGTGGACCCGCCTCGGCCCGCAAGAAGCGCCTCGCCATCATGGACCAGGACGGCGAGAACTTCCGCTTCCTCACCGATGGCCGCGCGCTGGTGCTGACCCCGCGCTTCTCGCCGACCACCCAGGAGATCACCTATCTCTCCTATGAGGGCGACCAGCCGCGCGTCTATTTGCGCAATATCGATACCGGGCGGCAGGAGATCCTGGGCAATTTTCCGGGCATGACCTTTGCGCCCCGGTTTTCGCCCGACGGCAATAAGGTGGCGCTGACCTACGCCAAGAACGGCAATTCCGACATATTCTCGATGGATCTGCGCACGAGGCGCGTCCAGCAGCTGACCCGCGACCCCTCGATCGACACCTCTCCGACCTATTCGCCCGACGGCTCGCGGATCGCCTTCGAGTCCGATCGTGGCGGCAGCCAGCAGATCTACGTCATGGGCAGTGACGGCAGCGGGGTCACGCGGGTCAGCTTCGGCAAAGGGCGCTATGGCACCCCGGTCTGGTCGCCGCGCGGCGACCTGATCGCCTTCACCAAGATCAGCCAGGGCGAGTTCTACATCGGGGTGATCAAGCCGGACGGCTCCGATGAGCGCCTGATCGCGCAGGGCTATCTCGTCGAGGGCCCGACCTGGGCGCCGAATGGCCGCGTGCTTATGTTCTTCAGGCAGGCAAGCCGTAACCCTGACAGTGCCGAGCTCGTGAGCATCGACATCACCGGCCAGAATGAGCGCGTGCTCGTCACCTCGACCGCGGCATCAGACCCAGCATGGTCGCCCTTGATCCCATGACGAGCCCTCTCTATGCTTCGCGTCGATTCGGGCCGCCTTCGCCAACACACCAGGCGAGCAGGGCGCCCGTTTTTTTGCGCCACTTTGTGGCGTACCGGCCGGCGCGATGCAGGCTCGGAGTCAGGTCAGTGAGTCAGTTCACCTCGGGTCATTGAAATCCAGGAGTGGGAGGAGACGAATGCGTATCAAGTGGTTGGCCCCGTTTGCTCTGTTGGCCATCTTGGCCGCGTGCGAAAGCACACCGGATGAAAGTGCGGCGACGAACGGCCAGACCAATGAGTCTGCGACCGACGGGTCCAGCGGTGACGGCGTCAGCGAATCGACCGTGGTGCCCGGTTCGCAGGAGGACCTCGCACAAAACGTTGGCGATCGGGTGTATTTCGATTTCGATTCGAGCGTGCTCTCGCCGGAAGCGCGTCAGACTCTTGAGGGACAGGCGGAGTGGCTGAAGAAGTACGCCGACGTGCGCTTCTCGGTCGAAGGCCATTGTGACGAGCGTGGCACTCGTGAGTACAATTTGGCGCTCGGCGAGCGCCGCGCGGCTGCCGCAAAGAACTATCTGGTCGCGCTGGGCATCGACGGGTCCCGGCTCGACACGATCAGCTACGGTAAGGAGCGGCCCTACGCCCTGGGTCATGATGATTCCGCGTGGTCGCAGAACCGCCGCGCGGTCTCGATGGTCCAATAAAGCCTCGACCCGAGGTGAGCGGGCAGGCCGAGATGGTCTGCCCGCGCTTCTTCAAGGTCGATTGACGTCCACCGGCTCGGCCCGCCGCCATGGCAGGTCTTGGGGTCGATGGAAGCGCGACGGTGCCGCCTCCTTCGCCGCGTAACGAGGGAGTGGAAAAATGAGAAGAGCCTGCTTGGCAGTCGCGGCCATGTTTTGTTTCATTCTCGCAGGTTTGCTGGTTCAGCCGGCCGGCGCGCAAGACTTGGATTCCTTGCGCAATCAGGTCAATCAGCTGCGCCAACAGGTGCGCCAGCTCAGCAGCCAAGTCAACGCGCTGCAGGGTGGCGGCGGGGCAGCTTTCGCCGATGGTGCCTCGAGCGCCGATCTCTATTCGCGCATGGACGAGATCAACGAATCCATGCGCCGGATCAACGGCCGCCTCGAGGAGCTCGAGTTCAAGGTCAACAACCTGTCGAGTGCGGTCGAGCTCGTCAGGCGCGACGCCGATCTGCGCGTGGCAGATGCGGAGGCTGGCGCGCCGCCGGCGCCGGGCGCGGTGGAGGGGGGCGCGGGCTCGGCACCCGAGCGGGCGCGGGCCGAAGCGGACGCGAACGCGCCCAGAAACCTCACGCCCTCGGGTTCAAATGCGGCCGACGCCGGATCAAGCGCGGCCGACACCGGCGACACCAACGGCGCCTATGACACGTCGTTGGGCCCGCGCTCGCTCGGAACCCTGCCGCTTGAGCCCGGTGAGGCGCCGCCGCGTGCGGCGGCCAGCGCCGAGGCGAGGCTGGAGCCGCCGCCGGCCCCACCGACCGAGCCCGCCGCCGGAGAGGAGACCGCGGTCGCGTCCGTTGCCCCGGCGACGCCGAAGGAGCAATACGACGCGGCGCAAGAGCTCCTGAAGAACGGGCAGTATGCCGAGGCCGAGGCCGCCTTCCGCTCGTTCATCGACACCAATCCCAAGGACGGCAATGTTGAGCGCGCGTCCTATTGGCTTGGTGAAACGCTCTATGCCCGCAAGAACTTCACGGAGGCGAGCCGCATCTATGCCCGCAACGTCCAGCAATGGCCGAAGGGCGACAAAGCGCCCGACAATCTCGTGAAGCTCTCGCTGGCGCTGATCAACCTGAAGCGGGCGGGCGAGGCGTGTCAGTTCCTGGTCGTGCTGGATAACGACTACCCCGATGCCGCGCAGAACGTGAAGCAGGCGGCCGCGCGCGCGAAGAAACAAGCGAAGTGCACCTGAGCGCTCCGGCAGCCACCCGCTCGCCCGCCAAGGAGTTTGCGGTCGCGATGGCGGCGCTCGGGCCGTTCGAGGCCCGGCCCGTGCTCGCGGTCGCCGTTTCCGGCGGACCGGACAGTATGGCGCTGGCCCTGTTGGTCGCCGATTGGGCGGCCAAGCGGGACGGGCGGGTCGAGGCCCTGATCGTCGATCACCGCCTGAGGCCTGAGTCCGCACGCGAGGCCCGACAGGTGGGTCGCTGGCTGAAGGCGAGGGGCATCGCGCATCGGGTGCTGGTCTGGCAAGGGCCGCGCCCCGCGAGACGGATCCAAGCCCGCGCGCGGGCCGCCCGCTACGATCTTCTCACGAGCGAATGCCGCCGGCGTGGACGCCTCCATCTTTTGCTTGGCCATCAGCGCGACGATCAGGCCGAAACCGTGCTGATGCGGCAGGCCTCCGGCAGCGGCTCGGACGGTCTCGCCGGCATGGCATCCCTCGTCGAACGCGATGGTGTGCGCCTGTTGCGCCCACTGCTCGACATTCCGCGGGCACGGCTGGTGACCTTTCTCAATGGCGTCGGCCAAGGGTTTGTCGATGATCCGTCGAACCGAGACGGACGTTACCTCCGCCCACGATTGCGCCAAACGATGGCACCGGAGCAGTGTGACAAGGCCGTGGCGCAGGCGCGAGAGCAGGGCGTCAGGCGGAACCACATGGACGCCGCGGTGGCGCGCCTTCTGGTGCGTTCGGTCCGGCTCCATCCGGCCGGTTATGCCGAACTTGATCGCGGCGCCCTGGTTGACGCGCCCGATGACCTGGTCGTCGGCGCGCTCGGCTCGGTGATGGTCGCCATCGGCGGAACGATCTATCGACCGGCCTCGGCGGCGCTCGAACGCTTGGTCGGTTGGCTCCGCGCCGGCTGCACCGGCGGCGGCCGCACGCTTGGCGGCTGCCGACTGATCCCTGATCGCGATCAGCTTTACGTTTTCCGGGAGCCGTCTGCGATTGAGGGGCCATTGTCGCTCGTCCCCGGTCGGTCGGCTCACTGGGACGGTCGGTTTGCCCTGCAGTCGGCCGGCACGGCGGCACCGGGCTTAACCATAAGGGCCCCGCGGGGCGGCGATTTGCAGGCGCTCCGCCGCAAAGATCCCGCCGTCAAAGAAATGCTGCAGCGGGCCAAAGCGCCGGCCCGACAGGGATTGCCCGTGCTCCAAGCGCTTGACGGCTTCTTGACCGTTCCCCATCTAGACTTCGAGGGATTTGGGACGCGGCAGGGTGGAACAATGGCAGATTGGCGGGTGGCGTTTCGACCGATCCGGCCACTGTCGCATGCGCCATTTCAGCCGAGCTCTCAGACCGGAAGGGTCGCGCGGACCGGCTTTCCTGGTGTATAAGTACGGCTTGGCACGGCACGAGGCATCGACTTGGGTAATTTCGGCAAGAATCTCGCCCTCTGGGTGATCATCGCGCTCCTGTTGGTGGCGCTGTTCAACCTGTTCCAGGGACCGTCCGGTCGTGGCGGGTCGAACGCGCTCGCGTTCTCCGATTTCCTGGCCGAGGTCGAGCGCGGCACGGTGTCCGACGTCACCATCCAGGGCAACACGATCAACGGCCACTATGCCGACGGCAAGTCATTCTCGACCTACGCGCCCGACGATCCGAAGCTGGTCGAGACCCTGCGCAACAGCAATGTGCGCATCCAGGCGGCGCCGCCCGACGAGGGCATGCCGACCTTCCTGGGCATTCTGATCAACTGGTTCCCGATGCTGCTCCTGATCGGCGTGTGGATCTTCTTCATGCGCCAGATGCAGTCGGGCGGCGGCAAGGCGATGGGCTTCGGCAAATCGCGCGCGCGTCTGCTCACCGAGCGGCAGGGCCGGGTCACGTTCGATGACGTGGCCGGCATCGACGAAGCCAAGTTCGAGCTCGAGGAGATCGTCGAGTATCTGCGCGATCCGCAGAAGTTCCAGCGTCTCGGCGGGCGCATCCCGAAGGGCGTGCTGCTGGTCGGTCCGCCGGGTACCGGCAAGACCCTGCTCGCGCGCGCGATCGCGGGCGAGGCCAATGTGCCGTTTTTCACGATCTCGGGCTCGGATTTCGTCGAGATGTTCGTCGGCGTCGGCGCGAGCCGTGTGCGCGACATGTTCGAGCAGGGCAAGAAGAACGCACCGTGTCTGATCTTCATCGATGAGATTGACGCGGTCGGCCGCCATCGCGGCGCAGGTCTCGGCGGCGGCAATGACGAGCGTGAGCAGACGCTCAATCAGCTATTGGTCGAGATGGACGGCTTTGAGGCGAATGAGGGCGTCATCCTGATCGCCGCGACCAACCGGCCAGACGTGCTAGATCCGGCCCTGTTGCGTCCCGGCCGGTTCGACCGCCAAGTTGTCGTGCCAAATCCGGATGTGGCTGGTCGCGAGAAGATCCTCAAGGTCCACATGCGCAAGGTGCCGCTCGCGCCGGATGTCGACCCGCGCACCATCGCACGCGGCACGCCGGGCTTCTCGGGCGCCGATCTCGCGAACCTGGTCAATGAGGCGGCGCTCCTCGCCGCGCGGCGCTCCAAGCGCGTTGTCACCATGTCCGAGTTCGAAGAGGCCAAGGATAAGGTGATGATGGGCGCCGAACGCCGCTCGATGGTCATGACCGAGGAAGAAAAGCGCCTGACCGCCTTTCACGAGAGCGGGCACGCAGTGGTCGCCTCGCACATCGCCGAATCCGACCCGATCCATAAGGCGACGATCATTCCGCGCGGCCGTGCGCTCGGCATGGTCGTGCGCCTGCCGGAGAATGACCGTATCTCGGTCTCGCGCGGCAAGCTCGAGGGCGACATCGCGGTCGCCATGGGTGGGCGCATCGCCGAGGAGCTGATTTTCGGCACCCAGAAGGTGACGAGCGGTGCGTCGTCCGACCTTAAGGCGGCGACCCATCTCGCGCGCCTGATGGTCACGCAGTTCGGCATGAGCGAGGAGCTCGGGCCGTTGAGCTACGCGGAGAACGAGCAGGAGGTTTTCCTCGGCCATTCGATCGCGCAGGTGAAGAACATCTCGGAAGGCACGGCAAGCAAGATCGACGCCGAGGTTCGGCGCATCGTCGAAAAGGCTTATCAGCGCGCGCGGGGCATTCTCGAGGCCAATATGGATCAGTTGAACCGCGTGGCCAGCGCGCTGCTCGAGTTCGAATCTCTGTCGGGCGAGGAGATCGGCGCGATCTTGCGCGGCGAGACGATCGCGCGGCCCGATGACGACGGCGCCCGTCCGAGCTCAAAGCCCAAGATGCCGCCGGCTGGCCCCAAGCCCGACCTCGAGCCTCGTCCGCAGCCCGGCAACTGAGCCGGGGCGCGGGCGGCGCCTCTCGATGACGGTTGAGGCCCTGCCTCGCTCGCTCGCCCGGGGCTGGCAGGTCTATGTTCGACGGGTCGATGCCGGGCCGGACTCCCCCTATGAGCTGATTTTGCGCGATCGCGCCCAGATTGTGCGCCATAGACTCGATCGCTCTCTGCTGCTCGACTGGGGTGCGCATCAGAATGCGGTCGTGCGCGCTCGCGTTTCGGCGCTTGTTGATCGCCTCGAGATTTCCCTTTCGCCTTTGACCGCGTCTCGGCACGCACCCCGGTTGATGGGCGTGCTCAACGTGACGCCCGACAGCTTTTCGGATGGCGGCGACAGTTTCTCGGTCGAGCGCGCCATCGCACATGGCCGCCGCCTGGTGGACGAGGGGGCCGACATCATCGATATCGGCGGAGAGTCGACACGACCGGGCGCGAGCGCGCCGCCGGTCGAGGTCGAGCTTGCTCGGGTCCTGCCCGTGATCGAGGCACTGGCGCCGCTCGGCGTGCCGATCTCGATCGATACCAGACGGGCCGCGGTGATGCGGGCGGCGCTCGGCTCAGGCGCCTCGATCATCAATGACGTCAGCGCGCTTACTCATGATCCGGAAAGTGTGCGGCTGGCCGCTGGCGCCAATGTGCCGGTCGTTCTCATGCACATGCAGGGAACGCCCGAAACAATGCAACGCGCGCCCCACTATCTCGCGGCCGCGTTTGAGGTGTTTGATTGGCTCGAAGAGCGAATTGCCGCTTGTGAGGCCGCCGGCATCGCGCGCATGCGTCTGATCGTCGACCCGGGCATCGGCTTCGGCAAGCGGCTCGACCACAATCTCGACATTCTCCGGAATCTTTCTCTATTCCGCGCGCTTGGCTGCCCGCTATTGGTCGGGGCATCGCGCAAGGGCTTCATTGGCCAGATCACCGGTGCGCGCGTGCCGAAGGATCGGCTGCCGGGCTCGCTCGCGATTGCGCTTCATGCCGTGGCGCAGGGGGCAGATATCCTGCGTGTGCACGATGTTGCGGAAACCCGCCAGGCCCTGTCCATGCACTTTGCGATTAACGATCCGTCGTCCGATGTGAAACCGGTGGCGGAGGTTGCGAGCCCCGCCAACCGGCGCTAACAATCGGCCTACGACCAGGGATGGAGTCATGGCGCGCAGCCTGTTCGGCACCGACGGCATCAGGGGCACCGCAAATCGCGAGCCGATGACGGCCGAGACCGCGCTCGCGGTTGGGATGGCGGCGGGAGCCCAATTTCTACGCGGTGCACATCGGCACCGGGTGGTGATCGGCAAGGACACGCGGCTTTCGGGCTATTTGCTGGAGCCGGCGCTCACCGCGGGCTTCATCGCGGTCGGAATGGACGTCGTGCTGTTGGGACCGCTCCCAACGCCCGCGGTTGCCATGCTCACGCGCTCGCTTCGCGCTGATCTCGGCGTGATGATCTCGGCGTCGCACAACCCTTATGAAGACAACGGCATCAAGCTGTTTGGTCCGGATGGTTTCAAGCTGTCCGATCAGGCCGAGGCCGAGATCGAGGCGCGCATGGCGCGGGGCGGCGTCGCCGATCGCGCCGCGCCTGGGGTACTCGGCCGCGCCAGCCGGCTCGACGATGCGGTCGGGCGCTACATTGAGTTCGTCAAGCGCACGCTGCCCAATCAACTGACGCTCGACGGGCTCAAAGTCGTGATCGACTGCGCGAATGGCGCTGCTTATCGCGTCGCACCGACCGTGTTGCACGAGCTTGGCGCCGAGGTGATCGAGGTCGGAACCAACCCGGATGGCTTCAACATCAATGCGGGTTGCGGCTCAACCGATCTCACGCTCCTGTTCAGGTCAGTGCAGGAACATGGTGCGCATCTGGGCATTGCGCTCGATGGCGATGCCGATCGCGTCGTGATGTGCGATGAAAAATCCAACCCGATCGATGGCGATCAGATCATCGCGCTGATCGCCTCGGCATGGCACCGCGCGAATCTGCTCAAGGGCGGCGCCGTCGTCGGCACCGTCATGTCGAATCTCGGGCTCGAGCGGTTTGTCGAGAGCCTCGGCCTAAGCCTGGTGCGAACGCCGGTTGGCGATCGCTATGTCGTCGAGGAGATGCGCCGGCGCGGTTGCAATCTGGGCGGCGAGCAGTCGGGCCATGTCATTCTGGGGGACGTCTCAACCACGGGTGATGGCCTGATCGCCGCCCTGCAGGCGATGGCGGTCATGGTGTCCGAGGGTTTCAAGGCGAGCGCGCTCAGCCGAGTCTTTGCGCCGCTGCCGCAGGTGAAGCGCAACATCCAGGTCGAGCACGGCGATCCCTTGGCCGCCGCCGCCGTGCGCCGCGCGATTGCCGATGGCGAGGCGGAGCTTGGCGCGCGCGGGCGGCTCATCATCCGAAAATCCGGCACCGAGCCCGTTGTCCGAATTATGGCCGAGGGTGACGATCCGGCCTTGATCGGCACGATTGCGGATGCCATCGAGCGTGCCGTGCGCGACGCGGCCCGCGCACTCGCCCAATAAAGAGAACGAAAGGACGGGGCATTCCCACATGAAAGGACGGGTTCTAATCGTCGCCGGCTCAGATTCCGGCGGCGGTGCCGGCGTGCAGGCCGACATCAAGACGACGCTCGCGCTCGGTGCCCATGCCTCGACCGCGATCACCGCGCTGACCGCGCAGAACACAGTCACCGTGACCGGCATTCACCCGGTGCCACCGGCGTTCGTCGCGGAGCAGATGCGCGTGGTGCTGGCCGACATCGGTGCGGATTGCTTGAAGACCGGCATGATGCATAGTGCTGCGACCATCGATGCGGTTTCCGATGTGCTCGATGTCGAGGCACGCGGAATTCCGCTCGTGGTCGATCCGGTGCTGGTGTCGAAATCAGGCGCGTCGCTGCTGGAGCACGATGCGATGCCGACCTTGAAAAAGCGGCTGGTGCTTCGTGCGACGGTGATCACGCCAAACGTGCCTGAGGCCGAGCTTCTGACCGGCCTTCGCATCCGCAATGTTGATGAGATGGTGCATGCCGCCGAGATGATGCGCACGATGGGGCCGACGGCAGCGCTCATCAAGGGCGGGCACATGCCGGGTGAGGCGGTGACCGACGTGCTGTGCACCGAGGCCGGCATTCGGCTCTATGAGGGCCCGAGGATCGCGGCCCGCGGCACCCACGGCACCGGCTGCACCCTGGCCTCGGCGATCGCCGCAGGGCTGGCGCAAGGCTTCAAGCTCGAAGATGCGATCGCGCGGGCGCGCGCTTTTCTCGAGCGGGCGCTCAGATCGGCGCCCGATTTTGGCAAGGGGCAGGGGCCGCTCGACCATTCGGTCACGATTTCGCCCATTCCCGGATTTGCAGTGCCCGCGTAGTCCGCTGACGTTAAACTACCGCGGTCCGCAACCGATCCTTCGCCCGGCGACGGCCCGGCAAACGTCAAGAAAAAATGGAGGCACAAGTGATTCGCAGAGTTCTGAAGCTGGTGCTGGCACCGGCCGCGCTTTCGCTGGCGATCGCCGCTGGTGCAATCGCGTAGTCATCCGATGAGCGGCTTGTCGGCACCTGGAACGGCCAAGCCGGCGAAGACAAGATCATGATCACCTTCAATGCCGATGGCTCGACCATCATGGGCGATCAGACCGGATCGCAGCCCGGTCGCTACACGGCGGACTTTTCAGAGTCTCCGGGCACGCTGACGCTCAGCGCGGATGGCGAGGAGCGCAAGATGCTCTCGCTCATCGAGTTCGTTGACGATAACCACGTGCGGATCACCCAGCCCTCAAACGAGCTTCCGCCATCGATGGCAGAGGGCGCTGCGGTCGTGTTCGAGCGGGCCGCGAAGTAGCACCGAAGCTCGGGCGGCGGGCGGCGCCAGGGCGCCGGCCGTCGCCGCAATAAGCGGGTGGCTTGGGTTCCCGAGGTCCCCTAGCATGGGACAACGGAGGTCAGCCATGAACCACATCGACGTTCGGATGCAATCGATCGATACGCGCGACTATGAGCGGATCGCGGCCGCGATCGCGTTTCTGGTCGCGCACCACACCGACCAACCGTCACTGAAGGATGTCGCGGCGGAAGCCGGCTTGAGCCCCTACCATTTCCAGCGTCTGTTCACGCGCTGGGCCGGCATCAGCCCAAAGCGCTTTCTCCAGTTTCTGACGCTCGAGCACGCCAAGCGAGCGCTTGAGGATTCCGCCTCGGTCCTCGATGCCTCGCTCGACGCCGGCCTTTCCGGGCCCGGTCGCCTGCACGATTTGTTCGTGACCTATGAGGCGATGACGCCCGGCGATTACAAGCAGGGTGCGGCCGGGCTAACGATTCGCTACGGCGTAGTGCCGAGCCCGTTCGGACCGTGCTTCATCGGAGCGACCGATCTCGGCATCTGCGCGCTCGGTTTTCTGAGTGAACGGGAGCCCTTGGGCGCCAAGGCCTTCTTCCGGCAGCGCTGGCCCAAGGCGCGGCTGGTCCATGATGTGGCGGCGGTGGCACCTGCGGTCGCCTCGGCCTTTGCGCTGGAAGATCACGCCGGTGCGCCTTCCTTGCACCTGCATCTGATGGGAACGCCGTTCCAGTTGAAGGTGTGGGAGGCGCTGCTTCGCATCCCGCCGGGCTCGGTCGTGAGCTATGAAGACCTGGCCGTTCGTCTGTCGACGCCGCGCGGCGCGCGAGCGATCGGCGGGGCGGTCGGGGCCAATCCGGTCTCCTATCTGATCCCCTGTCACCGGGTGATTCGTAAAGCCGGTGTCATCACCGGTTATGCCTGGGGGCCGGAGCGCAAGCGGGCACTCCTCGCGCTCGAAGGAGCGAGGCGTGATGGGTTGGCGTCGCCGGACGCGCCCGCATAGAATTCAGGCCCCAACGATGAGGGCCCGGTCATGCGTCACGCCTATTTCGACGACTTCAAGGTCGGCCAGCGCTTCAAGACAGCGGGCAAGACCTTGACCGAAGCCGACGTCATCGGTTTCGCCGAGCGCTATGACCCGCAATATTTCCACCTGGATGTCGAGGCGGCGAAGGACGGGCCCTTCGGCGGCTTGATCGCGAGCGGCTTGCACACGCTCGTGACCGGCTACCGCATGCTGTTCCAGGCCGGCTATGTGGCGCCCGACGCAAGCCTCGGCTCTCCGGGAATCGACGAGCTGCGCTGGGTCAAGCCGGTCCGGCCCGGCGACACGCTGCACATGCGGGGCGAGGTGATCGAGCTCAAGCCCTCGAGCTCGAAGCCTGACCGCGGTGTCGCGCGCTTCTTCCTCGAGGTGGTCAACCAGCGCAACGAGGTGGTGATGACGCTGCGCCCGATGTGGCTGCTGAAAAAGCGGCCCGCCAGCGCCTAATCGCGCGACCCTCGCGCGATCCGCACATGGCTGAGGTCGCGCGCCAACTCGGTCGCGGGGAACAGCTCACGCGCTTCGGCCAGCAGCTCGTGACCTTCATAACGTGCCGAAATGTGCGTGATCACCAGGCAGCCGACGCCGGCGTCACGCGCGAGACTCGCGGCTTCCCGCGCCGTCAGATGCCCATGTCGGCGCGCCTCGATGGCGTCGCGCGTGAGAAACGTCGCCTCGATCACCAGCCCATCGACCCCGCGGGCGGGCGCAACGAGGCTGGCCGTTTCCGCCGCGTCGCCAATGACAAGCAGGCGCGTGCCGGTTTGGGACGGACCCAGCACGTCATCCGGCACAATCCTTCGGCCATCCTCAAGAGTAACGGCCGTGCCTTCGCTCAGACTTTGCCGCAGCGGCCCGGCGGGGACGCCCAGATTGGCCGCACGGCCCGAGTCCAGATGGCGGCGCGCCGGCTCCTCGAACAGGAAGCCGAAGGACTCACCGGCGCGATGAACCACCGGAATCGGTGTTATGCTCAACCCCTCGGCACGAATCGCTTGGCCTGCATGCAAAGGCACGAACTCGAGCGTGGCACCTTGATCCGTCTCCGGCAAGACGACGTTGCGTGCCAATCGCTCGGCCAGCGCGAGCGCCTCGCGCCCGGCATGGATGGTGAGGCGTGTGGGCTCGGGCATTTCCGAGAGCGATGCGATCAGCCCGCCAAGCCCGAGCACATGGTCGAGGTGGTCGTGGGTCAGGAACACGTGCCGCAGCCGCCGGTAGCCGAGAGCGGCCCGAATCAACTGGCGCTGCGTGCCCTCGCCACAATCGATGAGAAACCGCTCGCTCTCGTGCAGCACCATGAGCGCCGGCAAGCCGCGCTCTGCGGTCGGCCGGCTTGCCGAGGTTCCGAGAAAGACGAGCTCAAACATCGTGATCCAATTTCATGCCTTCGGCAGATGCGGCGATCTGCCCGATGTTCGGCGCGCTGCTACTCCGGCAGAATATCGGCCATTCTATCTCGCCAGGGAGCGCTGATGTGACGGCCGCGCTCGATACAACCCGCGCCCGCCCGACCACACGGACCAACGACAACGCCATCGCGAATTGGCTGTTCGTGGTCGCGGGCCTGGTGTTTGCGATGGTCGTGCTCGGCGGCGTGACGCGCCTCACGGAATCCGGCCTTTCGATCGTCGATTGGGAGCCCTTTGTCGGCACGATACCGCCGCTGTCGGAGGCGGATTGGCACGCGTTGTTCGATCGCTACAAGCAGTACCCCGAGTACCAGAAAGTCAATTTCGGCATGACGCTCGAGGGGTTCAAGGAGATCTTCTGGCTCGAATACTTCCATCGCCTGCTCGGCCGGGCGATCGGCGTCGTGTTCCTCGTGCCCTTCCTCTATTTCCTCGTGCGCGGGCGCATTCGCAAGTCGCTGGCACCCAAGCTCGCGTTCATCTTCGTGCTGGGCGGGCTCCAGGGCGTGCTCGGCTGGTACATGGTCAAGAGCGGGCTCGTCGACCGCCCGGATGTCAGCCCCTACAAGCTGGCCGCCCATCTCGGCCTTGCCGCGATCATTTATCTCGCGATGATCTGGGTGGCGCTTGGCCTGCGCGCGCGCCGGCCGTTGGCCGCGCCAATGGCCCGCCATCAACACCGCGTCGTTTTCGGCGCGCTCGCATTGCTCGTGATCGCGTTCATCACCTTGCTCGCCGGTGCGTTCGTTGCCGGCACCGACGCGGGCTTCGCCTATAACACGTTCCCCGACATGGAAGGCCAGCTCGTGCCGGCGGACTTGTTCATCTACCAGCCCGCCTGGCGCAATTTCTTCGAGAGCGTGCCATTGGTTCAGCTCAACCACCGCCTGCTCGGCTATCTGACGGTGCTGGGGGCGCTGCTCCTGTTCATCGCGTCCGGCGCGTGGCGCCGCCAGAGCCGGCTGTCGCTCGAAGCGCGGCGCGTGCTGCTGCTCGTTGCGGGCGTTGCCCTCGCCCAGTTCGCGCTCGGTCTCTCGACGCTGCTGCTCGTGGTTCCCATTCCGCTGGCGGCGGGCCATCAGGCGGGTGCGATGCTCTTGCTGACGGTGCTGCTCTGGGCGGTACATGCGCTCCGCCTCGTGCCTCATGGCTATGCAGGCGAGGGCGCGACGCGCGCTGCGTAGAACCGAACCAATTCAAGAACGCGCCTCGTTCTTGAGGCCGAAGAGCGGGCGCAGCGGAATGGCGATCGCCGTGCCCGCCAGCGCCGCGGCGATCCAGACCCAACCATGGGGGCTGCCTGAGGCGACACCGCTGAAGAACGCGCCGATATTGCAGCCGTAGGACAGGCGCGCGCCATAGCCGAGCAGGAGCCCGCCAATCAGGGCGGCGAGCGCCGGCCTGAACCCGATCGCTGCGGTAGGGCGGAATTTTCCAGCGAGGCCGGCAGCCAGGCAGGCGCCGAGCACAAGGCCGAGGTCCATGACGCTGGTGACATCGTGCGCCAGTCCTTGGTCCAAGGCGGCTCGCGGTCCCGGCCGCTGCCAATAGGCGTGCGCCGTCGGGTCGAAGCCGAGTGCCTGCGCCACCTTGGCACCCCAGAGTGCGAACGCACCGGTGATGCCCCAGGGCCGCCCGGCTGCGATCAGGGTCGCGACGTTGAGCAGCGCGAGCGCGACGGCGCCCCACAGGAAGGGCCAGGGCCCGCGGAGCAAGCGCACTCGCAACCCGGATGCATTTGTCGACCCGGCCTCCAGCAGCGGCTCGAGCCTCAGGTGCTGCCGCTGCTCAAACCATCGGCAGCCCACATACAGCAGCGCGAGCCATACCCCCTGCGTCGTGAGCCCGCCGATCCAACCGAGCGACTCATAGGCCGAGACGGCCGGTGCTGATGGAAGGGCCTGCCACCAGGGCGCATGCCAGGTTCCGACGTAGGAGCTCGCAATGAAGGCGATGAGTACGATCACCATGCGGGTCGAGCCGCCGCCGACGGTGTAGAGCGTGCCGGAGGCACATCCGCCGGCGAGTTGCATCCCGATCCCGAACATGAACGCGCCGACGACGAGCGACACGCCAACCGGGGCGACTGCCCCACTCAGCGACCCGTCAAAGGCGAGCAGGGGTGCAAAGCCGAGGCTGGCCAGCGCCAGCATGACGATCTGCGCTCGGAGGCCTGCGCTCCGCCGGGTCAGGAAGAAGCGCCGATAGGCTGCGGTGAAGCCGAAGGCCGCGTGATAGAGCGAGAGCCCGAGCAGCCCGCCGATGGCAAGCAGCAGCACCTGATTTCCGCCGGCCTCAAGGCCGATCAGGCCAGCAAAGACGGCGGAAACGACGAGCACACCGGCCACGACCACGGGCTGCCAGGCCGATGGATCAGGCCCTGCCGTGTCGAGCGCGATACGCGGTGTTGGGCTGGCGTTCGCCATCCGGGCAGCCTCGAAGCGTTCAGGTCCGCCAAAGGCTCCTAACTAGATGTGAGCTTTCAACAGGTTGTCCTCGGCGAGGCCGGCTCGGCTGATTGGTGTTTGGTTGTTGAGACTACTATGAGGTCGATGCCAGTTGTAGCGATGGAGCCAGCGAGGCAGGGCTTCGGTGCGTCGGTCGGAGTGTGTGTAGGCGATGGCATAGGCCCATTCTCGGAGCGCGGTTTGAATGAAGCGCTCGGCCTTGCCGTTGGTCTTTGGCGTGTAGGGCTTGGTTCGGATGTGCCTGAGGCCGAGGCGCTTGCAGGTTTTGGCGAAGGCGCGCGAGCGGTAGCATGAGCCATTGTCGGTCATGACGCGCTCGACCTTGATGGCGAGGCTTGCATAGTAGGCGATCGCGGCCTTGAGGAAGGCGGTGGCGCTGTGCTTTTTCTCGTCCTTCATGACGCGGCTGAAGGCGATGCGCGAGGCGTCATCGATGCAGACATGGACGAACTCCCAGCCGAGGCCCTGGGCGCGGGCGCGCCGGTTGCTTTGGCCTCGGCGATCGCCGGTGATGCGGTGGCCGATGCCGTCGATTCTGCCGAGCTTTTTGATATCGAGGTGGATCAGCTCGCCTGGATGCTCGCGTTGATAGCGCTGCACCGGCGGGGCCGGGTCCAGCATGGTCAGCTTGTTGAGGCCGAGGCGCCTTAGCACGCGGCTGACGGTGGCCGGCGAAACGCCGACCTCGGCGGCGATCTGCTTCCCGGTGACGCGCTGGCGCCTCAGAGCGGCGATGCGCTCGACGATGGGCGTGGGTGTCGGCCGGTAGAGCCGATGCGGCCGGGAGGTGCGTTCAGTCAAGCCAGCCAGGCCGCCAAGGCGATAGCGCTCGAGCCATTTGCGCACCGTGCGCGGGCAGACGCCTATGGCCTGGCTGATGGCCTTCGGCGTCTGCCCGCTCTGGTGGAGGCGCACGATCCACTCTCGACCGTGCGGCGTCAGACGGGCATTCTTGTGGACGTTCATCCGGTCCCTCCTCCGAGATCACTGAGGCTTCGACACCTTCAGCTTCTCCCGGCAGGGGCCGGATGGACAACCTGTTGAAAGCTCACAACTAGAGCATGATGGGATTTGCCCCGTTCGCCCCCTCACCCTGCCCCTCTCCCCCTAAGAGGGGGAGAGGGAAACGCAGGCTTGGCGAGCCTAAGCGAGCCTAGCCGAAGTAGGGTGAGGGGGTGACTCGGTCTAGAGACATCTCGCTCTAAGCCGAACGCCGCCACTCGGCCACTGACGTTCCCTTGAGCCGCCTCTCACCAACGAAGCACGGCAATCGCCGCGTCGGGTTGCGCCTGGGCGTCAACGCAGGCCTGGCGCAAGGCCGCGGCTTCGGGCAGGCCATGTCGATCGATGCCGAGGGCATCGGCCAGAATGCCGCCGGTCACCAGCAGCGAGCCGAGCCCCGCTGCGTTGGCGCCTCGAATATCGGTCTCGAGGCCATCGCCGATGGCGAGCACGTCCTTGGCCGAGCCGAGGCCCAAACGCTCCATCGTGGGCGGATAGGCCGGGGCGTAGGGCTTGCCGAAATAGCGCACGGGCCCGCCGAGCTCGCGATAGCGCGCGGCGAGCGCGCCGGCGCACAACTCCCTGACGCCGAGGCGCACGACGACGAGGTCGGGGTTGACACACATCATGGGCAACCCTCGAGCGGCGGCACCGGCCAGCACGGCCTCGTGATGCGCGACGGTCGGGGGATCATCGTCGAGCCCGATGGCCAGCACGAAATCCGCCACCGCGACGTCGCCAACCCGCCGATAGGGCAGGCCATCGAGCAGATCGTCATCGTGCTCGGCACCGATCAGATAAAACGCGGACCCGAGCGCGGCGAGTTCAGGCGCTTGGCGCGCGGCAAGCGCGTTGCGTGCCACTTCGCCCGACGAGATCACGCCGCGATGCAGGGCCCGCGCGATGCCCTTGCGCTCGAGCAAGGCTTCGACATGCTGGGCGCGGCGCGGCGCGTTCGAAAGAAACACCACCGGTTGATTTCGCTTGGCCAGCTCTTCGAGACAAGCAATCGCATCTGGATAAGCGGGTCCACCCTGGTGCACGACGCCCCAGATGTCGAGCACGAACCCTCGATAGCGGGGCGCAATCTCGGAGAGGCCGGCGATGATCGGAATGGACATGGAGCGTGAGCGCCTCAGAGGTGGCGCGTCGTTCTCGCACGGCCGGGGAACGGATTGAAGCTGGAATTCAGAGCCCGGCGCCGATCAGCGCGTGCGGCTCTCCTTGGGCGAGCCGAACAAATAGCCCTGGCCAAACGAGAAGCGATGGTCGAGCAGCTCGACCAGATCGCGCTCGGTTTCGATTTTCTCGATGATGATCGAGATGCCGGCGGCACTCGCCTCGCTAGCGAGCTTGTCGATGCGCGCAGGCCCGTCCGGCGAGGCTTGCAGTTCCATGATCAGGTTGGTGTCGAACTTGACATAGCGGAAATGGCGCTGGGCGAGTGCGCGGAAATTGAGGCCCTGTCGGCTGACCCGATCGAGCGAAAAGCGATAGCCGAGGCGCGCCAGGCGCTCCAGCCCGTTCTCGACCGCGGCGTAATGCTGCTCGACGTCCGTCTGGGTGAATTCGAATACAAGGTCGCCATCGAGCTCCGCATTCTCGGCCAAGAACTCGATGAAC
>Ga0194132_10006228_pt1 | contig 18648 bp, 10 predicted proteins | sample TA2KigOf80mmetaG_FD_148612 | JGI IMG/M metagenome (GOLD analysis project Ga0194132, IMG submission 148612) | Freshwater microbial communities from Lake Tanganyika, Tanzania - TA2015054 Kigoma Offshore 80m | ecosystem: Environmental > Aquatic > Freshwater > Lake | place: Tanzania: Lake...
CGGACGACGCATTCCCCTGGAAAACCAAGGAGATCAGGAGCGTTCCTTCATCCACATTCGCGATGTCTCGCGAGGTGAGCTGGCGGCCATGGAGCGCGGCGTATCAGGTGAGGCCTATCACTTGGCGACCCCTCAGATGATCCGCATCCGCGATCTGGTCCATCTACTATGCGAGATGGGCGGTGTCCCATTCGGTCCTGCCACGCAGCTTGTTCCCGCTCGCATGGGATCGGATCCGGGTTATCGGCTTGATACCACCAAAGCTAACGCCACACTAAACTGGTCCCCCCAAATATCGTTAGCCGAGGGTATTCTCAAAGTGCGCGATTGGATTCATCGAGAATGGCCACTCATTTCCGCAGAGCCCCTGGAGTATCTACATCGACCTTAAGCTTCGCTCGAGTTTCGCACTTTTAGGCTGCGAGGTCGGCGATAATTTCCAGGGTGTTCAGGAGTTTCTGCGAACCTGGGCTGGCAAGGCCCCAGCAATAACGCTGCTCACGAATGCTCAGGCGGCGCAGCGTGCTGAGCATGTCGGAGGCAAGTGGAAAAAAAAGGCCTGACGGCCCCGACCGCCACAATGCGCAGCAGGCGTCCCGGCACGGCGAAGACGCTCGCTTGCAATTCGCTCCACGCACGTGATCGCGACGACCGTAAATCTTCAGCGTCAACCGTTTGGCCCGGGCATCGAGCATCTGGGCGGGGGTGGGCAACTTGCATCCGCGCTGTAAGCGCCCACCACAACCACTCTTGCCGGGCCGGTTAGATTGTCAGGGTTGATGGACCATCTCCCAACCCTGTCCCGGGACACCGCCACCAGCATGCCGGTGGCCGTTCGCCGTCTTGCAACCTGATGATCCTCAGGCGAAGAAAAGGTTTTCAACAGAGCAATAGGCTCTGAAAGGGATTCAACTTGCCGTGGGGGCCTCCGGAACAAGATGCGCTGGCGCCATGTTCGCCCGCAACGGGCCTTCGGAATCTTCCGGTAAGCTGTTCGACTCCATGGAAGCACCCATTTTCAGGTTGCGCAGCACATAATGATGCCACACCATGCGGGCCAGGAATGATCCGACACCCACTACGTTGCGAAACTGGAAGACTTTGGTCTGGCCAACCGTGGTTGCAAAATTGTCCTCCACGCCCACTTGCACGTACGTATATCCGCTCTTGATCATCCGGAGCAGGATCTCCGCCTGCCAGGCATAGGAGTTGTTGCACACATCGAAACTCCGCGCGGCCACCGTCTTGCACAGCACTAAATGAGAATATTGTTTCAGGCTAAGCCGAAACAAGAGATTGAGCATTCCGTGAAAGGCTCGCGACATGGTTCGGCGGAACCAGGAACGTTCGTGCTGATTGGTTGCGTAGGGTACGACCAGGTCGGCCTGGTCGCGCAAACCAAAAATCTGATCGAGCGCGGTGGCGGTCGTGGCTCCCTTGCCGTCCACCCAGATGAAATATTCCATGCGAGCCCGCTGAAGACCTTCGCGCAACACGCCTCCCAGTCCCTGTGGTCGGACGTGGTGAACGGCCTGCACGCACGGGTGTTCCGCGGCCAGCTCCTCCGCAATCGCGCCGGTGCGATCCGTGCTGCCATCATCGACAATGAAAATTTCGTACCGTGCGAAATGTCTGCGCACCGCGCCGATCACGATTTCAACCGCGCCGGGCAGACCGCGCTCCTCATTGAGCGCGGGCATGACGACCGTGATGGAGTGACTGGAATTCATCAGAATGGACCGAGCACGAGCGTGCCTGGGCCGTCGATGCGCAGGGACGCAGAAGGAATCGTCAAATTTCAGCCTAACATCGCCCTCGGGTCCCCGCCAGCCGCTAGGAAAACGGCCTCCAACTCCGATCCTTTCCGTCGAACACCGGCACGCTCCCGGAGTTGCTCGCGTGATAGAACAGTAATGCGTTCGGAGCAAAAACGACCACTATACCCCTATATTTGAGGGGATGCCGGCACTCCCCCGAGCGCGCGAATTCACCCATTTCCCAGCGGAAAAACGGTTGCGAAGGAGATTTTCGATTTTTCCCTCAAAATCCTTGCAGCGGGTGAAGGTTTAGGTTATTCTGAGAAGGTGGTTGAGGTGCTTAACGCGTGGAACTCGAATATCATCGCTAATGGGTTGAAAATTTAATCCATCTTCCCAGTGTGCCATTTTCTCAAGACAAACGACATTTCCTTCGTGCGCGCCACGGGTGAGATGTCGTTTGTTTTTTTCCAGCAATCTATTTTCCAGTGTTGCGCAACAAGGACACGTTAATGATTACGCGACGGTTCACTCGTATTGCGGCAGTGATGGGAATTTTGGTGGTTTCTGCGCTGGCATTGGTCACGCCGGCTCAGGCGGCGCTAGTGGCGCTCAGCGTGAATATTACGGATAGCGGCAACCTCGTTGCAGGCACGGCGGGCGTAAATGCAGCTGGGACTGGGTGGTCTGCAAACGGCAGCACCGGTTTCAACAACTGGAATAACTTGTATAGTGGTGCGCCCAACACGCTGGGGGCGGTGAACTGGTTGGCAAATACCTTTACGCCAATCGGTGCTCTTAGACTCAGTGATGGATCGGTGGCGGGGAATATCCGATTCAAGTTGCAACGCGGTCCGGATTTTAACCTTAGCGCTGGGGGGGGGGCAATGACGGGCGGTAACGCCGGTGACCAGGCATTGATGCGAGGCGGACCAAGAACTTACATTCTGACCAGCACAGCCAACAGCTTAAACATTCGCATGCAGATCACCGGTCTCACCAGCGTCTTCACCAGTGGATACACCGTGCGAGCCTACACCGATTATATGTCGAACAATGTGGGCAGCGGTACCATTTGGGTGAGTCCTAATGCTGCGGATTATGCCATTGGTGAACTTAACACCACTGGGTTTAACACGGCGGGTACAACATTTGTCAATTATGGCAACGCCAACAACGCGACGTTTAACGGAGACTTCGGCATCGGCGGTCACTATGTCAGTAGCCTTGCCCCCAGCGGCGGCGTGGGTCAAGACACACTGGTGATTACCGACCAATTGACCGGCGGCGGCAGCACAACGGCGTTCGCCCAGTCCGTCTGGACAGGCTTCCAGATTATCGGCGACGTGGTGACAACCACGTCGACGAAGTACACTCAGACTGCCGACACCGTGGCCAATTCCAGCGTGATTGTCGGGGGGAGCACCACGTTCAACTCGAAAATCACCAACACGGGCACCGGCACCGATGACACCTTGAACTACACGGGACTCAGCGCCACCGTCACTGGCGGTGGCAGCATCATCGGTGGCCCCGGCAACGGTGGCCCGCTGGCCCAGAGTGCTACCGGGACGCAGGGGCTGACGTACAATTCCACAGGTTCCACCTTCGGCGCCCAGACGCTGACTCCCACAATATCCACGGCGACCAACGCCACGCTCGGTGGAAGCGCCACGTTCCAAGGGCCGGCCACCACGGCCTCGGTCAACGTCCTGGCCCACTCCAACGGCGACTTCGGAAATGTCAGCGGCGTAGCAACGCCCACCTTCGGGTTGAACTCTCTGACGCTCGATTTCGGCACGGTCCTCATGAGCCTATTCCCCATCGACAGCTCCTTCGATGTGTTCAACACGATCAACACACCGGGCTTCACAGCGGCAATGGATTTGGATACCAATGTCGACACGACGGGAGTGGGTGATACGACCAGGCTGTTTCGGTTCTCGGGTCTTACCACCTTCTTGAACCAACCGGCCAGTCTGCCGGGGGGCGGTCAGCCGTACACTTTCCGGCTCGACAGGTCCACCCCGGGCGTTTTTTCGGCCACCTATCAGTTCTTGCTTTCGGACCAGAGCCTTCCCGGCGCCACGGCCCCGAACAGCGAGGTCTTGACGTTGACCTTGCTGGCGAACGTGATTGTGCCGGAGCCTTCCACGTGGGCACTCGGAATCCTGGGTTCCGCCGGGTTGCTAGCGTTTCTTTTCGCCCGCAGGCGACGCGACAAGAGTTAGGCCGGACGGCAATCATCATGGTCGCAAATTGCCTCGCCTGCCCAACAACGGGCGAGGTTTTTTGCTGCGCCAGCGGCTTCCCTTGAGGTCCGTGCTAGAGAGGGGCGATTTCGGCAAGAGATTGAGGGTCGCGATGTCCATTTCCCCATGTCCAACGCCTCGAATTGAGCCGTCGCATCGCGCCAGGCGGAACGCCGGCCTCTTGCCCCGTAGCTTTGTGAAGCGATTGCGCCGCATGGCGCTGAGCGTGCTCCACTTCCGGGAATACCGGCGCCGCGAACTCAAACGCACGAGACCGCAAATCCTGCGCGTCGCCGTGACCGCGCATTGCAACGCGGGTTGCACGTTCTGCCCGATTCCGGGGCAATGCCACACCCGATCACATGTCGCTGGCCGATTTTCAGACCCTTTTCGACCGGCTGGAAGAAGACCTCGAACTGGTCGATTTCTCTTTTGCCGGCGATCCACTGCTCAATCTTGAGCTGTTCGGCATGATTGCTCATGTGCGCGCGGCTGATGTGGCCGTCAACATTCACACCAATGGCTTGGCGTTGGACGAGCATCGTGCCCAGGCGCTGGCGAGCTGTGGAGCGGATGTCGTCGTGATCAACCTTAATACGCTGACGCGCAACGGCGAGTACCATCCGCGGACTGTCGAAGATTTTCATCCGATCCGCGTGGAGCGAGTCAACCGCTATTTGCGCCTCAATGCCAAATCGCGGACCCAGGTGGTGCTGCAATTGATCGCACCTCCAGGCCAGCCCCACCTTGGGAGTCGAGAACTTGCAAGCGCGTTCCAGCTTCCGCGCAATGCGGTCCTGCGCCTCAAGTCGGAACGTGATTGCACCTACGACGCCAAGCCGCCGTCGGACAAAGGGTGGCGATGTTATCGGTTGCATCAGGAAATGTGTGTCGGTCCCACGGGCGATCTGATGGTTTGCTGCTGGGATACCTTGTTGCGCACGTCGCAGGGGAATCTACTTGTGGAAGATCCCGGCGTCATCTGGGGTGACCGCCTGAACCAAGTGCGCGGAGGTAGCCCAACGCCGTTGTGCCACAATTGCAGGGACAACGAATTCGGCACGGCCAAGATGCTGGCCAACGACGTGCTCTCGCCTTCTTGGGCCTACCGCGTTTTTCGGTTGTTGACCGGACGACGCTTTTGAGTGTGGCGCGGGGAAGGCCAAGTCGTCCTGTGCTCGACCGCTGCTACGTCCGATGCTATGCTGATGCCATGCGAAACTCTGCGAGGGCTGGAAAGACCGCGGCGCGTCCGGTGGGCATTCGTCCGCCTGTCGCGCGCCCGTGGTCGCCAGCATCCTTGCTGGCGCCGATTGCGCTGATGTTGATTGCGCTTTGCGTATTCTACAACGGCCTCTACGGTGCGTTCGTTTACGACGACACGGTTTCGATCCGCGACAATCCTTTAATTCGCCGGTTGTGGCCACTCTCAGACGCCATGTCGCTGCGGGTAATGGAATTTGGACTTACAGTCAGCGGCAGGCCAATACTCAGTCTCTCCTTCGCCCTGAACCGCGCAATACTTGGACCGGAGCCCTGGCACTACCGAATCGTCAATATCGGGATTCATATTGCGGCCGGGCTATTGCTGTTCGATATCGTGCGCAGGACACTGCAACGTTGTGGAAACCGGAATAAGAAGCAGAGCGGGACGGCTCCATCAGAGAGCCGTCTTCCATCCGCAATCCGCAATCCGCAATCCGCAATGGCGATCGCGTTCGGCGCCGCGCTGCTCTGGATCGTCCATCCCCTCCAGACTGCGAGTGTTACCTATATTGTGCAGCGCGCGGAGTCGTTGGCAGGGCTGTTTCTGCTGTTGACGCTGTATGCCGCGATCCGCCGGTTGGAGGGAGGGGGCCGCCCCTGGACGGTTCTCGCCACAACCGCCTGTATTTTGGGTATGGGCACCAAACAGAGTGCTTTTGCGGCGCCAGCGCTTGTTCTGCTGTACGACTACACGTTTCTGTCGCGAAGCATGCGCGATGCACTGCGTGCCCACCGTGGCCTGTATTTCGGCTTGGCGTCGGGATGGATTTTTCTGGGGGGTATCGTTGCCGTATGGCAATTAGCCGATTCAAATCCGGAAATCGGCGCCCGGAACCCATGGCCTTACGCACTGACCCAGCCGGAAGTGATTCTCTACTATTTGCGACTCTCGGTCTGGCCGACGCCGGTTTTGGCGGCGTACGCATGGCCGTATGCCGACTCGCCGGGGCGCATCCTGCCACCGTTGATCATATTGGCGGGGCTGGCGATGCTGACGTTGTGGGGCATTCGTCGCAGATCGTGGCTGGCTTTCCTGGGGGCATGGTTTTTTCTCACGTTAGCGCCGTCGTCCAGTTTTTTTGCTCTCGAGCAGATCGTTCAATGCCAGCGGATGTATCTGCCCCTGGCCGCTGTCGCCGTGCTCGTGGCTGTGGGCGTGTATTTTGGACTTGCATGGATCACCACGCCGCTAAGATTGGGAGACTGGATTGTAGTGACCGGCTACGGGGTAATCATAGCGATGATGGCTGTTCCTCTGGCATACTGCACGCTCGGGAGGAATCGCGATTATCAGGACGAATGGACTTTCTGGCAGAGCAATGTGAGGAGCGACCCGTACAGTCGAGCCGCGCAAGTTGCATTCGCCGCGTTGCTCTTAAAGAAGAACCAGCCTGAAGAGGCGGAACGACACTATCGAGAGGCCCTGCGGGCCGACGACAGCGCCAGCCCCGATGAGGCCCACTACAATCTGGGAGTAATCGCCCTTGGGCGAGGGGAACTTGACGAGGCGATGTTTCAATTCCAAACAGCCCTGATGCACAGGCCGTTTCAGGCTGAGATCGTGGAAAAGATCGGCGCCACGTTCGCGGCCCAAGGACGCTTCGCCGAGGCGACCGCGCAGTTACAGCGGGTATTCCAACTGCATCCCAAACCAGCCGTCGCCGCGGCCGCACACAATGATCTGGGGACGGTTCTCTCCCGGCAGGGACGCACGGACGAAGCGGCGGCACATTATCGAAGTGCCATCCAACTCACCCCGAACTATCCTGAAGCGTTCAATAACCTCGGCTCGGCCCTGGTGCGGCTGGGCCGCTATCAAGAGGCGGTGGCGCCGTATGAGTCGGCTTTGCGGCTCAATGCGAACAGTGCGGACGTTCACAACAACTATGGATATGTACTGCTGCAACTTGGGCGGTTAGACGAAGCGATCCATCACTTGCAGAAGGCGCTGCTCCTCAATCCGGCCCATCCGCTGGCTCGACAAAACCTCGCAGCGGCGAAAGTCGCTCGAGGCGCCAGCGATTAGGGCCGATCTGCGGTGCGGAATAACAACGAAATCACGATTCGGGAGTGGCTGGGACGATGAGCTTGTCCAGCAGGCATCCTCAAGACGGCGCGGACCAATCTGCTTATTCGGCACAGATGGGGGGGCGCGCGTGGCTGGGCGCGCTGTTGATCGCCGCCGGCGCGATCGCGGCCTACTGGACCAGTCTGGACGGCCAGTTCTTCTTGGACGATTACGGGTCGATCGTAAATAACCCACATATCAGGAATCTGTGGCCTCCCTCCGAGGCCATGTCGCTGCCACTGTGGTGGCCGCGTTCATACGAAACGGTTTACGGGCGCCCGATCCTCAGCCTGTCGCTGGCGCTGAACTATGCCCTGCTCGGTCGGCAGCCACAGCAGCCGTGGGGTTATCATGTCGGCAACCTGGGGATCCACATTTGCTCCGGATTGCTCCTGTTCGGCGTCGTGCGACGAACGCTCCAACTGCCGCGGCTACGAGAAGACTTTCACAATCGCGCCCCGTGGATCGCCCTGGCCGTAGCCTTGATCTGGACCGTCCATCCGCTGAATACGGAATGCATTACCTACATCGTGCAGCGGGCCGAATCGTTGATGGGCATGCTCTTCCTGCTGACGATGTATTGCTTCCTGCGGGGGACACAAAGCCGCCAGGGGACCCTGTGGTATGTGTTGGCCGTTGTCACTTGCCTGTTGGGGATGGGAACGAAAGAGGGGATGGTCGCACTGCCGGTTATTGTATTCCTGCTCGACTGGCTGTACGTGGCCGGGTCGGCACGCGCTGCGTGGAAGGCACGCTGGAAAGTCCATGCCGCGTTGATGGCGTGCTGGCTGTATCCTATAGGGTTTTTCCTGTATTCCGAGCCGTTCGTGCCTGATCCAGGGGATGTCTATCCAACACCGTGGGAGTACGCGCTGACGCAATTTCGTTCCATCCTGCTCTATCTGCGCTACTCCTTGTTTCCCACGGGACTACTATTCACATATCAGATGCCGACAGTTGCGGCGTGGACGGATGTAATCCCGGAAGCATTGGTTGTCCTGACGCTGATCGGTGGTACGGTATGGGCGCTGGCACGAGGCCACTGGAGCGCACTATTGGGGGCCTGGTTTTTCCTGCCCTTGCTCCCCTCCTCTAGCATTTTGCCGACAGCGGACAACGCCTCGCTCCACCGCATGTATTTGTCGTTGATGCCGATCATCGTCTTGATCGTCATCGCGATGGACCACATTCTACTCCGCATCTGCGCGCGTTCCGAAAGGGCACGGAAGGTCGCTGCGGTTGGTCTAACATTGGTCGTGGTTGTAGTCCTCGGCTATCTGACCAGTCAGCGGAACTGCGACTATCGCAGTGATGCCGCGCTGTGGTGCGCGAACATCCGCGTTGAACCGAACAACGGCCTCTGGCACAACAATTTAGGACGAACTCTCCTGAACGAAGGACGCTTGGACGAAGCCATCGCGAGATTTCAGTCGGCTATTCCTCTTGATCCTGAACTTGCAGCACCGTACGCCTACCTGGGATCGGCCTTGCGACAGCAGGGGAACCGCTCCGCAGCAGTTGGCCGATTCCAGGACGCTGTGCATCGCAACCCCACGAACCCCGAAATCCATAAGCTACTCGGTATCACCCTGATGGAACTCGGTCGGCGCGACGAAGGCATCCAGGCGCTGCTGAAGATGACTGAACTGGAGCCAAACAAGCCTGAAACCTGCCTCCAGTTGGCGCAGGCATACGTGGCCATCGGCCGCTTGATCGATGCCGAGGCGGCCTGCCGGGCAGCGCTACGGAGAAACGATCGGCACGCCGGGGCGCATAACCACCTGGGAGTGATTCTGGCGCAGCTCGGCCGCAGCGCGGAAGCAGAGCAGGAGTATCGGGTGGCATTGCAGCTCGACCCGGAACACGTGGAAGCGCTCAACAACCTGGGTCTGCGGCTGATTCGACTGGGTCGATATCAGGAGGCCGTGCCGCTATACGAATCCGCTCTGCTTCGGGCAGGAAAAAGTCCCGACCTGCACAACAATTTCGGTTACGCGCTCCTTCAACTGGGCCGTACCACGGACGCGATCGAGCATTTTCAACGGGCGCTGCAGGCGGACCCAACTCACCAGTTGGCGTTGGAAAACTTGCGCATTGCACGTGCGCGCGTAGGCAACACGTCAAGATAGGTACTCCGTCTATGGATGACAAACACGGGTGCCCCGGTGGCATGCCACTCAGCGCGAGGAAGAAGTATCTATTTGTTGTGCTGACGCTCTTCGGGACGCTTGGCGTCAGCCTCGGATTGGCCGAACTGGTGTCGTGGGCCACCCTGACCCGTTTCCGGTGGTCAAAATACTCCTCCAGCCCGATCTATGCGCCAGCCGATGACGCAGAATCGAATTCAGTTCGGCTGACGGCGCTGGGGTCCTCCACGGCTGCAGGCTCGCCTCACGGAGGTTTCAGCCTGCTGACATTCATGGATTACGCTTTGCGCCAGCAGTACAACCTTCGCACGACCTACACGGTTTGCGCCAACGGCGGCTGGACCTTGGAAAACGCTATGGACAAGTTGTGGAGCGGGGCGTTCCCCAAGCCGACAGTGTTGGTGGTCTATTCGGGGCATAACGAAATCTGTAGCCGCTACACTCCCAATATGAAGTCTCCACCGTTCCCTATTTTGGCTCGATTATGGACGGGAAGACTGCTGTTGCATTATTGGTACCAGAAACGGGCCGATTTCAAGAATCAGAATTACCAGGGTGATTTTTTTTGCCATGATCCGGTTCCGTCTTACGAGCAAGAACTCAATCTGGACCAGTACCGAAAGCGTCTCAAAGCGTTGGCGGAACACTGCCGTCGTGAGCATATCACACTGGTGCTCGTTGCGCCTGGATCCAACCTTCTTTTTCCCCCGCTCCGATCCGTGTACCGGGGGCCGGCGGAGCGACGTGATGAAGCGATCCGGTTGTTCAAGCAGGCGTACTACCAGATTCACTTTCGCGATCCAGACTCGCCGGAAGCGCTCATGCTGCTGAATCGGCTGGCGGCATTCTGTTCGTTCGCGCATCTACACTATGAGCTTGGGAAAATTCATTATCGGCAGCAGCGCTGGGATGAGGCAATTAAGCATCTGGAATTGGCGCGCGATCTGGACGACCTTTCTGCGCGTTGCCAGGGTCCGTTTCGAAGGGTCGTCAAGGACACCGCCGAGCAATTTGGAGCCGTATATATTGACATGCAGGAAGTGGTCATCAATCGGCTGGGCCGTCCGGTTCCCGATGGACATGTATTCATTGACGATGTGCACCTCTATCCCGAAGCCTACCACGAACTATGTCTGGAGATTCTCCGCAAGTTACAGAGTCACGGCAAGCTGGCAATAAACGAAGCTCCTCAACCGATATCAAGGGATGCCTGGCCTGCGTTAGGCTTCAGCACAGAGAACGTCTCAAGATATTCATGGCATCGAAATCTTGGTTGGTGGGGACCCGGTGACCGTGACGGGTTCCTGCGATTAGACGAACTGGAATTTGGACTTGCCAGATTTCGTGGTTTTATGGCAGATCCCAGAGGCCTTGCTGTCGAATTGCTCGAAATTATCCTGGCTGACTTGAGCCAGCAAATTCAAGATGAGAAAGATCGTATGCTGAAATGGATCGGAAAGGACTCGGGACCGCGCGAGCGGTTGGCACCCTGAGGTTGTCCAGCAAGTGAGATCCACCTCCCAGAGGCGTTGCAGTTGTAACGGCGCTTCCAAAGGCACAAGCCGATTCTGCGTGACAGCGTATGGCATAGGCTCCCTAAGCCGTATGGCTTGGGTCGCAACGCCTTTCCTGGACGACGGCGCCGCCGCATTTGCCAAACCCTGCCGGACCACGGGACGCTTGTTCCAATATGAAACAACGACACAGATTGAAACGGTCTCTTGTGCTGCTTGCCACGGTGTGGCGTTTACGCCTGCACGGCGTCAGGCCAAAATCTCTTTTACTGGTCGCGCCGGCAGAACGCCGGTGATGCTCTGATCGAGGCCCTGGTACTTGAACGTCAGGCGGCGGTGGTCGATCCCCAATTGATTGAGGATCGTGGCATTGAGATCGCGGATGTGGACCGGGTTCTCGACGATGTTGTAGCAGAAGTCGTCCGTGCGGCCGAACTCGATGCCCGGTTTGATGCCGGCTCCGGCCAGCCAGACCGTGAAGCAGCGGCCGTGGTGGTCGCGGCCATGGTTGTTCTTGGTGAGTTGGCCTTGGGAATAAATCGTGCGGCCGAACTCGCCCCCCCAGATCACCAGCGTGTCCGCAAGCAAGCCGCGCTGCTTGAGGTCCTGCACCAGGGCCGCGGAGGGCTGATCGACATCGGAGGTCTGATAGCGGATGGTGCCCGGCAGATTGTTGTGCTGGTCCCACCCTTCGTGGAACAGTTGCGTAAACGGCACGCCCCGCTCCGCCAGCCGCCGGGCGAGGATGCAGTTGCGGGCGAATGTGCCCGGCTTGCGCGATTCCGGACCGTACATCTCGAACGTCCGCTCCGGCTCGTCGCTCAGATCGACCAGTTCCGGCACGGAGGTCTGCATCCTAAACGCCATCTCGTACTGAGCGATCCGCGTCTCCGTTTCCGGATCGCCGAACTCGACGAACTGTTGCTGGTTGATTTCCGCCAGCCGGTCGAGCATCCGGCGGCGCTGGTCGCGGTCGATCCCCTCCGGATCGCGGAGATAAAGGACCGGGTCCGCCCCGGCGCGGAGCTTCACACCCTGGTGGCGCGTCGGCAGAAAGCCGCTGCCCCAGAGGCGATCGTAAAGGGCCTGCTTCTGGCCGCGGCCGTGCGTGATCATCACCACGTAGGCGGGCAGGCTGTGGTTCGGGCTCCCCAGACCGTAGCTGATCCAGGAGCCGAGGCTGGCCTTGCCCGGCTGCTGCGAGCCGGTGTTGATGTAGGTGATGGCCGGGTCGTGGTTGATCGCCTCCGTATGGACCGATTTGACGATGGCGATATCGTCCACGACCTGGGCGATATGAGGCAGCAGCTCGCTGACGTACGTCTGGTGGTGGCCGTACTTCTTGAATTCGAACATCGGCGCCACCACCGGGAACGACTTCTGCCCGCTGGTCATGCCGGTGACCCGCTGCTCGCCGCGGATCGTTTTGGGAAGCTCTTGCCCGTGCAACTCCCGCATTTTGGGATGGAAGTCGAAGGTGTCGATCTGTGAAGGCCCACCTGCCATGAACAGATAGATCACCCGCTTGGCCTTAGGGGTAAAGTGGGGCAGGTCGGGCAGGCCGGCATCGCGATTGCCGGACGAAGCTGTTCCGCCCGCTGCCACCGAACCGATGGAGGGGCCAATCAACGACGCCAGCGCCGCGGCCCCTAACGGTCGGAGGCTGTTAGCAAGCAACTGACGGCGGGTAAGACGCAACGACAGTTCGGTGAGGGGATTCATGGTTACAGCCTCGTCAGCGTCTCATCAAGATTCAGTATCATGCTCATCACAATCGTCATCGCGGCATGTTCCGCCTCATCGATCGTCGGATCGCGCTTGGTCTCGCCTACGGACAACAACTTGGCGGCTCGCTCCGGCTGCTGTTTGAACACGGCTCGCTCTTCGGCAAACGCGCGTGTTAAGATATCGAGCGTTGCCGAGCGCGGCCGCACGCCAGCAGCCAGGCGGAAGGCGTAGGCGATCCGCTCCGCCGGCGTGGCTCCTCCTTCTTGTACAGCCCGGCGGGCCAGCACTCGGGCCGCCTCGACAAACTGCGGGTCGTTCATCGCCACCAGGGCTTGCAGCGGCGTGTTCGTGCGGCCCCGGCGCAGCGCGCATTTCTCGCGCGAAGGGGCGTCGAACAGAATCATGCTCGGCGGCGGTGCGGAACGCTTCCAGTAAATGTACATGCCGCGGCGATACAGATTGTCACCACGGTCCTGAACGAACCTCGATAACCTCAAGTCGATGGCCAGTTCCTCCCACAATCCTTCCGGCTGATAGACGCGGACGCTGGGACCGCCGATCTGCGTATTCAGCAACCCGGCGGCCGCCAAAGCGTTATCTCGCAAAAACTCTCCTGGCAGCCGGAACCGGGGCCCTCGGCCCAGCAGCCGGTTCTCCGGATCGGCGGCGAGCAACTGCGGTGTGATCCGCGACGTCTGCCGGTAAGCCTGGCTCATCACGATTTCCTTGATCAGCCGCTTCACGTCCCAGCCGTGCTCGACAAAATCAACGGCCAGGTAATCGAGCAATTCCGGATGCGTCGGCGGCTCTCCCTGCGAGCCAAAATCCTCCGGCGTACGAACCAGACCATCGCCAAAGAGCACCTGCCAAAAACGGTTCACGGCGACCCGGGCAGTCAGCGGATGGTCCGGCTGCGTCAGCCAGCGCGCCAGGCCGAGACGGTTCGCGGGGGCGTCCTTCGGCAGCGGCGGCAGGGCGGTGGGGACACCCGGCTCCACCGGCTGGTCCTTTTTGGGCGCATCATAACTTCCCCGATCCAGCACGTAGGTCATCCGTCGCTGGGGCGCATCCTGCATGACCATCACCGTGCTGACCGGTTTGGTGGTTTCAGCCAGTTCCGCGCTGGTCTGCTTGATCTGCGTGGCCAAGTCCCGATACGCCGCGTCCACCTCTCCAAAAAAGTGCATCCGCAGCGTCTCCAGTTGTTTCTGGGGGTGCTGCCCGGCGGCGACGGCCAGCAGCGGACGAATCGGATCGCGATCCGCCAGCCGGAGAATCTCCGCTTCCGCGAGTTGCCTCGGGTAGATCCGCAATTCGTCCACCAGGCCGTCCAAAGTGGATCCTTCGCTGCGGCGGCCGACTTTCAGGGGCGTCGGCGTGCGGATCGTTCCCTTCAACTTGTTTTGCTCCACGACCACCGGCTGCTGATTGCCATTCACATAGATACGGACACCGGCTGCCTTGCCCGAGCCGTCGTACGTGGCCAGCACATGTTGCCAGCCCCCGGCACTCACCACGCTCCCCTTGGTGATCACCTTGATGGCGTTGTCGGGCCACCGGTGGACCAGATGCACGGCCACTTTGCCGCGAGCCAGAAACAGGTCGTAGCCGCGGTGGGCTTTCTTTTCATCCATGCGCGCCAGAATGGAGCCGTCTGCTTCCTTGGTCGGCTTGACCCATGCTCCATAGGAAAATGCGTCACGAGAGTCGAAGCCGGCGGAATCTCCAAAATCAATGTGCGACTGGCCGCCGCTTTGGAAGGCTCCCTTGGTCTTGCCTTCCATCCACTGCGGCGAGCCCTGCACGCGCCCGACATGCTTCGCCTCAGAAGCGTCGGCCACGCTATCTCCCGATCCTTCATCCAGCGGCGCGTACAACACGCAACCGGCTGGCGCTGCAATCGCCTGTTCCGGTTCCGCCGCGGCTCGCGACAGCCAGCCCTGAAACTCCGGTTCCCCGTCCTTCAAACGTGCGGCCCGCTTGGCTTCCAACGCGGCCAGCTTTTCATTCAGCCTGGGTACGTCCGCCAGGCGCGCATAATTGGGCACATTGGCGACCGGTGCCTGGTTGCCGTTGCGGGTCTGCATGCCCGGGTCGGCCGCCTGATTGAAGTAGGCGAAGAACTGATAGTACTCGCGCTGCGAGATTGGATCGTACTTGTGATCGTGACACTGGCCGCACTCCATCGTCAGGCCCAGCCAGACCATGGAGGTGGTTTTGACCCGGTCCACGACGTACTCCACGCGATACTCCTCTGGAATCACACCCCCTTCGTCGGTCGAGGCGTTGTTGCGGTTAAACCCCGTGGCGATTTTCTGTTCCACGGTAGGATTGGGGAGCAGGTCTCCAGCAAGCTGCTCGATCGTGAACTGGTCAAAGGGCATGTTGGCGTTGTAAGCTTTGATCACCCAGTCGCGCCACGGCCACATATCGCGCGGTCCGTCCGCATGAAACACGCTGGAATCGCCATAGCGGGCCGCGTCCAGCCAGGCCAGCGCCATGCGCTCGCCGTAGTGAGGCGAGGCGAGCAGCCGATCGACGACTTTCTCGAACGCGTTGTCGCTCTTGTCTGCCAGAAAGTCGTCGATTTCCTGGATCGTTGGCGGCAGGCCGGTCAGATCGAACGTCACGCGCCGCAGCAACCGCTCCCGATCCGCCTCAGGACTCATTGCAAGCCCCTGTGCCTGGAGCGTCTTCAGCAGCAGTCCATCAATCGCACTGCTGGTTTTCCGCTCCCCACGGGCCACTGGCCACGGACCACCGACCACTGGTTTCACAAAGGCCCAATGGTCCTGCCACGGCGCGCCTTGTTCAATCCATTTCTTGACCAGCGTAAACTGGTCCCGCTTGAGCACCTTGTGCGCCGACGGTGGCGGCATGCGCTCGTCCTCATCTTGAGAGGTCATCCGCCGCCAGGCTTCGCTTTTACCCGGATCGCGGCCCCCAAACGCTTGGCGAACCCCCTCTTCCCGATCCAACCTCAAATCGGCCTCGCGATGCGTCGGATCCGGTCCGTGGCAGAAGAAGCAATTAGCGGAAATGATCGGCCGGATGTCCCGATTGAACTGAACGGGCTGGCCCTGGGATTCCGCTCCGCGAACGGCCCAGGGCGCCATTGCGGCAGCCATACAGACCAGCCACGCACCACGTCGCGTCAGACCGACTGCAAACGGTTGACTCATGCGGTTTGGGCCCGTGAATTCGCGCATGGTTTACAGCAGTATAAACCCAGAGTGGGATCAGGTATGCTGGGAGGCGGGAAGTCTATTGATTATAGGCAAAAGGGGCTTCGGCGTCAGCAGTCAATTTTTGACGTTTGGCACGGTTTATTTATTCTCGAGACAATCCACGGGATGCTTGTTCCAATATGAAACAACGACACAGATTGAAACGGTTTCTTGTGCTGCTTGCCACGGTGTGGGCCTGCGGAGCTTTCGCGTTTTGTTCGCATGCGCCCGCGGTGGCCGCCGAACCGGTCGCAACCGCACCCGACGCGGTGCAGTCCCAACCGGTCGCGGCGCAGCGCACGCCGCAGATCGGCCCGGCTGGACGCGAGGCGGTGATGGCCTATCGGTTAAAAAACTACGTCCCGCCGGAAACCAAAATCGGGGACGGGTATGTAGACGGCGGCCGCACGATGAAAATGCACGGTGACGGCCGGGTCAGTTCCTCGCGAGAAATTATCACGGTGGATCGCACGCGGGACGCCGAGCTGCGCAAACAGTTGGAGTTCGCCCGCAGCCCGGAAGTGATGAAGCTGGGCGAGTTGGACCGCGCCACGCGGCTGGCCCGCCATGTGGCCTGGCTGATGACCCCTCAAGAAGGCTACATGCACATCGAAGAGAAAACGGAGGTGCTGGCAAATCATTACCGCAACAAAGAGGTCCTATTGGGGGACGTTCCCAAACTGGCCGGCGGCGCGGGTGTCTGCCGCCACCGCTCCCTGCTCTATAAGTTGTTGGCCGACGAAGCGGGACTCAAGGTCTCGTTGGTGCGCGGCCGCCACGGCCCCGATCTCCAGAGCGCGGGTTCTCATGCCTGGAACGAATTGCGTCTGAGCAATGGCCGGGTCTTGATCGTGGACGTGACCAACCCGCTGCCGGACTTCCACTTCCCGGACGACCAGTCGCGCCAGGCGGCGCGTTATTACACACAAGCCCGCCAGCCGTATTATCCCAACGCAGTCAAGGCCGAGCCGAAACGACAGCCGGCGGCTACGAGCAAGTAGGGGCACGTCGTTATTGATTTGCTATTTGTTGACTTGTCGATGCTTCGGAACCGCATTAACGGAACGATCACCGTGGTTCAGTACCCCGGGCAGGACTCGAACCTGCGACCCTGGGATTAGAAATCCCATGCTCTATCCAGCTGAGCTACCGGGGCAGTCTCTTGTTCAGTCTAGCAAATCCGGCAGGCCCGGCGGAAAGGCGAATAAAGTATCGATAAAATTGGCGCCGCGGTCGTATTTGGCAGCCCGGTTGGGTGGTGATGCTGCCAGGCAGACGTTATAATCAGCTTACTCTCCCGCCCCACGCCTCCGGGGGCTTACGCCCGCCGGCTTGCCTGCACGCTGTTTGGCGTTCCTCCACCCAGCATGGCACCGTCATGAGTTGCACGCGCTCAACAATATTTTCATTGCAGCACGCAGTTCTCGGGCACGCTGCTTTCGTTGCCGTACTAGCCGGGATATTCGCGACACCGGGAAACACGCAGTTCGCCACGGCAGCTGAAGCAGCAGCGGCCCCTCTGCCACAGCGCGTCGAGTTCAACCGCCATGTCCGCCCCATCCTTTCCCAAAATTGCTACCAGTGCCACGGACCGGACAAGAACACCCGGGAGGCCGGGTTGCGGCTCGACGACCGCGAGGACGCGCTTAAGCCGCACGATAGCGACCCGGCCATCGTCCCGAACAAAGCCGCCCAGAGCGAAATGATCCGCCGGATTACCGCCCAGGACCCGGACGAGCGAATGCCGCCTGCTGACAGCGGCAAGCATCTCAAGCCGCGGCAGATCGAACTGCTCCGCCGCTGGATCGACCAGGGTGCGCAGTATGAGCCGCATTGGTCGTTCATCCCGCCCAAGGCACCGCCGCTGCCGGAAGTGAAAAGCAAGGACTGGCCGCGCGGCGCGATCGATCGCTTCGTCCTGGCCCGGCTGGAGCAGGAAGGGATCAAGCCGGGGCAAGAAGCGGATCGTCGCACGCTCATCCGCCGCGTCACGCTCGATCTGACCGGCCTGCCTCCCACCCTCGCCGAAGTCCAGGCATTTGTGGCGGACAAGGCCCCGGACGCCTACGAGAAACTGGTCGATCGCCTGCTAGCGTCGCCGCGCTACGCGGAGCACATGGCCCGCCAGTGGCTCGACCTGGCGCGCTACGCCGACACGAACGGCTATCAATACGACCAGGAGCGCACGCAGTGGCCGTGGCGCGACTGGGTGATCGACGCCTTCGCGCGGAACATGCCGTTTAACCAGTTCACGATCGAACAACTGGCCGGCGATCAATTGCCGGAGGCCACGCCGAGCCAGATTCTGGCGACCGGATTTAACCGCAACCACGGCATCACCGTGGAAGGGGGCGTAATCGATGAGGAATATCGCGTCGAATACGTCATGGACCGCGTGGTCACCACCTCGACCGTCTGGATGGGGTTGACCATGGGCTGCGCCCGCTGCCACGACCATAAGTTCGATCCTCTCTCCCGACAGGAGTTTTATGAGTTCTTCGCCTTCTTCAACCAGGTCGATGAAAAAGGGTTTCAGGGTTTTGCGCCGCAACTGAAGGAGCTTCTATGAAAGCCATTCGCTCGTCAAGGGTCGAAACGGTGAGATCCATTCTTCTATCCGAGCATCGGCGGGTTGCCTAGCCCATGTGGGTTTTGCGAAAGGTTGGGGGAAGACTGCCCCATCTCACGT
>Ga0194132_10006229_pt1 | contig 18637 bp, 17 predicted proteins | sample TA2KigOf80mmetaG_FD_148612 | JGI IMG/M metagenome (GOLD analysis project Ga0194132, IMG submission 148612) | Freshwater microbial communities from Lake Tanganyika, Tanzania - TA2015054 Kigoma Offshore 80m | ecosystem: Environmental > Aquatic > Freshwater > Lake | place: Tanzania: Lake...
GGCCCGGCACATTGCGGTCGCGGGCACGATTGGCGGTGAGTTTGCGCGCGATGTAGAGCTTGCGCTCGAAATCATCGCCCGCCTTGGTCTTGAGACCGCGACCGATGGCGAGCATGCGGATCCACGGCTCGCAGGCCTTGGTGGTTTCGCCGAGGCTTGAGGTGTCGCCTGGGACATCGCGCCATCCCAACACCGTCTGCCCTTCTTCGGCGACGGTGCTTTCAAGCAGCGCCATGCACTCTTTTGCGGCGGCCTTGTCCTTCGGCAGGAAAGTCATGCCGATGCCGTAGTCGCCGACCTTGGGCAGTGTGATGCCGAGCTTGGCGAATTCCTCGCGCAGCAACTTGTCGGGCATTTGCACCAAAATGCCGGCGCCGTCACCCGCCAGCGGATCGGCACCGACGGCGCCGCGGTGCTCGAGGTTCATCAGGATCTTGAGTCCGTTCCGGACAATGTCGTGCGACTTCACGCCCTTGACGTTGGCGATGAATCCCATCCCGCACGCGTCATGTTCGTTGCGCGGGTCGTACAAACCTTGGGCCGACGGCAGACTCATTTTTAGGTCAGTAGCCTTTCCATATCTTCACACGAGCATAGGGCGGCCTCCGGCGTCATGCGAGCAATCGGCTCAACCACGTCGATCAGGGGCGTCTATGCCTAAGCGGAACCCCGCCGTTCAGGCGGGAGCACAATCAATAGTGCAGTGCAATATTAGGTCAAGCGGAACGTGCCGTCATTTTCTGCCAAGGCACCCTCATCCACAGCCTGGGGATAAGTCGATGTGCAGGCGCCAGCCCCCGAAAAATCATGCAAAACGAACCGCCCGCCGGCTACATCCTGCTCCCGCGCCAGCCATGCCAGGTGGCAAACGCCAGCGGAATGACGCCAACGGCATCGACCAGCGCCTCAGTGCGAAGTGCGCCGGCAGGAAAGCCGGCCCGCGCGTAAACGATGAGATAGCCGAGCATACTGATGGCAACGACGAGCGACGCCGCCCGGCGCGAATCGGGTCTGATGATGGCGAGCGCCGCGACGGCGACAATCGCCAAGAACATCGAGCCGCGATGAACGATCAAAACCCCGGCAGCGGCATTAGGTGATACGCCATAGAGCTGCTCGACCAGCGACGGCGCGAACAGCACCGCCGCAGGCGTCACGTGGATCGCGATCAACGCGAGCCACGAAATCGTGATCCGAGGCTCCATGCTTCACCTACAGGCGATGGCTCGCGACAGTCGGCCGCATGACTGGGTTCGGATCAAGGTACAATTGCATACTGCATGGGCGCCATTCATAATTTCGCGACCCGGATCGAGCACCTGAGGACGGCAGCGGCCATGGGGTTGGCAGCAATTTCACTCCTGATCGCCCTTTTTGCGTTCGGCGCCCTTGCCCGAGCCGCCGAAGATTCTGCCAGCCCATCGAATCCCGACGGTATGAAGCTGCTCTCACTCCCCGCCGAGTCTTGGCGTGAAGGGCTGGGTACTGACGGCGCATGGAAAGAAAATCCGGAGACAACGTATGTTCATCGGCCATTCCAATCGATCGATCGTGTTAGCCATTCTTCTGGCGTTAGCGACGGGCGCTGCGGCCGAGGACAAAATCCCGGATGGCCTTAAGCCGCTCGCCTTCATGGCGGGGTCGTGCTGGGATGGCCCTTTGCCCGAATTCGTCGGCCAGTCGCTCGGGACCGGCGTCGAGACCGTGTCGCACTGCGTTCGCTGGGACCTTGAGAACCAAGTGCTGCGCGATTCCTTGCGGATGGAAGCGCTCGACCCGCCAGTCCGTGGCGAGACGATCTACTACGTCGACTCCGAAACCAAGACCGTGCGCTACATCTTCCTGTCGATCGGCGGATCGCACTCGACCGGCTCGATGAAGGTCGACGGCAGCGCGCTGGTTTTCGACGACGAGCGGCTCGCGGGGCCCAGCGGCATCAGCACCTTCCGCACCACCTGGACCCCTGACGGCGCCGACGCCTTCGTCCAGGATCGTCAGCGTTCGCGCAATGGCGGGCCATGGACCAACGCGCCGACGAGCAGGTTTGTGAAGAAGCCGATGCGGTGAGCGTCGGGCTGACGCGCGTCAGTGCCGCGATCAAACTGCGCCCCATACTACTGCTTCGAACAAGCCGAGGAGGCTGTCATGAAGCAGGCTCGATCTGCCCTTACCGTCTTGACCGTGGCCAGCGCCCTCTTGGCCGGATGCGACCGAGGTCCGACATCAGGCGCGGGATTTTCGCTGCCGCCGGGTGACGCAGTCGAGGGTAGCGAGGTTTTCATCAGATACCAATGCGCCGACTGCCATGCCGTCCCTGGCATGGAGAATTTGCGCGCCGCATTCGAACCGGCGATGAATCTGCCGCTCGGCGGCGAGACGACCCGGATCCAAACATACGGAGAACTGGTGACCTCGATCATCAACCCGTCGCATGTCATCTCGAAGAAATTCCCTGGAGTCGAAGTCGGCACCGAGGGTCGCTCGAAAATGCGGAACCACAACTACGTGATGACGGTCAACGAGCTGATCGATCTCGTTGCATTCCTGCAATCGAAGTATTCCTTGATGCCGTTCGTGCCCACCATGTATCCGCCGTACGTGTACCCGCCGTACATCTAGTTCGCGAGCATCATCGCCACCGGGGCTATCTGCGGATATACCTTCCCCACCCCGGGGCACCGACAATCTTGCCGTCCTGCATGACGACTTGTCCGCGCACCATAGTGAGGCGCGGCCAGCCTTTGAAGGTCCAGCCGTCGTAAATGCTGTAATCCGAGTACGAGCCCAGCTCGGCGGCAACAACTTTGCGTTCGAGATCGAGATCGACGACGGCGACATCGGCATCGAGGCCAACGCGGATGTCGCCCTTGTCCTTGAGCCCGAAGATTCTTGCCGGCGCGCTGGTGACCAGCTGAGCGACGCGCTGCAACGTCAGGCGCTTCTTGTGATAGCCCTCGTGCAACAGCACCGGCAGGATCGTTGCCGTGCCCGGGAAGCCCTGTGACGCCTGCCACAGCGGTTTGTGCTTGGTCGCCACTTTGCGCGGCACGTGGTCGGACGCGATCAAATCGACCGCGCCGTCGGCCATCCCTTCCCACAACGCATCGACATCGTCCTGAGTCTTGAACGGCGGGTTGGCCTTTCCCACCGTGCCGAGATCGGAATCGAGCGTGTGCGTCAGATAATGCGGGCAGGTCTCGACATAGACTTTGTCATAGCGTCGACGCCATTTGCGCACCTCATCCAGCGCCATGCGTGAACTCAGGTGCGGAATGTAAATAGTGGCGCCATGGTGTTCGGCGAAATACATCGCCCGCACACAGCTCTCGGCTTCGGTGAATGGCGGCTTCGAGAACGTCCAGTCGCGCAGCGTGTTCTTGCCGGCCGCCTGCATCTCGCGACGAATGCGATTGACGATCTCAATGTTTTCGGTGTGCAGCACGACGATGACACCACCGATCCGTGCCGCCTCCTTCAGGAGCGCGTAGAGATAACCGTCATCGGTACCGTCAAGACCGAGGTAACGGCCCTCCTCGCCCTTGAAGTTCATGAAGTACTTGAACGACGTGACGCCGTAGTCCCTCACGTACGATTCCAACTTGGCCACGTGCTCTTCGTTTGCCGTGGAAAAATGAAACGCGAAGTCGACATGCGCGCGTGGTTTGGCGTGGTTGATCTCGCGTTCGAACACGCCGCCATACGACTCGTTGTTGAGGAAGTAGCCGATCACCGTCGAGAATCCGCCCTGAGCGGCGTACACGGTCTCGGTCGTATACTCGGTAATGGGCTCGCCAAAGCCGAAGTGAAGATGCGCGTCGATCAATCCCGGAAATACGTGACGACCGGTCGCATCGATGATGGTCTTCGCCGCACCCTTGCCCGCACCGCGTTCCATGATCGCGGCGAACTTGCCGTCGCGAACGCCGATGTCGCAGTTGGCGAGCCCCTGATCGGGAAAAACGACGGTGCCGTTGGCGATGAGCGTGTCGAATTGCATGGTGTGATCCCGGAAAATAGCGCTTCTTGCCAGCATGGGTCCCGGCTTCCGCCAGGACGACCAATGAATTTCAATTGTCACCCTGGCGAAAGCCAGGGTCCAGATTGTTTGTTCACTGATTGCATCACGACGCCGTCGCCATCAGTTCCGCGATTGACGTCGGACGATAGGTCCCAGGCTCTGACTTGAGCACGCCCAAACTGGCGTGAAGCGCCTTTGCGTCGACACCCTTCGTGATGCAGACCAGCCGCGAGCGACGATCGGCGCTGGGCCATTCGGCCAAACGCTCGGGTGATGCGAACACGCGCTGGACGCCCTGCACAAGCACCGGCTTCTTCAGCTCGGCAATCTCAATCAGGCCCTTGCAGCGCAACAGGCTATCGCCAAACACCTCACGCACCAGCTCGCACCAGGCGGCAAGACCGGCCCAACCGACGGGATGGTCGATGATAAACGAATGCGCCGCGACGGAATGGTCGTGGCGAGAGTCATGATCGTGATGGTGCGCGTCTTCAACCAGCCGCGGCATGCGGCCCGGGGCAAAGTCCGGAACCTGCCCCGGCGCGAGCGCGACAATTGATGCTGTCGGGTTGAGCACCTTGAGACGCGAAAGCAAGGCGGGCGGACACTCGCCGCCGATGAGATCGGTTTTAGTGAGCAAAATAAGATCAGCAACCGCCGCCTGCTTGATGGCCTCAGCGTGAACATCAAGTGTTGAGTCGCCGAGCAGAGCGTCAACCGTCGTCACGACTTGGTCGAGCCGGTAGTAGTGCGAAACAAAACTGTCCCTGAGCAGGCATTGCAGGATCGGAGCCGGGTCAGCCAGCCCGGTGGTTTCGATAAAGACCCGGCTGAAGGCAGGAACCTCCGCGCGGGCGCGGCGCTCATAGAGGTAAGCCAGCGTATCCTTGAACGAATTCAGAACGGTGCAACACAGGCAGCCCGAGTTGAGGAGCACGATGTTGTCTTCGGACTTCGCCACCAACAGGTGATCGAGGCCAATATCGCCAAGCTCGTTGACGATGACGGCGGCGTCGCCAAACCGCGGATCGCGCAGAGTCGTGTTGAGCCGCGTGGTCTTGCCGCTGCCGAGAAACCCGGTCAGCAAGGTCACGGGAATGCGGGTTTCTGGCTGTGTCATATCCTCGCCATGGCGGTCGAAAATGCTTCGCGAATCACGGCCCCGATACTATCCCAATCGACGCAAAAAGATGCCTTTTCGCATGGCCCAGCACCGGTTATGCAAGGGGCCAACCGGCGGCAGGACAGGACCTCATGAGCGAACAAGCGGGCAAGACCCTCAAGGCCAAATTGAGCGAGCGCCGGGCACTGCTGGTGCCGGGTGCTGCCAATGCGTTGGCAGCCAGAATCATCGCGGACCTCGGGTTCGAGGCGCTGTACATTACCGGCGCTGGCGTCACCAATACCTATCTCGGCATTCCGGATCTCGGTTTCATTTCCCTGCCCGAGATCGCCAATCACACCGGTGCGATCCGCGACATTGTCGACCTGCCGTTGATTGTCGACGCCGACACCGGCTTTGGAAACGCGCTGAATACCCAGCACACGGTACGAGTACTGGAACGGTCGGGCGCCAATGCCATTCAACTCGAAGACCAGGTGATGCCGAAGCGTTGCGGCCATTTCGCCGGCAAGGATATGGTCTCGACCGAGGAAATGTGCAGCAAGATCAAAGCCGCGGCCGATGCCCGCAAGAGCGAGAATTTCCTGATCATCGGCCGCACTGACGCGCGCGCCAAGGACGGCTTCGAGGCGGCGATCGAGCGTGGCCAAAGATTCACCGAGGCAGGCGCGGATATCATCTTCATTGAAGCGCCGGAAAGCATCGACGAGATCCGAAAAATTCCGCAGCGCCTGTCCGCGCCGCAGATGATCAACATGGTGATTGGCGGCAAGACGCCGGTGATGGGCTTGGACGAACTCAAATCCATGAAGTACGCGCTGGTGCTTTATGCCAATGCCGCGCTGCAAGGCGCCATCACCGGCATGCAGGCGGCGCTGAAGGAGCTGAAAGCCACCGGCAAGATGGACGAAAAGAGCGCCTCGGTCGCCAATTTCGGCGAACGCCAGCGCCTCGTCGCCAAACCACAGTTCGACGCCCTCGAAAAGAAGTACGCCGTGCAATGAGCGCCCAGAAACGTCCTTGGGACGGCTTGATCAGCGCCGACGACCAGAAGGCCTACCGCGCCGCCGGATTCGGCCGCCCGTCGGGCATGGGCAAGCGTCCTGCCCTGCTGATCATCGACGTGCAGTACCGCACCGTCGGCACGACGCCGATGCCGTTTTGGGAGGCGATCAAGGAATTTCCGACCAGTTGCGGCGACGTCGGCTGGAATGCGGTGCGCAACATCGTGCCGCTGCTGGCCGAGTTCCGCCGTCGCAAATGGCCGGTGATGTACCCGCACGTGGCGCCCAAGGTCGCGACCGAAGGCGGACGCCTTGCCGAAAAAGTGCCGGCCATCATGAATATCGCGGCCAAGGGCTACAAGTTCGTGAAGGAAATCGCGCCGGAACCGGGCGACGTGCTCTTGCCGAAGAAGCATCCGAGCGCTTTCTTCGCCACCGCGCTTGCCAGTCATCTGATCGACGCCGGCGCGGACACCCTCATCGTCGCCGGTTGCACCACATCAGGCTGCGTGCGCGGCTCGGTGGTCGACGGCTTTTCCTACAATTTCCGGGTCACCATCCCGGAAGAATGCGTCTACGATCGCGGCGCCGTGTCTCACGCCGTGAACCTGTTCGATATGTCCGAGAAATATGCCGACGTCATGCCGGTTGCGGATGTGATCGAAAAGCTGAAGGCCATCCCATGACCGACACTGCCCGGGCAAGACTGCACGCCCATTGTGTGTCCTATTTCGAAGCAGTGATGCGCGAGGACATGGCGGGCGTGCGCAGCAGGTTCACGCCGAGCGCCAAGATCACGATCTTCCACGGCGACAACCCTAAGCGCGAGTTCCACTTGGCGGATCTGGATGGGCCCAATTCGCTCATCCATTTCTACGGTCATCTGTGGGCTAACTATCAGGTCAAGTTCCGCGACTTCACCTATACGATCGACCCACCGGCCAATGAAGGTGCGTGTTATTTCATAGTGACACTGACGCCAAAGCCGGGCTCGGCCTACGCGGCAACCGGGCCGCTGCTCCTCAACAACTGCAATTTCTTCAAGTTCGAGAACGGCGTCATCGCCAGTATGATTATTTATTACGCCAATCCCACGCTGGGCGCGACGCTCGGCAATACCCAGGGCGCGCCGACGGCGTTCCCGAAGGCGTGAGCGCGCCTAGCGCGCGATGAATAGAACATGCGGGTATGGCGACCAGTGGCGGAGGTGAACCGTCTCGACGGAAAACCCCGCGCGTCGCAGCAGGTCTGCATTCTCGCCAGACGACATGAAATGCAGTTTTCCGGAACCCATCGTTAGGCCCATACCCGTCATGAGCCGCTCCTGCGCGCGGGCGACATGGTATTTCCATGCCGGGTGAGTGTCGTTGGTCTTGAGCAAGAGGACACCGCCGGCGGCGAGCATCCGGCGGCATCCCTGAAGCAGCTCCAGCTTCTTCGGCGGCGGCATCAGGTAGAGGACATCGAGCACAATGATCACATCGAAGCGCTCATGGGCGACGCTATCGATCAACCCCTGTTGAAACCTGAGATTGGGGAACGAGGCGCCAACCCGCTTTGCAACAACGATCTTTTGCGGCGAGGGGTCGACACCGACAATCCAGCGGTCGGGACTGGCCGCTGCGAGGGCGAGGCAAAACACGCCATGCCCACATCCCAGATCGAGAACGGCCCCTTGCGCAGGGACCTGACGCACGATGGCGTCGAGCGGCGCCAGCAACCGGCGGGCGGCGACGAACGCGCGGATTCCAAGCGACTCATGGCGATAAAATTTGCGCGTCCCGTCAATGTCCACCTGAGCCGGAGCGCTGCGCATGGCGTACCCCTCATCCCCGGATGAGAACCGCGTCTATCCGGCCGGTCGCACGGCGACCCGCCCCGCACCGGCCGGCTCGACGACAAACAACTTTGCCCTCGGCAGCAGCTTTTCCATTTTTTCAAGAAACAGACGACGCTCAGTCATGACTGGAGCCGTTGCGTGCTCGCGGGCGAGCGCCGTGAATCGCTCCGCTTCGCCCTTGGCGATCTCGACGCGGGCAAATCGATCGGCACGCGCGCGTTCTTCGAGTTCGCGGGCCCGCGCTTCCGCCCGCGAGACAATTTGTGACTGTTGGGCCAGCGCATCTTGGATGGAACGTTCACGATCCGACCGGGCGCTTTGCACCTGCTGAAATGCGATGTCGACTTCGCCATCGGACGGCGGCGAAAGCTCGACGATATCGACCGACCGCACTTGGATGCCGAACCCATGCCGGTCGAGAAGTTCCTGAAGCGCAGCCTGGATATCTTGCCGCAGGACCTGACGCCGGCTGGTCAGGATGTCGTCAACCGCGCTTTGCAGAAGAAAGCGGGTCGCCGTGCGTTCGGCGGCGGCGCGAAGAATTTCGGTTGGCGTTTCGCCGCGAATCAGGAAGTCCTGCAGGTCCGATACCGTGTACCGCACATCGAGCCGCGCACGGATCATGCTTGACCCTCCCGTCATCCAGAGATCGGTCGCGCGTGCACTAACCTGCTCGATCGCTGGCGGAGCAGACGCGTAGCCGACCGGCACCGTCAGATTGGTCGCGGTTTTTTCGATCACCAGCCGGCCGATGGGGGTTGGCCACGTCCAATGCAGCCCGGGCCCGAGCATCCCGGCGGCGCGACCGAACGCGAACGAAACACCGGTTTCGTCGGGCTCGACGTTGCGCACACCGCTCGCGGCATAGACCGCGAGAGCAATGGCCAGCACCGCCGTTGGGACAGCCTTCATCATGGTTTGCGGTTGGATTGGAGCAGCAAATTGAGTATCGGCGCGTCCGCCGGAAGCACCAGCGTCGTCTGCTCGTTGATGACTTGCTCGTAGGCCTCGAGCGTACGGAGAAACTCGTAGAATTCCTCCTTGCCCTTGTAGGCTTCGGCATAGATCCGAGCCGCCTCAGCTTCACCGGCGCCGCGCTGCCGCGAGGCCTCGGCCTCGGCGGTCGCAACCGTTTCGGCTGCCGTGCGATTGGCCTCGGCGACGATTTTTTGCGCCTCGGCGTCGCCTTCGGACCGATAGGCCTTGGCTATGCGTTCGCGCTCGGCCCGCATCCGCGAGAATACGGCAACCAGATTCTGGTCGGGGAAATTGAAGCGCGTGATACCGAGGTAGACGACCTCGATGCCGAGATTGGCCTCGGCCGTCGGCGCCGAACGATTGCGAATCGTCGCTTCGAGCGAGCCAAGCCGATCGTCGCTGCCCGCGCCCTCTCCGTCCGCCGGCACGAAGTCGGTAAAAGGACGCTCACCCAGCGCGCTGCCGAGCGCCGACTGCACCAGCGCGACGAGCCTCGACTCGGCCGCCTGGCGTGTGCGCACCGCGCCGAGGAACTTGGTGGGGTCGGCGATCCGCCAGTTGACGTACATGCCGACCATCACGTTCTTCTTGTCGGATGTCAGGAACTCGGACTCGGGAACAGCGGCGATCAGAATCCGCTTGTCGAGACGGAGCGCCTGGTCGATCGGCGCCGGAAGTTTCCAATAGAGGCCGGGTTCGGTGATGACCTGGGTTACCCGACCGAAACGGGTTACGACGGCAAATTCTGTCTCCTCGACGATCACCGCCGAAAGCGAGACGGCGGCTGCAACCGCGACCGCGCCCAATCCCTGCCACACGCGTGCTGACATTGGCATGCATTACTCCTTAAATCGGAACTTGACGGTCGGCTGATTGCCGCCGTCGAGCCACAAGTCGACCGAGGCGTCCGGCACGCCGGAGCCATTGATATACTTCCGCGGCGCGCCGAACTTGCGTTCGATCGTCTCAAGCAGGAGTCGCCGCTCGGTGATGCCGGGCGCAATCGAATGTGCGGCCGCAAGATCCGAGAACGGCGCCACCTTTCCCTCGGCCAGTCTGACAGCGGCAACCGCCGCCCCTTGCGATTCCGCCAGGGTCTTCGCAGCACGGCCTGTGGCTTGCGATACCGCCACCGACGCGTCGCCATTGGCCTCATAAATAATGCGGGCCCGATCCTCAAGCGCGCTTGAAACATCGCGGAAGGCATCGTGAACGTCCGCGGGCGCATGAACGTAGATCAATCGCGCGGCCACGACTTCGTATCCGATATTGGCGGTGGTCACGCTTCGTGTCAGCCGTTCGCGGAACTCGGTCTCAAGGGCGGCACGGCCGACGTTGTAGATGCGGTCGATCGGCATGGTCATGGCAAGCTCGACCAGCGCCTGCTGCCCGAGGGCGTGAATCTGGCGAGTGCTTTCGGCGACGCCGAAAGTTGCCCGGAACGCGTCACTGACCCGATATTGGATCGCAGCCTCGAGATCGATGACGTTTTCGTCCGAGGTCAAGAAGTAGCCGCGGCCATCGGCGTCGGCGGCCGCCGACACCGCGAGTTCGCGCACGGCGGCGGCATCGACCGCGACGCCACCGCCCAGTGGGGCCGGAAGATGCAGGTAAAGCCCTGGCGGAAGATCGCGAGCCACGACCCGTCCGAAGCGCTGGACGATCCCCTGTTGGCCAACCTCGACGATGAGAACGAACAAAGGAACGACGAAATAGACACCCGCCGCCGCGACAACAGCCGCCGCCGCGCGACGAAGGACGATTGCATCGACAGTTATGCGCGAGACTTTTTCCCCCAAGATCGCCCGGGCAGCGCCGGCAATCCACGCCGACCAGGGCAAATGCGCGATTCTAGCGATGGCGCGGAGGTGCCCAAGATTTCCGGTCAGATCGGCGACGCCGTGGCGGAAGCTACCGCGGCGGAAACTTGCGATCAACAAAGCGACAAAAGCCGCCGTCAACACGATCTTGATGGCCGCCCATACCGGCGGATCGGGATCGACACGGCCGGCGCGAACGGCTTCGCGGACAAGATCGCCGGCGAGCCAGTCGAGCAGAAGCCCGGCACAGATCGCGACGCCAATCAAAGCGATCAGATACGCCGCCAACAGTCTTCCGCCGAGCAGTCGCCCGATGACCGGCAGCGTGGCGAGGCTGGTGGCGGGGCCACAGAGCAAGTAGACGAGAGCGGCGCCCGGCGACAAGCCGGTGGCAATCAATCCCGCGCCGACCGGCGCCGACATGCTGGCGCATGTATAGAGCGGCACGGAAATCAGGATCATCAGGAGCATCGGTACGATGCCCTCGCCCAATCCAGCGTCGGCGAAGAAATTTTCGGGCAGCAGCCCAAGCATCACGCCCGTCAGCACCAGGCCGAACGTCAGCCAGAAGGCGATCTCGTCAAGCAGCCGGACGTACCCGTAATTGAGGACGGCACCGAGCTTCGACCCGGCCCCAGAATCGTGGTGGTGGTCGTGCCCGTGATCGTGGCCGTGATCGTGGCCGTGATGATGAGCATGACCGTGATCGTGCTTATCCTCGCCACAGCAGTCGTCAGCGGTTGCGGCGGCGGCCGGCGCCGTATCGTCGTTTCGATCACGGAACAGAATGGTGAGCATCCCGGCGGCGATCGCCGTCACGACGCCGGCAATCGGCCGGTACACGGCCATCACCGGACCCATCAGGCCGTAGGTGATCGCAACGTTCTCGACATCGGTTTCAGGCACCGAGATCAGAAACGACGCCACCGCCGGCTTGCTGGCGCCCTTCTGCCGCAAAGCCATGGCGGTTGGCAGCACGCTGCACGAACACAGCGGCACCGGCGCGCCGAGGATCGCGGCCCAGACGACGCTGCGAAAATTGTTGCCGCCCATGTAGCGCACGATGAAGTCGCCGGGTACGAAGGCATGCAAGATGCCGGCGACCAGACATCCCAGCATGATGTACGGCGCGCTGTCGTAGAACAGCAGCATCGTCTGCCAGCCGATGGCCGAGAGCATGGACCACGCAACCGCGGCCCAGGAGGAAATGAGGTCAACCATCAGGCTTCAAGCAATCGGCCGAATCCCGGCCTTGGCTCGGCGATCCCAATCGCCGTCGCGGCGGCCCAGTAGCAGGCCTGGATGCCGCTCACGACGGGGACGCCGCGTTCGCGCTCGAACGGGACGATCATGTCAAGACTGGGCAAGTCGGTGCATGCCACGAACACGGCTTCGGCCTCCGGTACCGCAACTCGCTTGCAGAGATCGTAGACCGCTTGAGCCGTCTGCCGCGCGGTTTGCCTGAAGATCTCGGGCGAGGCGTTCAATCCGAGGCCCTCGCTGGCGACGACGGTGATTCCATGCCGAGCAAAGAACGCCGCGATTTCCGCGTTGGTTTTCTCGACATAAGGGCTTGCCAGCGCGATCTTGGCGGCGCCGAGCTTCCTCAGCGCACCGAGCACAGCGTCGGCGGCGCTAACCGCGGGCTTGCCCGTCTTTGCCGACATGAACGAAGTCAACTCGGTCAGCGGACTGGCCATCGATGCCGACGTGCACGCCAGCGCCACGACATCCGAACCGCACAGCTTGAGATCGTCGAGCGGCTGCTCGATCTGGCGGCAGAGACCCTCGAAGTAACTTCCGCCGCCGCTCGCCGCCGGAAACCGAAAACGGGCGGCATGGGCGGACACACCGTCGGGCGCCAGCCGCGCGAATTCGACTTCGGTCGCCGTGTTCGAGTAAGGCACCAGGATGCCGAGACGCGCGCGCCAGCCGGCGGCGCGCGACGGGAGCTGGGGCAACGGCGACATCTTATTCATGGGCGCGTCCGGTCATCGGGATTCGGTCCACGACCCGTGGACCATGTCCCATGTTAACCGGCAGGTGCCCGAGAGGGGAGACCCCGCGGGTCCTTCAGAAATGCGTTCATTTCAGCGACGGCCCGCTCGACCCTCTTGGCCGGCGTGATCGCGAGCTTTTTCGCGTTCCGGATCAATGCGGTCGCGGCGTCTAGATAGCGAATATTCGGGTCAGCTTCGCCGGTGATGAACCGTACCGGGTTCTCGAACAGCGGCAGGCGGCTTGCCAAGTCGTGCCGATAAACCACTTCCGGAGTTCGACGACGCGGTCATCGTCGATTTGCCCCGGGGGTCAATGACCTCGCGTGTTACGTCTGGGTTTGACGCACCGAGTCTGGCCATTCCTGACGGGAAGTGTCCGGATCTCGGTCATTGCGTTGTCACTTGCGCCAAGAGTTCGCGCTTCATCACCTTGCCGCTCTGATTCCGCGGTAGCGTGGGAACGATGACAATGTCCTTCGGAATCTTGTAGGCGGCAAGGCGCGATGCGCAGAACGATGTCATGTCGGCGAGGCTCAAGGCGGCGCCGGACTTGGGCGCGACGAACGCCACGACCTTCTCGCCCCACTTGGCATCGGGCACGCCGATGATGGCGGCCTCCGCGACGGCCGGATGCGTCGCCAAAAGCTCCTCGACCTCGATCGGGTAGACGTTGACGCCGCCGGTGATAATCATCTCCTTCTTTCGGCCGACGATGTAGAGATGCCCGTCGGCATCGCGCCGCGCCATGTCGCCGACCGAGACCCAGCCATCCTTGAACGCCGCCGCGGTTTCGATCGGCCGATTCCAGTAGCCGGCGAAATGATAGGGCGAATTCGAGAACAGCTCGCCGATTTCGCCGGGGCCGCACGCGCGGCCGTCGTCGGCGACGATCTTGAGCTGCACGAATGGAAACAGCAGACCCACCGAACCAGGTTTTCGAATCTGATCCGCCGGCGGCAGATTGGTCATCATCCCGTTCTCGGTGGAACTGAACAGTTCGTTGAGCACGCCGTCGCCAAAGTAATCGACGATCTTGACCTTTGCCGACTGTGTCAGCGGCGCAGAGTTGGAGATGATCGCTTTGATCGGCGGCCGGCGATATCGGCCGAGCGTCGCAGCGTCGAGATTGAAGATCTCGTGAAAGTGCGTCGGCACCGTGTAGATGCCGGTGAAACCTTCGTTCTTTAGTTTGCGCAAAGTTTCGACCGGATCAAAGCGGTCCATGATCTCGGCAAAGCCGCCGAAGATCAGCGCGTTCATGGGAAAGCTGACACCGGGCCCATGATTCATGGGCGTGATCGACAGAAAGCGATCCTCATTCCCAAAGCAGCCATAGGCGCCGGCGCGAACGATGTAGCTCAGCAGTCGCGCGCGATGCGACAGCATCACGCCCTTGGGCTGGCCGGTGGTGCCCGACGTGTAAGGAATCGTCCAGATCGACCACTCGTCGATCGATGGGCGGGCAATAGCGTCGCCGTGTTCCGCAACCCAGGATTCGAATTCGGGCCCGATTTCGATGATGCGCCGCACGGTCTTGAACGCGGCGGCCTTGGCGATCGATGCCGTGGCGCGATCGACAAACAACACCTCGGACAGCGCGTCGTCGCACACCGCGCCCAGTTCGGCCGGCGTCAGCTTGGCGCTGACGGTCGCCACCGGCACGCCGGCCTCGGGCACACCAGCGGTAATTTCGAGATACTCGATCGCGTTGCCGGCAAAGATCGCCGCGGTGCGGCCGGGTGCGATGGCGAGGTCCCGAACGGCGGCATTGGCGATCCGCTCGATCCGATTACTGAAATCGCGATAGGTGCGGGTGATCGTGCCGTGCCTCAGCGCGATTTTGTCGGGCGCGCGGGTCGCCGCCGTGCGCACGGCGCCTGCCATGGTCATCGATCGGTGCCAGTGGGGCAGGACGGGATGTGTCATCGGCGTGCGTTCACATGAACAACGCCGAAAACTCGCATGTCGGAATGGCGAAAGCCAGAACCCACTGCCTTGGTCGCAGTCGACCTCACATGACTAGGGGAGGACCGCTACTCCGTCATGCCGCGCGAATGCGCGGTATCCAGAGGTATCTGGTTCTCAAACCAAGCAAACACCTCTGGACTCCGCGGACAAGCCGCGGAGTGACAATTGAATCCAATGATCCATCAGCACGCCATTTGATACCGTGACTTTTGAAACGCGCCCGCAATCTGCGAGCGATGACGAGAGCCTTGCAGTCGTTACCCCATCAAGCGAGGATCACGACGCCATGACCGCGCCGTCGTCCAACACCGACTACCCCTCACCCGCTTACGCCTGGTACGTGGTCGGTGTGCTGGTCGTAGCGTACACGTTCTCGTTCATCGACCGGACCATCCTGACGCTGATGGTCGGCCCGATCCGCAAAAGCCTCGAGATCAGCGACTTCGAGATCAGCCTGCTGCATGGGCTGGCCTTCGCCGTGTTCTATACCTTTCTCGGAATTCCGATCGGCTGGATGGCCGACCGTTATCGGCGCACCCGAATCATCTCGGTCGGCGCGTTCATCTGGAGTTTCATGACCGCGCTGTGCGGCCTTGCCCGCAGCTTCGGCGGCATGTTCATGGCCCGCGTCGGCGTCGGTGTCGGCGAAGCCGCGCTGTCGCCCGCCGCCTTCTCGCTGCTGGCCGATTATTTTCCGCCGGCAAAATTGTCGCGCGCGCTCAGCGTCTATTCGTCCGCGATCTACGTCGGCACCGGGGTCGCAAACATCGCCGGCGGAGCGATCATCGCGCTGGTGCCGGCAATGGTGCTACCGTTCGTGGGCGAGATGGAACCGTGGCGAATCGTGTTCATCGTCGTCGGCCTACCCGGCATCTTGATCTGCGCGTTGATGTTGACCGTGCGAGAGCCGGCGCGCAAAGGGTTGATCGCCGGCGCCGGGCCAAACCAGCACGTGCCGTTCAAAGAGGTTCTGCAATTCCTGTGGCGACGACGCGTGATCTACGGGCTGCTTCTGTTCGGTTATGGCTTCAAGGGAATGCTGTGGAACGGAGTCACGGCGTGGATCCCGACCCACTTCGCCCGCACCTACGGCTGGCAGGCAGGCGAGACCGGCTTGTGGTATGGGCTCGCCATGGTGGTGTTCGGCACCGCCGGAATTCTGACGGGCGGTGTGGTGACTGGAAACCTGCGCGCCAAGGGACGGCCGGCCGGTTACTTGTACGTCGCGGTGTTCGGCGCCCTGGCAACGCTTCCGGCCGGGATGGTCGCGCCCTTGATGCCGAATGCGTGGGCGTCGCTTGCCGTATTCTGCGTGTTCATCTTCTTCGGCAGCTTCCCAGTTGGCGCCGCGGCGGCATCGTTTCAGGAGATCACGCCGAATCAGATGCGGGCCCAGGTCTCGGCGCTCTATCTGTTCGGCAACAACCTGATCGGCATCGGGCTCGGACCGACGCTCGTTGCCGCATTCACTGACTTTGTCTTCGAAGACGACGCGGCGCTCCGCTACTCGCTGGTCGCCGTCACCGCGATTGTCGCGCCGCTGATTGCCGCTTTCATGTGGTGGGCCGCGAAACCCTTCGCCGCCGAGTTCGAGTGGGCGAAGAAGGCCAACGTGACTTCGTCATGACGTTTGTCGCGCAACCCTTTGAGGCAATTGTCGGGGCGACCAATGTGCTGACCGACGCGCAACACCGCCGTCTCTATTCGCAAGACGTCTTTAATGGCGACGATGGGCCGATAGTCGACGCCGTCATCCGCCCCGCCGACACGGCCGAGGTCTCGGCCGTGGTCAAAGTGGCGGCCGCCCAAGGACTCGCGATCGCGCCACGCGGCGGCGGCGTGTCGTATACCAAGGGTTATGTGCCGGATCGCGCCGGCACGGTTCTGATCGACCTGGCGCGGCTCAATCGCATTCACGAGATCGCGGCCGACGATCTCTACATCACCGTCGGCGCCGGCTGCACCTGGCAGCAGGCGGCCGAGAGCCTGAAGGGCAGCGGCCTGCGCGCGGTGATGAAAGGGCCGATCTCGGGCACACATGCCACCGTCGGCGGTGTCGCGGCGCAGAACAGCGCCTCCGACAACATGGCGGCAATCCTCGCGCTGGAAGCCGTCACCGCCGATGGCCGTGTCATCCGTACAGGCTCGTCGGCGATCGGCGCCAAGGCGGGGCCGTTCTATCGCTATTACGGTCCCGATCTGACCGGTCTGCTGCTCGGCGACACAGGAACGTTCGCCATCAAGACCGCGCTCACGCTGGCGTTGGAGCCCGAACCCAGGGGCGCTGCCTTCGCGTCGATCGGTTTCGAAACCCTGTCGGCCATGTCTGACATCATGGTCGCGATCGCGCGGTCGGGCATCAAGTGCAAGACACTCGGCATGGACCCGGTCAAGAACCGGACCGCGACCAAAGTTGGCGTCAAGGAAGGCCTCGGCACGCTGGCCAAGGTCATCACGGCGGCGCGATCGGTGACGGAAGGTCTCAAGCAGGCGGCCAAGATCGCCGTCGCAGGGCAGAACGTGCTGGCCGATATTCCATGGTCATTGCATGTCACAGTCGAGGGCCACGACCAGCCCGCCGCCGATCATGCGCTCGCGGCGCTGAGACCAATATGGACCCATCGCGGGCGCGAGATCGAACCATCCGTGCCGATCGCGATGCGGGCGCGGCCCTATTCGATCCGCGGCATCGTCGGCATCGCCGGCGAGCGCTGGGTTCCGGTGCATGGCGTGTTTCCATTGAGCAAGGCGCAGCGTGTCGTCAGCGCGACCGAAGATTATTTCACGCGCCACAAAGCGCGCCTCGACCGGCACAAAATCGATCACAGCTTCCTCACCATGGTGCTCGGCAACATGTGGCTGATCGAGCCAATGTTCTACTGGTTCGACGAACTCTCGGCCCTTCACGCCACGGTGCTCGGCGACAAGTTCGCCAAGTTCAAGGACATCCCCGCCAACCCGGCTGCCCGCGCCGTCGTCAAGGAGCTCCGCGGCGAACTCGCGGCGTTGTTCAAGGAGCTGGGCGCCGTGCACTCGCAACTCGGCAAGTTCTACGACTTCGCAGGCAACATCTCGCCCGACACCTATGCGGTGCTGACGAGCATCAAGGACGCGCTGGACCCCGAGCGGAGGCTGAACCCGGGGAACTTGGGGTGGGGCTGAGGCAAGACTGACGGGGCGTGTCGCGAGACACGCACTGATCAAGGAGGCGAGTTTGGGGGTGTGTCCGCGAAATACTCGATCAATCATTTGCGTGTCCGTTTATCTGATCGCGAGAGGGGAATTGCGGGTTGGAGGTTAGCCCCATGCCTCATGATTGATGAGTCGCTTCATAGCAGTGGCCACCGCGCGCTGACGGAGCGTGAGATGGAGGGTGTCCGCGAGGCGCTGTACCCGAAGTACCAGCTGCTGCCGGTGGTTTGGCGAAAGGTCGAGGACCAGGAGGAGCGGCTGCGCCGACTCACAGCCGAGCAGCAGCGGATCCTCGACATCCTGGCCAACCAGCCCAAGGCCGCGATCCGCGGCGTGGCAGGGTCCGGCAAGACGATCCTGGCGCTGGCGAAGGCACAGTCGCTCGCCCGTGCCGGCATGCGCACGCTGCTACTTTGCTACAACCGGCCACTGAAGGACTGGCTGCAGGGCGCGGTGCCGGAGTCGTTCGGCGAAGGGCTCTTCATCGACACCTATCACGGGCTGGCGGACGACATGTGCAAGGCGGCCGGCTTGCGCCTGCAGGAGATGGGCAATCCCAAGGACCAGGCGTTCTGGACGGATACGGCGCCCGAGGCCCTGATGCAGGCCTGCGAACGGCTGAGCCTGGAGCACAAGTTCGACGCCGTCGTCGTCGACGAGGGCCAGGACTTCCACGACCTCTGGTAGACGAGCC
>Ga0194132_10006231_pt1 | contig 18634 bp, 14 predicted proteins | sample TA2KigOf80mmetaG_FD_148612 | JGI IMG/M metagenome (GOLD analysis project Ga0194132, IMG submission 148612) | Freshwater microbial communities from Lake Tanganyika, Tanzania - TA2015054 Kigoma Offshore 80m | ecosystem: Environmental > Aquatic > Freshwater > Lake | place: Tanzania: Lake...
CTTTGCCGATGTCGATGCGAAACAGCGGGGGCATGGCTACATAGACATGACCTGCGGCCACGAGAGGGCGGAAGTGGCGTAGAAAGAGCGCACACAGAAGGGTGGCGATGTGTGCACCATCGGAATCCGCATCCGCAAGGATGCAGACCTTGTCATAACGCAGGTTGGAAAGATCGGCTGAGCCGGGATCAACACCGAGTGCGACTGCAATGTCATGCACTTCCTGAGAAGCGAGTACCTGGTCACCATCGACTTCCCAGGTGTTCAGAATCTTGCCGCGCAGCGGCATGATTGCCTGGAATTCCCGATCCCGGGCCTGCTTGGCGCTGCCGCCGGCAGAATCGCCCTCAACGAGGAAGAGTTCGGCACGACTCGCATCCTGGCCGGAACAGTCGGCGAGTTTGCCGGGTAACGCCGGCCCCGCGGTGATCTTCTTACGTTCGATCTTCTTCGCCGCATTGGCTCGCCGCTGTGCATTGTTGATCGCGACTTCAGCAAGTTTTTCGCCGTCACCAGGATGTTCATTCAGCCATAGGCTGAACGCATCTTTGGCAACCCCGCCGATGAACGCCACCGATTGGCGGGATGAGAGTTTTTCCTTGGTCTGGCCTGCGAACTGCGGATCCGCCATCTTCGCGGAGAGCACGTAGCAACATTGGTCCCAGAGATCTTCACCGGAGAGTTTCACGCCCCGCGGTAGAAGGTTGCGAAATTCGCAGAACTCCTTGAGCGCTTCGATGAGCCCGGCACGCAGGCCATTGACATGAGTTCCACCTTGCGGTGTCGGAATGAGGTTCACATAACTTTCGGCGACGAGCTCAACACCACCTTCCACCACCCAGTTGATGGCCCAGTCGACGGCTTCGCTGTTTCCTGCTGCGGAATGCTGGAACGGCGCAGGCAGCGCACACTCCTGGCCTTCGAGCGCGCGGTTGAGGTAACCCGTCAGGCCGTCTTCGTAGAACCAGGTTTCATTCTCTTCATCGCGGCCTTCGATGGACAACGACAGACGCAACCCGGCACATAGCACCGCTTTCGCGCGCAGCAGATGTTTGAGCCGGCTGACGGAGATGTTTGGAGAATCAAAAAAGGACACTTCCGGGAGGAACCACACGCGCGTGCCGGTGTTGCGTTTGCCAATGGTGCCAACTTGCTTGAGTGGCGCTTGCGGCTCACCCTTGCGGTAGTCCTGCTGCCAGATCAGGCCATCACGTTTGACCTCGACCTGCAATTTCTCCGAGAGCGCGTTGACGACGGAAACGCCGACGCCATGCAAACCGCCTGAAAACTTGTAGTTCTGGTTGTCGAACTTGCCGCCTGCATGCAACCGCGTGAGGATCAGCTCGACACCTGACACCTTGTGTTCCGGGTGTTTGTCCACCGGCATGCCTCGCCCATCATCGATCACTTCAACCGAACCATCCTTGAAGAGCCGTACATCGATGTTGGCGGCATAGCCGGCTAGGGCTTCATCGACGCTGTTGTCGACCACTTCCTGAACGAGATGATTGGGGCGGGTGGTATCGGTATACATCCCCGGGCGACGGCGAACCGGTTCCAGACCGGTGAGCACCTGCAACGAGGCGGCGGAGTAGCGGGCTTCAGACACTGTGTTTATTCAACTCCCGATACGTGGTGGTTGGGGGAGGGCAGCGGTGCGGCGCACGACTGTGGAGATTGTGCCGTCATCATGCAAGTGAATCTGCCGATAACCGGGCGCTGTTGTGTCGAGCGCAAAACACGCGCTTTTGGGCACAGACTGGAAACAGGTCGCCGGCGTGCCATACAGCGATGCCTCGCCGATGCGAGTGGCTACCTCCTGGTGCAGATGACCGAAGATCAGCGCCCGTACCGACGATGGCGCTGCGAGGCACCGGTGTAGTTGCGGATTGATTTTCCGGTCACCGTCGATCCATGGGCACTCTACCGACAACCGGGGGTGATGGGTACAGAGCAGAACATGCGGTGCGTATATCTGCACAAAACACGCATCGACGGAAGCGTCCGTCACTGCCGCTGTCAGCTCGCCATCAGCATGACTGTCGAGCGCCAGCAGCTGCCAGTCGCCAAGCCGCAATCCATCCATCGGCACACCGGCCCGTTGCATCGGCTCAAGCAGATCATGATTGCCGGGCGTACAAAGCACGGGGCCGGAATAGGAGCGACGGACGATCTCCATGAAGGCGCAATAAACTTCTTCCTCACCATCCTGTGCGATATCGCCTGTCACAATCAGCGCATCCGGCACCGATCCGGTAAGTGCATCCGCCAGCACCATTTCAAGCGAAGCGCGTGTGTCCACATTGAAGAGTCGCCGCGACGGTTCGCCGAGCAGGTGCACATCAGTGATATGCAGGACTTCAAACATGATTTTTTTCGGCGGGGCTCAGCCGCTGCTTGTCATCAGTGAGCTGCTGGAGGCAACCCCGAATCGCAGGCAATGGGCGAGAACTTCGCCGAGGAACAGATTCACCTGAGCTTTTTCATCACGCTGGCGCATGCGTGGATTGGGATAGTCGTAGACTGCAGCGAACCGTGTTTGCCGTTGGTATTCGATAACTTCGGCACTGCGCGCATCGTGGTAAACGCGGATCTTGAACGTTGGCTCAGTGCTGTCTTGCTGCGCGGTCCCGCCTTTCTCAAGGCTCGCTTCGTCGGCGAGATGCGTAAGCCCGAGGATCGATGTGAACGGGCCTCGTTCGAGTACATGCAGACGCACTCGCACCGATTGCGCGCCAGGACTCACTTCAAACTCCACGGCAGCGGTGTCGCGCATGTCGGGGAACAGTTTTGCAAGGCGCAGGAAGTTGGCGTCGCACACCGCCATGTGCCTTGGCAAATCGATGCTGTAACGCCGCTTTTCCAACACTGCCTTCTGTAACCTTGCGCCGGTGATTTTCTTCCTTTGCTGCCGGCGAACCCGCTCTTCTTGTGGCTGATTCCTTTGCCCGATCCCTTGTCCTTTCCTGGCCCGTTCCGTTGAGGTTGTTACCTGGGGCCTTGAGGCTCTCCTGGATCACCAGTCCGAATCACTATAACACCGCTCTTCGGTCGAGCCGCCCGGATTCGATGACTGTGCTGCAGCCATGCTGGCCTATCCCCCACAAGGCTCGAGCGGACGATGGCCAAATGAGGACTGGTGCACATCGCACAGCGCCTATCCAAAAACGTACAGGGCGTGAGTTGGACAGCCTCTGATAAACTGCAACTTGTTCGAACGGGGATACTTCGCACCGTGACACTCACCATGACAGTCAGATTTCGTCAGCTCTGCGCCCTGACCTGCATTTTTTTTGCCACATCTCTGCTCCCGGCCAGCGCCTCGGCCGAGGACCTCATGCAGGTTTACAACGCTGCGCTGGATCATGATCCTGTGCTCGGCGCGAGCCGCGCCGGCCACAAGGCGCGCTCGGAAGTGGTGTCGCAGGCCCGTTCGCAGCTGATGCCCTCCATTACCGCGGGGGCTTCGACCACCTGGACTGAACGCAGCTTCCCGGTTCCGCCGATCCAGGACACCAATTCAGCCAGTCCGACGTTTGGTCGGCTGGTCGATATTCCCGATCAGGAGTTCAACGAACACGCCTGGCAGGCGCGCCTGACCCAGCCCATCCTTGACCTCGAAGCCTTCTACTCAGTGCGTGGTGCCTATGCGACGGTCGAACAGTCGAAGCACCTGCTGGCAGCAACCGAACAGAATCTGGTCGTGCGCGTGGTACAGGCCTATCTCAATGTGTTGCGGGCACAGGATCTGCTCGACTCCACAGTTGCTGAAGAAACCGCGGTGAAACGCCAGCTTGAACAGGTACAGCAGCGTTTTGATGTGGGTCTGGTGGCCATTACAGATGTGCTCGAAGCCCAGGCGGCATTCGACTCTTCGGTGGTTCGCCGGATCCAGGCTGATGGCGATCACGAGATCTTTTTCGAAACTCTGCGCACGCTGACCGGTATCAACCATGAAGCGCTGAATCGTATCGCGAGCAAACTGCCCATCGTCGATCCAGCACCGGATGATGAAGAAGAATGGGTTGCAGCCGCGCTCGCAGAAAACCTCGCCATCGCCGCCTCCGAAGCGCAACTGCGCGCCGCCGAACGCACTGTCGCGGCACGCCGTGCCGCACATCTGCCTACCATCAACGGGGTCGTCAGCCACAGCCATTTCGCAACCGGGGGTGCATCATTCCTCGGCAACAAGATCGACACGACGACCTACGCGCTCGAACTGCAGTTGCCGGTCTACCTGGGTGGCTTCAACAGTTCACGTCGCCGTGAAGCCGGCGCCCTGGCCGAGCAGGCGCGGGAACAACTCCAGGATCAGCGACTCACCGTCAGCCGCGATACCCGCAACCTGTTTCGCGCCGTGGCAACCGATGTGGTCCGCGTCAAAGCCAGGCAAAAGGCGATCAAGTCCAGCCAATCTGCCCTGGAAGCAACACAGACCGGTTATGAAGTCGGAACCCGGAACATCGTGGACGTGCTGCAGGCCCAACAACGTCTTTATGCGGTACAGTTCGAGTTCGCAGATTCACGTTACAGCTACGTCAACAATCTGATGCGCCTGAAGCAGGCTGTAGGCACTTTGAGCGTTGAAGACCTCCAGGAACTGAACACCTATACCGATCCGAACAAGCCGGTAAAACGTCTCGCTCTGCTCTCGAAGCAGTAGCTCACTCGCGAGCGCTGCCAAAGAGCACTGGCTCGAGCGCGGCAAGCGTTCGTTCGAGTGCGCCGCGTTTCTGATCCACCAGTACCCGAGCGCGCTCACCCGTCTCTTTTCCTTGCCCCTCACCCGCCAAACACACCGCAATCTGCACCTTCAGTTCTGTGGCGTTGCCGATTTCAACCACCGCACTCGCATCACGGAAGTCGTTCATCACATCGGCAAAATTGAACGTGTGCGGGCCTGTCACGAACGGGACGCCCCAGAGCGCCGGTTCAATCGGATTGTGGCCACCACGTGGTACGAGGCTGCCCCCCACGAATGCAGCATCCGCAACGCCGTACAACTTGAGCAGCGAGCCCATCACATCACCGACCACCACCTCAGGTGCCGCGCCGGACACCCGGCTCTGACGGGCTGATTCCAATCCCCGCGCAGCGATGAGTGCACAAACTTCATCCGCACGCGGCGGATGTCTCGGCACAATCATCAGGCGCGCATCCGGCTGTTGGCTGCGAACCAGCGACCACGCATCCAGCACCTGCTCTTCTTCGCCTGGATGTGTACTCGCGGCGATAAAGACCGGATGGTTTTGCCACTGGTACTGCTCGCGCAGCTGTATCGCTTCCCGGCGCACCGCTTCATCGAGTTTCACGTCGTACTTTACGCTGCCGAGAGATTGCACCCTTTCCTTCGGGGCGCCGAGGGCGATGAATCTCTCGCGATGTGTTTCGCTCTGACAGCCGATCAGGCTGAACGACTGCAGCATGTCGCGGGACAGTGCGGCGATCCGTCCGTAACCTTTTGCCGAACGCTCTGACAACCGGCCATTCACAAGCACCACGGGAATGCCGGCCTGTCGCGCCGTACGCAACAGATTCGGCCACAGCTCCGTTTCGATCAGCACGAGCGCACGTGGTTTGACACGACGGAAGTACAGCTTGACCGCAGCTTCAAAATCATAGGGCGCGAAGGCATGCAGCACGCGGCTACCCAAACGGCGTTTGATCTCACTGGAACCCGTGGCCGTGGTTGATGTCACAAGTATCGGAACGTCCGGATGCCGGCTCAGCATCGCTTCGATGAGCGGTACTGCGGCGATCGTTTCACCGGCAGAGACCGCGTGGATCCAGAGCGGTGCCAGGTGCGCCATGGAGGACACGTCACCGTAACGCTCTGTCACCCGATCGGCATAACCGGGTTCACGCCGGGATCGCCACCAGAGTCGTGTCCGGATGAATGGCCGAGCGAGTTCCAGCACGCAGAAATAAAAGGCGCGCGACAAGGTTAGGGATAGCGAGGGTGCTCGGTGATTTTGCATTGCGTCGGGTCTTCGTACGACAACATACTAGCTGCGATGTCTTCCTTTGAACCACCTGGCCCCGTCCGCCGATGAAAGGTATTCACGCCGATCTCGCAATTGCTGGTGGCGGCATTGCCGGCCTCTGGGTTCTGCGCTGCGCGCTTGCCGCAGGGTACAACGCCGTGTTGTTCGAAGCCGGCACGCTCGGCGGAGTACAGACGCTCGCGAGCCAGGGAATGATCCATGGCGGTCTCAAATACGCCTTGAGTGGTTTGCTCAACCCCGCTTCGGAAGCGATCGCCGGTATGCCGGATCGTTGGCGTGCGTGTCTTGCGGGTGACAGTGAGCCGGACTTGCGCGGTCTCGAAGTGGCGAGTTCGAAGTACTACCTCTTTGCCGATTCAGGCACGATTGGCGGACTGACCACATTTTTCGCAAGTCGCAGCCTTCGTGGGCGCATCCACAAACTTGCTGCGGCAGAACGACCCGCAGCCTTCGCCGGATTTGATGGCGCGATCTACGCGCTCGATGATTTTGCGATCAATACCGAAGCGTTGATCCACCGTCTTTGCGAGGGGGTTGGGAACCGGCTGTACTCACTTCGCCTCGATGCGTCGAATGTGCGCCGGGTCAGCGACGGCTTCTGCATCCGCGCTGGCGACGCCGAGCTGCACATGGACCGGCTTGTGAATTGTGCCGGCGCCGGCGGTGGCGCGCTGGCAGAATTACTCGCCCCCGGTCAGTTCCCAATGCAGCTCAGACCACTGCATCAGGTGCTCGTACACACGCAGCTGCCAGCACCACTCTTTGCCCACTGCCTGACGCGCATCACGCGTCCAGAACCGCGTTTGACGTTAACCACCCATCGCAGCACGGGTGCGGGCGTGACCGGTGAGGTGTTGTACGTGGGCGGTCAGATCGCTACCGACGGGGTCACGCGCAGCACCGAAGAACAGATCGCCTTCGCACGCCGTGAGCTTGCGCAGTGTTTGCCGTGGTTACGTTTCGAGGATGCACGGTTCGAAACCCTGCGCATCGATCGTGCGGAGCCACAACAGGCGAGTGGATTGAGACCGGACCAGGCTTTCGTTACTGAATCGGACCACTTCATTCAGGCCTGGCCAACCAAGCTGACACTCGCTCCAGATCTTGCGGACCGGGTGCTCGCCCTTTTGCCTCCACCAGTTCCACAGAGCAGTGAGGTGATCCGGTTGCCATTGCCGACTCCCGCGCTCGGCCAGAGCCCGTGGGGCTTTGCATGATCCTTCGCGAACTCGGCCGCACCGGACTCAGCGTGTCGATTCTCGCCCTTGGAGCGGTGAAGCTCGGTCGCAATACAGGAGTGAAGTATCCCGGCGCATTCTCGTTGCCGGATGACGAGTCGGCCCTCGCCCTGCTGGCAGAAGCCGCTGCACTTGGCATCAACCTCATCGACACCGCGCCAGCCTACGGGAGCAGCGAGATCCGGCTTGGCTCCCTTCTGCCGCAGATCAGCGGCTCATTTCTGGTGGCAACCAAGGTTGGCGAGGAGTTCGACTGCGACACCTCCCGGTACGATTTCAGCGCCGACCATACACATCGCAGCATCGAACGTTCCCTGAGGGCGCTGCGCCGCTCGACCCTTGATGTCGTTTGCATCCACTCAGACGGCAGGGATCGCCAGATCCTCCAGGCAGAAGCCGCTCTAGACACCCTGCGCGCCCTGAAATCACAGGGTGTGATCCACGCCATCGGTCTCTCCGCAAAAAGTCCTGACGGCGTGCTGGCGGCCATCGAATACGGCCTCGACGTGGTGATGGCGACAGTAAATCCGGGTTATCACGATGAGTTGCCAGCGATTGCCGAGGCACACGGCGCAGGTCTCGGCGTGCTCGTGAAAAAAGCCATGCAGAGCGGTCACGGCGATGCCGGCGGGCTTACCTGGGTGGCTCGTCAGCGAGGGGTTTCGAGCATCGTCACCGGGACCCTGGATCCGACTCACCTGCGCGCGAACGTGGCGATGGTATGCGCCATCGACAACGGTGCAAACCCGGGATTCCCGGAGTGATGTGATCAGCTCGCGCATTTGCGCAAAAAACCACTTTGCACAGCCCCCCATGCGCCCTACTATGCGCGCCGTTTTCACCGGGGGTTCGAATGACGCCGACTATCTCCGACTACTACGACATCGAGTCCTTCAACCGGATGAAGGCGTTCGCTGAGACCAGGGAAACGCCATTCCTCGTACTCGACACCTCCATCGTCTCGCGTCAGTACGATGAGCTTCTGCACTTCTTTCCGTTCGCCAAGATCTATTACGCGGTCAAGGCGAATCCGGCGCCGGGGCTCATCAACCTCCTTCGGGACAAAGGTTCGAGTTTCGACATCGCATCCATCTATGAGCTGGATCGCGTGCTTGCCGCCGGCGTATCACCCGACCGGGTCAGTTTCGGCAATACGATCAAGAAAGCGAAAGACGTCCGTTACTTCTTCGAAAAGGGTGTGCGAATGTTTGCCACCGATTCCGAAGCAGATCTTCGGAACATCGCCAAGGCAGCTCCGGGCTCCAAGATCTATGTGCGTCTTCTGACCGAAGGAACCCAGACTGCAGACTGGCCGTTGTCACGAAAATTCGGCTGTCAGACTGACATGGCCCTCGATCTCCTGGTGCTGGCCCGAGATCTCGGTCTCGTACCCTATGGCCTGTCGTTTCACGTCGGATCGCAACAGCGCGACATCGGCGCCTGGGATGCCGCCATCGCTAAGGTGAAGGTGATCTTCGAGCGCCTGTCGGAAGAGGACAATATCCATCTCAAGATGATCAACCTGGGTGGTGGCTTTCCGGCGAACTACATCAATCGCACCCACGATCTCGCCACTTACGCCGAAGAGATCATCCGTTTCCTGCACGAGGACTTTGGGGATGATCTGCCGGAGATCATCCTCGAACCGGGCCGCTCCCTCGTCGGCAATGCCGGACTTCTCGTCAGCGAAGTCGTGCTGATCTCACGCAAGTCGCGCACCAGCCTGCACCGCTGGGTCTATCTCGACGTCGGCAAATTCTCCGGCCTCATCGAGACCATGGATGAATCCATCAAGTACCCGGTCTGGAGCGACAAGCAGGGCGAACTGGAAGACTCGGTGCTCGCCGGGCCGACCTGCGACAGCGCCGACATCATGTATGAGGACCACCGCTACCCGTTGCCGCTGACACTCGCCATCGGTGATCGCCTGTACTGGTTCTCGACGGGAGCCTATACCACGAGCTACAGCGCCATCGAGTTCAACGGCTTTCCGCCGCTAAAGGCGTATTACATCTGAAGCAGCAAGGCGCGCTGCATTCAGCCACCTGCCTGGATTTTCTCGATGATCGCCGTAGTTGAGGTGTCCTCAACCAGCGACAGCACCCGGACCTCACCACCGTAACCGTGCACGATGGTGTGGCCCACCACCTGTTCGGGCCTGTAGTCACCGCCTTTCACCAGCACATCTGGCCGCAAGCGTTCGAGCAGCGGCTCGGGTGTGTCCTCATGAAAGCTCACCACCCAGTCCACTGACGCGAGGCCTGCAAGGACGCGCATTCGCCGATCCAGCGGGTTGACGGGCCGGTTTGGCCCTTTCTCCAGGCGCTGCACTGAAGCATCATCATTGACCGCAACGATCAATCGGTCACCGAGTGCCCGAGCTTCCTCAAGGTAGGTGACATGGCCTGCATGCAGGATGTCGAAACAGCCGTTGGTAAAAACAATCCGCTCACCCGACACTTTCGCATGGGCCACAACAGCGGCGAGTTGCTCACGAGACAAGATGCCGCGATCCCGCTCGCCACGACGCATCACTGCATTGGCGAGTTCGGGGCCATTCACTGTTGCTGTACCCACTTTTGCGACGACGAGACTTGCAGCGAGATTGGCAAGCCGCGCGCTGCGCACAACGTCCCGACCAAGCGCCGAGCTGATCCCGAGCAGCGCTGCAACCGTATCACCCGCCCCGGTCACATCGAAGACTTCGACTTCGTGCGCCGGGATGTGCTCCATTCCGCCATTGCTGTTCACAACCGTCATACCTTTGCTGCCGCGCGTGATGACAAACGAGCCCACTGCACTGGAGCTACGGATCGTGCGTGCCAGATCAGCCAGCTGATCTTCTGTCTCCCAGCTGCCGGCGGACGCACGAAACTCCTGCTCGTTCGGTTTGATGATGGTGGCGCCGCGGTAACGGCTGAACGGTTTCGCCTTGGGATCCACAATCACGGGGACGTTGGCCGCGTTGGCCATCGCGATCAAACGCTCCGGTTCGGCCAGCGTATCTTTATCATAGTCTTCGAGAATCAAGGCATCAGCATCAGGCAGGACTGCTGCCAACCGCGCCCGCAAGGCTTCCTGAACATCAGGCACCAACCGATCGAAGTCGGCGCGCAGCAGCTGTTGTTGTTGGCTGACGATGCGCAGTTTGACGATGGTGCTGAATTCCGCTGCGGTCACAAACTCACAGCGGATACCCGCTGCTTCAAGACTGCCACGCAGCAACCGCGCGGCCGTATCATCACCGACCACCCCGATCAGCGTGCACTTCGCGCCGACACTGGCGACGTTCAACGCAACATTCGCTGCACCACCCGGACTGTGCTCTTCCCGCGTGATATCCACGACGGGCACAGGCGCTTCCTGGGAGATACGGCGCGCATCACCGAACCAGTAGCGGTCCAGCATGACGTCACCGATCACCACCACGTGGGTATCGCGAAGCGAGGGCAGCTTGAGATCCTGCATGAATGACGGCGGCAGTGATTAGATCGCGGCGATGGTACCTGCTCGACATCCGTCCTGCAGCGTCGCATCCGCACGTTACGTTGACGGGTGCTGATTTGGCGGCATCCGCACATTCGCATACAGTGCCGCTGTACCGGATTCACAAGACCTGACATGCCCAATACGCCTACCTTCGTGCGAACGCCGGATAAAGCCTTTGCCAACCTTTCCGCCTTTCCCTGGACACCCCGCTATCTGGAATGGTCTGGTCTGCGCATCGCCCGCATCGACGAAGGCCCGGCGGATGCCCCGGTGGCCCTGTTGCTGCACGGCGAGCCTACATGGAGCTATCTCTACCGACGCATGATTCCGCCGTTGCTCGCTGCTGGCTATCGCTGTGTCGCACCGGATCTACCGGGTTTTGGGCGCTCCGACAAACCGGTGGACGATCACTGGTACGTGATCGAACGTCACATTGACTGCATTTGTCATCTGATCGATACGCTGAACCTCAAACGCATCACGCTGTTCTGCCAGGACTGGGGTGGGCCAATCGGACTGCGGCAGGTGGTGGATCAACCACAACGGTTCGAACGGCTCGCGATCATGAACACCTGGTTGCATCACCCGGAGTTCGTGTACTCCCCAGGAATTCGGGCCTGGCGCGAAGCTGCTACCCACCGCATGTGGTTGGCATGGACCGACGGAAACATTCCCTGCGGCGCCATCGTGGCACGTTCACTCGGTCGCCCCGGGCATGACCGCATCGCGCTGTACCGTGCCTACGAAGCGCCTTTCGCCGTCGGCCCCCAGGCGAAAGCCGGGGCTCGCCGTTTCCCCTTTTGCATTCCGTTTGGGGAACCGGAAGCCGGCAACGCGATGGATCAATCACGCTGTTTTGCAGCGCTGAAGACGCTTGGCATCAAAACGCATTTCATCTTTGGCGACGCAGATCCGGTGTTCACAGCGGACTGGGCCCGCGAGTGGTCCGCGCAGATGCATGGATCAACCCTCGATCTCCTCGCCGGCGCGACGCACTTCGTCCAGGAAGACGCGGGTGAAGAAGTGGTTGCCACATTTCTGAATCGCCGCGGCTGAACGAGCCACCCGTGTCACGACATGCGCCGCTGAAACCCCTGTGGCATCCAGTTGCATGGCCTGCCTGGATCGCCATCGGCATTGGTTGGTGCCTCTCGCGACTGCCGCTGCCGTGGATTTTTGCACTGGGTCGGCTGCTCGGAACCGCGTTCTATTACCTCGTCGCATCCCGTCGCCGTATCGTCCGTATCAACCTGCGCCTCTGTTTTCCGAGCCTCGATCCTGAAGCGACGGAAGCACTATTACGAGAGAACTTCCGCCACACTGCATCCGGTGTGCTCGAAGCGTTATTGCCATGGCTCAATCCGGCAAGAGATCTCTCGCCACACATCGATGTCATCGGCGCCGAGCACTACCACAACGCCAGAGCTCAGGGTCGCGGCGTGCTGGTGCTCGCTGCACACTTTACGGTGATGGATGTGATATCAGCGCCGCTCGGGCGTCTCGGCGGTTTTGACGTGATGTACCGCTACAACAAGAATCCGGCCTGGCAATGGTTGCAGATCACCGGGCGCCAACGGTATTTCGAAGGGGTGGTCGAACGCGAAGAGATACGGCTCGCACTGAAGCGGTTACGCGCTGGACGCGCCATTTGGTATGCGATCGATCAGGACTACGGGCGCAAGCACTCGGTGTTTGCACCGTTTTTCGGCGTACCAGCAGCGACCATCGTTGCAACGAGCCGTTTTGCCCGCCTCAATCACTCTCCGGTACTGTTCATGACCACGTCCCGTGACCTGGTCAGACAACGCTGGTCCATCACCTTTCATCCGGTGATCAGCGACTTTCCTGGCACGAACGATCAAGAAGACGCAAGCCGTCTGAATGCGCACATCGAGTCCTTCATCCGGGAGCAGCCTGCCCAGTACCTGTGGATGCATCGACGTTTCAAGACGCGGCCTGATGATGAGCGGGGCTTCTACTCGAAGTCGTGAATCTAGCCTGGTGAGGTGTCGAGGTTAAGGAGTGTCTGATTTATCAGACACTCCTTAACGGTGTAGGGATACACCGCCATTTTTGTAGCGCGATGTGCTGTGAAAATGCGAGGGGGCCAGGAGGTCCCCGACCTGATCAATTCGCAGGAGGCGAATTGATCGGAGTTAAATTGAGCTCGGCCGCAATCCGTCGGGCAACCGCTTCAACGGAGTATTCCGCCCGCACCCGCGCTTCCGCCCGCTGCGCCCATTCTTCCCGGGGAATCAGCGCTGTCTGCACTGCGCGCAGTGCCAAAGCGATGGCGTTTGGATCGGGCCTCTCGTAGTAGAACCCCATGTCACCGAGCACGTCCGCAGGTCCCGCTACGTTCTGGCAAATCACCGGAATGCCGGCAAGCAATCCTTCAAGCGCAACCATGCCGAAGGCTTCCACATCCCCTGATGTCAGCAGCAAGGCATCCAGTCCGCGGTAACAGCGGCGCGCATCCGGGACAAATCCGCTGAACACGACACCGGGATCGCCCTGTTCGAGCCGGCCACGCAGAGGGCCATCACCAACAAAAACCAGCCTCGCGCCTTCGAGCTTTGCGGCGCGAAACGCTTCGAGCGCCAGCTCCGGTTGTTTCTTCGGGTGCAGGCGACCGACCACGCCGATGGTAAACGGCCCGGCTTCGAGGCCAAGTCGCTCCTGCGCTTCATCGCGGCTCAACATTGCTGACTTCTCGCGGTCCACATCTACGGCGTTTGGCAAGCAGATACAGCGCGCCACACTCTTTCGGAGATCTTCGACTACTGCCGGAGAAATACCCGCGAATACTGTGCGCCGATCAAATCGCACCAGAATTTTGCGCATCGTCTTGTCGAAGAAGTGGAACTCATGGGCAACCGCCACCGTGCGTTGCGCTTCGATAGCACTCGCCTTCAGTACGCGCCAGCTCCGGTAACGGTGGCAGATCGCGAGGCGATACTGTGAAGGGCGTGGCAGTTGATCATCGAGGTCCCGGGCAAGCGCCTTGCTGTCGCGCAGTGACTTCGCGTGCAAATACATCGCACTCTTCACCGGAGTTCCAAGCGGTGGTGAGAAGAACACTGTCGTGCACTTCAGGCCCAGCTGGCGAAGCGCTTTGGCGTAGACCACGCAGAGATCCGCAAACGGCGGATGATCGTGGGGACAAAGTTGTAGCACTTCCCCACGAGCTGCGTTGTCGTCAGTCATCGTTCTTCAATCCTGGTTTTTGGTGACGAGCCAGTCACCAAGTACCAGGTACTCAAGATCGCAGCCGAGGAACATGTTGAGCGCATCCGCCGGTGAACACACCATCGGCTCGCCGCGGCGATTGAGAGAAGTGTTGAGCACCACGGCGTTGTCGGTACGTGTTTCCAGCGCTTCAAGCAGCGCGTAGTAGCGTGGATTAGTGTCCTTCTCGACGATCTGTACGCGCGCTGTGCCGTCTTCGTGCACCACTTCAGGAATGCGCGGTTTCCACTCCGGAACCACGTCAAACGTGATGGTCATGAACGGCGCGGGGTGATCAGTGCCGATGATCGATGGTGCAACGCGGTCGAGCACACTGGGGCAGAATGGCCGCCACCGTTCGCGGAACTTGATCTGTTCATTGATCCGATCAGCAATTCCCGGCGCCGACGGACAGCCCAGGATCGAACGATTGCCCAGTGCGCGTGGCCCAAACTCCATTCGCCCCTGAAACCAGGCAACCGGATGGCCGGCTGCCAGGAGGTCGGCGGTTGCGATGACGATGTTTTCAAGCCGTTCGGTCTTAACGCGGCGACCTGCAGTCTTTACCGCATCAAGGATCTCATCATCGCCGTAGGCAGGACCGAGATACGCATGTCGCATGCGTGGCGGACACTCACCTGCCTCTGCAGCCACGAAGGTCGCTGCACCGAGGGCCGTACCGGAATCCCCCGAGGCGGGCTGCACAAACAGCTCCTTCACCTGCGGCAACGCCACGATGCGCTGATTGAGTTTGACGTTCAGCGCTCCACCACCGGCAAAGGCGAGCAGACCTGTTTCGCGCAGCACATCACCGAGGTATTTTTCCAGGAGCTCGAGGCAGCGCTCTTCAAAGAGCTTCTGCATCGCTGCGGCATAGTGGGTCCACGGCTCTTCCGCAGAATCACCGATACGGCGCGGACCCAGCCACTCGATCAGTTTCCGGCTGAAATAGAAACCGGTTTTGTTTTCCTTGTAGCGCCTGAGCCCAACGGTGTTGACGAGCTGCGTATTGGCTTCAAACCCGGCTGGCGTCTGCGGCAGGATGCGCGACAGATCATATCGGTCAGGATCACCGTAGGGTGCCATCCCCATGACCTTGTATTCACCGTCGAGCATTTCAAATCCGAGGTACTCGGTGATGGCGCCGTACACACCTGCGAGTGAATCCGGGTCATAAAACTCGTGAATGCGGTGAATCTGACCCTTGTCGCCATATCCGAAAAACGTCGTCGCGTATTCACCTTTGCCATCAACACCGAGAATGGCGGTGCGCTCGGTAAAGCCCGAGAGGTGATAGGCGCTCGAGGCGTGGGCGAGGTGGTGTTCAATAGCGCGGAACTTCGTACGCTTCCAGTCGATGCCGAGCTCGCGGCCCATCGTTAGTACACGGTCGCGGTTGCGTCGATAGCGTCGGTTGCCATTAAAGATGGCGTCGAGTGCCCGATCCGGGGCGTACCAGTAGCGCTTCGCGTAGTGCCACCGCGCCGGACTCGACAACGGTATTGGCGCATACGGAAAGGCCACCACATCCACATCGGCGGGATTGACTCCGCCTGCGGTGAGGCAATACCGCGCAGCCTCGACGGGCATCCTGCCCTTGGCATGTTTGTCGCGGATGAAACGCTCTTCTTCAGCGGCCGCAATCACTTCGCCATCGGCGATCAGTGCAGCGGAAGCGTCATGTCCAAGAGCGCCGGAAAGGCCGAGAACGATCAAGCGGGGTCTGCCGGGAGAGAAGGTGCGGGCACTATAACTTCGCAACCGGCGTCGGCAAGCACCGCTTGCCCGACAAACACGCGAGACGCAGACACTTCTTATCCCGGCCTGACTAACCTGGCCTTTTTAGCCCGACCTTTTTAACCTTGCTTGGCGAAAAGCATCCTTCACCGTCTTGTGCGCCGGGGCATCAACCGGCCAATTGGCGAGCAATCGCGCCACATCCCGCCGCTGCCCACGTTTCGAGACGCGGATGGAGTCCACATCGATCAAGTAGAGCTTGCCCTGGTGCAGCAGAAAATTGGTCGACTTGAGATCGCCGTGCACAAGGCCGGCCTTCTGCAGGGCGGACACGACATGCACCAGATCCTTCAGCGTAAAGCTGTCTATATGACCTGATCGCGTCAGCGTCGCGAGATCTTTGCCGTCCCGGCGCTCCATGAGCACGTAGGCAGGCCCTGGCCACCACCTCGATCCCGTTTCGATCAGACCAAGAGGCACGGCCGTGGGGATACCGAGGAAGCCAAGGCGTAATCCGTTTTGCCAGGCCTCGCGTGCCCGACGTCTGAACACGCGTCTGATCCGATGCCAGAAACCAGTGATGTTGTAGCGCTTCGCAACTAACCCACGTCGTCCGATATCGACATTCACAACCGTGGCACTGTTGCCCCGTTTCAGCACGTCGGCTGATTCCCCGAAAAAGCGCTCCGGGTCCGACGCAAACGCTTCGAAGGTCACAATTTCCTCTCGCCGGCAATACAGCTTGCGGGCTGCACCACCACGCCCTTCCTCTCGCACCACGAAGTTCGAGCAATCGCGGAGTGTTTTCAGCAGGTAGTACGCACTGCGCCGGGTGATCGCCGCTGCGAGCAACCTGCGCAGGCGTGCTGATCGGAAGGTGCCCCTCTCTTCCTGTCGAGCGGCGAGGTAGGCGTCGAGACACGCCATCGTATCGGGTTGCACCGGAATATCGAACTGCGCCAGAAGAATCGCCAGCTCCTCAAGTCCGGCAAGAACGGAAAGAACCTCCGGCTCGATCGCATCCGCATCTACGGCGACGATTTCGCCCTGCGGCGTTTTCAGGAAATTGCCGAGGTGCAGATCGGTATGGGAGAAACCGTTGAAGTGCAGGCGACCCAGAATATCCGCGAGTGCCAGCGCATCGTTTTCATTGGCATGGGTGACATTCGCCAGGCGCCCAAAGAGCAGCCACTCGATACCTGGCCCCGGCGCCGGGTTTGATCCACGCGCAATGACGGGAGTTGTGCGCACACCGGCGCGGGTAAACGCGTCCTGGCCGCGGAGTGCACGACGGATGTCCCGCTCATGGTGCTTGCCGAAAAACAGTTTGAGTACACCCGCGCCACGCGCCGGATCATCCACCCCCACCGTGAGTCGTCGCCCGGGAAGATGGCGCAGAACTTCCGTGACCCTGAACGTCGCGTCAGGAAGTACCAGTTCGAAAGGCAGTTCTGGCTCGCGCGGCAAGCCTGCTAAACCGCCGCCATGAACTACGCGCATGGACCTGGTGCCTCATCCCGCTTGCCGGCCTTGGCCGTGGCAAATCGTTCGATCAAGGCAATCGCAACGTCGGTCAGCGAGTAAATTTCCTGCTGCTGCGAAAGGCGGATGCCAGCTTCCCGCCATGCCCCCCTCTTGTCACTTGTCAGGAGTGCATGCAGATCCGCCTCGAAGGTCGCCTGCTGAAAGGGGACGGGTGTCACGATGCCGGCACCGGCTTCGCTGATGTAGTGCGCATAACCGCAGTTCGCCGTGGCGAGCACCGGCAACCCTGCCACCATGGCTTCAAGGATCACCATACCGGCGTTTTCGTCATAGGCAGGAAGGACCGCTGCATCTCCCGCTGCAAGCAGATCGGGGACGTCATCACGGCCGTCGGCGAAAAACTGCACCCGTGAACTAATTCCGAGCCGCAGGGCCATCCTGCGAAATGGCTCGGCGTTATCTTTGCCAACCACATACAGAAGAATGTGGGAGGACAGTTCCTCCGGGCAGGCTTTGAGCGCCAACAATACCCGATCAAGCCCTTTCTTGATAAACCCGCTACCAATGAACAGCAGCAGAAGCTGATCGTCAGTAAGGCCGAGGCGGCTGCGAACCTCGGCACGGCGCCGGCTCCGGTCTTCGGCGTCGGGTGCTGCCGCGCGATCACGCTCGATACCCGGGGGCAGCCGATGGAATCTCTGCGGTTCGGTCCCATAGAAGTGGCGAAAATGGGGTGTATAGGTATCCGAGATGGTCAGTATTTGTGTACCGGCGCCTGCGGTAAACACCGCGTTCTCGGCGTTGCGAAAACTGCGATAGCGGGGCATCAACCGGTACAGGACCCCACGCTGGTTCTGCGCCTTTTCCTCAAAACAGGAATCCCCCGCGTAGTAGACATCGAGACCCGGCATTTTGTTCATACCTATCACCAGGTCCACCGGATCCCGTTGCAGATCGTCGCGAACCCAATCCGCGAAGCGCTCGTAGAGGGTGTGATTGGTGATCGCCTTGACCGACGCGATCCGCACTTCAAGATCTTCGAGCTTTGGACCATTCCAGCGAATGGTATAAATCCGTACTTCGTGGCCACGCAACACGCAGGCAGAAGCAAGTTTGCGCAGATCACGCTGGATGCCACCAAAAGGAAAGTACTTGAAGATGCAGAACGCGAGCTTCACGGCTTCAGATTCCGTTGAGCGCCAGACGCGCCGTTCGCCAGACGAGCTCAGGCGGTAACCGGCTGAAACATGGCGGTTCTACAGCGTACCGGTCACGGTCTGTCCGGGTGCAGGTCGGTCGCCGGCAGGGTGCACAATCAAGGTTCGCAACAAGATTCTGCACACGCCGTCCGCGCACCCCGGTGAGTGCCGGGTCTGTCGGACCATAGAGGCCGATCACGGGGCGATCCAGCGCTGCGGCAACATGGCTCAAACCGGTGTCCACGCCGACTAC
>Ga0194132_10006232_pt1 | contig 18634 bp, 15 predicted proteins | sample TA2KigOf80mmetaG_FD_148612 | JGI IMG/M metagenome (GOLD analysis project Ga0194132, IMG submission 148612) | Freshwater microbial communities from Lake Tanganyika, Tanzania - TA2015054 Kigoma Offshore 80m | ecosystem: Environmental > Aquatic > Freshwater > Lake | place: Tanzania: Lake...
TCCTCGATATGCTCCATTTGGCCGCGCTCAGACACCTCTTGCGTCACGCCACTTTGTAAACACCGCCTAGGGATTACCTAATTAAATCTCAGTTTAGTTGAAATTTCGCATCGGAAGGATGACGGTGAGGCGTCATCCTCGCTGACTCCCCACGGCGACCGATCCTGGAAATCATGGGCCTCTCCGACGAGAGAACCGGACCCGCCGCACCGCCTTCCTCGGCCTTCGAGAGGATCTGGCGGGACTACGCGCGCGTCTTCGCCGAGACCTCGTCTCTCGATACCCTGTTCGTCGTCGGCCCGCAGCGCTCAGGCACCACCTGGGTTCAGCTGCTTCTCGACGCGCACCCCGAATGCGCGTGCAAGTTCGAGATCAGGCTCCACGACGCATTGATGGCCGAGGCGCACCGCATGGTGGGTTCGTACAACGCCCTCATCTCCCAGCATTCGCGCCAGGTTCCGCCCTGGGCGGGCGCCGAGACGCGCATGCTCGACCAGACGCGCCTGATGCTGCTGATGCGCCTGATGTTCCTCACCCACTTCTTCCCCCTGCCGAAACCGGGCCTTCGCTATGTCGGCGAGAAGACGCCCGAGAACCTGCTCGGCCTTTCCGATATCGAGGCTGTGTTCCCGGAGGCGCGCTACATCGTCGTCGTCCGCGACGGACGCGATGCCGGGCTCTCCTCGTGGCACCATTTCCGCAATCACGGCAGTGCCGACCTGCCGCTTGCCTCGTTCCTCAAGCGCTGGGTCGCCGAACACTGGTCGCCGCTGGTCAACGCCGCGCTCGATCTCCGCCGCAGGCGTCCCGACCAGTCGCTGCTGGTCCGCTACGAGGACCTGGTCGCCCGTCCGGAGCAGACCGCTTCCGCGATCTTCGGCTTCCTCGGCATCGACACCAGCAAGGCGACGATGGCGCGATGCCTCGAGGCAACCAGCTTCCAGAAGGTCTCGGGCGGCCGCGCGGCCGGCGAGGAAAGACGCGATCAGTTCTTTCGCAAGGGCGTCGTCGGCGACTGGCGCGCCGCGTTCGGGGCTGCGGAACTCGCGGCATTCTCGGAGGTGGGAGCGGCGATCAACCGTCTCCTCGGCTATCTCGGCTGAGGCTCCCGGCTCCCGACCGCCGCTACTTCTTATCGTTGTCGTCGAGCGCCGCAGCGGCGTCCTGTGCCGCCTTGTCGTGATCGGTCTTGGCGCCCTCGGTGACGCCTTCGCCCCACTCGTCGATCAGCTCCTGCTGATAGCCCTGCATCTTGCCGATGCGGCGCTCGATCTGGAGGCGAAGGACGAAAGCGACGATCGCCGGCGTGACCGAATACAGGCCATAGCCGATCGCCGCCGCGCCATACATCATGAACCAGTTGAAGATGTTGGTAACATTGCGCATGGCCGAATCCATGCTGTGGTCCCGCGTCCACATGCCGAGCGCGACAGGCAACACGCCGAGCAGGTTCATGAAGCCGACGCAGAAGGCGGCATATTTCTCGCGACGGCGATCCGTGAAGAACGCGACGATGGTCGGCGCCATGCCGACCACCAGCACCAGCACGGTCGGCAGCACCCAGACGCAGACGCCGACCACGATCACGCCGCCGATCACCTTGGAGGCGGTCGACTGCGCACTGCGCGGCATGGTCGGGAAGTCGGTCATCGCTTCCGATCAGATGAAGTAGACGAGGAACACGATCGAAGCGACCAGCGTCGCGATCGAGCCCGAGGCGATCGCCGCCACCTGCTCGCCCATCTCCTTGGCGTGGTGATGCGCGTTGGAGGCGTCGATGTGCAGAAGCGAGATCTGGGTTGCCGTCTTCTGATAGCTCGCCTGCGCCGACTGATACGCCTTCTCGTCGCGATCGATGACCTGGATGTCGTTGAACAGCGCAAGGATCTCGGCCGATTTCCCGGTCTTGCCGGCGGCTTCGAGATCCTGATGCATCTTCTTGCGTTGCTTCAGATTGTGGAAGCCGTCCACCACCGGCTTCAGCATCTCCGCGAGGAGCTTGGTCAGGTCCGGCGCCTGCTCGATCTTGCTGACCTGCTGGACCAGCGCGATGATCTTGAGGACGCCGATCTTGTAGGAGCTGGTCTGCTCGCTGTCGCCGAGCGGCCGCAGCCACTGATCGCTCATCTGCTTGCAGCGAACGGCGCAGAAGGCGGCGACGTGGCGGTCGATCAGCTTCGGTGCAAGGCCGGGATTGCGCGCGTAGTCGTTCAGCGCCCAGATCATCTCGGCCATGTTGGTGACGTAGAAGCGGTCGACGATCGGGCTGAGGCACGGCAGGTGCGCGTTGAGCTCGTAGAGACAGCGCTCCATGCCGTAGCCGGCGGTGCCGGAGATGATGTACTGGGGGGCCTTCTCGAAGGCCTGCTGCCAACGCGCGGTGTCCGAACGCGGCTCTATCTGGCCGGCGAGCCACACCGGCGCCAGACGCGCCTGGAAGAGCTCGGACAGGATGCCGCGGCGCTCGGCGTTGTCGAGGCTGGAGGCGACGAGGTCGCCGATGCCGTCCAGCATCAGGGCGAGCCCTTTGAAGCGCAGCGGCGCGCTCGGAATTAGCGCGATCGAGGTCCTGGCGACCAGCCTCTCGCCTTCGCCGGAATCCTTGCTCGTCGCCGGGTTGGCGATCTTGGCGATGCGCTCGACCAGCGTCTCCTCGCTGAGGCTGCGCTTGAGCCAGGTATCGAAAGCGGCGCTGCGGATCGCCGGCGAGGCGTTCCGCCACTCGGTGCCGAAGCCGAGGGCGAGAGCGCGGGCGTTGAAGTACTCGCGCCCGGCGAGCTCGAACGGCCGGGTCGCCCGTTTCGGCAGCTTCGGCTGCTTCGGGGAGAGCCGGCGGCCGCCCATCCACAGCTCGACCTCGCGGATCGTCCAGCGCTCCTTCAGGTCATCCGAAAGGAGGCCGCGCAACAGCTCGGCGATCGGCAGCGAGACGCGATGCTGGGCCGCGAGCGCCGCATAGGAACCGTAGTTGATCTTGTTGAGGAGAAGCTGATGCGGATCGCCGTCGGGAACCGGCGCGCGACCGATCGCCAGCGCCAGGATCGTCGCACCCAGCGAGTAGATGTCATCGAACAGCCGGCCGCGCCCGCGCGCCGCCGGATCGGTCATGTGGCTTTCGATCGGCTCGGCCCAGTAGGGCTGATACATGCCGGGCGGCGCGGTGTAGCACTCGCCGAGGATGATCTGCTTGTTCTGCGAGTCGGTGAAGAAGAGGTTGGTCGGGCGGATGTTGCGATGGGTCTGGCCGCGCGCCTGCAGATCGCGAATGACCGGAAGCAGGGGCATCAGCACGCCCTTGACGATCATCCCCTCATCGAAAGGATCGAAGGTCGCCTTCGGCCCCGCCATCACCCGGTCGCCCCCCGGCCGCTCCATCACCACCGCCATCAGGCGGCGGTTCTCGGGCGCCCAGGGCACCACGCCCCACTCGATCACCCGGACCATGCTGGCCGGGGTGAAGTTGCGGAGGGCCGACATCATGTCGATCTGCGGAGGGGCCCGCCAATCGAGGATCATCGCCAGCAGGCTGTCGTCCGGGTCGCGCTTGGACTGGGCCATGAAGGCCTTGGCCGCCGGCGAGTCGTATTGCGGCAACGGGCTCGACGGGAATATGTCGAAGCGGCCATCGAGCGTGACCGCACCGCCGACATTTACGTTGCTTCCAGCGTCCGCCATCGACCTCCTCGCGCGCCCGAATCGGGGCGGGAGGGCGGGTGGACGGCCCGAATCGGTCCGCCAGCGCCCGCCCGGTCATTGATGCGACCGGGATGGCTAGCGGGTCAATCCGTGAACGGGTCGCGCACCAGAATGGTGTCTTCGCGCTCCGGGCTGGTCGAAAGCAGCGCGACCGGGCAGCCGATCAGCTCCTCGATGCGACGTACGTATTTTACCGCGGTCGCCGGCAGGTCGACCCAGGAGCGAGCGCCCCGCGTCGACTGCGACCAGCCCTCGAACACCTCGTAGATCGGCTTCACACGGGCCTGGGCCGGGGCGGAGGCCGGCAAATGGCGGAGCGTCATGCCGTCGAGCTGATAGCCGACGCAGACCTTGAGCTCCTTGAGGCCGTCGAGCACATCGAGCTTGGTGAGCGCGATGCCGTCGATGCCGCCGAGCCGGATCGACTGGCGGACCAGCACCGCGTCGAACCAGCCGCAGCGGCGGGGGCGGCCGGTGACCGTGCCGAACTCGCGGCCGATCTCGCCGATGCGCTTGCCGATGTCGTCATGCAGCTCGGTCGGGAACGGGCCGGCGCCGACACGGGTGGTGTAGGCCTTCACGATGCCGAGCACATAGCCGACATGCCGCGGGCCGAGGCCCGAGCCGGTCGCCGCCTGCGACGCCACCGTATTCGACGAGGTGACGTAGGGATAGGTCCCGTGATCGACGTCGAGCAGCGTCCCCTGCGCTCCCTCGAACAGGATACGGCGGCCGGAACGGCGCAACTCGTCGAGGCGCATCCAGACCGGCTCGGCATAAGGCAGCACCTTGGGCGCGATATCGACCAGCATGGCGACCAGCTCGTCGGCATCGACCTTGTCCTTGCCGAGCCCGGTCAGCAGCGCGTTGTGGTGCAGCAGGAGCTGGTGGACCTTGTCCGGCAAGGTCGCCGGATCGGCCAGATCGCAGACGCGGATGGCGCGACGGCCGACCTTGTCCTCGTAGGCCGGGCCGATGCCGCGGCCGGTGGTGCCGATCTTGGCTTCTCCCCTCGCCTCTTCGCGCGCGAGGTCGAGGATGCGGTGCACCGGAAGAATGAGCGTGCAGTTCTCGGCGATGCGCAGCGTATCGGCCGTGACCTCGACGCCCTGGCCCTTCAGGATCTCGATCTCCTTCATCAGGTGCCAGGGATCGAGCACGACGCCGGAGCCGAGGATCGAGAGCTTGCCGCGCACCACGCCGGAGGGCAGCAGGCTCAGCTTGTAGGTCGTGTTGCCGATGACCAGCGTATGGCCGGCATTGTGGCCGCCCTGGAAGCGGACGACGACATCCGCCCGCTCCGACAGCCAGTCGACGACCTTGCCCTTGCCCTCGTCGCCCCATTGGGCGCCGACCACCACTACGTTGGTCATGCCGCGCGCTCGATGCTCTGAATGTTGCCGTCGGCTCCGGCGATGTGGGTGCAGCCGAGCCGTTTCGCCTCCGCTGCCGCATCCGCGGCAGGCGCAAGGCCGGCGACGGTGACCCAGCCCTGCTCGCGCAGGCGCCGGCCGACATCCGGCCGGGTTCCGTGCGGCACGAAGACCTTGCGCCCGGCCGCTACCGCCGGCAGCGAGCGGATCACCGTGTCCATGTAGAAGGTGAGGCCGGTCGCCGCCTCGCCGGTCTCGCCGGCGCGATAGCGCCCGCCGCGGCCGAGCTCGCCGCGCACGCCGCGCACGAACAGCGAGAAGCTGACGCCGGTGTGATAGGCGAAGCCGCGGTTCTCCACCGCGTCGACGGTCAGCGTGACCTGCGGGTCGGCAGCCTGCACCAGGCGGGAGACCGCCTTCAGGGACTCGACATGGGCGCGGGCGTCGATCGGCAGATCGATCTTCTCGAGCGCCGAAAGTCCCGGCGCGATCGGCCCGGAGGCGGTGAGCAGTTTCGAGACCAGCGGCGCCGGTCCGCCGAGCTTGGCGATGGCGCCCGAATCCTTGCCGTCGAGCGCGGTCCGGAAGGCCTGGGCCTCGGCGCCTTGGATCCCATGCGAGGCGAGCAGCGCCGGCACGAGGTTCGGCGCCATCAGGTCGATCGAGAGGCCTTTGACGCCGACGCGGCGCGCCGCCTCGGCGGCGATCAGGATGACCTCGGCGTCCGACTCCGGCGTCTCGGCGCCGATCAGCTCGAAGCCCACCTGGGTGAATTCGCGCTCGGGGCTCAGCTGCGAGCCCATCACGCGCATGACCTCGCCGGCGTAGGAGAGACGCACCGGGCGCGGCGCCTTGTTGAGGCGTGTGGTCGCGATCCGCGCCACCTGCAGCGTCATGTCGGGCCTGAGCGCCATCATCCGCTGCGAGATGGGATCCATCATGCGGAAGGTGCGGTTGGAAACCGACTGGCTCACCTGGCCCAGCAGGGTCTGCTCGAACTCGACGAGCGGCGGCTTCACGCGCTCGTAGCCATGGGCGGCGAAGCACGCCATCAGCGTCTCGACGACCCGGGTCTCGTGGTCGCCGTCCGGCGGCAGGACATCGCGCAGCCCCTGGGGCAGGAGCGCGCGGGAAGTCAGATCCGATCCGCTGGCGGACTGGGACACGAGCAGTTTTCCGAGTGGGATTGTGCGGGGCGGGATGAGTAGCCGGTTTGGCCAAGGGCGGCAACCTCGGAAGAAAGCCGTGACCCGGTGCCGCAGGACGGCAAGTCCATTGACCGCGAGGGTGTTGCGACCTTAACGTCCGTGCCGGGCCACGCCCCCCCACCGGGGCGCTTCTATTCTGGAAGGGATAGACGATGACGACGACACCCGGACTCCGTCCGAAATCCCCCCATTTTTCCTCCGGTCCTTGCGCCAAGCGTCCCGGCTGGTCGCCCAAGGCGCTCGATGCTGCCTTGGTCGGACGCTCGCACCGATCGAAGGAAGGCAAGGCGCGGCTCGTCGAGGTGATCGACCGCTCGCGCAAGGTCCTCGGCATGCCGGCCGACTACCGGCTCGCCATCGTGCCGGCTTCCGACACGGGCGCGGTCGAGATGGCGCTGTGGAGCCTGCTCGGCCCCCGTCCGGTCGAAGTGCTTTCCTGGGAAAGCTTCGGCGAGGGCTGGGCCACCGACATCGCCAAGCAGCTCAAGCTCAAGGATGCGCGCATCCTCGACGCGCCCTATGGTTTGCTTCCGGATCTCAAATCTGTCGACTGGACGCACGACGTCGTCTTCACCTGGAACGGCACGACCTCGGGCGTGAAGGTGCCGGACGGGAGCTGGATCCCCGGCGACCGCCAGGGCCTCGCGATCTGCGATGCGACCTCGGCGGCCTTCGCCATGGATCTCCCCTGGTCCAAGCTCGATGTCGTCACCTGGTCCTGGCAGAAGGTGCTGGGGGGCGAGGCGCAGCACGGCATGCTGGCGCTCTCGCCCCGCGCCATCCAGCGGCTGGAGAGCTACACGCCGCCCTGGCCGATGCCGAAGCTCTTCCGCATGACCAAGGGCGGCAAGTTCGACGAGGCTCCGTTCAAGGGCGACACCATCAACACGCCCTCGATGCTCGCGGTCGAGGATGCCCTCGACGGCCTCAGATGGGCGGAGCGCATCGGCGGGCTCAAGGGCCTGATCGCGCGGAGCCAGGCGAACCTCAAGGTGCTGACCGGCTGGGTCGACCGCACCGACTGGGTGGGGTTCCTCGCCAAGGACCTGGCGGCTCGCTCCTCGACCTCGGTCTGCCTCTCCTTCGTCGATCCGTGGTTCCTCGGGCACGGCGAGGAGGCGCAGGCGGCGATCGCCAAGAAAGTCGCGAGCGCACTCGAGGCCGAAGGCGTCGCCTACGACATCGCCTCGTATCGCGATGCGCCGCCGGGCTTGCGCATCTGGTGCGGCGCCACTGTCGAAGCATCCGATCTCGAAGCCCTCACGCCCTGGCTCGACTGGGCTTACGCCCGCGCCAAGGCCGCCTGAAATCAGGAGTCCGTACCATGCCCAAGGTTCTCATCTCCGATGAGCTCTCCCCGCGCGCCGTCGACATCTTCAAGGCGCGCGGCCTCGAGGTCGACGTCAAGACCGGCCTCAAGCCCGACCAGCTGCGCGCCATCGTCGGCGCCTATGACGGGCTCGCCATCCGCTCGGCGACCAAGGTCACGCGCGAGGTGCTCGAGGTTGCGACGAACCTCAAGGTCGTCGGCCGCGCCGGCATCGGCGTCGACAATGTCGACATCAAGACCGCGACGCAGAAGGGCGTGGTGGTGATGAACACGCCCTACGGCAACGCCATCACCACGGCCGAGCACGCGATCGCCCTGATGTTCGCGCTGGCGCGCGAGATCCCGGCGGCCGACCGCTCGACCCGCGCCGGCAAATGGGAGAAGAACCGCTTCATGGGCGTCGAGCTGTCGGGCAAGACGCTCGGCATCCTCGGCTGCGGCAATATCGGCTCGATCGTCGCCGACCGCGCCTTGGGCCTCAAGATGAAGGTGATCGCCTTCGATCCCTTCCTGACCGAGGACCGGGCGAAGGCGCTCGGCATCGACAAGGTCGAGCTCGACGAGCTGTTCGAGCGTGCCGACTTCATCTCGCTGCATGCGCCGCTGACCGAGTCGACGAAGAACGTCATCGACGCCAAGGCGCTGTTCAAGATGAAGAAGGGCGTGCGCATCATCAACTGCGCGCGCGGCGGGCTCATCGTCGAGGAAGACCTGAAGACCGCGATCGAGTCCGGCCATGTCGCCGGCGCCGCGCTCGACGTCTTCCTCGCCGAGCCGGCCAAGGACAACCCTCTCTTCGGGCTCGAGCAGGTGATCGCCACGCCGCATCTCGGCGCCTCGACGACCGAGGCGCAGGAAAAGGTGGCGCTCCAGATCGCCGAGCAGATGAGCGACTTCCTGCTGACCGGCGCGGTGACCAACGCACTCAACATGCCCTCGGTCTCGGCCGAGGAGGCGCCGAAGCTGAAGCCCTATATGCGGCTTGCCGAACTTCTGGGCAGCATGCTGGGCCAGGTGGTCGAGCGCGAAGTCACAGCGGTGACCCTGGAGCTGGAAGGCCACGCGGCCGAGCTCAACCCGCGGCCAATGGTTCAGGCGGCGCTGGCCGGGCTGTTCCGTCCGATGCTCGACAGCGTGAACATGGTGAACGCGCCCGAGATCGCGCGTCAGCGCAACATCGCCGTGTCCGAGACCCGGCATGAGCGCGACTGCGACTACCAGACGCTCCTCAGGCTCACCGTTGTCACCGAGGCGCGCTCGCGCTCGGCCGACGGCACGCTGATCGGCGGCACCCGCCCGCGCCTGGTCGCGGTGCAGGACATCGCCATCGAGGCCGATTTCGGCAAGCACCTTCTCTATGTGCGGAACAAGGACAAGCCCGGCTTCATCGGCGCCATCGGCACCGTGCTGGGATCGGCCGGGATCAACATCGCGACCTTCCACCTCGGTCGTACCGAGCCGGGCAAGGACGCGCTTTGCCTGATCGAGTTCGACCAGCCGATTCCGGACGAAGTGCTGGAGAAGGTGAAGGGACTGCAGCAGGTCGAGCGGGTGAGGACGCTGAGCTTCTGAAACCACAACCCATCGCGCGGCCCGTTCGCCGCGCGATGGGGTTCGAATGCTCTAGAGGTTGCGCTTGCCTTCGACCTTGGTCGAGTTATCGCGATCCATCTTCGACATCCAGCCATCGCCTGACAGGACGAGGCAGGAGACGCCGTTCGGCCCGGTAGCGAGCACCGTCCAGGTCCCCGACTCGGAGGACAGGATCTCGAAGAGGCCGCCGCTATGGGTCACGCCGATCGCCTGAGGCTCTTCCTTGAACTCGGCCTTGAGCTTCTCGACGAGCTGCGCGCGCGGCGCACAGATCTGCTGGCTGTTCGGCATCCGCTGCTGCGCCTGAGCCGCGGTCACGAACGACACCGTCAAGGCCGTCGCCGTGAGGAAAAGGGATTTGCGAAGCATCCGAGACCTTCCTTTCAGAGGCTGCCTCGCCGGATCGACGTGGCTGCCCGCTCGTATGCCGGATCAACGCCGCTCCCTCGGAAAACGGCGCGTGACCAATCCGTGACCCCCTTATCACCCGAAAACGCCTGAGAAACCGTGACTAATTCGTGTTCCGCGACGCGGCTTGTGTGAGACCGATCACACTTTTGCCATCCTTGGTCAGGCGGTTCCTGTCCGCCCCCGCCTGCGCAAGCCGATCGATCCAATCGGTCTTTCCGCCGCTGGCGGCGATCAGCAGCGCGGAATAGCCTTTTTCCTGGACCGCATCGATGTCGGGGGTCGCGGCGATCAAAGCTTCGAGCAGCGTGATCTCGCGGCCGCGGCCGGCGGCAGCGGCGTGGATCGCCAGGTTGCGCTCGAAGGAACGTGACCAGAGGCCCGCATCGGCGCCGCGCCGCAGCAGGAGCTGTGCGGTTTCCGTGCGGCCGAAGAACGCGGCGAGATGCAAGGCTGTCCAGCCATCGGGCGAGAGCGTGTCGACAGAGGAAGGAATCGCATCGAGCAGGATGCCGAGCCGCAGCGAATCGCCGAGCGCCGCGGCTTCATGCACGCCTTCCCGATGGCCGGCGGCGATGAGCGCGCGCGCCGCCGCTTCCCGCCCGCGATAGACGCAGTGAAGAACGAGGCTGGTGCCCGACGCGTCATAGGCGGCCGGGCGCCTCGTGCTGACGAAGCCCGCGACGATCTGCTCGTCGGTCCGCGCTTCGAGGTCGAAGAGGGATGAGGTCATGGCGACAGACTATGCCTCGCCCTGGCGCGGCGGAAGGTGGGCGCCATCCCCGGCGAGGTCACCGGCGGCTTCCAGGAAGGCGCGAACCAGGGCGAGGCCGCGGCGCTCCTCGAGGCAGACCACGTACTCGGCGACCGCGAGGTCGGCGCCGGCGACGGCGATACGGTGGAAGCGGTCGTCGGCGCGGAACTCGCTCTTGAAAACGACGCCGATGCCGAAGCCTGCGGCGACCGCCTCGCCGACACCTTCCCGGCTCTCGACCTCGATGATCGCGCCGGGGCGCACCGCCGCAGCCGCGAGCGTCGCCTCGAAGACTCCCCTGGTCACCGAGCCGCGCTCGCGCAGCACCATGTCCTGGCCGGAAAGCTCGGCCAGGCGGATGCGCCGCCGGCCGGCCCATGCATGACCATATGGCACGAACAGCACCAGGCGATCAGCCCGAAAGGGCAGAGTGAAGAGGCGCGGATCGGCGGTGAGCTTCGCCATCACCGCGACATCGGCCTCGTAGTCGAAGAGCCGCCTCAACACCGTTACCGAGTTGCCGAGACTCAGGGAGAAGGTGAGGCCGCCATGGCGGCGCTTGAGCTCGGCCAGGATCGGCACCGCGTGATAGGCGGAGTCGGCGCTGATGCGGAGATGGCCGTGGGTCAGCGTCGAGGTCCCGGAAAGCAGCGCCCGCGCCTCCTCTTCCAGCGCGAACATGCGGTCGGTCAGCGCGTAGAGGGTCTGGCCGAGCTCGGTCAGCTGGGCGCCCCGCCCCTTCCGCTCGAACAGGCGCACGCCATAGGCCTTCTCCAGCGACGCTACTTGGCCCGAGAGCGTCGGCTGCCCGACGCCCGCCGCGGCCGAGGCGCGTGTGAACCCGCGGGCGCGGGCGACCTCATGGAAGGCGCGGAGCTGGGTGGGCTTCATATCGATTCTATCGATAGTTCGTATCCATATAATGTATTGGATTTATAGCGAATGGAAGGGGACGCTCCGGTAGTTGCGCGTGCCACGGAGCGTTCAGATGCCGACCAAACCCGCCGCCTCCGAAACCGGCGATCCGCTGCTGCTGACGCCGGGTCCGCTCACCACCTCGCGGACAGTCAAGCAGGCGATGGTCCATGACTGGGGCTCGCGCGACGCGACTTTCCTCGAGATCAACCGCGCCGTGCTCGATCGCATCGTCGAGATCGCCGGCGGGGTCGGCACGCATGTGACCGTGCCGATGCAGGGCAGCGGCACCTTCGCCGTCGAGGCGATGCTGACCAGCTTCGTGCCGCGCGGCGGCAAGGTCCTGCTGCTCGCGAACGGCGCCTATGGCCAGCGCGCGATGAAGATCTGCGCTATCGCCGGCCGTGCGCATCAGATCCTGGAAACGCCCGAGGACACGCCGCCGAGCCTCTCCAAGCTCGACGAGACCCTCGCCGCCGATCCTTCGATCACGCATGTCTTCGCGGTTCATTGCGAGACCACCTCGGGCATCCTCAACCCGATCCGGCAGATCGCCGGTGTCGTCGCCGCACATGGGCGGCGCCTGCTGGTCGACTCGATGAGCGCTTTCGGCGCGCTCGATATCGATGCTGTCGCGGTGCCCTACGACGCGCTCGCCGCCTCATCCAACAAGTGCCTGGAAGGCGTGCCCGGCGTGGGCTTCGTCGTCTGCCGGCTCGACGCGCTCAAGGCGGCCAAGGGCAACGCCACGACGCTGGTGCTCGACCTGCACGACCAATGGCAGGCCTTCGAGCGCACCGGCCAGTGGCGCTTCACGCCGCCCATTCATGTCATCGTCTCGCTGCATCAGGCGATCGAGGAGCATCGCGCGGAGGGCGGCGTGAAGGGACGCGGCGCCCGCTATGCCGCGAACTGCAAGGTGCTGATCGACGGCATGGCCCAGCTCGGCTTCAAGCCCCTGCTACCGCCGGAGCTGCAGGCGCCGATCATCGTCACCTTCCACATGCCGACCCATCCGGCGTTCGGGTTCCAGGCCTTCTACGACGGGCTCAAGGACCGGGGCTACGTGATCTATCCGGGCAAGCTGACCGTCGCCGATTCCTTCCGCATCGGCTGCATCGGCCGCATCAGCCCGGAGCAGATGAAGGGCGCGCTTGCGGCTGTCACGGAAGTCCTGGCCGAGATGGGCGTCACCCTGAAGGAAGCAGCTTGAGCGCATGGGCATCACCGTCAACGGCCGCAGCTACAAGGACCCGAAGCAGCCGGTCGTCGTCGTCTGCGTCGACGGTTCGGAGCCCGGCTATATCGAGCGCGCCGCCGAGGCCGGCGACGCGCCCTATCTCGCCCGCATCCTGAAGGAAGGCACCAACCGGCTTGCCGACTGCGTCGTGCCGAGCTTCACCAACCCCAACAATCTCTCGATCGTGACCGGCGTGCCGCCGGCGGTGCACGGCATCTGCGGCAACTACTTCTTCGATCCGGAGATCCAGGCCGAGGTGATGATGAACGACCCGAAGCATCTTCGGGTCCAGACGATCTTCAAAGCCTTCCAGGACACAGGCGCGCGCATCGCGATCGTCACCGCCAAGGACAAGCTCCGGGCGCTCCTCGGCAAGGGCCTCCGGCTCGGCGTTGGCAAGGCGGTCTGCTTCTCCTCCGAGAAGGCCGACAAGGCGACCGTGGCGGAGAACGGCATCGACGGCGTGATGGGCCTCGTCGGCAAGCCGCTGCCGAACGTCTACTCGGCCGATCTGAGCGAATTCGTCTTCGCCGCCGGGGTGCGCCTGATGGAGCGCGACACTCCGGACCTCATGTATCTCTCGACCACCGACTACATCCAGCACAAGCATGCGCCGGGCACGCCCGTCGCCAATGCCTTCTACAGGATGATGGATGGCTATCTGGCTCGGCTCGACTCGCTCGGCTGCGTCATCGCTCTGACCGCCGATCACGGCATGAACGCCAAGCATGACCGCGGCGGCAGTCCCGACGTGATCTATCTCCAGGACCGGCTCGACCAGTGGCTCGGCGCCGGCAAGGCACGCGTGATCCTGCCGATCACCGATCCCTATGTCGTGCATCACGGCGCGCTCGGCTCCTTCGCCACCGCCTATCTGCCCGAGGGCGAGGTGGCCGGCGTGATCGAGCGCCTGAAGGCGATGGACGGCATCGAGGCCGCGCTGACGCGGGCCGAGGCCGCATCGCGCTTCGAGCTGCCGCCGGAGCGCATCGGCGAGATCGTCGTGGTCTCGACCCGCCACAAGGTGCTCGGCACCAGCCTCGCCAAGCATGACCTCTCAGGCTTGACCGAGCCGCTGCGCAGCCATGGCGGCATCTCCGAGCAGAAGGTGCCGCTGATCGTCAACCGGCGTACGACGCTCGACGCTGACAGCCCCCTTCGGAACTTCGACATCTTCGATGTCGCGCTCAACCGCGTCGCCCATTGAGGGACTTCTCATGACCGCGCTTCGCCGACCGACTCCGGAGATCCGCCACGAGATGCTGCGGATCGCTGGCCGCAAGCTCGAGGGCGATGGCCGCATCGAGGTCTTCAACCCCTACACCAACGAAGTTGTCGGCACCGTGCCCCGTGCACGCCGCGAGCAGGTCGCGGAAGCCTTCGGCATCGCCGCCGCGTACAGGCCCAAGCTGACGCGCTACGACCGCCAGAAGATCCTGATGACGACCGCGGAGCTGCTGGCCAGGCGCAAGGACGCGCTCTCCGACCTGATCACGGCCGAGAGCGGGCTCTGCAAGAAGGATTCGCTCTACGAGGTGGGACGTGCCTACGACGTCTTCCACCTCTCGGGGCAGCTCGCGATCCAGGAGGACGCCGAGACCTTCGCCTGCGACATCACCCCGCACGGCAAGGCGCGCCGCATCTTCACCATGCGCCAGCCGCTGCGCGCCATCAGCGCGATCACCCCGTTCAACCATCCGATGAACATGGTGGCGCACAAGATCGCGCCGGCGATCGCCACCAACAACCGCATCGTGCTCAAGCCGACGGAGCTGACGCCGCTGACCGCGCTGGCCCTCGCCGATGTGCTCTACGAGGCAGGGTTGCCGCCGGAGATGCTGTCGGTGCTGACCGGCCGGCCGGAAGACATCGGCGACGAGATGATCGTCAACCCGAACATCGACCTCGTCACCTTCACCGGCAGCGTCCGCACCGGCAAGTACATCGCTGCCAAGGCCGGATACCGCCGCATCGTGCTCGAGCTCGGCGGAAACGATCCGCTGATCGTCATGGAGGATGCCGATCTCGACAAGGCGGCGGAGCTCGCGGTCGCCGGCGCCACCAAGAATTCCGGCCAGCGCTGCACGGCGGTGAAACGCATCCTGGTCGTCGAGTCCGTCGCCGACGAGTTCGCCAGGCTGGTGGCGGCGAAGGCGAAGAAGCTCAAATGCGGCGACCCGATGGACCCGGAGACAGATGTCGGCACCGTGATCACCGAAGACGCCGCCAAGCTGTTCCAGCGGCGCGTCGTCGATGCGACCAAGCTCGGCGCCGAGCTGCTGCACGGCAATGACCGTCGCGGAGCGCTTTTCCCGCCGACCGTCGTCGACCGCGTGCCTTTCGACTGCGAGCTGGTGCGCGAGGAGACCTTCGGCCCGGCAATCCCGATTATCCGCGTGCGGAACATCGAGGACGCTATCATTGTCGCCAACTCGACCGCCTATGGTCTTTCCTCGGGCGTCTGCACCAACCGCTTCGACTACATCCAGCGCTTCATCGAGGCGCTGGATGTCGGTACCGTCAATGTCTGGGAAGTGCCGGGCTACCGGATCGAGATGTCGCCCTTCGGCGGCATCAAGGATTCCGGCCTCGGCTACAAGGAGGGGGTCAAGGAGGCGATGAAAAGCTTCACCAATGTGAAGACCTATTCGCTACCCTGGCCCTCCTAGAGAGCAGGAGACGTCAATAAAAGCGTAACAGGGTTCGATCAAGCTTCACGCATCAACAAGGGAGATCCACTCGATGACACGCTCACGCTTGTGGCTGCCGCTCGCAGCGGCTGCCGCGCTGTTCGCCTTCTCGGCCGACGCGCTCGCACAGAAGACCCGCCTCACCGTCTACACCGCGATCGAGAACGACCAGCTCGGCCCGTACAAGGCGGCCTTCGAGGCCGACAACCCCTCCATCGAGATCGCCTGGGTGCGCGACTCGACCGGCGTCATGACGGCCCGGCTCATCGCCGAGAAGGACAACCCCCGCGCCGATGTGATCTGGGGCCTTTCGGCCTCCTCGGTCGTGCTATTCGAGAACATGGGCATGCTGACCGGCTACACGCCGAAAGGCGCCGACGGCATCAAGCCCGTGTTCAAGGATGCCAAGAACCCGGCCATGTGGACCGGCATGGACGCCTATCTCTCGGTCGTCTGCTTCAATACGGCCGAAGGCGGGAAGGCGAAGGTCGACGCGCCGAAATCGTGGAAGGACTTGGCCAAGCCCGCCTACAAGGGCCACATCGTCATGCCTAACCCCGCTTCCTCCGGCACCGGTTATCTGACCATCGCCGCCTGGCTGCAGGTCATGGGCGAGGCCGAGGGCTGGAAGTACATGGATGCGCTCCATGAGAACGTCGCGGTCTACACCCATTCAGGCTCGGCGCCTTGCGTGCAGGCGGCCCGCGGCGAGCGCCTGATCGGCATCGGGTTCGACATGCGAGGAGCTTCGGAGAAGACGAAGGGTGCGCCGATCGACCTGATCCTGCCGAGCGAAGGCGCCGGCTGGGAGATGGAAGCGACCGCTATCGTCAAGGGCACCAAGAACATGGATGCCGCGCAGAAGCTCGTCGACTGGACAGTTTCCAAGAAGGCGAACGAGCTCTATGGCAAGTACTACGCCATCGTCGCCATGCCCGGCATCAACGCCGCCCCGCCGAACTACCCGGCAGGCGCCGAAGCCGCGATGGTCAAGAACGATCTCGGCTGGATGGCCAAGGAGCGCGAGCGCATCCTCGCCGAGTGGACCAAGCGCTACGACGGCAAATCCGCCCCGAAGTGAGTTAAGCTGGCCCCCGGGCGAACCCGCATCCAAGACGGGCCGCCCGGGGAGGCCGGACGAGGGGGAGCTGTCGTCATGGGCGTCAACGGCCAGCCGCCGTATTTGAGCATTCGTCATCTCACCAAGCGTTTCGGCAGCTTCACCGCGCTCGACGACGTCTCGCTCGACGTCTTCGCCCGCGAGTTCGTGGTGTTCCTGGGCCCGTCCGGCTGCGGCAAGACCACGCTGTTGCGCGCCATAGCCGGGCTCGACATCCAGACCGCCGGCACCATCCACCAGGACGGCCGCGACGTCTCGGCCCTGCCGCCCGCCGAGCGCGATTTCGGCATCGTTTTCCAGTCCTACGCGCTGTTCCCGAACCTGACCGTCTTCGACAATGTCGGCTACGGCCTCGTCTCGCGCGGCAAATCGAGGGCGGAGATCCAGGCACGCGTCGCCGAGCTCCTGGCGCTCGTCGGCCTTCCCGATTCCGGCGCCAAGTATCCGGCGCAGCTCTCCGGCGGCCAGCAGCAGCGCGTCGCCCTCGCCCGCGCTCTCGCGATCTCGCCCGGCCTGCTTCTCCTCGACGAGCCGCTCTCGGCGCTGGATGCGCGCGTGCGCCAGCATCTGCGACAGGAGTTGAAGGACCTGCAGCGCAAGCTCGGCATCACCACGATCATGGTGACGCATGACCAGGAGGAAGCGCTGGCGCTCGCCGACCGCATCGTGGTGATGAACCACGGCGTCATCGACCAGGTCGGCACCCCGACCGAGATCTACCGCAAGCCCGCAAGCCCCTTCGTCGCCGACTTTGTCGGCACCATGAATTTTCTCGACGCCTCGGTCGCGGAGCCCGGGACCGTCGCCATCGGCGGCCGCCGCTTCCGCGTCGAGGGCCTTAACGGCATGACGCCGGGAACGGCGGCAACCGTCTGCATTCGGCCCGAGGACGTGAAAACCCGCAATGTAGAGCTCAGCTCGGAGAACGCGCTCGAAGTCGAGGTGGAAGCGCTGGAGTTCCTGGGCTCCTTCGCGCGCGCCCGGCTCGCGCCTACCGGCGGCGGCCCCGATCTCGTCGCCGACTTCTCGATCAACCTATTGCGTGACCTGAAGGTCGAGCCGGGGCTGAAGCTTCCGGTCGCGCTGCCGCCCGACCGGCTCCGCGCCTTCGCGAAATGACCGCTGCGAGCGCGCCACTCGTTCGCGCCAAGGCATCGCGCGACGACCTGATCATGCGGGTCGGGCTCGGCCTCTTCGCGCTGTTCCTGCTCGTCGTTGTCGCGCTCCCGCTTTGGGCGCTGCTCTCCAAGAGCTTTGAGGATCACAACGGCAATTTCGTCGGCCTCGCCAACTACCTGCGCTATGTCGAGACGCCGGCCCTCTTCCAGTCCTTCTGGAACAGCCTCTTCATCGCCACGGTGACCACCGCGATCGTGGTGCCCTTAGCCTTCGTCTACGCCTATGCGCTGACACGAAGCTGCATGCGCTTCAAGGCGGTCTTCCAGGGCTTGGCGCTGATCCCGATCCTGGCACCTTCGCTGCTGCCGGCGATCTCGCTGATCTACCTTTTCGGCAATCAGGGCCTGCTCAGGGGCTGGCTCTTCGGTCAGCCGGTCTATGGTCCGACCGGCATCATCACCGCGCAGGTCTTCTACTGCTTCCCGCATGCGCTGATGATCCTGGTCACGGCGCTGTCGATGGCCGACCAGCGCCTCTACGAGTCGGCGGAAGCGCTCGGCGCCTCGCGCCTCCGCAAGTTCCTGACGGTGACGCTGCCTGGCGCGAAATACGGGCTCATCTCCACGGCCTTCGTCATCTTCACGCTCGTCATCACGGATTTCGGCATCGCCAAGGTGGTCGGCGGCCGTTTCAACGTGCTGGCGACCGATATCTACAAGCAGGTCATCGGCCAGCAGAATTTCGAGATGGGCGCGGTCGTCGGCGTCGTGCTGCTGATCCCGGCGCTTCTCTCCTTCGCCGCCGACCGCATCGTCGCGCGCCGCCAGGTGGCGCAGCTCTCCGCGCGCGCCGTTCCCTTCGAGCCGAAGCCACGGCGGAGCCGCGACCTCGGGCTCACGATCTTCTGCGCCACGATCGGGCTTGCGATCCTCGGCGTCTTCGCCGTCTCGGTCTGGGCGTCCTTCATCACCTTTTGGCCCTACAACCTGACGCTCACGCTGAAGAACTACGCCTTCGGCAATTTCGATCCGCTCGGCTGGGGCGTCTACTGGAACTCCCTCAAGGCCGCGACGGCGACCGCGATCTTCGGCACCACCGTCGTCTTCCTCGGCGCCTACCTGGTCGAGAAGTCGAAGGGCTTCCACGCCGGCCGTAACTTCGTGCACCTGCTGGCGATGATCCCGCTCG
>Ga0194132_10006235_pt1 | contig 18630 bp, 19 predicted proteins | sample TA2KigOf80mmetaG_FD_148612 | JGI IMG/M metagenome (GOLD analysis project Ga0194132, IMG submission 148612) | Freshwater microbial communities from Lake Tanganyika, Tanzania - TA2015054 Kigoma Offshore 80m | ecosystem: Environmental > Aquatic > Freshwater > Lake | place: Tanzania: Lake...
GAGATCGTTGGCATCCTCGTAGCCGCAGGCGATCGCCAGGAGGCGGGCGAGCGGGTGTATCACGCGCGCACCGTCGCGCCGATCGGCGATCAGGGCCGCAAGCCTGTCCGCCAGACCGAGACGGCGCTCGGCCTGGGCCAGTACCATCACCCCGCCGTCGGAGCTGATGCGCCCGCCGTCGAACGACGCGCTCATCTTCTTGCGCCCGACGCTTGGCAAATCGCAGGAGCGTTCTCTATCGTCGGCCATGGCGGGCGTGGCGCCTCCCTGCTCTCGTGAAGGACCGGCTAAGATAACCAAATCCTGAACGAAATCAGTGAATTATGCTACACCCGCCGCACCGATACGGCCCGCGTCACGAATAATCCAGGATAGCGGATCGCCGGCCACGGCGCTACGCTTGGCAAGGCAAGCGAGGTGGCATGACGAGGCTGGCGGAACTGCACGGCATCTATCCGATGCTCTACGTCTTTTACGGCGCCGACGGCGAGCCCGACCGTGCTGCCATGCGCCGTCAGGTCGAGCGGCTGGCCGGTTGCGGGGTGCATGGAGTGGCGTTCGGCGGCCTGGCCAGCGAGTGCAACAAGCTGTCGACGGCCGAGAAGCGGCGGCTGCTGGACTGGGTGGCCGAGGACCTGCGCGGCCGCCTGCCGCTGTCGGTGACAATCAGCGAGAATACGGCCGCGGGCCAGGTGGAAATGGCCCGCGCGGCGGCTGGCGTTGGCGCCGGCTGGATCGTGTTGCAGCCGCCGCCGGTCAGGGGGGCGCCAGAACCGGAGTTGCTGCGCTTCTACGGCCGGGTGGCCGACCAGGTGGTGCTGCCGGTCGGCATCCAGAACGCGCCCGAATATATCGGCATCGGCGTTTCCAATCGCGGCTTCCGCGAACTCAACCGACTGCATCCCAACATCGCCATCCTGAAGGCGGAAGGCCCGGCCGCCACCTATATCGCGCCGCTGGTCGAGGAGACCGGCGGCGCCTTTCGGTTGTTCAACGGGCGCAACGGCATCGATCTAACCGACTCGCTGCGGGCCGGCTGCCACGGCATCATCCCAGGCGTCGAGACCGCGGACGCGCAGGCGCGCATCTACGAATTGATGCGTCAGGGGAACGACGCGCAAGCCGACGCGGAATTCGCCGGGCTGCTTCCGCTGCTCTCGTTCCTCATGCAGACGATCGACCACCTGCTGTGCTACGGCAAGCGGCTGGCGGCGCGCCGGCTAGGCCTGGGGCCGGTGCACGATCGAACCCCGGCGCAGGTCCCGGCGCCCTTCGCCTTGCAGGTCATGCAACACTGGTCGGCGGCGTTGCCGCCGCTCTAGCGGTCTGCCAAGCGATAGCCAAGCTTGCGCATGCACTCGGCCAGATAGCGCTGGCGCAGGGTCGACTCGGTCATGGCCGCAGCCCGGCGGTCGCCGCCCGCTGCCTCGCGGACCGTGCCGGTGCGCAGGTCGTGCTCGATGATCGGCGTGCCCTGACGTGCTTCGCGCAGCACGTCGCGATGCGCCAGCGCGGCGGCATCGCGCCGGCAGACCGCCAGGTCGTAGCCGACCTGGGCTTCGTCGGCGCCGTCCTTGCGCCATTCGTGCTTGGCGGCGCAACCGACCAGCAGCAGCGCGGCAAGGCACCAAGAAAGCGGCCGCACGGTTCAATCCCCACGACTGGAAAGCCGGCCGGCGGTCTTGATCCGCCCGAACGGCACTTGGTGATAGCCCTTGCCTTCCATGCAGTCGACGAACAGCCGCTGCACCAGGCGGTAGTGGTCCTCCTCGCCCAGGCGACGCGCGACCTCCGTTTCCTCGGCGCGCTGTTGCACAGCTTCGTCCTGCGCCCGGCCCAGCAGCCGCTCGCGTTCGAACCGCCGTTCGGCCCGAAGGCCGCTTCGGGCGCGCGACCGGCATTCCGCCTGGTCGAGTTCCTGCATCGCTTGGTCCGTATCGGCGCGGTCCCAGCGCAGCGGCGCGGCGGCGCACCCGCCGCCGGACAGCGACAACACTGCGATGCAGACGACGAGCGGTCTCACCCGGCACTCCGGCCAGCTTGGCGAGACAGAGTTACTGGCTTGCACGGGCGATCGCAACCGCGGCCCCGGGCGTCGGCCGCTTTGCGCCGAAGGTCTCGCTCGCTAAGGTGCAGGCCGCAGGCAATGGGATGACAGGATGGCATCGCTCGGAGCAGTGGCGCGCGCGGTGGAACACGAGTGCGTGTGCTTCGCCTCATTCGAGGGCGAGGACGGTCCCCGCGAGTTGCAGGGCCTCTTGTTCCGCCCCGCGGCGGCTGGCGCCCGGCCTGCCGCGGCCGTGGTGGCGATGCATGGCTGCGGCGGGCTATACGCTAAGACCGGCGAGTTGACCGGCCGGCACCGGCAGTGGGCGGAAGTGCTGACCGCCGCGGGCTATGTCGTCCTGTTCGTCGACAGTTTCCGCCCTCGCGGCCTGCGCGAGATCTGCACGCAGAAGGCGCGCACCATCCGGCAAAGTCGCGAGCGCACGCGCGATGCGTTCGCCGGCTTGCGCTATCTGGCGGGGCGGCCCGATGTGGACGGCGCGCGCGTCGGCCTGCTCGGCTGGTCGCACGGCGCCGGCAGCGTGCTGTTCGCCTTGCGCGAGGGCGCCGGTCGGGGACTGGAACTGGCGCACGACTTCGCCGCGGCGGTGGCCTTCTATCCCGGTTGCAGCGCGCTCGGTGCCGCCGCCTATCGACCGCGCGCACCGATCTTGTTGCTGGTCGGCGAGGCCGACGACTGGACGCCGGCCGAGCCTTGCGTCGAGTTCGTCGGCCAGGCCCGTGCCGCCGGTGCCGCCATCGACCTGCGGCTCTATCCGGGCGCGCACCATTATTTCGATGCGCCCGACCTCGCGGTGAAGACCCGCGAGGGCCTGGCGACGCCGCCGGAGGGCCGCGCCACCGTGGGCACCCACCCCGAGGCCCGGCGCGACGCGCTCGCCCGCGTGCCCGAATTCCTGTCGCGCCATCTCAACGGAGGCAATCCATGGACCGCGCCCTGCTGACCAGGCTGACGCTCGATTTCACCGACGCATTCAATCGCGACGATCTGGACGGGGTGATGAGCTATTTCGCCGAGGACGGCATCTATGACGAGTTCAACGGCATCCGCAATGTCGGCAAGGCGGCAAATCGCCAGGCGTTCGAGCCGCAATTCCGCGGCGAGTTCGGCCAGATCCGCTTTCACCAGGAAGACCTGTTCGTCGATGCCGAGAGCGGGAAGTCAATGATCAGCTGGACGCTGACCATGGCGGGCGACGGCCGCAAGGGCGGCTGGCGCGGCCTCGACCTGTTGCATTTCCGCGACGGCAAGCTGGTGCAGAAGCACACCTACGCCAAGACGCAGAAGCCGCTCGTTCAGAAGCTCGCCTAGGCCGACACATAGACCTGCCCATCCATCAGCCGGCGCTGGGTGCGGATCACCTCCACGCCCGCCGCCTGCCAGCCCGCCCCGGTCGTGGACGACAGCACCCGGGCGTTGACCGGCAGAATGCCGGAGGGCTGGCCGATGCGGATGTCGCCGTCGATCGCGCCGGCCAGCAGGCGCTGCGGCAGGCTGCCCGGCAGGCGCGCCGCCACCGCGAGGCACATGGCGCCGGTCAGCGGCAGCGCGCGGTGCGGCCGGCCCATGGACAGCATGCGCGCCGTCAGATGCATGGCGCTTTCCGGCAGCGTCTCGCCCGACAGCGTGCGGGCGGCGGCGGCCGGCGCCAGCACGGCGATCTTCGGTACGCTCTGGCTGTCGGCAGGCAGGCCCATCGCCACGGCGGCGGCGCGCCGGACGGCCTCCAGCTTGAGCAGGGCGTCGCGGTCGCGTTCCAGTTCGTCGGGCAGCTCGGTGCCGCGCCAGCCGACCGTCCCGGCCGAGACGAACACCGCCGCGGTCGTGGCATCGACCAGACTGGCCTCGACCTGGCCAACGCCCGGCACATCGAGCCGGTCGAGCGCGCTGCCGGTCGGCAGCAAGCGACCGGTGACGGCGCCGCCCGGTTGCTGGAAGTCGAGGCGTATGGGCGCGCCGCTGCCGGCGACGCCCTGCAAGGCGAAATCGCCCGCCGTGACGGCGCGGCCCTCGGCGACGGCGAAACGCGCGACAACAGTCTTGCCGCTGTTGCGGTTGAACAGCCTGAGCGACGTCCAGCCGTCGGCCGGCCGCAGCAGGCCCTCGTCGATGGCGAAGGGGCCGACCGCGGAGGTCAAGTTGCCGCAATTGCTGTGGTAGTCGACCAGCGTCCGGTCGACCGCCACCTGCGCGAAGGTGTAGTCGACATCGGCATCCACGCGGGCGCTGGGCGCCACGAACACCACCTTGCTGAGCGAGGAGATGCCGCCGCCCATGCCGTCCAGCTGGCGGCCGTTGGGGTCCGGGCTGCCGATGGCGGCCAGGAACAACCGGTCGCGCGCGGCCGGTTCGGTCGGCAGGTCGCGCTCGTGAAAGAACAGCCCCTTGCTGGTGCCGCCGCGGATGAAGGCGGCCGGTATGGCGCGCTGAGCCATGGGCCTAACCGAGCCGCTCCGGCGGCAGGGTGAAATCGGCCACCGCCTTGTCGAACCGCCCGTAGGCTTCGTAGCGGATCAGTTCGTAGAGCCGAGCGCGGGTCTGCATGCGGTCCAGGAGGCCAGACTGCGTGCCGGCCTGGTGCAGCGCGCGCAAGCCGTCCTCCACCGCCCGCATGGCGAGGCGCAAGGTTGTTACCGGATAGAGCACGATCTGGTAGCCGAGCCTGACCAGGGTCGCATGGTCCAGCAGCCGTGAGCGGCCGAACTCGGTCATGTTGGCGACCAGTGGGCCGGCGACGCCGCGGCGGAAGGCGGCGAACTCGGCCTCGTCCTGCAGCGCATCCGGGAACACCGCATCGGCGCCAGCGTCGCGGTAGGCATTGCCCCGGGCGATGGCGGCCTGCAGCCCCTCGACCCCGCGCGCGTCGGTGCGCGCGACGATCAGGAAGTTGGCGTCGCGCCGGGCCGCCACGGCGGCGCGCAGCTTCTCCGCCATGGCCCGGGTCTCGATCACTTGTTTGTTGTCGAGATGACCGCAGCGCTTGGGGTTGACCTGGTCCTCGATCTGCATGGCGGCCAGGCCCGCGGCCTCCAGCTCGACCACGCTGCGCGCCACGTTGACGGCCTCACCGTAGCCGGTGTCGGCGTCGAGCAGGCAGGGGAGGGCGGTGGCGCGAACGATCTCCCTGCCGCGCCCCGTGGCCTCGCTCAGGCTGATGAGGCCGATATCGGGCAACGCCAGGTCGGCTGACATGGTGGACGAACCGACATAGACGCCCTCGAAGCCGATCTCCTCGACCAGCCGGGCGACCAGCGGCGAGAAGGCGCCGACGAAACGGAAGCCGCGACCGGCGGCCAAGCCGTCCTTGAGCGCGCGCCGGGCGATCGCCGGGTCAGGAGGGTTCAGCATGGGCCTTGGCCTGGGCCTGCGCTGTCTCGCGTTCGGCGAACAGGCGCGGGAACTCGCTTCGGATCATCGGGCCGTCGGCCCGGTAGGTGTAGCAGGAATCGATCAGCTCGGGCGACGGCGCGCTGGCGTCGCGGCCCGAGCGGGCCGCAAGATCCGGCAGCATCGCCTGGAACGCCGTCGTGCCCATCTGCCCCAGCATCTCGATCAGGTGCGTGCAGCCGCGAACCCCGCCGATCCGCTCGTGCACCTTGCGGTTCCAGCCGGCGGCGATCTTCAGGCCCGCCAGCCGGGCAAAGCTGGGATTGACCTCGGCGCAGATGCTGTAGGGGCCCTTGGCCGTCCAGGCCTCGGCGCTTCGCACGATGAAGTCCGGGTCCACCGTGAGACGCAGCCACATGTCATGGATCGGCTCGCCCGGCGCCAACGACTGCTCGCGCAAGTCATAGGCATGGGCCTTGCTGTCGGTCAGGTGGCCTTCGATGTCGTACAGGCCATCGGCGCGACGAAAACCGCGCACCTCCAGCCGCCGCGTGTGCAGTTCCTCTCGTGCTACCGGTGCCGACAGGGTCAAGGGGGTCCGCTCCTGAACTGGCTTTCGACCGCCGCGGACCATACGCGAGCGGCTCGCGCGCCGTCCAGGTCGGGCTTGTCGGCAGCCGGCCGGCCGTGCAGGTTAGGCGGGCCCTCGCAGCGGGGCGGCTCAGGGGAGCGGGGATGCAGTACCGTCGGTTGGGAGCAAGCGGGCTCAAGGTCTCGCCGATCTGTCTGGGCAGCATGATGTTCGGCGGCCCGACCGACGAGGCCACGGCCGGCCGCATCGTCGCGGTCGCGCGCGAGGCCGGCGTCAACTTCATCGACACCGCCGACACCTACAGCTTCGGCAAGTCGGAGGAAATCGTCGGCCGGGCGATCCGCCAGGACCGCCATCGCTGGGTGCTGGCGAGCAAGGTGGCGAGCGTGATGAGCGACAAGCCAAATCAAAGCGGCCTGACGCGGAAATGGATCCTGGAAGAATGCGATAACAGCCTCAGGCGGCTGGGCACCGACTTCATCGATCTCTACTACCTGCACAAGGAAGACCACGAAACACCGTTGGCCGAAACCGTGGGCGCCATCGCCGACCTGATCCGCGCCGGCAAGCTGCGCTATTTCGGCGTGTCGAACTACCGTTCCTGGCGGCTGGCCGAAATCTGCCGGCTATGCGACCTGATCGGCGCGCCCCGACCGGCGGCCAGCCAGCCCTATTACAACGCCTTGAATCGCCAGGTCGAGGTCGAGCATCTGCCGGCCTGCGGCTATTTCGGCCTGGGCGCGGTGCCCTATTCGCCGGTGGCGCGGGGCGTGCTGACCGGCAAGTACGCGCCGGGCGGGGCGCCGCCCGCCGAAAGCCGGGCCGGGCGCAACGACCGACGCATGATGCAGTCGGAATGGCGGCCGGAATCGCTCGAAATCGCGCAGCGGCTGAAGCGCCACGCCGAGGCGCGCGGCATCACCGCCGGCCAGTTCGCGGTCGCCTGGGTGCTGAACAACGGCTTCGTGGCCAGCGCCATCGCCGGCCCGCGCACGGAAGCGCAATGGACGGAATACCTGGGCGCGCCGGCCTATCGGTTCACGCCCGAGGACGAAGCGCTAGTCGACAGCCTGGTGCCGATGGGACATCCCTCGACCCCCGGCTACAACGACCCCGCCTACCCGATCGAAGGCCGCCGGCCGCTGAGCGGCTGAGCGCATAATCGCGGAGACTGACGATGATCGACACCTACAAGACATTGAAGCTTGACTGGCCGGAAAAGCACATCCTGCTGGTGACGCTCAACCGGCCGGAAGCCTCCAACGCGCTCAACACGCAGATGGGCAAGGACTTGTGCGCGCTGTTCGGCGAACTCTATCGTGACGCCGAGAACGCGCGCTGCGTCATCCTCTGGGGCGGCAACGCCAAGGCCTTCTGCGCCGGGGGGGATTTGAAGGAGCGCAAGGGCATGACCGACGAGGCTTGGCGCTACCAGCACGCGGTGTTCGAGCAGGCCTTCGCCCACCTGATGGACTGCCCGGTGCCGGTGATCGCGGCGGTCAACGGCGCGGCCTATGGCGGCGGTACCGAGATGGCGCTGACCTGCGATTTCATCTATGCCGCCGAGGGCGCGCGTTTCGCGCTGACCGAGGTGACGCTGGGCATCATGCCGGGCGGCGGTGGCACGCAGAACATGCCGCGCGCGGTCGGCACCAGGCGGGCCAAGGAAGTGATCTGGACCGGCCTGCCGTTCACCGCGCAGCAGGGCTACGAGTGGGGCATGATCAACGCCGTGCTGCCGCTGGAGGAACTGCTGCCCAAGACCATCGCCACCGCCGAGCGCATCGCCGGCAACGCGCCGTTGTCGATCCGCGCCGCCAAGCGCTCGATCGACCATGGCGCCGGCTGCGACATCCGCACCGCGCTCGGCATCGAGATCGCCAACTACAACCTGCTGGTGCCGACCGAAGACCGATGCGAGGGCGTGCTGGCCTTCAACGAGAAGCGCAAGGCCGAATTCCGTGGCCGCTGAGGCGGCCGCCAACCGAACGGGGATAGCGATGGTTGCCGATGCAAGGATCGATGCCGAGCGCGAGCAGATGACGGTCATGCCGCTGGGCGAGGATTTCCCCGACATCCGCCAGGGGGTGCGCAAGATCTGCGCCGAATATCCCGGGGAATACTGGCGCGAGAAGGACGAGAAATCGGCCTATCCGGCCGAGTTCGTGCGGGCGCTGACGCAAGCCGGCTATCTGGGTGCGCTCATCCCGGAGAGCTATGGCGGGGCCGGCCTGCCGGTCCGCGCCGGCACGGTCATTTTGGAGGAGATCCACGCCGCCGGCTGCAATGCCGGCGCCTGTCACGCCCAGATGTACATCATGGGCACGTTGCTCAGGCATGGCAGCGAGGCGCAGAAGCGCAAATACCTGCCCGGCATCGCTTCGGGCGAGTTGACCTTGCAGGCCTTCGGCGTGTCGGAGCCGACCACCGGCACCGACACGACGCAGCTCAAGACCCGCGCGGTCCGGCAGGGCGAGCATTATGTCGTCAACGGCCAGAAAATCTGGACGAGCCGCGCGCTCTATTCCGACCTGATGCTGTTGCTCGCCCGCACCACGCCGGCCGAGCAGGTGAAGAAGCGCACCGATGGCATCTCGGTGTTCCTGGTCGACCTGAAAAAGTCGCGCGGCCAGGGGGTCGAGATCCGGCCGATCAAGACCATGGTCAATCACAACACGACACAGGTGTTCTTCGACGACCTCAAGGTGCCGGCGGAAAACCTGATCGGCGAGGAAGGCAAGGGCTTCCGCTACATCCTCGACGGGATGAACGCCGAGCGTATCCTGGTGGCTTCCGAGGGCATCGGCGATGCCCGCTGGTTCATCGAGAAAGCGGTGAAATATGCCGGCGAGCGGGTGGTGTTCGGCCACCCGATCGGCAAGAACCAGGGCATCCAGTTCCCCATCGCCAAGGCCTATGCCTCGTTGCAGGCGGCCGACCTGATGGTGCGCAAGGCGGCCGCCCTGTTCGACGACGGCAAGGACTGCGGCGCGGAAGCCAACATGGGCAAGATGCTGGCGGCGGAGGCCTCGTGGGAGGCGGCGGAAGCCTGCATGAACACCTATGGCGGCTTCGCCTTCGCGCGCGAATACGACATCGAGCGCAAGTGGCGCGAAACCCGCCTGCTGCGCACCGCGCCGATCTCGACCAACCTCATTCTCGCCTATGTCGGCCAGCACGTGCTGGGCATGCCACGTTCGTATTGAGGCAGGTGGCAGGCTGGCGACAGCGTTCAGACGAACGGCTTCGCTCGGGTCTTGCGGCACTCGCGCCAGTAGCAGCACGGAAGCGGCCGGCCGAACCGCCGCCCTCGGTCCATTGCCCGCCCTCGGGCTCGCCCGCCGGCAGGCGCGGCTGCTCCCACCAGCGGTTCTTGCGCACGGCTTCGCCGAAGGCGCCGGCCAACAGGTACGCGGCGCGGGCCGCCGCATCGGGTACCGGCGGCACGGCCCATGGCGTTCACTCGATATTCTACAATAAAATTTGCCGGCCGGCAAGGCCTTGGGTTTCCGGTCGTTCGACTTAACGCCACGGAAGCGGCGGGTCGGCTAAACTCGCGACAAATCCGGCGAACGGTGATGGCGATGGTCAAGCTCTATCCGGTGATCCTGTCGGGCGGCTCGGGCACAAGGCTGTGGCCGCTGTCGCGCGAGGGCCACCCGAAGCAGTTCCTGCCGCTGCTGGGCGACCGCTCGCTGTTGCAGGCCACCGCGCTCAGGGTGGCCGCGCCGGAACGCTTTCACGCGGCCCTGGTGATCGCCAACCAGGAGCATCGCTTCGCCATCCGCGAGCAGTTGGCGGCGGCCGGGGTCGCGCCGGCCGCCATCTTGCTGGAGCCGGTCGCCCGCAATACCGGGCCGGCGGTGGCGGCCGCCGCGCTCTGGCTGGCCGAGCGGGACGCCGAGGCTTGCCTGCTGGTGCTGCCTTCCGACCACGTGATCGGCGAGGAGGCGGCCTTCCTGGCGGCGGTCGAACGCGCGGGCCGGCTGGCGAAGCGCGGCAAGCTCGTCACGTTCGGCATCCGTCCCGACCGGCCCGAGACGGGCTATGGCTATGTCCGCCGAGGCCCTGCCATCGCCGGCGAGCCCGGTTGTTTCGCGGTCGAGCGGTTCGTCGAGAAGCCGGACGAGGCCCGCGCGCGCGGCTTCCTGGCCGAGGGCGGTTACGACTGGAACAGCGGCATGTTCGTCTTCCCGGCCGGCCGCTTGCTGGCCGAGCTTGAGCGGCTGGACCCGGCCATGCTGGCGGCCTGCCGCGCGGCGGTGGCGGGGGCGACGAGCGACCTTGGCTTCGTGCGGCTGGAGGCGGCCGCGTTCGCCGCCGCGCCCGGACGTTCGGTCGATCACGCGGTGATGGAACAGGCGCGCGAGGTCGCGGTCGTTGCCTGCGATCCCGGCTGGAGCGATGTCGGCGCCTGGTTGGCGCTGTGGGAGGTGTCGGACAAGGATGCCCACGGCAATGCCGTCAGCGGCGATGCGCTGGTGCTGGACAGCCGCGACACGCTCGTGCGGGCCGAGCATCGCCTGGTGGTGGCGTTGGGCCTGAAGGATCTGGTGGTGGTGGAGACACCCGACGCGGTGCTGGTGGCGCCGCGCGACCGGGCGCAGGCGGTAAAACAGGTGGTCGACAGTCTCAAGGCCTAAGGGCGCAGCGAGGCGGCGCGCCATCGCCGCGTCTACCGCCCCTGGGGCACCTACGACAGCATCGACGCCGGCGAGCGCTTCCAGGTGAAGCAGATCGTGGTCAAGCCGGGTGGACAACTTTCCTTGCAGATGCATTATCACCGGGCCGAGCACTGGATCGTGGTGCAGGGCACCGCGCGGGTCACGCGCGGCGAGGAAGTGTTGATGCTGCACGAGAACGAGTCGACCTATATCCCGCCCGGCACGCGGCACCGGCTGGAAAATCCCGGCAAGATCGAACTCAAGCTGATCGAGGTGCAGTCCGGCAGCTATCTGGGCGAGGACGACATCGTGCGCTTCGCCGACGACTATGGCCGGGCCGACGCGGCACCGGCGCCGGCGCCGGCCGGCCGCCGTCAGGGCAGGACCGCCGCCTCCACCAATTCGCGGAAGCGCCGGTAGACCAGCTTTTCGCTGGCTTCGAGCCCGGCTTGCAGCGAAGCGAAGTCGGCCGCGCCGCCGGCCTTGGCCAGCGCCGCGCACAAGCCGGCGGGCGCGACGGCCGGCTGGAACTTGCCCTCGACCGCGACCCGCAACAGCGCCATCAGGTTGCCGACCAGGCGGTGCGCCGCCAGCAGTTCCTGCGCGATGCCCGCCGCCAGCGCGCCGCTATCGGCGAGCTTGCGATAGGCGCCGGCGGTGTTGCGGTCGAGCACCTGCGGCCGGTCCGCGGCATGACGCAATTGCAGATACTGCGCGATGAACTCGAGGTCGACCAGGCCGCCGCGCACCTGTTTCAGCTCCCAAGGATCGGCGCTGCCTTTTTCCTTGGCGATGCGTTGGCGCATCTCGGCCACATCGCGGGCCAGCGCGCCCGGATCGCGCTGCCGACACAGGACCGCACGGATGGCCGCCATCACCCTGTCGCCCAGCCCGGCATCGCCCGCCACCAGCCGCGCGCGGAGCAACGCCATATGCTCCCAGGTCCAGGCTTCCCGGGCATGGTAGTCGACCAGGCGGGACAGTCGGACGGCGACCGGTCCCTGGCCGCCGGACGGCCTGAGGTGCATGTCCACATCGTAGAGCTGGCCCTCGCCGGTCGGGGCGGTGATGGCGTTGATGAAGCGCTGGCAGAGCCGCGCGTAGTAGGTCGGGGCGGGCAGGGGCCGGCCCGCATCGGACAGCGCGTCCTCGCCCGGATAGTCATAGACCAGGATCAGGTCGAGGTCGGAGGTGGCGGTCATCTCCTGGCCGCCCAGCTTGCCGAGCGCCACGACGGCGACCTCGCCGCCCGGCACGCGGCCGTGCAGGCGCGCGAAATCGTCGGCGACGATGGGCAGCAGCGCCGCCAGGCAAACGTCGGCCAGATCGGCATAGGCGCGTCCGGCGGCTTGCGCATCGGCGGCGCCATGCAGCAGCTGCACGCCGATCTGGAAGCGCCGTTCGTTGGCGAAGCGGCGCAGCACGTCCAGCCGGTCCTGGTGATCGCGCGCCACGCGCAGACCGCCGGCAAGGCCGGCCGCCAGTTCGGCCGGCGCCGGCGCTGGCCGCAGGAAATCCTCCGACAGCACCGCATCCAGCACCTGGGGGCGCCGGCTCATCTGCGCTGCCAGCCGCGGCGCGTTGCCCATCAGGTCGGCCAGCAGGCGCAACAGCCGCGGCTCGGCCTGCAGCAGGCTGAACAATTGCACCCCTGCCGGCAGCCCGGCGAGAAAGCGGTCGAAGCGGACGAAGGCGGCATCGGGCTCGGCGGCGGCGGCCAGCGCCTGCAGCAGGGCTGGCGTCAGCTCGGTCAGCAGTTCGCGCGCGCGCGCGCTGCGCATCGCACGGTAGCGGCCGTGATGCCAGCCGCGCACCGTCCCCGCCAGTTCCGAGGGCTGCCGGAAGCCCATGCCGGAAAGCGTCTTCAACGTCTCGGGATCGTCCTCGGTGCCGGTGAAGGACAGGCTGCCGTCGTGGCCCAGCGGCTTGCCGCGCTGGAACAGCGCGGCGTAATGCCGGGCGACGGTCTCCAGTCGCTGGACCACGGCGGCGTGGAAGGCGCGTGTCTCGGCGAAGCCGGCGAACTGGGCGAAACGCGCAAGTGCGGTCGGGTCCTTGGGCAGGCTGTGGGTCTGCTCGTCGGCTCGCATCTGCAAGCGATGCTCCAGCCGGCGATGGAAGCGGTAGGCCTCGTCCAGTTCCGCCGCCACCTGGCCCGAAATCCAGCCGGCCGTGGCCAGGCTGTGCAGGGCGGGCAGGGTAGCGCGCGCGCGCAGCCGGGGATCGCGCCCGCCCGCGATCAGTTGCTGGGTCTGGGTGAAGAACTCGACGTCGCGGATACCGCCGCGGCCAAGCTTCAGATCGTGTCCCGCCACCGCCACCTGGGCATGGCCCTTGTGACTTTCGATCTGCCGCTTGATCGACTGCACGTCGGCGATGGCGGCGAAGTCCAGGTTCCTTCGCCAGATGAACGGCTGCAGGCGGCTGAGGAAACTGTCGCCCAGCGCCAGGTCGCCAGCGATCGGCCGCGCCTTGATCATGGCGGCGCGTTCCCAGTTCTGCCCCATGCTCTCGTAGTATTGCTCGGCGGCGGCAATGGCGACAGCGGCCGGGGTGGCACCGGGATCGGGCCTGAGCCGCAGGTCAGTGCGAAAGACATAGCCCTCGGGCGTGAACTCCTGCAGCAGCTTGACCAGCGCTTGCGTCAGACGCACGAAGAACGCCTGCGCGCCACCGCGCTCGCCGACCGGTGCCCGATCGCCGTCGAAGAAGACGCAAATGTCGATGTCGCTGGAATAGTTGAGCTCGAACGCGCCAAGCTTGCCCATGCCCAGCAGGACGAGACCGCTGTCGCGTTCAGCCGCCGCGGCCTCCCGCCCGGCGAAGACGCCGCGCCGGCCCGCGTCGGCCAGCAGCAGACGGACCGCCGCCTGCACCGCCGCGTCGGCCAGCCGTGACAAGGCGCCGGTCACCCGCTCCAGCGACCAGACCCCGGCCAGGTCGGCCAATGCGACCAGAAGGGCCACTCGCCGCTTGGCCATGCGCAACGGTGCCATCGCGGCACTGGGCGGCACGCCGCTCCGCCCCAGCCGATCCACCTCGTTCAAGACCTCCGACAAGGCATGTTCCGGCGCAATCGCGGCCAGCCGGCCAAGAAAAGACGCTTCTTGCGCCGCCAGTCGGGTGAGATAGGGGCTGTTCGCCAAGCTGCCCGATAACAGCGCGCGGCCGGCGGGCGATGTCAGCCAGTCCGCGACGCCTTCGGCGGCGTCGGCCGCGGCCTGTTCCTCCAGCGCGGCCAGCAGGGCTTCGGCACGTTCCGGGTCGCCGGCGATGGGCCAGGCGGCGATGCGTTGCGGCAGCGAGCGTTCGGACAAGGTGGCGGTCATGGCGGGCGGCACGATAGTGCAATGCGCCGGCGAGGGACGCCAGCCGGGCCAAAGGCAAGGCCGCCGTCACAGCGCTGTGAAGTCGGCGGGCTGGCATCCGCCATTGTTCTGTTGCCCGCGCTGCCCCATCTTGGCCGAGGCAGGGCGCAGGCGAAGGAACCCAACATGCTGACCCGTGTGAAACGTGCTTGGGAGCTGCCGGAGCGAGACGCCACACCCGAGCCCGTCTTCCTCGATCGACGCCGCTTCCTGCTGGCGGCGGCCGGTGGTGCGCTGGCCAGCGGCGGGCTTCCCGCCGCGGCCATCGCGCAGTGGGTCAACCCGGCGGCGGTGCATTTCCCGGCGCCCCGCAGCACCCGCTATGCCCTGGACCGCGAGCTCACCGACGAGGCGACGGCCAGCGCCTACAATAATTTCTACGAGTTCGGTTCGCACAAGCGCATCCAGTCCGCCGCCGCCAAACTGCCGCTGCGGCCCTGGCGCATCGCCATTGGCGGACTGGTGGAAGAGGAACGCACGCTCGACATCGACGAGCTGTTCAAGCTGATGCCGATCGAGGAACGGCTCTACCGGCTGCGTTGCGTGGAGGCTTGGTCGATGGCGGTGCCGTGGACGGGCTTTCCGTTGGCCAAGCTGGTGGCACTGGCCAAGCCTCTGGCCGAGGCGAAGTATGTCGTGTTCGAGACCTTCAAGAACCCGGACATCGCGACCGGCCAGAAGCAGTTCTGGTATCCCTGGCCCTATCTGGAGGGCGCCACCATGGCCGAGGCGACGAACGACCTAGCCTTCCTGGTGATGGGGGCCTATGGCAAGCCCCTGGCGCCACAGTTCGGTGCGCCCTTGCGTCTGGCGCTGCCATGGAAATACGGCTTCAAGTCGATCAAGTCGATCGTGCGCGTCAGCTTTCATGCCGCGCGCCCGGTCAGCTTCTGGGAGAAGATCCAGCCGCAGGAATACGGCTTCTGGGCGAACGTCAACCCGGCGGTCTCGCATCCGCGCTGGAGCCAGGCGCAAGAGCGCGTGCTCGGCAGCAACAACATGGTGCCGACCCTGCTCTACAATGGCTATGCCGAACAGGTGGCCGGCCTCTACAAGGATCTGGGCGGCGAGGCGCTGTTCCGCTAGGCGGGTGGCGCGCCATGCCCCCGGCGCTGGTGATTTTCGATTGCGATGGCGTGCTGGTCGACAGCGAGCCGATCGCCAATGCCGTGTTCGTGCGCCACCTCAACCGGGCTGGTTTTGCCTTCACGCTGGCCGAGGCCTACGCGGAACTGGTTGGCCGCTCGCTGCCGGCCTGTCTTGCCTGGCTGGAGCGGCGTTTCGGCCGGCCGCTGCCGCCGGGCTTTGTCGCGGAGTTGGAGCGCGAGACCTTTGCCGCGTTCCGGCATGACTTGCGCGCCGTCGCGGGCGTTGCGGCCACGGTCGAGGTCTTGTGCCGGGCCGGTGCCAAGGTCTGCGTCGCTTCTTCGGGCTCGCTCGACAAGATGCGGCTGACGCTGGGCTTGACCGGGCTGTGGCCACTGTTCGGGGACCAGGTGTTCAGCGCCGACGCGGTTGCCCGCGGCAAGCCGGCGCCGGATCTGTTCCTGCATGCCGCGGCCCAGTTCGGCATTCATCCGGCCGCCGTCGCGGTGGTCGAGGACAGCGCGCCTGGACTTGAGGCCGGTTTGGCCGCGGGCATGCGGGTGGTCGCCTATCGCGGCGGCGTTCGGCCGCCGCCGTTGCCGCCCGGCGTGCTGACGGTGGACAACATGGCCGACTTGCCGGGCCTATTGGGCCTGCATTCTGGCGAAAAATGCCGGGCCTGAAGGCCCGGCTAGTCAAACAGGGACGCTTCACGTCTGGGAGACGTAAACGGCCGCTTCCGATCAGATCGGAACCGGCCTGCCGCGCCGCCGAAACGGAGCAGCTGAGGATATTGCAACGCAATACCCAACGAAATATTTGTAGCGCCTGACCGGCGCGGTATGAAGATGGGCTGACGGATTGGAGCCATGCGGCCATCGCATGCCTTGGCGTCAAAGCAGGCTTTCCTGCACCTTGTGCACCAGGAAATCCCGAAAGACGCTGATACGCTTGGTGTTGCGCAATTCCGGCGGGTACACGAAAAAGGTGTCGAAGCTGGGACCGTGAATGTCCGTCAAGACCTGCGTCAGCTTCTGGTTCTTGCGCGCCAGATAGGCGGGCAGGTTGGCTATTCCCATCCCCGCTTCCACCGCCTGCAGCAAGCCGTAGCCGTTGTTAATTTGCAGCACCGGCTTGCGCCGAACATCGGGGCCGCAACCCGCGGTCAGCAGCCAGTTCACGCCCCGCAACGAAGGCGGCGCCTCGTCGCCGTAGATGATCAGGCGGTGTTCGTCGAGCTCCGCCAGCGTCGCCGGCGCGCCGAACCGCTTGATGTAACTGGGCGCCGCATAGACGTGGTAATGCACCGTCATCAACCGCTTTTGCACCAGGCCCGCCTGTTGCGGTTCAGTCATGCGGATGGCGACGTCGGCTTCCCCCAGGCTCAAGTCGCGTTCATAGTCGTCGCATATCAGGCTCAGCTTGATATCCGGATAGAGGTCGACGAACTCCTTCAGCCGTGGCGCGAGCCAGACCGAGCCGAAGCCGACCGCCGTGGTGACGCGCAATTCGCCCGACGGCTTGCTCTTGCTGTCGGTCAACAAGGCCTGGGCCAGCGACAGCTTGCCGAAGACTTCGTGGGTCGTGCGATAGAGCAGGTGGCCCTCTTCGGTCGGCGCCAGGCCGCGGGCATGGCGATGAAACAGCGACACGCCCAGTTCTTCTTCCAGCGCGCCAACCTGTCGGCTGACGGCGGATTGGCTCAAGCCCAGTTCCTCGCCCGCATGCGTGAAGCTTCCGGCACCGGCAACCGTGTGAAACACCCGCAGCTTGTCCCAATCGAGCGAGAAACCGCGTCCGCCGCGACTGTGATGCACTTGGGTTACCTGCCGGCCCGCCGCTTCGCGACCGGCCGCGGTCGCAGCCCTGGCAGTGTTTCGTCCGGTTACGATGGCAGCCTCCTTGGCGTTCCGCATTCACGCCACCCGGAGCTCGACTTCAGGTCGCGCTCGCCGGGCACACGCTTCTCGACCCCGCATCCCCTCAGGTATGTGCCGTGCGCATACTGTAACAACCATGGCCGTCGCCGTCGAGCGGAAGACTTGTGCGGGTATGGAATAAACATGTTTAACATCGCCCGCATGGTGATTGAGCGGCCCGGTTTCCCTGGCAAGCGGCCAGCCGCTAGATTGCCGTGCCATGCCGACTGCTCTTGTCACCGGCGGCGCCAAGCGCATTGGCCGCGCCATCGTCGAAGTGCTGGCCGAGAATGGCTGGGACGTGGCGATCCATTACGGCCAGGCGGGTCGCCAGGCGGAGGCGTTGGCGGCGGACTTGCGCGGACGGGGGCGGCGGGCCTGCGCGCTGGGCTGTGACCTGGCCGACCTGCCGGCGGTCGAACGGTTGACGGCGGCGGCGGTCGAAACGATGGGGCCGCTCGATGCCCTGGTCAATAACGCCTCGCGCTTCGTGCTGGACGGTGCCGGCGACTTCACGCTCGCCGGCTGGCAGCATCATCATGCGGTTAACTACACCGCGCCCGCCTTGCTGATGCGCGACCTCGCCCGGCAATTGCCGGCTGGGCGGCGGGGCACGGCGGTCAACCTGCTCGATCAGAAGCTGTGGAACCTGAATCCGGATTTCCACACCTACACCGCCAGCAAACTGGCGCTGGCCGCGTTGACCGAGTTCTGCGCCTTGAGTTACGCGCCCGATCTGCGCATCGTCGCCGTCGCCCCGGGTCTGACGCTGCCCAGCGCCAAGCAGAGCGAGGCGAACTTCCTGCGCGTGCACGACCGTACCGTGCTGCGACGCGGATCGACGCCGCGGGACGTGGCCGAGGCGGTGCTGTTCGTGCTGGAAACCCCTGGCTACAACGCGCAAGCATTGCTGGTCGACGGCGGCCAGCACCTGGACCGCAAGCTGCGCGACGTGATGTTCGAGGGCGAGGCGTCATGAACGGGGTCAGCGACGGGACCGCGAGGCCGACCGAACGCCGACGCATCTTTCTGCGCGATTTCGCGCTCGATTGCCGCATTGGGGTGCATGATTTCGAACAGGGCCGCACCCAGCGCGTGCTGATCAATGTCGATCTCTACCTGGCGCCGCCCAAGGCGCCTGCCGGCGACCGTCTGGCCGACGTGCTGGACTACGATTTCGTTCGCAGAGAGATTGCGGCCTTGGTGTCCGGCCGGCATATCAAGCTGCAAGAGACGCTGGCCGAGGAGATCGTGGCGCTCTGCCTCGCCCGAGCGGAGGTCGAAGGGGTCAGGGTCAGCACCGAGAAGCTCGACGTCTATCCCGACTGCCGTTCGGTCGGCGTCGAGATCGTCCGCTTCCGCTCCGCCCGATCCTAGCGCGTTGTCCGATCGGATGGATCGCTGAGCGCGCTTCCCTCTGATCGGACACCGCGCTAGGACACGGACTCATAAGCACGCATCCAGATTCGTGATGCGGCGAGCTTGATGAGGGCGAGGTAGTTGGCGTCGTGCTTGTCGTAGCGCGTGGCGATGGCTCGGAAGTGTTTGACCCTGTTGAAGAAGCGCTCGACCAGGTTGCGGTAGCGGTAGAGGAAGGCGCTGAAGG
>Ga0194132_10006237_pt1 | contig 18627 bp, 15 predicted proteins | sample TA2KigOf80mmetaG_FD_148612 | JGI IMG/M metagenome (GOLD analysis project Ga0194132, IMG submission 148612) | Freshwater microbial communities from Lake Tanganyika, Tanzania - TA2015054 Kigoma Offshore 80m | ecosystem: Environmental > Aquatic > Freshwater > Lake | place: Tanzania: Lake...
CTCTTTCCGGCGCGCGCAGGGCTGGCGTGGACAGGCGCTTTCGCTTCGCGAAACGCCGAGTTGCGCGCGCCAGGAAAAGACTGGGATTTGCGCTGAAGCGGGCTTTCCGTTAGTGTCCGGCCGCCAATCGAGGGCGCCCGTAGCTCAGTTGGATAGAGCGCTAGCCTCCGGAGCTAGAGGTCGTGAGTTCGAGTCTCGCCGGGCGCGCCATTTTCCCTCAGATAGACCCGTAGGTTAGTCCGCTCCGTGCAGCACGGCGCTTTGCCTGCCGTCCTGTGCGTTGCCGGAATTTGCCGGCCGTTCTTCGTCAGACCGGCGCGGCGTTCTATTGACGCCAGTGCTGCATCAGCCACTCGGTGAAAGCCTCGGCCGTCATGGGCCGCGCGATGAAATAGCCCTGCACGCTGTCGCAGCCGAATTCCTTGACGAGGTTCCATTCTTCCTGCGTCTCGACGCCTTCGGCGAGGACATGGAGGCCGAGGCTGCGGCCGAGTTTCGCGCTCGACTCGAGAATCGTGCGCGCCTGTTCCTCGCTGCAGGCGGCGGAAACGAAGGAACGGTCGATCTTGATCTCGGTGCAGGGCAGGCGCCGCAATTGCTGCAGGTTCGACGCCCCGACGCCGAAATCGTCGATCGACACGCCGAACCCCTTGAGGCGGATTCGGGACAGGGTCTCGAGCGTGGCGCGCATCTCGGTGATGAGCCGCGTCTCAGCCACCTCGAGCACCACCCGTTCGGGTTTGATAGCGAGCGACTGGCAGGCCTGGACGAGCATGTCATGCAGCCAGCCCTCGTGCAGGGTCTCGACGAAGACATTGAGATTGAGCGAGATATCGACTCCGAGGTCGCCCAAGGCCTTGAGCCATGCCAGCCCCGTCTTGACAACGCACTTGTCGAACTCGCCGGTCATGCCGGCTGCAAGAACGGGCGGCAGGAACAGGGGCGGCGGCAGCATGCCGCGCGACGGATGCTCGATCCGGGCCAGGCATTCGACGCCGATAGCCTGGCGGTCGGACATTCGGACTTTGGGCTGATATAGCAGCGTCAGCTTCCCCTGCGCCAGGAGCGCACGCACCTCATCGGCTTCGAGCGGCGCGGCAGACGGACCCGCGGCCGAGGCGTGCCGCTCCATATGGCGCCGGAGCAGGGCCTCGATGTCGGGCGGACGGAAGCGCTTGGGCAGATGCCCGATCATCGGAAGGTCGTATTCGCGCACGATGTCCGACACCGAATTCACGATCGCCTGATCGGCCGCCGTCATCAGGACGATGCTGGGCCGGCAGCCGGAACGCGCGATGGCCGCAATCGTCTCGACGCCGTCCATCTGCGGCATGTTCAGGTCGACCATGACCACGTCAGGGGTACGCTCCTTGACGAGCTCGATCGCTTTCTGGCCGCCGTCGGCGCTGCGTACCGTCACCAAGCCCAACTGACGGAGCGCATCTTCGACCACTTTGAGGATGAAACGGGAGTCGTCGACGATCAGAATGTCGAGGTGGCCGAATTCGGTCGTACTTTCGGCAGCGGTCGCGCCCGGAGTTTGATCGAGAGCCATCGGCGGATCCTGGCAGGCTCTCCGCGCAGAGCCTCCTTATTGGGCCATGAGCAGGCGTCGCGGGCGACGGAGGGTATTCCGCGACCCCTAATGAATGGTGAAGGTCGACCTAGCCGGGCTTAGAGTTGGAGATCGATCGTAGAGGCCGGTGACCGGCCCCTGCGAACGGAGCCGCTCCGCAAGTCGGCCGGGAGCCCGGCCGCCGGCCGGGGCCGTCGAGATCGTGACCGTCGAAGCGTCCGCCCGAGAGGCCGGCGGGGCGCGGTTGGCGTCCGGCCCCGCGATCCGCTATGTACTCCGCCATGACAATGCCCTTCGGCGACCTTAATCCCCCGCCGCGCCTGCTCATGGGCCCCGGCCCTGTCGACGCCGATCCGCGCGTGCTGCGCGCCATGGCGATGCCGCTGCTCGGCCAGTTCGACCCGGCCTTCACCGCCTACATGAACGAGGCGATGGAGCTCTATCGCCGCGTCTACCAGACGAAGAACAAGTGGACCTTCCTGATCGACGGCACGGCGCGCGCCGGCATCGAGGCTATTCTGGTCTCGCTGATCGCACCCGGCGACCGTGTGCTCGTACCCATATTCGGCCGCTTCGGCCATTTGCTGACGGAGATCTCCCGGCGCTGCGGCGCCGATGTCCATACGGTCGAGGCCGAGTGGGGGCAGATCGTCGACCCTGATGCCATCGAGGACGCGGCGAGGAAAACCAGGCCGCGGTTGATCGCCTGCGTGCACGGCGACACCTCGACCACCATGGCCCAGCCGCTGCAGGACATCGTCGCCATCGCCAGGCGGCACGATGCTTTGGTCTACACCGATGCCACCGCCACGCTCGGCGGGATGGACGTGGCCGTCGACCGCTGGGGTGTGGATGCCATCTCGTCAGGCCTGCAGAAATGCCTTTCCGGTCCGCCGGGCAGCGCGCCGATCAGCTTCAACGAGCGTGTCGCGGCATCGGTCAACGCGCGCAAGCATGTCGAGCAGGGCATTAGGGTCGAGGGCGCGGTCGAGGGCAACGGCCCGGTCATCCGGTCCAACTATTTCGACCTCGCCATGCTGATGGAATACTGGGGCGAATCGCGCCTCAACCACCACACCGAGGCGACCTCGATGCTCTATGCGGCACGCGAATGCGCGCGCATCGCGCTCGAGGAAGGTATCGCGGCCCGCGTCGCCCGTCACCAGACGGCCAGCCGGGCGATGGTCGCCGGCTTGCAGGCCATGGGACTCGCAGTCTTCGGCGATCTCAAGCACAAGATGCCCAACGTCACCGGCATCGTCATCCCGGCGAAGGTCGACGGCGAGTGGGCGCGCCACAGCCTGCTGCACGATTTCGGCATCGAGATCGGCACATCCTTCGGACCGCTCAAAGGGAAAATATGGCGCATCGGCACGATGGGCTACGGCTGCCAGAAGCGCAACGTGCTGATCTGCCTCAACGCGCTCGAGGCGGTGCTGCGCCAGCAGGGCTACGCCGCGAAGCCCGGGGCGGGCGTCGACACGGCGCTGGCCGAGTACCGGAAAACCGAAGCCGCGTGAGCGGCCGCGGCCGGCGTTAACGACATTGTGTCTTTAATGTGGCGGCCCGCGAGCCGCCGTTCATCCCATTGATATAATGCGATAAATTATGTGCAATACGGCACTTGTTATGTCCAATGTGTCTAACTACATTAGATGGTATGCGCCGTTCAGCGGACCATCCGCTTGATCGTCGCCGTGGTGCTCTGGCCCGGCGTCAGATCGGCCAGCAGCACGCGCCCGCCCCAGCTGCGGACCTGCTCGGCGCCGACGACCTTGTCGACGGTGTAGTCCGCGCCCTTGACCAGCACGTCGGGCCTGATCGCCTCGATCAGCGCAAGCGGCGTGTCCTCGCTGAAGATCACCACCTGGTCGACGCTGGCCAGCGAGGAGAGCACCGCGGCGCGCGCCGCCTCACTCTGCACGGGTCTTCCCTCGCCCTTGAGGCGTCGTACCGAGGCATCGCTGTTGAGTCCGACAATCAGCCGGTCGCAGGCGGCCCGGGCCTGGCTCATCAGCGAGACATGGCCGGGATGGATGATGTCGAAGCAGCCGTTGGTGAAGCCGACGCGCAGGTTCTGGCGCCGCCACTTCTCCACCACGTCGAGCGCCTGCGGCAGGGTCACCACCTTGCGCTCGCCGGTGGCGATGTCCTCGTGGTGCAGGGCGCGGATCAGATCGTCGGCATAGGCGACCGCCGTGCCGACCTTGGCGACGACGATTCCGGCCGCCACCGTGGCGAGACGCGCCGCGTCGAGCATCGACAGCCCGCTGGCGAGGCTGGCGGCCAGGGTCGCCACCACCGTGTCGCCGGCGCCGGAGACGTCGAACACCTCCTGCGCCACCGCCGGCAGCAGGTGCGATTCGCCCGAGCGCAGCACGAGGCTCATGCCGTCGGCGCCCAGCGTGCAGAGCACCGCTTCGAGCTGGCAGAGCTTGATCAGCTTGAGCGAGGCGGCGACCACCTCCGCCGGCGTAGCGGTCGGAAGCTGCACGGCTTCGGCCAGCTCCCGCCGGTTCGGCGTCAGCAGCGTGGCGCCGCGGTAGCGGCTGTAGTCGTAGCCCTTGGGGTCGACCAGCACCGGTTTGCCGGCACGATGCGCCGCCGCGATCATCGCGGTGATCGAGGGCGGCGTCAGCACGCCCTTGGCATAGTCGGAGAGCACGAGGATGCCGCAATCGGCGATCGCCGCGCCGACCACGCGGGCGATGTCGTCGGCGATGGCGGGGCTGACCTCGCTCACCGTCTCGCGGTCGGCCCGCAGCAGCTGCTGGCTGCCGGCGACGTAGCGCGTCTTGATCGTCGTCTCGCGCTTCGCGTCGGTCATCAGGTGCGGCTCGACATTGGCGAGCTGGCCGACCAGGGTGGCGATCTCGCGCCCCGCCGCATCGCGGCCAACCACCGAGACGAACTCGGGGTGCGCCCCGAAGCCCACCAGGTTGCGCAGCACGTTCCCCGCCCCACCGAGCATGGCGATCTCGCGCTCGACGCTCAGCACCGGGATCGGCGCTTCGGGTGAGATGCGGTCGACATGGCCGTAGACGAAGCGGTCGAGCATCACGTCGCCGACGCACAACACGCGCGCCTGGGCGAGGCGGGGTACCAGCTCGACGAGGTCGGCGTTAAGGGTCATCGCCTAGTCCACGTAGCCGAGCGCTTTTTCGAGTGCGCCGCAGAGCATCTGGCCGAGGGTGATGTGCATCTCCTGGATGCGCGCCGTGGTCTTCGACGGCACGACGAGCGCGATGTCGGCAAGGCTGCGCTTGACCAGCTCGCCGCCGCCCTTGCCGGTCAGGGCCGCGGTGACCAGCTTCATGCGGCGCGCCGTCTCCAGCGCCTTAAGGATGTTGGGCGACTGGCCCGAGGTGGTGATGGCGAGGGCGAGGTCGCCCGGCTTACCCAGCGCCTCGATCTGCCGCGAGAACAGAACGTCGAAGCCGAGATCGTTGCCGATGGCGGTGAGCGCAGAGGTGTCGGTGGTCAGCGCGATCGCGGCGATCGCCGTGCGGTTGGTGATGTAGCGCACGGTGAGTTCGGTCGCCAGGTGCTGGGCGTCCGCGGCCGAGCCGCCATTGCCGAAGAACAGGATCTTGTTGCCGCCTTTGATGCAGATGACGCTGGCTTCGACCAGGCGCTTGAACTCGTTGCCCACGGCAGCAGCCGTCGCCTTCTGTATGGTATCGTGCTCGGCAAACTCGCTGGTATAGAAACGGTCGAGATCGAAGCTCATACAAAGGCCTTAAGAACGGCGCGCGGAAGCGAGAATCGCCTCGAAACGGTCGCCAATGGCGCGAATATCGAAGGTCTTGTGCGCGTAGTCCAGCGCGTTGTTTCCCAAGGCTTTACGCTCCTCAGCCGCCCCAGCCAGCCGTTCGGCCGCGGCCACGAAAGCATCGGCGCGGTCGGGCGGCACGATGCTACCGGCCCGAGCCCTAGCGATCACCCGGGCGGCGAGATTCTCCGACGGAATGGCGCCGAGGATCGGCCGCCCGGCACAGAGATAGGTCAGCACCTTGGACGGCACTGAAAAGGCGCCGGCGTCGGGCTCGAGGATGGCGAGCAGGACATCGCCGCTGGCGATGACCTCCGGTAGCCGCTCGAAGGGCTGATAGGGTAGCAGGACGAGATTCGGTGCGGCGCTTGCCCGTTCGCGCAGCCAGTCCGCTCCCAGCCCCTCGGACACGACGACGACGCGAATCTCCGGCCGTAGCGCGAAGTGCCTGGCCAGCTGCAGCAGAAGATCGGGATTGTGCTTCAGGCCCAGGGTACCGGAGTAGAGGAACACGAGCTTGTCGGTCAGGCCGTGTTCTCTTGCCCATTCGTTGTCGCGCGGGCGCGGAGGCAGATCGTCGAGCGGCGCCCAGTTCTCGATGATGTGCACGCGATCGCGCGAGAGGCCCCAGCTTTCAAGCGCCGGCAGGAAGTCCTCGGAGATCACCACCACTGCGTCGCTGCGCCGCATCAGCCGCTGCTCGAGCGCCAAGTAGTAGCGCCCGGCGAGAGCGCCGATCACCGGCACACGGCGGCGAAGCAACCGGTCGATGGCGATGGCATTGAGATCCTGGGCCCAGAAGACGAAGCCGATGCCAAGCCGCCGGCAGGCGGCTTGCGCCGCGGCCTGGATATCGCTGGCCGAGGTGCCGCCGAGCACTACATCGGGCCGAGACGCTATGATCTCGCGCGCCAGCAGCCGGCCGTAGGCACGCTCGTCGAGCACGCGCTGCATATAGCGATACTTCTCGATGGCTCGTCCGATCGACAGGCCGCGCACGTTGAACCTCGCGGGATCGTCAGGACGCGGTGCCATCGGCCCGCGCGGCATGGCCATAGAGGCGGCGTAACGGTGCAGCACCTCGTGCCCGCGCCGCGCCAGCTCGCGCGACAGCTGGATGGGGAAGGCGTGCCCTGAATCGTGGACGAAGATCTTCATCTAAGCGCGCCGCGCTTTGACGACGAGGCAGTCGCCCCGCCCCGCCCGGTTGCCCAGCCAGAGCAGCGGGAAAAGCAGGCCGCGGGCGATCCCCATCAGGCCGGCGACCAACGGCGCCACGCGCTGCATTCTCGGCTGATGAGGGAACACAGCGGCAATGATCGACAGCGCCACCCAGAGGGCCGGGGTCACCTGGCGCTCCTCGACCACGGTGAAACCGGTCTCGCTCAGCGCGCGGCGCAGGGTCGCGGCGTCGAAATGTACAATGTGGAACGGCAGGTGCCAGTTGACCCAGTGACGGCCGAAGAGCGAGCGCCAGGCGCTGCGACTGTTCGGCAGGCTGATCCACACCTCGCCCCCAGGCACAAGCAGGCGCCGGATATGGCCGAGCATCTCCCGGGGATCAAGTGCGTGCTCGAGGACGTTCGAGAGCACGATGCGATCGAAGGCCAGCGAGGGCTGCAGAGCAGCGATATCGCTCTCGTAGACCATGAAGCCTCGGCTGCGCGCTACTTCGGCAGCGCGGCTGTTGAGCTCAAGGCCTTCCGGCTTGAAGCCGTTGCGGCGGTAGAGCACGAGGCCACGCCCCTCGTTGCAGCCGACATCGAGCAATCGGCCGCCATTGCCGGGCTCAGTGTGGAAGGACACATCGCCGTCGAGCTTAAGGAACAGCCGGTAGAGCGGCGACATCAGCAGCTTCTCGCGCCAGCCGGTGTAGGTCGTGCCGCTCTCGCCGCCGTAGTTGTAGTAGGTCTCGTAGAGCGTCTTGAGCTGTGCCCCGGTCGGCCGTGGCGAAGTCTGCTCAAGCCCGCACACGCCGCAGCGCAGGATCGCCCACTCTCCCGGCGAACCGAAGCGGTTATCGCGCACATGGGTCAGGACCGGGTGCGTGCCGGCCCCGCAAAGAAGACAGGGGTCGCTCATCAGGCGCCCTTGGCCTTACGGCGCTCGTAAAGCTTGGCGTCGACCAGAAAGCGGAACCAGAAGGTCTGCAGCACGTAGAAGATCAGGCCTTCCGTGCCGTCAAGAAAGCCCCGCTTCCAGATATAGCGATAGAGAAAAAGCAGGAACGCACGTAAGAACAGCGGCTGACGGTAATAGAAGTCGCGCTGCGAGCGCTTTTCGGCCACCGGATTGCCCGAGCCGCCGGCAATGGCGGCACTGTCGGGATTGAGGATCTCCTCGACCTCCAGGTCAGCCCATCGGTTGTGACGCGCCGTCCACTCACCCAAAGGCAGCCGGATATCGTCGATCATCGGTGCGGCTAGATTTTCCGTCGGCCCGTCGACCTGGAAATGCTGGTCGTACTTGCGCGTCTCGCAGCGGCCGCGGCCGCGCCGGAAAAGACGCAGATGGTAGATCGGATACATGCCGCCATGGCGCAGCGGTTTCCCGTGGAAATGCACGAGACGCGGGATGTAGTAGCCGACGATGTCCTGTGACTGCCCGGTGCGGGTGAGACCCTGCAGCACGGCGACGAGCTCGTCCGACAGCCGTTCGTCGGCATCGAGATGGAGCTGCCAGTCGTGCTTGAGTGGCAGGCCGGCGATCGCCCAGTTGCGCTGGGCGCCGTAGTTCTCGAAGGGGTGCTGGACGACCTCAACGCCGGCAAGACGGGCAATCTCCAGCGTGCGGTCGGTCGAGAAAGAGTCGACCACATGGATATCGTCGCTGACCCGACGCGCGCTCTCCAGCGTCGCGCCGATAGTGGCCTGCGAGTTGAAGGTGAGGACGATGACCGAGATCGGCATCAGGAATTCCGGCGCTCCGGGCGGGCGAGCGAGCGATACACGGTCTCGAGTTGGCGTGCAATCGCGGCCCAGGAGAACTTCTCGGCAGCCAGAGCCTTGCCCTGGCTGCCCATGCGCGCGGCGGCGGCTGGATCGGAGGCGAGGGATTCGATCTGCCGGGCCAGCGTGTCGACATCTGGCGGCCCGACCAGCCCGGCCTTCGCCTGCTCGATCTCGCGCCAGATATTGACCCTGTCCGAGATGGCGACTGGAACGCCGCAGGCCATGGCCTCGACGATGGCGATGCCGAAATTCTCCGAATAGGAAGGCAGAACGAACATTGCGGCGTCGCGGAGGGCGGCGAGCTTGGCCTCGTGATCGAGCATGCCGACCAGGGTGGTGCGCCCGCCGATACCCTCGGCGGCGACCCAGCCGCGCGCCGCCGCTTCCATGCCGTCATCGGGCCCGGCGATCACCAGATGCAGATCGGCGTGATTTTTCGCCGCCCGGGCGAAGGCCGGGACCAGGACATCAAGGCCCTTCTTGAAATTCAGGCGGCTGAGAAAGAGCACGATGCGCCGCCCGCTGATCTCGGGATGGCGCGCACGGAACGTGCCTTGCGGCGGCAGCGTGGCGTACTGCGCGAGGTCGAGTCCGTTGGGCACGACGATGCCGTGCGCACCTTGCGCATAGGGCTCGGCCAGGCGCATCTCCTCCTCGGCGGTGTAGTGCAGTGCCGCCGCCTGACGCAGCACGCGGTTCTGGAACAGCGCCTCAATCACCGCCTTGCGGCCGCGATGGCGCTTCCACAGGAAGGGGTCGAGTGTGCCGTGCGGCCGCAGCAGATAGGGCACGCAGTGGCGGTGGCAGAGCCGGGCAGTCGCCCAGGTGTGGAACAGGTAAAGCGAATGAAGATGCACGATGTCGGCGCGCGGCACCGCCTCGCCCAGCGTCCGCGCCAGCGCAAACGAGGTGCCGAGCGTCCGCGGGAAGTGCTGCGGAAAGACGCGCACGGTCGCCGGGCCGGCCTGCTCGGCAAGGCGATCCGCTTCCCCGGGCGCCAGTTCGCGGTCCGTCGTGTAGATCGCCACCTCGTGGCCCAACGCCGCCACAGCCCGCGCCATATCAAGCGCCGCCTTGGCAGGACCGCCGGTGCGCGCGGCCAGCGAAGCGATGACATGCAAGATGCGGATAGGGGGCTCCGAGGGCGGGGAAATGGCCCCGCAATCTATACCGGTTCAGCCAGATAACGGTATGACCGGATTGGTTATTCTGTCTATTCTCCGGCCATGTCCAAGCCCGACTATCGCACCCGGCTGCTGGCCCAGTACGTCTCCACGCACACCAGCGTCTCGGGCGCCTTGGCCGGGCTTGAGCGCCGCCGGCCCTACCTCGATCGGCTGGTGCGCGACCATTTCCCGGCCGACCGGCAGGCAGCGATTCTCGACCTCGGCTGCGGCCACGGAGCCATCCTGTGGGCCGCGACGCGCGCCGGTTACGCCAACCTACAGGGCGTCGACGCCAGCCCCGAGCAGGTCGCCGCCGCCCTGCAGATCGGCGTCAAGGGCGTGCGTCTCGGCGATCTCGATGCCGCGCTCGCCACGACGCCCGACGCCTCGCAGGACGTGGTGATCCTCTTCGACCTCCTGCATTACTTCACGCCACAGCGGCAATTCGACATCGCCGACCAGGTGCATCGCGTGCTCAGGCCCGGTGGGCGCTGGATCGTCCACGTGCCCAACGGCGAGGCGCTGTTCGGGGCGCGCATGCGCTACTGGGATTACCTGGCGACCGGCGCCTTCACCCGCGCCTCGATCGACCAACTGATGCGGGGTTGCGGCTTCGCCGAGGTGCGCTGCTTCGAGGACACGCCGGTGGTGCACGGCGCCGCCAGTGCCGCGCGCTGGGTCGTCTGGAAGCTTGTCCGCAGCCTTGCCCGCGTTGTCTTGGCCGCCGAAACCGGCGAGACTGACGCGATCTTCTCCCAGCTGCTGCTGGCGGTGGCGGTCAAGGCCGGCTAGCCAGCCCGGTTGTTGGCGCCGCCAAACCGCCGTATTTTAAGGAATAATCCCCCCGCCCCCGGCGTTCTCGGCCGGTTGCCGCGCGACCCTGTAACATTCCCCATGCATATCCTCTATTTCGGCTTTGACGTCGGCGGCGTCGGCGGCATCGCCACCTACACCCGCCATCAGCTGCGCGCGTTGCGCGACCTCGGCCACAGCGTCGAGGTGATCTCAGTCGACAAGCAGGAGAAGGTCTTCAATCCCGGCCACGCTGACCGCCACATCCCCTTTGCCGGCCGCGCCGGCGTGGTCGGCGCGCTGCTCGGCGCCGTGCTGCTGCCGCGGCGGCAGTACAACCTGGTATTCACCAACCATGTCTACCTCGCCATGTTCGGCCGGGTGGCGCGCGCACTGCGCGGCACGCCCTACGGGTTCAACGTCTACAACGTCGACATCCTCACCCGCCTGCCGGCCTTGCGCGAATACGCCTTTGCACAGGCCGATCTGGTGATCGCCGACTGCCGGTACACCATCGACAACCTGCCCCAGTTCCATACGAAGGTTCCGCCGACCGGTCTGCTCTACGATCCGGTCGACACCGGATTCTTCCGGCCCATCGTGAAACAAGAAGCGCGGTGCGAGGTCGAGCGGCGCTTCGGCCTCTCGGGTCTCGATAGCAGGGTGATCGCCATCACCGTCGCCCACATGGCCGGGCCGCCCAACAACAACAAGGGTCATCGCCAGACCATCGAGGCCCTCAAGCAGCTCAACGATCCGCGGTACCTCTACCTCATCGTCGGCGCGGGACCGGACAGGCCGGCGATCGAGGAGCATGTCCGCCGGCATGGCGTCGGGGAGCAGGTGAAATTCCTCGGCCTGGTCGACCAGGACGCGCTGCCCTTCCTCTACGCCTGCGCCGACGCGGCGATACTGGTGGCCAAGGGCGGCCCGGGCCTGGGCGAGGCCGTGCCGCTCGGCCTGATCGAGGCCTCGGCCTGCGGCACCGCCTTCGTCTGCGGCAACGAGGACGGCTCGGTCGAGGCCATCGACTCCACCAGCCCCAATGGCATCGCCATCGACCCGTCGCGCGCCGATGCACTGGCCGCCTGTCTGCGCCGTTTCGCCGACGAGCCGGGCCTCGCCGAAAGTATGGGCCGCAACGGCATCGCCATGGTCGACCGGGTGTTCAAGTACGAGCGTTTTGTCGAGCAGCAGGGCAAACTGCTGCAGCGGCTGGCCGGGACGGGATGATGCGCTATCGCGAACGGATCTACGGCGACTATGTCAAGGCGGCGTCGAGCTCGCTCGCTCCCGAGACGCTGGCCGGCCTAGAGGGAAGGCGCCCGGTGCTGGCGCGCTTCATCGCCGAGCATTTCCCGCCGGCGCGCGACGCCCGAATCGTCGATCTCGGCTGCGGTCACGGCGCGCTGCTGCATTTCGCCCGCCGGGCCGGCTACACCAACCTCAGCGGCATCGACGGCAGCCCGGCCCAGGTCGCGGCGGCGAAACGCCTGGGCATCGACGGCGTGCGGCACAGCGAACTGATGACGGCACTCGCCACCGAGCCCGAAGCCAGCTTCGACGCTGTCGTCGCCTACGATGTCATCGAGCATCTGACCAAGGACGAGCTGGTCGACATGACGGATGCGGTCCGCCGTGTCCTCAAGCCTGGCGGGCGCTGGCTCATCCATGCGCCGAACGGGCTTTCGCCTTTCGCCGGCGTCATGCGTTACGGAGATCTCACCCACGAGCAGGCCTTCACCCCGGAATCGCTGACCCAGCTCTTCCTCGCTTCGGGCTTCCGCGAGGCCGCGTTCCATGAGGATCCGCCGGCCGTGCGCGGCCTGACCAGCGCCGTTCGTGCCGTCCTCTGGCGCGTGGTCCGTTGCCTGTTGCGCTTCGCGCTGGTGGTCGAGACCGGAATGCCGGAATATCGCGTGCTGACTATGAATCTGATCGCCGTGGCGGTGAAGTAGATGTGCGGCATCGCGGCCCTGTTTGCCTACGGTCCGGGGGCGACCCCTGTCACCCTGCCTGCGCTGCGGGCGATCCGCGAGCGCATGGCTCTGCGCGGACCCGACGGCACGGGAGAATGGCTGTCGGCCGACAGTCGCGTGGCGTTGGGCCATCGGCGGCTGTCGATCATCGACCTGCGTGCGATCGCCGATCAGCCGATGGTGCATGACGGCCGCCTGCACATCGTCTTCAACGGCGAGATCTACAACTACAAAGCTTTGCGCGACGAGCTGATCGGGCAGGGCCGGACTTTCCGCACGTCCTCTGACACCGAGGTCATCCTCCAGCTCTACGACCGCGACGGCCCGGATTTCGTCAAGCGCCTGCGCGGCATGTTCGCCTTCGTCCTGTGGGACGAGCGGCGCGGCGGCATGCTGCTGGCCCGCGACCCGCTGGGCATCAAGCCGCTCTATGCCGCCGATGACGGCAAGACGCTGCGCGTCGCCTCCCAGGTCAAAGCCCTGCTGGCAGACCCCACGGTCGACACGCGCCCCGACCCGGCGGGGCATGTCGGCTTCTTCCTCTGGGGCAGCGTGCCGGAGCCCTACACTCTCTACCGCGGCATCCGCTCCCTGCCGGCGGGGCACACGCAGTGGATCGACCGCAGCGGCGTCCGGGCGCCGCGCGCCTACTGGTCGCTGATCGACACGCTGACCAGCGCGCCGGCGCTGTCCGCCTCGGCCGAGGCGCGACGCGAGCTGCTGCGTGAGGCGCTGATCGACAGCCTGCGCCATCATTTCGTGGCCGACGTGCCGGTCGGCGTCTTCCTCTCGGCCGGTCTCGACTCGACGACGATCGCCGCCCTTGCCGCCGAAGACGGCGCCAGGAACCTGCGCACACTGACGCTCGGCTTCCGCGAGTTCGAGGGCCGAGAGAACGACGAGACACGCCTGGCCGAGCTGGTGGCGCAGCAGCGCCACACGCACCACACGACCCGCTGGGTCCTCGGCTGCGAGTTCGCCGAAGAACGCACTGCCCTGATGGAGGCCATGGATCAACCGTCCATCGACGGCACCAACACCTATTTCGTCGCCAAGGCGGCGCACGAGGCCGGCCTGAAGGTGACATTGTCCGGGCTGGGCGGCGACGAGATCTTCGCCGGCTATCCCAGCTTCCGTCAGGTGCCACAGCTCGTGCGCATGCTCGGGCCCTTCGCCGGGCTCGAATCGTTTGGCCGCGCCATCAGGCGGGCGACCGCGCCCTGGCTGCGCAATCTCGTGCCGCCCAAGTATCCGGGGCTGCTCGAGTACGGCACCGGTTTCGCCGGCGCCTACATGCTGCGGCGCTGCCTGTTCATGCCATGGGAAATGGCCGACCTGCTGCCGCCGGAGATGGCGCACGAGGGCTTGGCGGAGCTGGCCACAGTCGACCGGCTGGAGCGCGACATCGCCGGGCTGGAGAGCCCGCGACTCAAGGTCACGGCGCTGGAGATCGCCTGGTACATGCGCAACCAGCTGCTGCGCGATTCCGACTGGGCAGGCATGGCGCATTCGCTGGAGATCCGCGTGCCTTTCGTCGATGTCGAGCTGTTGGCGCGGCTGGCGCCGCTGCTGGCCAGCGAAGCGCCTCCCTCCAAGGGCGACATGGCCGACACCTGCCGCACGCCGCTGCCGCCCGAGATCCGCCACCGCGCCAAGACGGGCTTCGTCGTGCCGGTGCGCGAATGGGTGCAGGGCGAGACCGCGAGCCAGGCCGCCGCCGAGGCTCGCGGCTTCCGCGGCTGGGCGAAGCTGGTTTACGAACAGCACGCGAAGGCCGCCTGACCGCTGCGATGCGCCGGCCCTGACCATGCGACGCCTGCGCCTCGCCTACCTCGTCACGCACCCCATCCAGTATCAGGCGCCGCTGCTGCGCCGGGTCGCGGCCGAGCCGGATATCGACTTCACCGCCTTCTTCGGCAGCGATTTCTCCGCCCACGCCTTCACCGCCGGTGAATTCGGGCGCACCATCCAGTGGGACGTGCCGCTGCTCGAAGGCTACCGGCACGAGGTACTGCCGCAGCTCTTCGCCGCGCCCGAAGGCACGCAGCCGCCGCTCGACCTCTGGCGTCCCATCAATTATGGGTTGGCTAAGCGACTGCAGGGTTTCGACGCGCTGTGGGTCCACGGCTATGCCCGTGCCTTCCACTGGGCGGCGATCGCCGCAGCCAGGCGCCGCGGCCTCAAGGTGCTGCTGCGCGACGAAGCTACCTCGATCTCGGCCGAGCGCGGCTTGCTGAAGGCCGCTGCCAAGCGTCTGTTCTTTGCCGCGCTGGCACGCGGGGTCGACGCCTTCCTGCCGATCGGACGCCTCAACCGGCAGTACTACCTGGAGAACGGCGTACCAGCGGCGCGGCTGTTCGACATGCCCTACGCCGTCGACAACGCACATTTCCGCAGAGGGGCCGAAGCGGCAGCTCTCAAGCACGCGCAGATGCGCGCCGAGCTGAACCTCGAACCCGGGCGGCCTGTGATCCTCTTCGCCGCCAAGCTGATCGAGCGCAAGCGGCCGGATCTGCTGCTCGAGGCCTTCGCCCGCATCCGGGATGAGCCGGCGCTGCGCCAACCCTATCTGGTGTTCGTCGGCGACGGCCCGATGCGCGCCTTTCTTGAGGGCAAGGCGACGACCGTCGCGCCGAATGCCGTTCGCTTTGCCGGCTTTCAGCCACAGGCCGAGCTGCCGCGCTGGTACGATCTCTGCGATGTCTTCGTCCTGCCCTCGCAGCAGGAATCGTGGGGTCTGGTGATCAACGAAGTCATGTGTGCCGGCCGCGCCGTCGTCGCCAGCGACCGCGTGGGTGCAGCCGCCGACCTGGTGCGCCCCGGCGAGAATGGCGCCCTGTTCCAGGTCAACGAGGCCGCGGACTTGGCGCGCGCCCTGCGGGACGTGCTGAACGACCCGCAGCGACTGGTGGCGATGGGCCGACGCAGCCTCGAGATCGTCGAGCGCTGGAGCTTCGCCGAAGACATCGCCGGCCTGCGCGGAGCATTGGCCGCCACCTGCCCAGGCTTCAGGGCCGAGGCCGCACGATGAAGGACGTTTCCGTCTCTTTCGCCGCCACCGGCATGATCCAGGCGGCCAACATCGCCACCGGCCTGCTGGCGGCACGGCTGCTGCTGCCCGAGGGACGCGGTGAGCTCGCTGAGATCATGCTGTGGGCCGGATTGATCGTCGAATTCGGCATCATTGGGCTGTCGGACGCCCTGCTCTACCGCGCCGCTACCGGCGCCGTCTCGCCGCGCTCGCTGTTCGCCGCGGCGGCACTGATCACTGTCATCTTGTCCGTGATTCTGATTGCCGTGGGATTCGTGGTCGAGCCGCTGGTCATCACCGATAGCGCCCGCACGCTTGAGCTGGCGCTCGCCTATCTCGTGCCCTTCATCCCGCTCTATCTCGCCTCGCTGTTCGCCGCCACGATCTTCCAGGGGCAGCTTGATATCGTCGTCTGGAACCTGCTGCGCGGCGCGGTGGCCCTCGGTTATCTGCTGTTCATTGGCCTCGCCTGGTGGACCGGTCACGCCACCGTCGCGGGCTTCGCCATCGCCAACCTCGCCGGTATCGGCATATCGCTGGTCGTCGGGCTGGTCCTGCTGGCACGCCGCGGCTGGATCGGCGTGGCGACCGACCGCCAGACCCTACATGGCCTGGTCGTCTACGGCGCCAAGGTCCATGCAGGCGAGCTGCTCAATTCGGCGCGCCAGAAGGTCGATCAGGCGCTGGTCGCGCTCTGGCTGCCGCATGCCGAGCTAGGCCTCTATGTCGTGGCGCTGACCGTCGCCAACGGTCCGCTGATCCTCGCCCAGACGCTGGGCAACCTCGCCTTCCCCAAAATCAGCAACCAGGCGGAGCTGGGCGGCAAGGCCGTGGTCTTCGGCCGCTATCTGCGCTTCACCCTCGCCGTGACCATCGTCTGCACGGCCATCCTCCTGCCGCTCAATCCCTGGCTGATCCCACTGCTCTTCGGCCAGCCGTTCGGGCGCGCCGCCACGGTCGCCAACATCATGCTGATCGGCCTGCCGGCGGCGGGCGCCAAGATTCTGTTCATGAGCGCGCTCAAGGCCTGGGACCGCTCGTTGGTCATCGTCCGGGCTGAGGCGGCCGGTCTGGCGGCGGCTTCCCTCTCTCTCGTTCTCCTGCTGCCGTCCTTCGGCATTGTCGGTGCCGCCTGGAGCTTGGTCGCGGCCAATGTCGTGGCGGCTGCCGTGATGGCCGTCTCGCTGCAGCGCAGCCTCGGCCTGCAGGTGCTGACTCTGTTCCGGCCAACGGCCGATGACTGGACGCTCGCCAGGGATCTCCTTCGTCGGGTGCGCCCGTGAACCCGTCCGTGCTGGTGCACCACCCCGGCTCGAACCATCTCGCCTACGAGCTGGTGGCGGCATTGCAGGCGAGCGGCTTGCCGACCGATTTCGACACCGGGTTCTTCTATACCGAGAGCGGCCTGGCGGCGCGCCTCGCGCGGCTGCTGCCGCCTGGCCGCCGTGCCGCAATCGAGCGCGAGCTAAAACGCCGCTCGCACAAGGGCGTCGATCCGGCACGGCTGCGCTTCCTCGCCAGCCCCGAGATCGCCTATGTCGCCCTCAACCGGCTCGGCCTGGCGCCGGAACCGCTGGCCCGGGTTGTGGGCTGGCGCAACGAGATCTTCGACCGCTGGGTGGCGGCGCGTGTGCGGCGCGAGAAACCTGCCTTTGTCGTCGGTCATGACTCGTCGGCGCTACTCAGCCAGCGGGCCGCGCGCGAGGTCGGCAGCCTGTCCGTCCTCAACCAGGTGATCGGCCATATCGAAGCGGGTATCGAGGTGTTCCGCGAGGAAGGCGAGCAGGCGCCGGAGTTCGCCGAAACCCTGGTCGTGCCGCCCGACTGGATCGTCGAGCGCTGCCGAATCGAAGCGGTTGAAGCCGACCGCGTGCTCGTCCCCTCGGAGTACGTGCGCGACACGCTGATCGCCCGCGGCACGAAGCCGGAGCGCATCGCAGTCATCCCTTACGGTGTCGATAGCGAGCGCTTCCGCCCGGCAGCGAAGCCGTCCGGGCAGAAGTTCCGCATCCTGTTCGTAGGAAGTCTCAGCCAACGCAAGGGCATCAAGTACCTGCTGGAGGCGGTGAACCGGCTCAAGCTGCCGGATGCCGAGCTGGTGCTGGTCGGCCGGCGCATCGGCAGCGAGGCGGCCTTCGCCCCTTACGACGGCGTCTTCCGCCACGTGCCGCACGTGCCCTACCACGAGGTCCATCGGCTCTTCGCCGAGGCCGATCTCTTCGTCTATCCGTCGCTCCACGAAGGTTCGGCCTTCGCCACCTACGAGGCAATGGCCAGCGGCCTGCCGGTCGTGGCGACACCCAACACCGGCTCTGTCGTCCGCGACAAGGTCGATGGCTTCATCGTGCCGCCACGCGATGTCGAGGCCCTGATGGAACGGATCGAGCTTCTCTACCGCGATCCCGAGCGGCGTCGGGCCATGGGCGCCTCGGCACGCCGGCGAGCCGCGGCCTATACCTGGGGTGCCTATCGCGAGCGGGTGGCGGGTTTCTTCGCCGGCCTGACCGCCGAACGTTCGTCGACCAGCCGCTTCTCGAAATAGTCGATCGTCCTCTTGAGGCCTTCCTCAAGGGCGATCGTCGGCTTCCATTTCAGCACCTTCTTCGCCAGCGAGATGTCGGGACAGCGCTGCAGCGGGTCATCCTGCGGCAGGGGCCGATAGACCAGCTTCGAGCGCGAGCCGGTGAGCTTGATCACCTTCTCAGCCAGCTCCTTGATGGTGAACTCGCCGGGATTGCCGAGATTGACCGGGCCGGTGAAGGAGTCCTTGGTGCCCATCATCTTGAGGAAGCCGCCGACCAGATCGTCGACGTAGCAGAAGGAGCGAGTCTGCGTGCCCTTGCCATAGATGGTGATTGGCTCACCCTTCAGCGCCTGGACGATGAAATTCGATACCACGCGCCCGTCGTTGGGGTGCATGCGCGGCCCGTAGGTGTTGAAGATACGCACCACCTTGATGCGCATCTTGTGCTGCCGGTGGTAGTCGAAGAACAACGTCTCGGCGCAGCGCTTGCCTTCGTCGTAGCAGGCGCGCGGGCCGATCGGGTTGACGTTGCCGCGGTAGCTCTCGGGCTGCGGGTGGATATCGGGATCGCCGTAGACCTCGGAGGTCGAGGCCTGAAACACCTTGGCGCGGATACGCTTCGCCAGTCCCAGCACGTTGATCGCGCCATGCACCGAGGTCTTGGTCGTCTGCACCGGATCGTACTGGTAGTGAACGGGCGAAGCCGGGCAGGCGAGGTTGTAGATCTCGTCGACCTCGACATAGAGCGGGAAGGTCACGTCGTGGCGCATGAACTCGAAGTACGGGTTGTCGAACAGATGCGCGATGTTGGCCTTGCGGCTGGTGAAGAAGTTGTC
>Ga0194132_10006239_pt1 | contig 18626 bp, 17 predicted proteins | sample TA2KigOf80mmetaG_FD_148612 | JGI IMG/M metagenome (GOLD analysis project Ga0194132, IMG submission 148612) | Freshwater microbial communities from Lake Tanganyika, Tanzania - TA2015054 Kigoma Offshore 80m | ecosystem: Environmental > Aquatic > Freshwater > Lake | place: Tanzania: Lake...
GCCAGCACTGGTTCATGGATCTGGACGACGCGCGAGAAAAGATCGAAGATTGGCGTCGGGAGTACAACGATGTGAGACCGCATGGCGCAATCGGTGACAGGACGCCGATGTCCTTGATCCGTCAGGCCCCGGAGAAATCCGGGGAGCTAGAGAGGCCGGAGATTCTCATCTGATCCGGTCCAGGTTCTGGGGAGGGATCAATGCGGAACGGGCTCTACCCTTAGGCGGATGAAAGATAGGGCTCAGGTCAGCCGTCATCGTGAATAACCTTATATCCAACTGAAAAAGCCCCCCCTGTGCCGCCCGGCTGTTTTTCTATTTTTTGGACAACTTTCCATTTTCCAGGCTTTTTAGTTCCCTGAAGCTCTATCCCCAATAAGGTTTCGCATGCGCTAGTAGACATAAGGCATCGCTTATTTAACTATTACATACAGCCGATCCTTTTTCACAACTTCGCGTATATTATTCTACCTCGTTATTTATGTGAACGCGAGGTAGCGCGAATTTAAATAAGTATACCGGTCCACGGTTTTTCCCGCATGACGCGCGCAGGCCCGCCTTTAAACTGCGCTCGTCGCGTGTTGGCCCGCGTTTTAGTAGGGCACGTTCCGATCGGACGGAATGGTCACACCCCGATCAGGTCGGGGGCAGGCCCCCGCGAAAGCGGGGGTCCAGGATTTTCAAAAAAGGCTGGATGCCCGCCTTCGCGGGCATGACGCGCGCAAGAAGCCCGTATTTTAATAAGCGCTCGTCGTGCGAATGCACGCCTATCGGCGTGACGCGCGCGAAGAAGTCCACCTACTTCCCAAGTCTCGGCACGATCTCGCGGGCGATGATCTCGATCTGCTCGCGGTCGTACCGCCAGGGAACGAAGATGAGGCGGTCGACCCCCGTCGCCACGTGTTCCTTGAGCTGCGCGAGGCACTCGTCCACCGTGCCGATGATGGCGCTTTCGGGTGTCGATTCGCTCCACGAGGCGATGTCCCATTCGCTCGAAAGCCACTCCATCATCTTCGGCTTCACCTCTTCCCGGCTCTTGCCGATCATGATCGGAAGCTGGTTGGTGCTTTGCAGCGTCGCAGGGTCCTTGCCCGCGGCCTTGGCGTAGTCCTTCACCTTGGTCCAACCGCGGGTGAACCCCTCCGGCTTGTAGAAATAGGTGAGCCAGCCGTCGGCCTTCTCGCCCGCGCGCTTCAACACCGCCTCGACGTAGCCGCCGATCAGAATCGGAACGCGCGGCTTGGACGCGGGCTTCGGGTACATCACCGCGCTTCGCATGTTATAGGGCGGCATGTCGGCGGTGACGCTCGGTTCGGTCCACAAGCGATTGAGGATTTCCAGGTTCTTGTCCATCACCTTGCCGCGCTGCTCGAACGGCACGCCGACCGCGTCGAACTCGCGCTTGTACCAGCCCGACGCCATGCCGAGGATCATGCGCCCGCCCGAAAGCTGGTCCATGGTCGAAACCTGCTTCGCGAGCAGAAGCGGGTTGCGGAGTGGCAGCACCAGAATGCCGGTGCCGAGCTTGATCTTGGTGGTGCGCGCCGCGACGGCGGTCAGCATGGTGAGCGAATCGCAGATCGGGAAATGGGGATCGGTGCCGAGCAGGATGTGGTCCCACACCCAGAGCGATTCGAAGCCGAGGCTCTCCACCCACACGCCGTAATCGACGAGCGCGCGCGCGTCGGGAATTTCCGGGAAGCGCGTGAAATTGCGCATGGCGATGCCGGACATGACGGTTTTGGGCATGATGGAATCCTCGGGTGTTGAAGCGGCGAAATCAGGCGATGTAGAGCCGGTCGGGGTCGAGTTCGCGCAGCACGCGAAGCTCGCGTTCGTCCGGCGGCTTGGTTTCGTGGACGTCAGGCGCGATTTCAAGGTCGAACCCGGTGTTGTCGCGTACCTGTTCGGCGGTGACGCCGGGATGGAGCGCGTCGATGCGGACGCGCTTCGAGGCGGGGTCGATGCCGAGCACGGCGAGATCGGTCACGATCTTGTGCATGCCGCCGCTGACCAGGCCGGATTTGGCGCGGCTGTCGCCGCCCGAAAGGAATCCGGGCGAGGTGACGAAGTCCACCTTCTCCACGAAGCGGCGCTTTTCGTGCTTCATGGCGACGACGATCTTGGCGAGGCTCGCGATGTCGTTGCCGCCGCCGGTGCCGGGAAGCCTCGTCTTGGGCTTCGCCGGATCGCCGATGAACGACGAATTGATGTTGCCGTAATGGTCGATCTGGGCGCCGCCGAGGAAGCCGATGTCGACGTAGCCGCGCTGCAGCAGCAGCAGCACGTCGGTGATGGGGAGGATCATGTTTGCGCGGCGGGTGCAGCGCTGCTCGTTGGTGGAAGGCGGCAGTTCGCCCGGCACGATGAAGGGGCCGAGCACGCCGCCCTCGAACAGGATGGTGAGCCCCGGCGCGTGCAGGCGCTGCGCCAAGGTCGCGGCGAGCAGCGGGATGCCGACGCCCGCGAACACGGTCTGGCCGTCTTCGAGGGTGCGGCTCGCCATCACCGCGAGCAGTTCGGCGGCGGTGTAGGCGGGCGTGTGCGCGGGCGAAGTCCCGCGCGCCAAAGGTTGTGTCTTAGTCATCGTAGATGCTCTCCCCGCCGCGCGCGGCGGTCAACAGGTTGGCGAGGCCCATGCGTTCCAGGTACTCTGTCCACGACTTGGGTTCGTAATAGAAGCGTTCGAGGTAATCGGCGACGCCCTTGTCCAAGTCGGCCTTGGTCATGTTCGCGAACAGGTCCATGTGGGTGAAGAAGGGCTCGTAGAGGCCGTAGCACTCGTGCGGCGCCGAGCCGAACGGCACTTCCACCACCGCTTCCACGGTGAAGAACGGAAACGCGGTCCGGTCGGGGGCGCGGCGGATCTGGTCGTTCGAGACGATCCGCTCGGTGGTCAGGATCACGCGCTTCGCGGCGAGCGCGAGGTCGTGGTCCATGAACGGCAGGCCGTCGATCTGCGGGTTGCCGTACTTGTCGCAGCGCTGGACGTGGATGATGGCGACGTCCGGGTTGAGGGCGGGAAGCAGCAACAGTTTGTCGCCGGTGAACGGGCAGGTGAAATCCTTGGCCGCGCCCACGCGCATCCGCCCCACGTCGGAGCCCATCATCGAGCGCGTCGCCATGAACGGCAGGCCCATGGCCCCGGCGCGATAGCGGAGGCCCATGGACATGTGGCTCCATTCCTCGAACTCGGCGCGGCCCTGCTCGACCCAGGCGCGCATGACCCGCGAAATGCCCCACACGATGCCCTGGCTGAACCAAGACGTGACCACTTTCTTGGCGATGCCCGAGGCGAACACGATGTCGCCGTCGGAGGAAACGATGCTCCGCGAAAAGGTGAGGTTCTTGCGCTTCGCCCGCACCAGCGCCCAGATCAAGGCGGAGGGCGTGCGCGACATCATGCAGCCGCCGATTGCGACGTGCTCGCCGTCCTTGATGCGGGCGGCGGCTTCCTCAAGCGAGACCACCTTGTCGTGCAGGCTGCGGTCGCGCGCGGCGGTTTCGGCGCGGAGCTGGCTGTAGGGTTTGACGCCATAAGGGTTGGCGGGCTGCGTTTCGGTCACGGCGGCAATCTCCGATCTCAATTAAATCCCGCGTCGCGGTTGAAAGAAGTGATCAGTTCGTTCCAGGCGGGCACGGCGCGGGCCAGCCCGTCCCAGAAGCCCTGGTCGAGGCGGCGGTCGAAGTCGGCGAGCGCCACGCCCTGCTGCTCGACCCAGGTGTAGTAGCCGAGGTTGAAGATGCGCCGCCGCTCGCGGTGGTCCAGTTCGCGCACGTGGTCGGCCTCCAGCCCGGCAAGATGGCGGGCGAAGGCGCCCGCCGCCGCGTCGGCATCGAAGCCGTTGGGGTAATCGCGCTTCAGAACCTTGGTCCGTTCGCTTTCGTACATGGCGGCGCCGTCGGTGGCGACCGTGACGACCGCGTCCCCGCGCCCGAGTTCGAGCCGGCGCGCCACCTTGATGGCGGCGAGCACGTTGCAGATGCTGGAAATGCCGAGCGAGCCGAGCGCATTCACCGTCGCGGTCGGCACGCCGCAGGCCTTGAGGCGGTCGCGCCCTGCCGGCAGGTTGAACAGCAAGTTGAGATAGTCGGTGGCGCGGTCGGACACCGCCACCACCACGTCGGAGTTCATGACGTTGTGGATCAGCGGGATATGCTTGTCGCCGATGCCCTGGATGTTGTGCGCGCCGTAGCCGTTATAGAGCATGGTCGGGCACTCGACCGGTTCCACCGGCACGATCTTGGTGCCGAAGGTTTCCTTGAGGTAATCGCCGGCGGCGAGAGTCCCGGCCGAGCCGGTGCTGGCGACGAAGGCGGCGAGTTTGAGCGACTTCCCGCGCCCGGCGTCGGCCGCGATTTTCGCCAGCGCGCGCCCGGTGCAGTGGCGGTGGGCGACGTAGTTGGCGAACTCGGAGAACTGGTTGATGATGTCGTTGGCCGGATCGCGCGCGAGCGCGGCGCAGGCGTCGTAGATTTCCTTGACGTTGCTTTCGGTGCCGGGCGTGCGGACGATGTCGGCGGGATCGCTGACCCAGCGCTCCAGCCATTGGAATCGCTCGCGGCTCATGCCTTCGGGCAGCACGGCGGTGCCGCGGCAGCCCATCAGGCGCGAAATGGCGATGCCGCCCCGGCAGTAGTTGCCGGTCGAGGGCCACACCGCGCGCTGGCGGGTGGGATCGAACAGGCCGGTGACCAGCCGCACCACCAGGCAGGCGTAGGCCGCCAGCACCTTGTGCGCGCCGATCATAGGGAAGCGTTCGCCGAGCGCGACCAGGATGCGCGCCGGAACGCCGGTCAACGCCTCCGGCAGGTCGAGATAGCCGGGCACCGCGGATTTCGCGCGGCGGTCGGGGCCGTTGTGCCAATGGACGCGGAGCAGGTTGGCCGGATCGGGCTGATCGGGATCGGCCGCGCCCGCCGCCAGGTGGTGCGCGACCGGATCGGCGATTTCCTCGAAGGTCGGCAGGCGCACGCGCATCTCGCGCGCCCGGGCCACGGCGCGCGCGCGCGTCGCCCGGTCGGCCACGGCCAGCGGAAGCTCGAACGGATTCACGGAAACAGGCTCTCCCGGTGGATTTTTTAAATGATACCTATCTTAGATAAACTCAGCAATAAAAATACGACAATATAAGGACTTGATAAAACTTAACAGTGGCTCAATAGTGACCGGGATTGCCCCAGGGAGGCAAGCCAATGGCCGAAGGCCCCATGGCCCAGGGAATGGGCGTCGGCGCCGCGATTCGCCGGCGCGAGGACGAGCGCCTTCTCAAAGGGCGCGGCCGTTTCGTCGGCGACATTCAACTGGTCGGGATGAAGGAAATCGCTTTCGTTCGCAGCCCGCTCGCGCATGCGCGCATCCGTTCCATCGACGTGCCGCCCGAACACAAGGGCGCGGTCTTCACCTGGGCGGACATGGCCAAGGCCGGCGTCAAGCCGATCTGCGCGTCCTCGAAGCTGCCGGGCTCCAAGCCCTCCGACCATCCGGCGCTGGCCGACGGCAAGGTGCGCTTCGTCGGCGAGCCCGTCGCCGCGTGCCTCGCCCGCACCCGCGCCGAGGCCGAGGACATCGCCGCAAGCGTCGTTATCGATTTCGAGGAACTGCCGGTCAACGTTGACACGATCGAATCGGCGACGCGGCCCAAGTCCAGGATTCACGAGCATTGGGGCGACAATCTCTTCCTCGAATCGACCGTCGTCGCGGGCGACATCGACAAGATCGCGGCGCGCGCGCCGGTGAAGGTCACGCGCACCGTCCGCATGGCGCGCCAATGCATGGTGCCGCTCGAGGGCCGGGGCATGGTCGCCGCCTGGGACCGCCAGTTGGAACAGTTGACGCTCACCACCGCCACCCAGATGCCGCACATCGTGCGCCAGGGTCTCGCCGAATGTCTCGGCCTCGATCAGGCCGCCGTGCGCGTGATCGCGCCCGACGTCGGCGGCGGCTTCGGCTACAAGGGCATCTTGCTGCCGGAGGAAGTCATCGCCGCGTGGCTCGCGCGCACGCTCGACCATCCGGTGCGCTGGATCGAGGATCGGCGCGAACACCTGGTCGCCGCCGCCAACGCGCGCGAGCACCGCTACGAGGTCACCGCTTACGCCGACCGGGACGGCCGGTTGCTCGGCCTCGACGCCTCGGGCTGGGTCGATGCCGGGGCGTACTCCATCTATCCCTTCACCGCCGGGCTCGAGGCGGCCCAGGTCGGCAGCATTCTGCCCGGCCCCTACGACTTCGCGCACTACCGCTGCCGCGCCTATTCGGTCGCCACCAACAAGCCGCCGATCGTTCCCTATCGCGGGGTCGCGCGCACCGGCGTCTGTCTCGCGATCGAATTGATCATGGACGGCATCGCCGAGGCGGTCGGACGCGAGCCGCACGAGGTGCGCCTGATCAATCTCGTGCCGCCCGAGAAAATGCCCTACGTCAACGTCACCAAGAAGCACTTCGACAGCGGCGATTATCCCGAATCCGTGCGCCGGGCGGTCGCCGCCATCGACCTGCCCGCGATCCGCGCGCGCCAGAAGAAGGGCGAGCCGGACGGGCGCCGGATCGGCGTCGGCCTCGGCGTCTATTGCGAGCAGGCCGGGCACGGCACCGCTGTCTATCACGGCTGGGGCATCCCGATGGTGCCCGGCCACGAGCAGGCGCAGGCGCGCCTCACCCCCGACGGCGGCCTCGAATTGCGCGTCGGGCTTCATTCCCACGGCCAGAGCCTGGAAACGACTCTCGCCCAGGTCGCGCACGAAATTCTCGGCATCGACGTCGCCCAGGTGCGGCTGGTGCACGGCGACACCGGCTTGACGCCGTTCTCGACCGGCACCTGGGGCTCGCGCGCGGCGATCATGGCGGGCGGCGCGGTGGCGGCGGCGTGCAAGCAGCTCCGCGAGCGCGCGATCCGGATCGGCGCGCATCTTCTCCAGGCCAAGCCCGAGGAAGTCCGTTTCGACTCGGGCGCCGTCCGTGCCGGCAAGGGCAGCGTGCCGTTGGCCGAAATCGCGCGCGTCTGGTACCGCGCGCCGCAGTTGTTGCCCGCCGATGTCGATCCGGGCGGGCTCGAGGTCACCGCCGGTTACAAGCCGAAATCGGACCAAGGCACGTTTTCGTACGCCACCCACGCGGCGGTGGTGGCGGTCGACCCGGAAACCGGTGCGGTCGAGATTCTCGATTACGTGGTGGTCGAGGACGCGGGCGTGATGCTCAACCCGATGGTGGTCGACGGCCAGGTCCTGGGCGGTGTCGCGCAAGGGATCGGCACCGCGCTCTACGAGGAAATGCCGTTCGACGCCGAGGGCCAGCCGCTCGCCTCCACCTTCGCCGATTACCTGCTGCCGGGCTTTCCCGAAGTGCCGCCGGTTCGCATCCTGCACATGATGACGCCTTCGCCGATCACCGAATTCGGCCAGAAGGGCATCGGCGAAGGGGGCGGCATCGCGCCGCCGGCGGCGATCGGCAACGCTATCAACGACGCGCTCAAGGGTCTCGGCGCGCGCGTCACCGACACGCCGTTCACTCCGAAGCGCGTGTTCCAGGCAATCCAGGCGGTAGGGACAAAACGATGAAGCCCGTCGCCTTCGATTACGAACGCCCGGCGACGTTGGACGCGGCCCTCAAGCTGCTCGCGCGCGAGGACATCGTCGTCAAGGCGGTCGCCGGCTCGCAGTCGTTGGGGCCGATGTTGAATTTGCGCCTGGTGCAGCCGGATTTGCTGGTTGACATCACCGCGATCTCCGAATTGACCGCGATCCGGGAAGAAAAAGGCGCGCTGGTCGTCGGCGCCTGCGTCACCCACGGGCAGTTGGAGGACGGCGGCTATCCCGATCCGACGCGCGGCGTGCTGGCCAAGGTCGCGGCGGGCATCGCCTACCGCGCGGTGCGCAACCGCGGCACCATCGGCGGCAGCCTGGCGCACGCCGATCCCGCCGCCGACTGGGTGTCGGCGCTGGTCGCCCTCGGCGCCGAAATCGTGGTCGCGAACCCGACCGGCCGGCGCGCGGTCGCGGCGGAACAATTCGTCACAGGCGTGTTCGAAACCAAGCTCGAACCGGGCGAGATCGTCGCCGAAATCCGTGTTCCGGCGTTGTCCCCGGAGGCGCGCTGGGGCTACGTCAAGAATTGCCGCAAGGCGGGCGAGTTCTCCCACGCCACCGGCGCAGTGCTGGTCGACCCGGCGCGCAAGTTCGCGCGCGCGGTGATCGGCGCGGTGTCGGGCGCGCCGATCGCGGTCGACGACGTGGCCGTCGCCGCCGAGGACCCGGGCGAAGCTTGGGTCGCCGGTCGCCTCGCGGACACGCCCTTGGGCGGCGACGCCTATCAAGTCCGCATCCACCACGTCGCCCTCAAGCGGGCGATTCGGGAGGCGAGCCCTCCATGAAAAACCTCGCGCTGACCGTGAACGGAAGAAAGGTGACGGCGGCGGTCGAACCGCGCCTGCACCTCGGCGATTTCCTGCGCGAGCGCGAATTGCTGACCGCCACGCATTTGGGTTGCGAGCACGGCGTCTGCGGCGCGTGCACGGTGCTGCTCGACGGCAAACCGGTGCGAAGCTGCATCACGCTCGCGGTCACCTGCGAAGGCCACGCTGTCACCACCCTGGAAGGGCTGGAGAACGATCCGACCATGGCCGAATTGCGCGACGCTTTTTCCGCCGAGCACGCGCTGCAATGCGGCTTCTGCTCGCCGGGGATGCTGGTTTCGGCGCGCGATCTGGTGCTGCGCAAGCCCGATATCGACGACCGCGCGCTGCGGATCGAGATGAGCGGCAACCTCTGCCGCTGCACCGGTTACCTCGGGATCGTGCGAGCCGTCCGCCGCGTTCTCGGTGCCCGCAAGAAGAGACAAGGGTAGGGCTATCCGATGTCGCAAATCACCCAAAGCTTCACCGTCGCCTTCCCGCGCGCCGACGTGTGGCGGGCGCTCGCCGACGTGGAACGGGTGGTGACCTGCATGCCGGGTGCCTCGCTCACCCGCCCGCCCGAAGGCGGCAAGATCGCGGGCGAAATGCGGGTCAAGCTCGGCCCCATCGTCGCCGCGTTCGCCGGCGAGGGCGACCTCGTGATGGACGACGCCGCCTTCACCGGCGCCATTCGCGGCCAGGGCATGGATCGCAAGAACAATTCCCGTGTCCGCGCCGAAATCGAATTCAAGGCGATCGAGGAAGACGCCGCCACCCGGGTCGATCTCGCGGTTGATTTCTCGCTCACCGGCACGCTCGCCCAGTTCAGCCGGGGCGCCTTGGTGCAGGAAATCGCCCAGCGACTTGGGGCCGAGTTCGCGAAAAACCTGGAAGCGCGCATGGCCGCGTCGGCGGTGCCGTCGGCGGTTTCTTCGGCGGGCGGCCCGGCAGCGCAACCCGTGCCGGCGCCGCCGCGCGAATTGAACGCGCTCGCGCTCTTGTGGGCTATCGTCAAGGATTGGTTCCGGAAGTTGCTCGGCCGCTCGGTGGGCGGCGGGGGAAAGCCCTCGTGATTAGCGTTCTCGAACTCTTCAAGATCGGGATCGGCCCCTCCAGCTCCCACACGGTCGGGCCGATGAAGGCGGCGCGCCAGTTCGCGCTCGCCGCGGCCGACATGATGCCGCCCGCGTCCCGCGTCGTCATGCGGCTCTGCGGATCGCTCGCCTTCACCGGCAAGGGTCACGGCACCGACACGGCCGTGATGCTCGGCCTCGCCGGCGAGGAGCCCGAGAAAATTAACCCCGACTCCGTGCCGGCGACGCTCGCGCGCATTCGCGCCGCCGGGCGCCTCGTACTGGCGGGCAAACGCGAGATCGCCTTCGACGAAAGCCGCGACATCGTGTTCGATCTCGAAACCCGCATGCCGCTGCATCCCAACGGCATGCGCTGCGGCGCCTTCGCCGCCGGCGGCGAGGAAATTCTCGGGCAGGAGTTCTATTCCATCGGCGGCGGGTTCGTGGTGACGCCGGACGCCTTCGGCAAGGCGCCGCCCGCGGAATCCGTGCCATACCCCTTCGCCTCGGCGGCCGACCTGCTCGCGCTCGCGCGGAAGCACAACCTAACCATCGCCGAGATCGTCATGGCCAACGAGCGCGCGCGTCGCGACGAAGGCGTCGTCCGGGATCATCTGCGCGCCGTGGTCTCGGCCATGCGCGGGGCGATCGAGCGCGGCGGCCGCCAGGAGGGAACCTTGCCCGGACCGCTCAAGGTTCGCCGCCGCGCCGCCCAGTTGAAGCGGTCGCTGGAACGGGACCGGGGCCGCAACGCGGCGCACCCGACCGAGGCCCTCGACTGGCTCAACATGTATGCCATAGCCGTCAACGAGGAAAACGCCGCCGGCGGCCGCGTCGTCACCGCGCCGACCAACGGCGCCGCGGGTGTGATTCCGGCGGTGATGGAATACTACCGGCGCTTTTACGCCGACGAGTCGGAAGCGAGCGCGGAGACGTTTCTGCTCACCGCCGGCGCGGTCGGCATTCTCGCCAAGACCAACGCCTCGATTTCGGGGGCCGAGGTCGGCTGCCAGGGCGAAGTCGGCGTCGCCAGCGCCATGGCGGCGGCCGGATTGGCGGCGGTGCTGGGCGGCACGCCCGGGCAGGTGGAAAACGCCGCTGAGATCGCGCTCGAACACCATCTCGGCATGACTTGCGATCCGGTCGCGGGCCTGGTGCAGGTGCCGTGCATCGAGCGCAACGCCATGGGCGCGGTCAAGGCGGTCAACGCCGCCTCGCTCGCGCTCAAGGGCGACGGCACCCATTGCATCCCGCTCGACGCGGCGATCAAGACCATGTGGGAAACCGGGCGCGATATGTCCACGAAGTACAAGGAGACCAGTCAGGGCGGATTGGCCGCGGTCGCGGTCGAATGCTAGCCTGACGGAAAGACGAGCAAGCGAACGACCCAAACCAGAGACGACACAACCACCAACCGAAGGGAGAACATCATGTTTCGATCGTTAAGCGTCATGACCGCGTTGGGCTTGGTCCTCGCCGCCGGCAATGTCGGCGCGCAGGATGCGATCAAGATCGGCGTCAACCAGCCGTTGACCGGCGCGGTGGCCGCGTCGGGCAACTACGTCGCCAACGGCGCGCGCATCGCCGAGGAAGTCATCAACCGCAAGGGCGGCGTCCTCGGGCGCAAGATCCAACTCATCATCGAGGACAACAAGAGCAACCCGAAGGAAGCGGTCGCCGCAGCCGAGAAGCTGATCGTGCGCGACAAGGTGCCGGTGATGATGGGCGCCTGGAGCTCGACCTACACGCTCGCCGTGATGCCGAAACTGACGGAATACGGCGTGCCGATGCTGGTCGAGACGTCGTCCTCGGGCAAGATCACCACCTCGGGCAATCCTTGGATCTTCCGCATCAGCCCGACCTCGGAAATGGAAGCCCATGTGTTCAGCGGCAAGCTCGGCGAAATCAAGCCGGCGATCAAGAAAGTCGACTTCCTCGCCGTCAATAACGACTGGGGTCGCGGCGCGAGCGACGAGTTCCGCAAGGCGCTGTCGGCGAAGGGCATCCAAGTCGGCGCCACCGAGGTAATGGCGCCCGACGCGACCGATCTTTCGGCCCAGTTGGCCAAGATCAAGCAGTCGGGCGGCGATACGCTTTTCCTCACCTCCGGCGTCGAGCAGATTACGCTGGTCTTGAAGCAGGCGGCCGAACAGCGGATCGCGCACCGGATCATCACCACCGGCGGATCGTCCTCGCCCGATCAGTTGATCGCACAAGCGGGCGCGGCGGCCAACGGCAGCCAGCATATCTTGTTCTTCGCGCCGTGGTTCCCGGAGATGGCGCCCAACGCCGACGTCGCCAAGGAATTCGTCAATGAGTGGAAAAAGAAGAACTACGACTTCGCCGGCTTGACCGAGGGCTTCCGCGGTTGGGACGGCATCCACACCATCGTCGAGGCGATCAAGATCGCGGGCAAGGCGGAGCCCAAGGCGATCCAGCAGGCGCTCTGGCAAACCAAGGTCAAGGGCGTCAACGGCAACATCGCCTTCATCAAGCACGGACCGGCCGGCCAAGAAAGCGGCCAGAGCGTGCCCAACGTCTACATCGTCCAGATCAAGGACGGCAAAGTCGCGAAGCCGTAAGAGCCGGAGCTTGGATCGGTTTCCGTCCAAGCGAAAGCAACCCCTCCCCCTACCCCATCCCGCAAGGGGAGGGGGGACCCTTTGGAAAGCTCCCCCCCCCCCCTCGCGGGGGAGGGATGGGGTGGGGGATGGTCCGGTTTATCCGACATCGACGGCTGAGGGGGTCTAGGTGGAACAGTTTCTCCAGCACATCGTCAACGGCACGATCCTGGGTGGCACCTACGCGCTGCTCGGGATCGGGCTCACGCTGATTTTCGGCATCATGCGTGTCGTGAATTTCACCCACGGCGAGTTGTACGCCTTCGGTGCCTACATGGCCTATCTGCTGGTACAGGTGCTGGAGCTGAACTTCTTCGTCTCGCTCGCGCTGGCGACCGCGCTTGGCATCGGGCTCGGGGCGGTGATCGAATTCGTGCTGATCCGGCAGTTGCGCAGCACCGATATCGACACCGTGATGCTGGTGATGATCGGCGCCTGGATCGCCTTGCAGAATTTCTGGCAGCTGATGTTCAGCGGCGTTGCCAAGTCGATCAGCCATCCGTTCCCGAACCTGCCGCTGGTATTCGGGCCGATTTCGGTCGCGCCGATCCGCCTGTTCGTAATAGCGGTCGCGATCGCGCTGCTGGTCGGGTTTTACCTGCTGGTCAACCGCACCAAGCTCGGGGTCGCGATGCGCGCGTCGTTCCAGGACCCCGACGTTGCCGCCCTGATGGGCGTCAACATCTCGCTGATGCGCACTCTCACGTTCGCGCTCGGCTCCGGCCTCGCGGCGGCGGCGGGCGCGCTCTTGGGCCCGATCTTCGTCGTCACCCCGACCATGGGCGATCTGGTCGCGCTGAAGGCCTTCGCCATCGTCATCCTGGGCGGTCTCGGCAACATCGTCGGCGCGACCATCGGCGGGTTCGTGCTGGCGCTGGTCGAGGAATTCGGCGCCGGCTACATCTCGTCCGGCTACCGCGACGCCATGGGCTTCCTGCTGATCATCGTGGTGCTGGCGTTCAAGCCGCAGGGGCTGTTCGCGGCCAAGGAGCGGATCGGATGAGTCCGCGACTGACGCCGTGGTTGTTGGTTGCCTTTTTCGCTTCGGTCCCGCTGTGGATCGGCAACCAGTATTTTCTCTATATATTGACCGCGACCGGCATCTTCATCATCGCCGCCATCAGCCTCAACCTGCTGCTCGGCTACACCGGGCAACTGAGCCTCGGCCATGTCGCGTTCTTCGGCATCGGCGCCTACGTCGCGGCGCTCTGTTCGCTCGGCTTCGATCTCGAATTCGGCTCGACCGTGTTCGTCTTTCCCCGCCAGCCGGTGTGGGTGGGTTTCATCGCCGCGATCGTGGTCGCCGCCGGGTTCGGCTGGCTGATCGGCCGGCTCTCGTTCAAGGTGCGGGGCGCCTATTTCGTCATCGTCAGCATCAGCTTCGCCCAGGTGATGCGCATGGTCGCCCTCAACTGGGTCGATTTGACCGAGGGGCCGATGGCGCTCAACAACATCCCGCCGCTCTCGCTCTGGATTCCGGGCGAAGGCGTGATCGGCTTCTTCAAGAAGGAATACAACTACTGGCTTGTGCTGCTGCTGGTGGTGCTGTCTTACGTCATTGTGCAACGGATCGTGCGTTCGCGCGTCGGGCGGGCGATGATCGCGCTGCGCGAGAACGAATCCCTCGCGCGCTCGGTCGGCGTCGACGTCACCCGTTATCTGGTGGTGGCGACGGTGGTGTCGGCGGGCATGGCGGGTGCGGCGGGCGCGCTTTACACCCATTACATCCGCATCGTCGATCCCGACGTGTTCCTGTTCATCTACACGGTGATCATGGTGATCATGGTGGTGACCGGCGGCAAGGGCACGCTCGCCGGGCCGGTGGTCGGCGGTTTCATTTTCGGCGCGCTGCCCGAGGTGCTGCGCGAGGTGGCGCAGCCCGAGGTGCAGTGGATCCTCTACGGCATCGCCATGATCCTGATCGTGTTTTTCCTGCCCCAGGGCATCGTGCCGGCTCTCGCCAACTGGTGGGCGGCCAAGCGCGCCAAGGCCAAATCGCCATGACCCTTCCGCCCGCCTTGCTCGAAATCGAGAACGTGACCGTTCATTTCAGCGGCCTGGTGGCGATCGCCGACCTGAATTTCCGCGTGCCCGAAGGGCGCATTTTCAGCCTGATCGGCCCCAACGGCGCGGGCAAGACCACCGCCTTCAACGTCATCACCGGGTTCCTGAAGCCGACCTCGGGCCGGGTGCTCTATCGCGGCCACGACCTGACCCGGCTTTCGCCCGACCGCATCGCCCGATTGGGGGTGGTGCGCACCTTCCAGCGCACCAGCATCTTCGGCGGCTGCACTGTGTTCGAGAACGTGCTGACCGGGCTGCACCTGCGCGGCACCACCGAAACCTGGGGCGCCCTGTTCGGGCTCGGGCGCGTGGCGGCGGAAGAACGCGCGCTGGCCGAACGGGCGCGCGAGATCATCGCCTTCGTCGGGCTCGCCGCCCGCGCGAATGAACTCGCCGCCAACCTCGCCTACGGCGAGCAGCGCAAGCTCGGCATCGCCATCGCGCTCGCCGCCGATCCCAAGCTCCTGCTGCTCGACGAGCCGGCCGCCGGGCTGAACCCGTCGGAAACCGAGGAGTTCATGCACACCATCCAGCGCGTCCGCGACCGGGGCGTGACCATCTTGCTGGTCGAGCACGACATGCGTCTGGTCATGGCGATTTCCGACACGGTGGTGGTGCTCAACAATGGCGTCATCATCGCCGAAGGTCCACCCGAGGCGGTGCAGAACGACCCCGAAGTGATCCGCGCCTATCTCGGCCAGGGAGCGAAGCGTGCTGCGGATTGAGAACATCACCGTCTGCTACGGCAAAGTCGCGGCGATCCGCGAGGCCTCGCTTACGGTCGAGGCGGGCGAGCTGGTCACCTTGATCGGCGCCAACGGCGCGGGCAAGAGCACGCTCCTCAAGGCGATCTCCGGACTGCTGCCGCTGGCCGCGGGCGAGATCAGTTTCGAGGGACGCCCGATCGGCAACGCGACCGCGCGTGCCGTGCTTGCCGCCGGCATCGCCCATTGCCCGGAGGGCCGGCGCGTGTTTCCGCAACTGACAGTGCGCGAGAACCTGGACATGGGCGCGTACCTCCGCCGCGACCGCGCCGGCATCGCCGACGATCTCAAGCAGGTAAACGCGCTGTTTCCGCGCCTGGAGGAACGGCGCGCGCAGGCGGCGGGCACGCTCTCGGGCGGCGAGCAGCAGATGCTCGCCATCGCGCGGGCGCTGATGAGCCGGCCCAAGCTGATGATGTTCGACGAGCCCTCGCTCGGGCTCGCGCCAACCCTGGTCGAGCGCACGTTCGAGATCGTCGCCGAGGTCCGCCGCCGCGGCGCCACGGTGCTGATGGTCGAGCAGAACGCGCTCGCCGCGCTCGACATGTGCGACCGCTCGTATTTGCTGGAAACCGGGCGGATCGTGAGCCACGGCACCGGACGCGAGATGCTCGACAATCCGCACATCCGCAAGGCGTATCTTGGCGGATAGGCGCGAGGCCGGGCTGGCGCTCCCGGCGCTGCTGCTCGGCGCGGTTGCCATCGGCTTCGCGCCCATCTTCGTCCGTATATCCGAACTCGATCCGACCGCGACCGCGTTTCACCGCGCGTTCTGGTCGGTGCCGGCGCTGGCGCTGTGGGTCACGCTGGAGCGTCGCCGCCGGCCGGAAACGATCCGCCCGCTCGCGCGCGCCGACCGGATCGCGCTGGTTCTCGGCGGTCTTTGCTTCGCCGGCGATCTTACCGCCTTTCATTGGGCGATCGTCACCACCTCGGTCGCCAACGCGGCGCTCTTTCTGCACTTCATGGTGATTTTCGTCACGCTCGGCATGTGGCTCCTGTTCCGCGAGCGCCCGACGCTCACGTTTGTCGCCGGCCTTGCGCTCGCGCTCGCCGGCACCGCCATCCTGATGGGCCAGAGCCTCAGCCTGTCGCCCGCGCAACTCGGCGGCGACGCTCTCGGCCTGCTGGCGGCGCTGTTCTACGCCGGTTACATCCTGGTCGCCGGCCGGTTGCGCGCGCGCTGTTCGACCGAGACCATCATGTTGTGGACCTCGGCGTGGATGGCGCTCGCCCTCGCGCCGATCGTCTGGCTGTCGGGAGAGGCGATCCTGCCCGTCACCCTCGAAGGGCTGGCGATCCTGATCGGCGTGGCGCTGGTGCCCCATGTGGCCGGGCAGGGGCTGGTGGTCTGGGCGCTCCGCCACCTGCCGGCCGCGTTCGGCTCGGTGGTATTGCTGTTGGCGCCGGTGGTATCCGCACTGTTGGCATGGGGACTGCTGGGCGAATCCTTGTCCGGGCCGCAAATGTTGGGCGGCGCGGTGGTTCTGGCCGGCATCGGATTGGCCCGGCGCGGCAGCGCGCGCTAGGTGGTCCTCACGTTCCCTTGAGCGGTCCCTTGACCGGCGAGGCCTTGCGCTTGTCTTCCGCTCGGTTAGGTTATAGGGCGGTGCGTTCGATCACGAAAGGTCGCACGATTACGTCATGATTAGCGGAAAATTCCGTCGCATGGGCATCGGATTGTGGATCGGCGTGGCGGGGCTGGTCGCGCTGGCCGCGATCGCGGCCTCGCGCTCGGTCGGCGCCGACTGGCGCACGGCGAGCCGCGAGCCGGCCGGCATCGCTCCCGACCCGGCGGTAGTGCGCGAGGCGGTGGTGCAGGTCTACGGCGCGCGCGCGGTCGGCTGGCGCGGCGCGTTCGGCGTGCACACCTGGATCGCGGTCAAGCCGACGAATGCCGATCACTTCACCGTCTATCAGGTAATCGGCTGGCGCGTGGTGCGCGGCGGCGAAGGGGTGGCGATCGATCGCCGCCCCGCCGACCAGCGCTGGTTCGGCGCCATGCCGGAACTGTTCGCCGACCTGCGCGGCCCCGGCGTCGACGAGATCATCGCCAAGATCGACAAGGCGGCGCGCGGCTATCCCCACAACGGCAACTACGGCCTGTGGCCGGGCCCCAACAGCAACACCTTCGTCGCCCATGTCGCGCGCGAGGTGCCGGAGTTGCGCCTCGATCTGCCGCCGACCGCCATCGGCAAGGATTACCTCACCAACGGCCACGTCATCGACCGGGCGCCCTCCGGCACCGGCTGGCAGTTCTCGCTGTTCGGCCTGCTTGGCGTGCTGGCTGGAGCGGAGGAGGGAGTCGAGGTCAACGTCCTCGGGCTGGTGTTCGGATTCGACCCGACCGACATGGCGCTCAAGCTGCCGATCGTCGGGCGCATCGCACCCACGCCGCTGGTCAACGGCCCGCGCGTCCTGGCGGCGGGTTCGGGCGAAGGCTCGTGACGCGCGTCGCCGTTTCGCCGCTTTCCCGCCCGTCCCCCAACCACGATCCGCGCCCGGCCGACGCGCCGATCGACATGCTGGTGCTGCATTACACCGGCATGCGATCCTGCGGCGAGGCGCTCGATCGCCTGTGCGATCCCGCCGCCAAGGTCAGCGCCCATTACCTGATCGACGAAGACGGAACGGTCCACGCGCTGGTGGCCGAGGACCGTCGCGCCTGGCATGCGGGCGCTTCGTGCTGGCGGGGCGCGCGCGACGTCAATGGGCGCTCCATCGGGATCGAGCTGGTCAATCCCGGCCACGAGTTCGGCTACCGCGCCTTTCCCGAAGCGCAGATGCAAGCGCTGCTCGAATTGGGACGCGACATCCTCGCCCGCCATCCGATCAGGCCCCGCGACGTGGTCGGCCATTCCGACGTGGCGCCAGCGCGCAAGAAGGATCCGGGCGAGCTGTTCGATTGGCCCAGGCTCGCCGCCGCCGGCCTCGGACTGTGGCCGGACAAGGTCGAGCCGGTTCCGGCGAGCGAGGCCGAGGTGATTGCCATGCTCGGCGCTTACGGCTACGATACCGCCGACGGGCGGGCAGCGATCACCGCCTTTCAACGCCACTTTCGCCCAGGCCGCGTCGACGGCGCCTCCGATTCCGATACCGCCGGGCGCGTCGGGGCCCTGTTGCGCCTCGCCGGTTAGCGGCCTACGTTAACCCTGAGCCAGACGGCTGGATGGCCGCGCTTCGCCGCTCGCGGCGGGGTGAGGAAAGTCCGGGCTCCATGGAAGAGCGGTGCCGGGTAACGCCCGGCGGGGGCGACCCCAGGGACAGTGCAACAGAAAGCAAACCGCCATCGGGCGAAAGCCCGGCGGCAAGGGTGAAAGGGTGCGGTAAGAGCGCACCGCGCGGCCGGCAACGGTCGCGGCACGGCAAACCCCACCGGGAGCAAGACCCAATAGGGACGGCACGCCGGCGGCAACGTCGGCAGGCGGCTTCCGCGCCCGCCGTCCGGGTCGGTCGCGCGAGGCGCCCGGCGACGGGCGTCCCAGAGGAATGGCCGTCCCCCGCGCCCGCGAGGGCGCGGGGACAGAACCCGGCTTACAGGCCGTCTGGCTCGCTCTCCTCCCGACGCGGCTCAGTTAAAAGACCGCCTTTTCGGCCTTTTCCCGCCCCTTTGTTAACCGGACCTAACACTTTGTTTACCCACGGCCTTTCATAGTGAGGGGTCGAGATCGTTAACGCCGGCGCGGGCGGTTAGCTCCATGATTTTGAACG
>Ga0194132_10006242_pt1 | contig 18622 bp, 17 predicted proteins | sample TA2KigOf80mmetaG_FD_148612 | JGI IMG/M metagenome (GOLD analysis project Ga0194132, IMG submission 148612) | Freshwater microbial communities from Lake Tanganyika, Tanzania - TA2015054 Kigoma Offshore 80m | ecosystem: Environmental > Aquatic > Freshwater > Lake | place: Tanzania: Lake...
AAACTGTTCGCTGCCGATCCCAGCATCGGTTTTCAGCTCGATCAGCAGGCGATCGGCGCTGGCGGAACGACCATTCCTTTTGCAGGGCACTCTGCCGTGATCGTGCGTCGGCATCCGGCAAACCCTGTTAAGGCGGTGGCTTGGGTGGTCGTCGATCCTTTGGTTGCCGCCGCAGGTCTGGCGCGCAAGTTGCCACATTACGGCAAATATTCCTGGTTGGGTTTTATTGGCGAAGAGCCCGCCAACATGGCCAAAGGCGAGTGGCCCGCAGCCGACTCTCCGCTGCATGTCGATCTGCGTCTGCCAGTAGCGCGCAGCCTGCCGCTGCCTGTCGGTGGCTACGCCAAGCGTGCGGCACTCGCGCGTCTGCCTGCAGTTTTTGACGCAACTGCGATGATGAAAGACGTCGTTTGGCTTGCGGACCCTGCGCGCGAGGGACGCGGCATGGGCACCGCCGGTCTCGAAGCGGCGGCCGAGTACGTGGCGTCAGCGTTCAAGGCTGCGAAGTTGAAGCCGCTGCACGAGGGTCAGGGGCTCGACGCGTACTTCCAGCCCTTCGAATTCACGCCGCCGGGCGCACAACAAGCCTTGCGTTTGCGCAATGTGATCGGCGTATTGCCGGGCAGCGATACGCGTTTTGACGGCGAAGCGGTCATCGTTTCGGCGCACTACGATCACTTGGGTCGCAGCGGGCCGGGTGTACGCCTGAGCGAGATCGGCCAGATTCATCCGGGTGCGGATGACAACGCGAGCGGCGTTGCGGTGTTGCTCGAACTCGCGCGTATCTTTGCTGCAGGCGGGAATCCACCACGGACGCTGATCTTTGTAGCGTTCTCTGGTGAAGAGGCCGGACTCCAGGGGTCGCGTCATTTCGTTGCGCAGCCGCCGGTGCCGCTATCAGGGATCCGTTCCGTGCTCAATCTCGACACCGTGGGCCGTCTTGGCAAAGGCGAGATCTCCGCCCTCGCCACCGGTACGGCGAGCGAGTGGCAGCACGTTTTCCGCGGCATCACGTTTTCGACCGGTATTCCGATCCGCAATATTCCCGACGCCGCGCAGTCTTCCGATCAGCAAAGTTTCATCGAGCGCGGTATTCCCGGCGTGCAGTTGTTTACGAGCGCGCACCTCGACTATCACCGACCGACCGATACCGCTGATCGCATCGATAGTGATGGTCTCGTGAAAGTGGCGAGCGTCGCTCGCGAAGCGCTCGATTATTTGGTGCAGCGTCCCGGAGCCTTGACCGTGACCATCAAGACGTCAGCAAATAGCGCTGCAGCCAGTGGTGCTGCCGCGAGCAACACCGGTAATGCCGCGGCCGCGACGGCACCACGTCGCGTCTCTTTCGGGCTGGTTCCGGACTATGCGCATCAGGGAGCCGGGGTGCGTGCCGAGTCGGTGGTTCCCGACTCGCCGGCTGCGCGAGCGGGGTTCGTGACGGGCGACGTGCTGCTGGAGATCGATGGCAAGGTCGTCGCAGGGCTCGCGGAATTTTCCGAAATACTCAAGACCTACTCGCCGGGAGCAAAGATCAGCGCCGTGCTCGCGCGTGGCGAGCGCAAGCAGTCGGTCAGCGTCGAGTTGACGGTACGCTGAAGATCGAGGTTGCCGCCGCGGCGAGTGGGGCAGCAAGACCCAGCACTTGCTGATAACGCAGGTCGCAGTCGATACAACGTCCACGCGAGCTGCACCAGCGCAGACTCTTGCCATCGAGCCGGCCCCAAAAAAGCCCGGTCGGATCCAGGTCGAACTCGCGCAGCAACTCGAGAAAACTTTGACTGCGTAACAGCGGACGGTAACGCTGCCAGACCCCATCCTCAAAATAATCGAGCAGCCAATCGCCACTGCTCGATCGATAGCGAAACCTCGCAACAGGTACGGGCTCCCGAGTGCCCGCGACGCCGAGAATACGCCGCAGTTCGTGGATCACCACCTGATCGCCCTCGATGCGATAGCCGATCAGCACCGTATTGCGCGCGAGCGGTGGGCAAATGCGTGCGCAATAGGCATCGAGCAGCCGGGTGACCAGCGCCTGTGAATGTTGTGGCAGTTTGTTCACCGTGTGCCAAGCCTAGCGCGGAGGGCAATTCCGCCGCTATTCTTCCGCGGGTGACAATCTCCGAACAACGCCCGCAGCGGCTCGTGCACGAAGATGTGGGCAGGGCGGTCTATGCTGCCATTCCGCCGCGCCGTGTCCCGTTCGCCAAACGTCTGTTCTGGCGCGTCGTACTCGTGATGCTGTCGAGTGCACGGGGTCGTGCGTGGATCGCGGCCCGCTACGGCGCGAAAAACGGAGGCTGACCGCATGCAATCCTTGTCCATGCTGCTTACTTTTCTGGTGGGTGTCGGCCTCGTCGTGCAGATCGGACTCAATGCCGCCGTGGGGCGGATGCTGGGCGGAGCCCTCTATGGCACGATCGCCAACTTCGTCGTGGGTCTTGCGGCGCTTGCCGTGTTCTTCGTCATGTCGCGGCATGCCTTACCGGCACGCGACGCTTTTACTCAGGTGCCGGCTTGGGCGTGGTTGGGTGGTTTGTTCGGTGCGGCTTATGTTGGCGTTGCCACGTTTGCGGGCCCGCGTCTCGGCGCCCTGCTGCTGCTGGCGCTGACGGTGGGCGGTCAGATGGTCGCCTCCGTGATCGTCGATCACTACGGCCTACTCGGCTTTCAGCAGCACCCGGTGACGCTGACTCGACTTGTCGGCATCGCGCTGCTGCTTCTCGGCATTTGGCTGGTGGCCCTGCGCTGACTCAGGCGTCTCCGCACTCCCCGCACAACCCCTTGATTTCGAGCGACGTCGGCTCGATGCGAAATCCGGCGGCCAGAGATTTTTCTGCCAGCAAACGATTGATGCCCGAATCGTCGATTTCCACGACCCGGTGACATTTGCGGCACACCAGAAATTGCGCAATGTGCGCACGCGCCGGTTCGTCGCAGCCGATGAAGGCATTGATCGAATCGATGCGGTGCACTAGCCCGGCATTGATCAGAAATTCGAGCGCGCGATAAACGGTGGGCGGTGCCGCCTTATCACGCTCTTTGGCGAGCTCGGCTAGGATGTCATAGGCGCCGATCGGCGCGTGCGCGCGCCAGACAATCTCGAGAATACGGCGACGCACGGGCGTGAGCTTGAGACCACGCTGCGCGCAGATGTCCGCAGCTGTGCGCACCGCGTGATCAATGCAGGCGGCATGATCGTGGGGTGTTGCGTGATCGTGTGGCATGTACTCCAAAGGCTTACCCATGCCTTAAGTTATCATTTGCCACATATGGCTACCATAGATCGGATTCCCGTCACCGTCTTGACGGGATTTTTGGGGTCTGGAAAGACCACTCTGCTCAATCGCATCCTTTCGGAGAATCACGGCAAGCGCATCGCTGTCATCGAAAACGAATTCGGTGAGGTCGGCGTGGATCACCAGCTGGTGATCGGTGCCGAAGAAGAAATCTTCGAGACCAACAATGGCTGCATCTGCTGCACCGTGCGTGGCGACCTGCTACGTATTCTCGGACAGCTGCTGAAGCGTCGCGACAAGTTCGACTACATCATCGTCGAAACCACCGGCATGGCCGACCCCGGTCCGGTCGCACAGACGTTTTTTTTGGACGATGACTTCAAGCAGCAGTTTCTGCTCGATGCCATCGTCACACTGGTCGATGCGCGACATATCGAGAAGCATCTCGATGAAATGAAAGAGCCGGGTGAGCAGGTCGCCTTTGCCGATGTCATTCTTCTCAATAAAACCGACCTCGTCGGTAAAGCCGAACTCGAGCGCATCGAGCGTCGGGTGCGCGCCATCAACGGTACCGCGCGTATTTTCCGTACGCAGAACGCGAATGTACCCATCGATCGCGTACTGGATGTCGGCGCCTTCGACCTGCAGCGTGCACTGGCGCTCGACGGCTCTTTTCTAGAACCCCAATATCCCTTCGAGTGGGCGGGCGTGTATCAGCTGGCCGCGGGGCAGCACACGCTGCGCACCGGCGCCGAGGCGCACGTCCATCATCATCACGACCATCACGGGCATGCCCATGACAAAGGTCTTGGGCTTGTGGTGCTACCAGTCGCGGCGGCGACCGAGCAAGCTCTCGCCGCGGCGATCGAGCCCGCGGTCCGCGCGTTCGCCGAAGAAGCGGTGACGGTCACTTGCGGGGGCTCGCTGAAAGCGACACCTGCCCTGCATGCCATCGATGTGAATTACGAGGGTAGTCACTTCGTTGTCGATGTTGCCGCTGCTGGCGCCCATGCAATTTTTTGTGAGCATGCGCCTGCAGAGTTCAATCTGCGCGTGGAAGGCGCGAAGCCCATCGTGCAGCGGGCCTTTGCTTCGCATCATCATGATGAGGAAATTTCCTCGATCGGTATCAGCGATCCGCGTCCACTCGATCCGCAGAAGCTCAATGATTGGCTGTCTTATCTGCTGAAGAGCCGCGGTGCCGATATTTTTCGCATGAAAGGCGTGATCTCGCTCAAAGGCGAAGCCCGACGCTATGTGTTCCATGGCGTACACATGATGTTCGATGGCCAGCTCGAGCGGCCGTGGGCTGCGGGCGCTGCCCGGCAAAACACCTTGGTGTTCATTGGCCGCAATCTCGATCGTCAAGAGCTCGAAGCCGGGCTCCACTCGTGTCTCGCGTGAAAACGCCGAACGCGATCCTTGAGCCGCGCGGCGAGCTCAAGCTCGACGATTATATTGTCGATATCGCTTGGTCGACGGATACGACGCGGCTCGCCGTGGCGGGCGGCGAGGGCAAAGTATTTTTGGCCAAGCGCAGCGAGTCTGCACTCGAGGCGCGCGAAGTTGGCCAGCACGGAATGGGTACGCTGGCCGTGGCCTGGCGGCCCGGCGGCAGCGCATTCGCGAGCAGCGGACAAGATTCGCGGATCACGCTGTTTGATGCCGAGGGCGCTCTCGTTGCCCAACAGCGACCGTCGATGAACTGGACGACGGCGCTTGCTTGGTCACCCGATGACCAGCGACTGGCTACCGCTACGGGCAAGCAGATTTCTTTGTGGGCACCGTCGCTGGTACTCGAACATGCGTTAGCGCCGCTCGCATCGACGGTAACGGCGCTGGGGTGGGACAAACCCGGACGTGATCTCGCAGCGGCCATGAACGGGGGGCTGGTCGTACACCGCGTTGAGCCGCCACGCTTTCAGTTGCGGCATTACAAGTGGCCCGCGCCGTGCCTGACGGCAGCATTCAGCCCCAGCAGTCGTTTTCTGGCGACCGGCACGCAGGACGGCACGGTGCACTTCTGGCATCTGTCCACAGGGCGTGATTCGCAGATGCGCGGTTATCCAGGGCGAGTCGACGGCATGAGTTGGAGTGGTGATTCGCGTTATCTCGCCACCGCCGCCGACGAGCAGATCGTGCTTTGGGATTTCGGCGGCAAGGGACCGGAGGGTTCGCGTCCCTTGCAACTTCGGGGGCACACTGACCGCGTCGAATGTCTGGCTTTTCAGCCTGGCGGCAACTATCTCGTCACGGGTGGGCGCGATTGGCGGTTATCTTTGTGGTTGCCGGGCAAGGCCACCACGGCGCTTGATGCGCAGCTGACGGTGGCTGAGCCCACTTGCTTGCGCTGGTCGCCGGACGGACGCTTCGTGGCAGCGGGTGAGCGCAACGGGCGACTGTCGATCTACGAATTGGTACGCGTTGTTTAAAGAGGTTCCCATGACGCGCATGTCGAAATCGCCAGTCTTTCTTTTCTTTGGTATGGTCGCTGCCCTGAGCTTTGCGGCGGGTGAAGCCGCAGCGCAAGATTTGCACGCACGACTCGATGCCGCGATCAGCAAACTCGAGCCGCAGGTCATCGAATGGCGTCGCGATTTCCATCAAAATCCCGAACTCTCCAACCGCGAATTCCGCACCGCGAAGATCGTGGCTGAGCACCTGAAGAAGCTCGGCATGGAAGTGCAGACGGGTGTGGCCAAAACCGGTGTGGTCGGCGTTCTGCGCGGCGGCAAACCCGGACCGACGATCGCTTTGCGTGCCGACATGGACGGCCTCCCGGTCGTCGAGCAGAACGAGCTGCCCTTTCGCTCGCGCGTCACCACCACCTATCGCAACGAGACCGTCGGGGTGATGCATGCCTGCGGTCACGATGTGCACACCTCGGTACTGATGGGCATTGCCGAAGCGTTCGCTGGCCTCAAGACCGAGCTCCCGGGTACGGTGGTGTTTTTCTTCCAGCCCGCCGAAGAAGGTGCGCCAGCGGGTGAGGAGGGCGGGGCGTCGTTGATGATCAAAGAGGGGGTACTCGAAAAATATCGCCCTGAGGCGGTCTTTGGTCTGCATGTTTTTGCCAACATGCCGTCCGGCATGGTGGGTTATCGCGGTGGCCCGCTGATGGCGGGCTCCGACTCGTATCGCATTGTCGTCAAAGGTCGGCAGACCCATGGTGCACGGCCATGGAGCGGCGTTGATCCGATCGTGGTTTCAGCACAGATCGTCAACGCTTTGCAGACCGTGGTGAGTCGTCAGGTGGATATCACGGCGAATCCGGCGATCGTCACCGTCGGCGCCATCAAAGGCGGCATTCGTCACAATATCATTCCCGATGATGTCGAAATGGTGGGCACTATCCGCAGCTTCGATCTGCAGCAGCGCGAATCGATCGTCAAAAATATCGAGCGCATGGTGGTCAATATCGCTGCGGCGAGCGGCGCAAGCGCCAGCTTCGAGCTCGACCCGGGCAGTAATCCCGTGGTGCGCAATGATCCGGCGTTGACCGAGCGCGTGCTGCCGTCGCTGCGACGGGTGGCGGGAGCTGCCAACGTGCGGCCGGTACCGCTGGTCACGGGCGCCGAAGATTTCGCCTTCTTCGGACAAAAAGTACCGAGCTTTTTCTACTTCGTGGGGGTTACGCCGCGCGACCAGAACATGCTGACGGCGGCGTCGAACCACTCACCGCTCTTTTTCGTGGACGAGACGGCGATCTCGATGGCGAGTCGAACTTTCGCCAATCTGGCGCTCGATTACCTCGAGGGCAACTCAGCTCAGTGAGGCACTGAGCGGCAAGCGGCGAATTCTTTTGCTGGTCGCTGCAAAGATAGCGCCGCAGACCGCGGGTGCGATCGGTGGCGTACCGGGCTCGCCGATGCCGCCGATCGGCCCGTCGCTGTTCACGATGCGCACATCGATCTGTGGCGCAGCGGCCATACGCAGCACGGGGTAGCTGTCGAAGTTCCCCTGAACAGCCACACCGTCGCGGATCGTGATCTCGCTCTCGAGTACGGCACACAGTCCGTAGTTGATGGCGCTTTCCATTTGTGCAACGACTTGATCAGGGTTCACGGCAATACCGCAATCGACGGTACAACTGACGCGATGCACGCGTACTTCCTTGCCGGTTACCGAAACTTCGGCCACCTGCGCGACGATGCTGCCGAAGCTTTCTTGTAGCGCGATACCACGATGCCGGCCGGCGGGTAGCGGCTGGCCCCAACCCGCAAGCTCCGCTGCCGCATCGAGCACGGCGCGATAACGGGGCTTGTCGGCGAGCATCGCCTGTCGGTATTCGTACGGGTCGCGCTTGGCGAGCGCCGCCAATTCGTCGATCACGCCGTTGGCAACGAAACCGTTGATCGAATGACCCACGGAACGCCACCAAAGAATCGGGACGGCCTCAGTGGTGTTGTGGACTTCGACGCGAAGATTCGGGATGGGGTAGGCCATATTTGCCGTACCCTCGACTGACGAGGGATCGAGACCTTCCTTGCTCACCGCCATCTTGCCCATGGCGGTGTTGGCGAGCACCGGCTTGCCGACGATCACCTGATGAAATGCAGAGGGCAGTCCGTCGGCGCCGATGGCGGCGCGGACTTTGCTGATGCTGTACGGCCGGTAATAACCCCGACGCATGTCATCTTCGCGTGTCCAAACCACCTTGACCGGTTTGCCGACGCCTTTGGCCACATGGGCCGCTTCGACGGCGAAATCGGAATCTGCACTCGCACGACGCCCGAAGCCACCGCCGAGGAAAGTGGTGTGCACACGAACGTTTTTGGGGTCGATACCCAACGCGGCTGCGACGAATTGCGCATCCTGCGATTGGCTTTGGGTGCCGAGCCAAAGATCACAGTCGTCATCTTTGACGAGAGCTGTCGCGTTCATTGGTTCCATGCACGCGTGCGCGAGATACGGCAACTCGTATTCCACTTCGATACGTCGCGATCCGCTCGCCAATGCCTTGGCGGTATCGCCGATATTTTGACCGACGATACCGGGCTTTGCGGCGAGTGCCTGCCATTCGCTGCGCAGCGCCTCGGTCGAGAGTTTTTTGCCGTCGGCGTCATCCCACTCGACGCTGAGTGCTTCGCGACCTTTGAGTGCCGCCCAGGTGTGCTCAGCGATCACGGCGACGCCACTCGGCACCTGCTTGATGTCGACTACGCCCGGAACACTGCGTGCACGGGTGTCATCGAACGATTTGACGCTTGCGCCGAACACGGGTGCGCGGGCCACGGTTGCCATCAGCATCCCCGGCAGATCGACGTCGATGCCGAACACGGCCTCGCCCGTGACCTTGACCCTACTATCGAGACGCTTTTGCGGTTTGCCGATATAGCTGAAGGTTTTCGGATCTTTGAGGCGAATGGTTTCTTTGGCAGGCAGCGGCAGAGCTGCGGCCGATTCGGCGAGTTCGCCGTAGCGCAGCTCGCGCCCTGCGGTATCGATGACTTTGCCGGCCTCGGTGCGCAGCGTCGATGCATCGACACCCCAGCGCGCTGCGGCTGCAGTCACGAGCATGCTGCGCGCCATCGCGCCGACGTGGCGCAAAGATTCGTAGGTGGTATTGGTGCTCATGCTGCCGCCCGTGAATTGGGCAGGCAGGAAGGGATGATTGAACACCGGATCAACCGGCGCGATTTCCACCTTGAGGCGCTGCGGATCGAAATCGAGTTCCTCGGCGAGGATCATCGGCAGCCCCGTATAGACGCCTTGGCCCATCTCGCTCTTGCCGATGATCACGGTCACCGTATCGTCGTCGGCGATGCGCAAGAAGGCATGCGGCTTGAATTCTTTGGGGGCAGCGCCGCCGCGGCCACCGACGAGATAGGGTCGTAGCAGCGTACCGGCAGCCAGCCCGCCCGCCACCACACCGGCACCAATCAAAAAATGCCGGCGGCCGATCGCCGGGGTGCTGCCGTCGGCGCTCATGCCGCGGTACCGGCGCGTTTGATTTCTGCGGCACGCTTAACGGCGGCGCGGATTCGCGGATAGGTTCCGCAACGACAGATGTTGCCGTTCATCGCGGCGTCGATATCGGCATCGGTCGGCGCGGGGTTCTGCTCGATCAGGGCCGCCGCCGCCATGACTTGCCCGGACTGGCAGTAGCCGCATTGCACCACGTCGAGCTCGATCCAGGCCTGTTGCACCGGATGCGTTGCCGCTGCGCCCGAGAGACCCTCGACCGTACGGATCTCCGCGCTGCCCACGGCCGAAACTGGCATGACGCAGGAGCGCATGGGTTGGCCGTCGAGATGAACCGTGCAGGCGCCACATTGCGCGATGCCACAGCCATATTTGGTTCCGGTGAGCTTGAGCAGGTCGCGCAGGGCCCAGAGCAGAGGCATGTCGGGGTCGACATCGATTTGGCGCTCGACGCCATTGACTTTGAGGCTGATCACGGCAGATCTCCGGTTAACATCCGAGGGTTGGGCAGAATATACCCAAGTTGGCGCCCCTAATCAGCGTTACGCGAGGTTCGGTGTGGAGATCGAGTTCTTCGGTGCAGCGGGCGAGGTCACCGGCTCCTGCCACATATTGCGGGTCGGTGGGCGGGCCTTGCTGCTTGACTGCGGCATGGTGCAGGGAGGGCGTGATGCGCCGCGCTGCAACCTGCAGGCGTTTCCTTTCGACCCCGCGGCGATCGACGCGGTCGTCCTCAGCCACGCGCACATCGATCACTGCGGGCGTTTGCCCCTGCTGGTGAAGCGCGGCTTTCGCGGCCCGATCTACACCAACGCCGCGTGCCGCGATCTGCTGCCGCTGCTGCTGTACGACACCGCCGATCTCGCCGAGCGCGAGGTGCAGCGTCGAGCGCGGCATGGCGGACTGCCCCGGAAGAACCCTTGTTCACGGCTGATGATGTCGAGCGTACGCTCGAGCTGCTGCGCACCGTGCGTTACGACACGCACTACGCGCCGCTACCTGGTATTTCTTTGCAGGCGCGGGATGCCGGGCATATTCTCGGCTCGAGCAGCATCGAGCTCGAGTGCAGTGCAGCGGGTATCAGCCGACGAGTGGTGTTCAGTGGTGATCTCGGCCAATACGACTCGCCGATCTTACTCGATGCCCATCGGTTCGAAGCTGCGGATCTCGTGCTCATGGAGAGCACTTACGGTGACCGCCTGCACCGCAGCCGCGCTGACACCCTCGCCGAGATCGGCGAGGTGATTCGTGCCGCAGACGAAGATGGCGGCAATGTGCTGGTGCCGGCCTTTGCCGTCGGTCGTAGTCAGGAAATCCTTTATCTGCTCGGTCAACATTTCGCGGAGTGGGGTTTGCGGCGCTGGCAGATTTTTCTCGATAGTCCCATGGCCATCGAAGTAAGCAAAGTTTATTGGGCGCACAGCGATCGCTACGACGAAGAGGCTAGATGCCTGCGCGCGAGCTTAGAGTCCATGCCGACGTTGCCGAATCTCACCTTGAGTCGCACGGCGCTGCAATCGCGCGCGATCAACAGTGTGCGTTCGCACACTTTCATCATTGCGGGTAGCGGGTGTGCAACAGCGGTCGAATTCTTCATCACTTCCTGCACAACCTCGAACGCCCGGAATATCATGTGATGATCACCGGCTCTCAGGCTCCCGGTACCCTCGGCGGAGCTCTTGTCGATGGCGAGCCGCAGGTGCACATCCACGGCCAACTCATCCGCCCCGTGGCCAGAGTGCACACCGTCGGCGGACTGTCGGTCCATGGTGATCAAGCGGACTTGCTGCGATGGTACGGTTCGTTGGCCAATCATCCGCCCGCGTGCCTGGTGTACGGCGAGCGGCAGGCGGCGCAGGCGCTCAAGCAAAAAATCGAGCTGCTGGGCGCCAAAGTTCACCTGCCGCGACCGGGAGCGCGGCTGGATCTCGCCAGCATGACGCTGTCGAGCTGACAGACCCGGAATATTGCCGATCAATCGTCGACGGATAGCCGAACAGGAGTCATCGCCATGAACCAAGCCAAGCAGCAGGTCGATCGCCGCCGATTTCTTTGTTCATTGTCAGTAGTTGCCGCCAGCTGCGCGCTGCTGCTGGGGAGCGCTGTCTTACCGACGTTCGCCGCGGAAAAAAAATCCCTCCCGCTCGTGTTGGTGGTCGGGGCGACCGGCGGCACTGGCCGCGAGGTCGTGAAGCAGGCCCTCGCGCGTGGTCTGCAGGTACGTGCCTTGGTGCGCGATGAAGCGAAGGCCCGCGCCCAACTCGGCGATGCCGTGCAGTATGTTGTCGGCGACGTACGTACCGGTACGGGTGTCGAGTCCGCAGTGAAGGGGGTCGACTACGTGGTCTCGGCACTTGGCTCGAATGTCCGTAACGATCCGGAGAACACACCGGAGCGCGTGGATTACGGCGGCGTCAAAGTAATTGCCGAGGCCTCGGCGGCGACCAAGGTCGAACATTTCGTGCTGGTATCGTCGATGGGCGCGACGCATACCGATCACCCCCTCAATCGCATGTTCGGCAACATCCTCGTCTGGAAGAAAAAAGGCGAGGACGCGCTGCGATCCTCGGGCGTGTCCTACACGATCGTGCGACCCGGTGGACTCCTTGATGCGCCGGGCGGTGGCGCGGGCGTCAAAGTTTTTCAGGGTGACGATCTGCGCAACCAAGGCCGTATCCCGCGCGCGGACGTGGCGACCGTTTGCCTCGAAGCCCTCGGCAACTCGGCGGCGCGCAGCAAGACGTTCGAGTTGATCGGTGACAGCCCTGGGACGCGCACCGATTTCACCACCATGTTCGCTGGGCTTGCCGCCGATGAGCGCTGAGACCACGGGGTTGCAGCGTCTGCTGGTCCGTTTCGCGCGCGTCGAGCCGCGCGAGTCAGCCGCCGTGGTCGCGGCATTTTGTTTGTTTTTCTTTGTGCTTGGCAGTTATTTCGCCGTGCGCCCGGTACGCGAGACGGTAGCAACGCTGCTAGGGCGCGATCGGGTCGCTCATCTCTGGCTTTACACCGCCTTGTTCTCGATCGCGATCGTGCCACTTTGGGGCTGGCTGGTGGCCCGGCTGCGTCGCAGCCTGTTGCTGCCTGTGCTCTACGGCGTGGTGGCGATCATTCTCGCTTTCATCGGCTCGTCGATTCAGGTCGATGAGTCCAACCTTCAAGTCGGCACTTTTTTCTATGTGTGGATCAGCGTCATCAACTTGATGCTGGTATCGATATTCTGGAGTTTTCTGCTCGAGATGTTCTCCGCAGAGCAATCAAAGCGACTGTTCGGTTTCATTGCGGCCGGCGGTACTTTCGGCGCCCTAGTCGGCCCGTTCACCGCTCGCCTGTTGGTCGACTCGATCGGTAATTCCGGTGTACTGTATCTCGGGACTGTAGGGTTTCTCGGCGCGATCGTTTGCCAGCGTGTGCTGATCGGCATCTGGAATCGCAAGCGTGAGGCGGATGTCGCCGTATCGGCTGCAGCGAGCAAAGAATCTACAAGTGACGATACGGGTCTCGGCGGCAATCCGTTCGCCGGTATTTTCATCGTGTTGCGTTCGCCCTATTTACTCGGCATTGCTTCGTTCGTGGTGCTGCTGTCGGCGGTCAATACATTTCTTTATTTCGAGCAACTGCGCATCGTTAGTGAAACTGTCGCCGATACGACCCGTCGAACTGAGGTATTCGCGAATATCGATTTCATCGTGCAGGGACTGACGATCTTTTCACAACTTTTTCTCACCGGTCGCATTGCCTCGCGACTCGGGGTGCGCACACTGCTGACTTTCGTGCCAGTGCTGATGTTCCTCGGTTTCGTGGGGCTCTCCGTGGTCAACGTATTCGTCATGATTGCGGCACTGCAAATACTGCGCCGGTGGGGTGAATACGCCTTCATCAGGCCAGGTCGCGAAATGCTTTGGGGCTCGCTTGACACCGAGTCCAAGTACAAAGCCAAAAGTTTTGTCGACGTGCCGGTGTATCGCGCTGCCGATTACGTCGGCGCACAAGCGAAGAGTGCGCTTGATGCAGTGGGGGCGTCGCCCGCCGGAGCGGCGCTGATCGGCGCTGCGCTTGCTGCCGCCTGGGCCGTCAATGGTTGGACTCTAGGCCGCAAACACGATGGCGCGAACTAGCCGGAGCCTCGCGAATGAGATCTACGTCGAGCAAACCTTTGTCTTTGTTGGTGACGGCATGGATGATCGTCGCGGGTACACTGTTTTCGTGGCCGGTGCAGGCGGCGGAAAGTGTCACCGGCGGTCAGGAGCGCGCGGCAGCCGAGTATCTCGCTGCGGTCGCCGCGGGTGATGCGCAGGCCGTCGCCTTTGCCATCCACCCAACCGAGCTCGATCGGCTACGGATTATGACCGTGCAAAAACTTCGCGAAGAGGCAGCGCGCGGCGAATCGGCCATGCGTATTCGGCTGTTCGGCGATGGAATGCCGCTGGGCGAAATCGAGCGCTTGACCAGCGTCAATCTGTTTCGCAGCATCGTGCGCAAACTGAATGTGCGTAGCCGCGTCTATGAAAAGCTCGAAGGTCTGACCGCAGTACGCGATGGCAATCAGTTGCACGTGATCGTCAAAGGCAAACAGCCGCGCGATCGCGGTCGGGTCGAAGTTGTCGAACTCGTGACGCTGCTGCCCTACGGCAAAGAATGGAAGGCCGCGATTGCCCCTGAGCTCGAGGCGCAGATCGACGATCTGCTGAACGGGCGTACGCGTGGCACGACTACTCCAAGCAGCGGACCGACAGCCGTGGAGCGAGCGGTACCGGTAGCGACTGCGCGCAACACCCCGGAGATTCTCGCCTTGCTGGAACAGGCAGAAAAAGCCCTCGTTGATGGCAAGTGCGATCGCTACTACCGCGACTATCTCAGTCCGGAACTGCGACGCAGCTTGTCATCGCGTACGCTCGATTCTTTGGTGAGCGGCTGCAATCGCAGCATCGCAAGCCGCGAGCTGCTGATCGCTGCGCTACGCATCGTGCGGCGCACGGCGCCTGCTCTTGAGCGGGAGGGTAATCGTGCCGTGTACGATATCGAAGGTCAGGGGCTGCCCTTTGATCGTTACGTGCTCGAGCGCATCGACGGGCGTTGGTATATCGCGGAGTGATTTTCCCAAATCGAAAGGAGGCGTCGACATGACCCAAGAAAATTCGTTGGCGATCCGCTGCACGGCGTGCAAACTCTTGCGGGCGATATTTGCTGCATGGCTGCTGGGCTTGCTCGCGGCCTGCGGAGTTTCGCCGCAGAAAGTCACGGTCCCTGTGGTGTCGGCCGTCGATCTGCCGCGGTTCATGGGCCCGTGGTACGTCATCGGCGTCATTCCGACGTTCATCGAAAAAGACATCTACAACGCGGTCGAGTCCTATGCGCTCGCGGCCGACGGCACGATCAAAACCACCTTCACTTTCAACAAAGGTGCTTTCGACGGGCCGGCCAAGCGCATGGAGCCGAAGGGCTTCGTGATCCCCGGCACCAACAACGCCATCTGGGGTATGCAGTTCATCTGGCCGGTAAAGGCCGAGTACGTCATTTCGCACGTCGATGCCAATTACACCGAGACCATCATCGCGCGCAGCGCTCGCGACTACGTGTGGATCATGGCGCGCACCCCGACCATCGACGACGCGCGCTACGCAGAACTCGTCAAAAAAGTCGCTGACATGGGGTACGACGTCAGCAAACTGGTGAAGGTGCCGCAGCGCGCGAGTGCGCCGACCGCGGCACCCGCTGCATCGGCGGCTCCCGCGGCCTCACCGCCGCTGCCATCGCCCGAGCGCGTCGCCGAAATCCTTGCCTCGGTGCCTGCCGTGAAGCCTGCCGAGCTCAAGGCCAGACTGGCTCAGGGCGGTGCGCGGCCCGTAGTGCTCGATGTACGACGCGCCGAGGAATTCGCCGCGGGTCATGTCGACGGCGCGATCAACGCCGCCCACAACGCCGTACTCGCAAGCCCGGCCACTGCCGTGGGTGCTGCCAAGGACGCCGAGATCATCGTCTATTGCGCGAGCGGCCGACGGGCCTCCATGGCGATCGAGGCGCTGCGCGACGCCGGCTACTCCAACCTGAAGCACCTCGAGGGCGACTACACGGCCTGGGCCGCCACGCCCTGACCTGCGCGGGGCCACCCCGGGCGCCGGACTCGCCGGGGGGGTCCCTGGTGGGTACACTCCCGAAGTTCTCCTAGGCCCGCCCGTCGGGGGCGGACGGGACGGACTTGGACAGGGACGCCATGGACCGTGATGACCTGCTGACATCCGCCAAACTCGAGGTTTGGGCGAAGGTTGCCGCGAAGGCGGCGCCGGCCGGTGACGTCACCAAACTCACCTGGAAGACGCCCGAGGGTCTCGAGGTCAAGCCGCTCTATACCGCGGCAGACCTGCAGGGTTTGCAGTACGCCGACACCCTGCCGGGCTTCGCACCCTTCCTGCGCGGCCCGCAAGCCACCATGTATGCGGCACGGCCGTGGACCATTCGTCAGTACGCGGGATTCTCGACGGCCGAGGCCTCGAATGCGTTCTACCGCAAGTCGCTGGCGGCAGGGGGCCAGGGCGTGTCGGTTGCTTTCGACCTGGCGACCCATCGCGGCTACGACAGCGATCACCCGCGAGTGCGTGGCGATGTCGGCAAAGCGGGCGTGGCGATCGATTCCGTCGAGGACATGAAGATCCTGTTCGACGGTATTCCGCTCGACAAGGTTTCGGTGTCGATGACGATGAACGGTGCGGTGCTGCCGGTGCTGGCAGCGTTCGTCGTCGCTGGCGAAGAGCAGGGCGTGGCGCAGGCGGCTCTCTCCGGCACTATCCAGAACGACATTCTCAAAGAATTCATGGTGCGCAACACCTACATCTACCCGCCCGAGTCGTCGATGCGCATCGTCGGCGACATCATCGAGTACACGGCGCGCAACATGCCGAAGTTCAACTCGATTTCGATTTCGGGTTATCACATGCAGGAGGCGGGGGCGAATCAGGCACTCGAGCTCGCCTTTACGCTGGCCGACGGCAAGGAGTATGTGAAAACTGCACTCGCCAAGGGCCTCGGTGTCGACGAGTTTGCCGGTCAGCTCAGTTTTTTCTGGGCGATCGGTATGAATTTCTATCTCGAGATCGCCAAGATGCGCGCGGCGCGGCTGTTGTGGTGGAAAATCATGGCCGGCTTCGGGGCAAAGAATCTGAAGAGCCTGATGTTGCGCACTCACTGTCAGACCTCGGGCTGGAGCCTCACCGAGCAAGATCCTTATAACAACATCGTTCGCACCACCATCGAGGCCATGGCAGCCGTTTTTGGCGGCACGCAAAGCCTGCATACCAATTCTTTTGACGAGGCGATCGCGCTGCCGACCGAGTTCAGCGCGCGTATCGCCCGCAATACCCAGCTCATCCTGCAAGAAGAAACTCACATCACTCAGGTCGTCGACCCTTGGGCCGGCAGCTACCTGATGGAGAAACTCACGCAGGAAATGGCTGATAAAGCTTGGGTGATCATCGAAGAAGTCGATGCCATGGGCGGCATGACCCGCGCGGTCGAGAGTGGCTGGGCCAAGCTGCGCATCGAGGCGAGTGCTGCCGAGAAGCAGGCACGCATCGATTCGGGTCGCGATGTCATCATCGGTGTCAATAAATTCAAGCTCGACAAAGAAGAGCCGGTCGCGATTCTCGAGATCGACAATGTCGCGGTCCGCGACAACCAGATCGCGAGACTGCAGCGGGTGCGCACGACGCGCGATGCCGCCAAGGTCGGCGCGGCTTTGGCCGCGCTGACGGCCGCCGCCAAATCGGGCGAAGGTAATTTGCTCGCACTCGCCGTCGAGGCCATGCGATTGCGCGCGACGGTCGGCGAAGTCAGCGACGCGCTCGAGCAAGTTTGGGGACGACATCGTGCCAATTCGCAGGAGGTAAGCGGCGTGTACGCAGGAGCCTACGAATCGCAGGAAGATTGGACCGAACTGCAAGGCGACATCACGGCGTTCGCTGCAAGCCACGGTCGTCGGCCGCGTGTGATGATCGCCAAGCTGGGCCAAGACGGTCATGACCGCGGTGCCAAGGTGGTGGCCAGCGCCTTCGCTGATCTCGGTTTCGATGTCGACGTCGGGCCGCTGTTCCAGACCCCCGAAGAGTGTGCGCGGCAGGCGATCGAGAACGATGTGCACGCGGTAGGCGTCAGCACGCTCGCCGCCGGCCACAAAACTTTGGTCCCGGAGATCATCCGTTCGCTGCGCGAGCAGGGCTCGGGCGAGGTCATCGTCTTCGTGGGTGGCGTGATCCCGCAACAGGACTACCAGTTCTTGTACGACGCTGGCGTCAAAGGCATCTACGGACCCGGCACGCCGATTCCCGACAGCGCGCGCGACGTGCTCAACAATATCAAGCGTGCCTGTGACCTTGCCTGAGCAGGACGATGCTCGCTTGATCGAAGGCGTGCGTGCCTGTGATCGGCGTGCGCTCGCCAAGGCGATCACCTTGCTCGAATCGACGCGCAGCGACCATCGTAAGCGCGCCGATGTTTTGCTCGATGCTTTGCTGCCCTTCACCGGCAAAGCGCTGCGTCTCGGTATCTCGGGTGTGCCCGGCGTCGGCAAGTCGACCTTCATCGAAGTGCTCGGCATGTTTTTGTTGGCGCAGGGCCACAAGGTTGCCGTGCTTGCGGTCGATCCTTCGTCAGGGGTTTCGGGCGGCTCGATCCTCGGTGACAAGACGCGCATGGAGCGTCTTTCGGTCGAGGAAAACGCCTATATTCGACCTAGCCCTGCGTCGGGCACGCTTGGTGGCGTCGCCGAAAAAACCCGCGAAGCGATGCTGGTCTGTGAAGCGGCCGGATACGACGTGGTGATCGTCGAGACAGTCGGTGTCGGTCAGTCCGAGACCACGGTTGCGGGCATGACCGATATGTTCGTGCTGTTGCAGTTGCCGAACGCCGGTGACGATCTGCAAGCGATGAAGAAAGGCATCATGGAACTCGCCGATCTCATCGTCATCAATAAAGCCGATCTCGACCCCGACGCGGCGACGCGCGCCGAGGCGCAGATCACTTCGGCCTTGCGCGTGCCGCGCTTCACCGGGGCGCCGGGTAGCCATGACGAAGAACGTTGGCAAACCCGCGTGATGCGCGGTAGCGCGCTCAAGTCGCTCGGGCTCGAAGCCTTCTGGTCGCATGCCACCGATTTCAGGTGTCTGCGCGAGCAAAGCGGGGAATTCTCTGAACGTCGACGCCAGCAGGCGCTCACCTGGATGTGGGATCAGGTGCACGCGCGACTGGTTGCGGATTTTCGTGACAGTGCGGCCGTGCGTGCCGCGTTGCCCAAGGCACTCGATGATGTAAGCCAAGGTCGGGTTGCGCCTTCATCTGCTGCACGCCGATTGCTTGATCTCTTCGAAGCCCACTGACCGATTTGTACTCACAGGAAAGCTTGCCATGTACGACATCATTCATCAGCTCGAGAAGAAGCGCGCGCAGGCGCGACAGGGTGGCGGCGAGAA
>Ga0194132_10006246_pt1 | contig 18612 bp, 15 predicted proteins | sample TA2KigOf80mmetaG_FD_148612 | JGI IMG/M metagenome (GOLD analysis project Ga0194132, IMG submission 148612) | Freshwater microbial communities from Lake Tanganyika, Tanzania - TA2015054 Kigoma Offshore 80m | ecosystem: Environmental > Aquatic > Freshwater > Lake | place: Tanzania: Lake...
GAATCACGTCGTTGTCCGGTGCAGGCGGGCGCAATTCAGCGAGGTTCTCCGCCATCGTCTTGCCCGTGCACGTCATGACATCACCGTGGAACAACCCCGCATCGAGCAGGTGCTTCATCACCACTGGAACGCCGCCGATGCGATCGATGTCGGTCATGTGGTACCGACCACCGGGCTTGGTGTCGGCAATGTGCGGCACGCGCGCGGCGATGCGGTTGAAGTCGTCGAGCGAGAGTTTGACGCCAGCCTCGTTCGCCAGCGCCAACAGGTGCAACACCGCATTGGTGCTGCCACCGAGTGCGTTCACGATGGCGATGGCGTTTTCGAACGCCTTCTTCGTCATGATGTCACGCGGATAAATGCCGAGTCGCAGCAAGTTGACCACCGCTTCACCGGCACGGCGCGCATCAGCATCACGACGCGAATCGATTGCCGGCGGCGACGCAGTGCCGGGCAGGCTCATGCCGAGCGCCTCGGCAATGCTCGACATGGTGTTGGCGGTGAACATGCCGCCGCATGCGCCTTCGCCCGGGCAGGCGGCACGTTCGATTTCGTCTACTTCATCACGCGTCATAGTGCCGGCCGCGCACGCACCAACCGCCTCGAACACCGTGGTGATGTCGATGTTGTTGCCCTTGTGCACACCGGGGAGGATCGAACCGTTGTAGACGAACACACTCGGAAGATTCAGCCGTGCGGCCGCCATCAACATCGCCGGAATGCTCTTGTCGCAACCGGCAAGCCCGACGAACCCATCGAAACGTTCGGCGTGCACCACCGTTTCGACGCTGTCGGTGATCACTTCGCGACTCACGAGCGAGGCGCGCATGCCCTCGTGACCCATGCTGATGCCATCACTCACGGTGATGGTGCCGAACTCCAGCGCAACTCCACCGGCGGCGCGAACACCCAGCTTTGATTGCGCGGCCAAGCGGCGCAGCGACACGTTGCACGGCGTCACTTCGTTCCAAGCCGAGGCGATTCCGATCTGTGGCTTCTCCCAGTCGCCGTCACCAAGACCAACCGCACGCAACATGGCGCGTGATGCCGCCTTTTGCAGCCCGTCGGTGACATCACGGCTACGCGGTTTTATGTCGACGCGCGTTTCTTTTGGCGTAGTCACGCCGTCACGCTACGACGCAACCGATGCATGCCGTGTGGGGTTGACAGCAGCGCGCTGTTAGGCTAACCTAACTAGTTGTCAGGTATACCTAACAAATCTTATGAAGGAGCACATCATGACTCGACAGCATCTCTCGCGACGCACCGTACTGGCCATCGTTGGTCTGTTTGCACCGATAGCACTCATCAGCGCATGTTCGAGCAGCACTACCGACACCACAAGTGACACGGCAGCACCCGCCACCACCGACGCGCCGACGGACATCGACGTTCGCGGTGAGACAATCACCATCTACAGCGGTCGCAGTGAAGCACTGATGGAGTCGCTCTTCGCACAATTCACGGCAGACACCGGCGTGAATGTCGAGGTGCGCTACGGCGACAGCGGCGAGCTTGCGGCACTGCTCCTGACCGAAGGCAACAAGTCACCTGCCGACATCTTCTTCTCGCAGGATGCGGGTGCACTTGGTGCGATCGAATCTGCCGGCTTGCTCACTGCACTGCCCGCCGATGTCATCGATGCAGTCGACAGCAAGTTCCGCTCGACGAGCGGCGCGTGGGTGGCAACCAGCGGTCGTGCACGCACCCTCGTGTACAACCCCGAACTCGTTCCCACGCCACCTGCATCGTTGGATGCCCTGCTTGATCCGCAGTGGAAGGGGAAGATCGGTTACGCACCATCGAACGCTTCTTGGCAGTCGTTCGTCACCGCGTTGCGACTCACCCGAGGCGACGATGGCGCACGTGCGTGGCTGACGGGTCTGGCTGCCAATCAGCCGGTTGCCTACGAAAAGAACGGTGTCGTGCGCGATGCCGTGAACGCAGGTGAGGTGGCGATGGGGCTCATCAACCACTACTACTTGTACGAATTGATTTCGAAAGTGGGTGCCGACAAGGTCGTTGCCAAGAACCACTATTTCAAGGACGGCGATGCGGGCAGTCTCGTGAACGTCGCCGGAGTCGGCGTGCTTGCGTCGAGCAAGAAGAGCGCCGCGGCGCTCGTGTTCGTTCGTTATCTTCTCTCGGTTGCAGGTCAGTCGTACTTCGCCGGACGAACCTTCGAGTACCCGATGGTTCCCGGTGTCATTCCCTTCGTGAGTCTGCCGACGCTGGCTGAATTGAACCCACCTGCGGTTGACCTCGCCGATCTCAAGTCACTCGAAGAAACGCAGGAATTGCTCGTAGAAGTAGGTTTGCTCACGAGGTGAGCCACACGCCATGACACGACTGCTGCGGGCACCCGTCGCCATTGCGGCGCCGGCGATGCTCGCAGCGGTCGTGGCCATCGTGCCGCTCGTGTATCTGTTCGACGCCAGCCTGTCGCGGGGTGTCGAGAATGCGATACGGGAAATCTTTCTCGCTCGAACCGCAACGTTGGTACTGCGCACCCTGTTGCTGACCTTCATCGTCACCGTTGCGTGTGCAGTCGTGGGCACGATCAATGCGTGGTTGGTGGTGCGCTCGTCGCTTCCCCTTCGTCCGATGTGGTTGATGTTGCTCGCCATGCCGCTCGCAATACCGACGTATCTCTCGGCGTTCGCCTGGGTCTCGTGGATTCCGACAATGAGTGGATTCCTTGGGGCCAGCATCGTCCTGACCCTCGCCAGCTACCCGTACGTGATGCTGCCCGTCGCTGCAATGTTGCGCGGCGCCGACCCGATGCTGGAGGACGTCGCTCGTTCGCTCGGCGCTAGCGCGCCATCAGCGCTCATCCGTGTGACGCTTCGACAAATCGCGCCGGCCATCTGGGCTGGTTCATTGTTAGTGGCGCTGTATGTCGTGAGCGACTTCGGTGCAGTGGCGGCAATGCGACTCGAAACCTTCACCTGGGTGATCTATGGTGCCTACCGCGCTGGCTTCAACCCGACGCGCGCCGCCACGCTCGCGCTGGTGCTCGTCGCGATGGCATTGCTCTTGATCGTGCTTGAGCGGCACTTTCGCTCGCGCGTCACGCAACGACTCGGGGCCGGCACTGCCCGCTCAACAGTGCGACGCACAACGCTGACGCTCGTTGCCCCAGCCTTGGTGGTCGCACTGACTTCGATTGGGTTCGGCATCGGTGTGCCACTGGTGAGTTCCATCAGATGGACCCGCGAGGCAAGTGCGACCACCGATTGGTCGGCAGTGTTCACAACGATCATGTCGTCATTCTGGATTGGTTTCCTAACTGGTCTGGCAACACTGTTACTCGCCTTACCCGTCGGCATTCTCATCGCAAGATTCAAAGGCCGTCTTGCTGATGTCACCGAGGGTGCAGTCTTCGTTACCCATTCGCTGCCAGGAATCGTGGTGGCATTGTCGGTGGTGTATCTGGGCATCAATCTCGTGCGGCCGTTGTATCAACAGGTACCGCTCCTCGTCTTTGGTCAGGTGATCATCTTTTTGCCGTTGGTCGTGGGTGCAGTGCGCACCTCCATCGAACAGTCGCGCTTGGCGTTGGAGGACGTGTCGCGAAGTCTCGGTGTGTCGCGTATGGCGACGGTGTTTCGTGTGACGATTCCCCTCGCGATACCAGGAATTGCAGCGGGCGGTGCGCTCGCGGTGCTCGGGGCGATGAAGGAACTACCGACAACACTCATCCTGCGACCCACGGAGGTGGAAACTCTGGCTACCAGCATCTGGAAGTACAGCGTCGTCAGTGACTTCGGAGCGGTCGGCCCGTACGCTGTGTCGCTCATGTTGCTAGCGGCATTGCCAACTGCGTTGCTTTCGCATGTGGCAGTCGTCAAGGTGGCACGGTGATTCGAATGTGTGGCGCCCGGTAACCGTATGACTGCCGCGCTCGAACTGATTGGTGTCACACATCGTTTCGACGACACCGTCGTGCTCGACAACGTGAGTTTTCAGGTGGAGGCCGGATCGATTACCGCGGTGCTCGGCCCTTCGGGGGTGGGCAAAACCACCTTGCTGCGAATCATCTGTGGTTTCGAGACGCCACAACAGGGTCGAGTCGTGATCAGTGGTAGAGAGGTGGCACGTGACGGCGACTCGCTCGTCGCTGCCGAACATCGTGGTGTCGGGCTCGTTCCGCAGGAAGGCGCGTTGTTCCCGCATCTGAGCGTGGCAAACAACGTGTCTTTCGGTTTGAAGCAGAGGCGATCGGGGGAATCACGCGCGCGCACGAATCATCTGCTCGAACTCGTTGGTCTTGCCCACTGTGCCGACAGACGCCCCGAAGAACTGTCGGGTGGCATGCAACAGCGAGTGGCGTTGGCACGAGCCCTCGCGCCGAACCCAGCCATCGTCTTGCTCGACGAGCCGTTTGCCTCGCTCGACGCCGCCCTACGCGCGAGCGTGCGCGCCGAAGTCGTCGACGCGTTGCGCCGCTCGAAGGCCACTGCCCTGTGGGTGACGCACGATCAACAAGAGGCACTGTCCTGCGCCGACAATGTTGCAGTCATGCTCGATCGTCGTGTCGTGCAGCGTGGCACACCCGTCGACTTGTATCGATCACCTGCATCGCGAGCGGTTGCCGAGTTCGTCGGCGAGGCCGTGCACCTGCGCGGCCAGGCTCGCGGCACAACGGTGTCGTGTGCGATGGGCAACCTACAACTGGCTCGTGCCGCCGATGGAAGTGTCACTGTGATCGTGCGACCCGAACAGATCGAACTCGACGATTCGCCGACTGAAACTTCTCCGCGCGGGCGAGTTATCGCATCGCGCTTCTACGGGCACGACGGCGAGATTGACGTGCGCCTACCGAATGACGAAGTGGTCGTTGCTCGTTTGCATGCGCGACTGCTGCCACCGGTCGGCGCTGACGTGGCGCTGCGGGTAACCGGTCAGGCGTTGGCCTTCGCCTGAAGCAACGCCGTGACGGCTTTGCCGTCGGCCTTGCCCTTTGACGACTTCATCACCGCGCCGACCAGGGCACCCATTGCTTTTTGCTCCCCGGCCTTGAACTTCGCCCACGCGTCGGGGTCGGCGGCGATGGCTGCATCGACGAGTCCTTCAAGTGCACTCGTATCCATCGCTTCAAAACCCTTCGATTTCGCCATCGCAATCACATCGCCACCACCATTCGCCACGAGTTCCGCGAGCAACGTCTTGGCCTGCGTCGCGGTGATCTTGGCGTTCTTCTCCATCAGCGTGAGGGCGGCTAGGTCGCCAGCCGGCACACGCGGCGACGCTGCTTCTTCAGCGAAGGCCTGCTGCACATACACGAGCGCCCGCGCCGCATCGCCGCCGACCTTGGCGACTTCTGCAAGATACGTATCTTGTCCGCGCTCGACCACGACGGCAACGGCTTCGCTCTCCTTTGATTGACCGGTCAACTTGGCAAGTGTCTCGCGACGGGCGGCGGGCAGCGGTGGCAACGCAGAGCGCACTTGTTCGACCCACGCCGTGTCGGGTGCGAGCGGCACGAGGTCGGGCTCCAAGAAGTAGCGGTAGTCGTCGGCATCTTCTTTGGTGCGCAACACATTGGTGCGACCGGCGGCGTCATCCCAATGCAGTGTTTGCTGTTTGATGCTGCCGCCACTCGTGATGATGTCAATCTGGCGACGCGCCTCGTAGTCGATTGCGCGGCCGACCGCACGGATCGAGTTGACATTCTTGATTTCGCAACGCGTGCCGAACGGCGTACCTGGTTTGTGCACCGACACGTTCACGTCGCAGCGCATCGAGCCTTCCTCCATCTTGGCGTCGCTGGCACCGACGGCGAGCAGGATCGCCCGCAACTCCGACACGTACTGTTTGGCCTGTTCGCTGGTGCGAATGTCGGGTCGAGAGACGATCTCTACCAACGGCACCCCGGCGCGATTGAAGTCGATCAACGAATACTCGCTGCCGTGGATGCGACCTTCTGCCCCGCCGAAGTGCGTCGACTTGCCCGTGTCTTCTTCGAGGTGAGCCCGCTCGATACCGATGCGCACTTCACCCGGCAACATGAGGAAGCCATCAACGTTGAGTGGCTGGTCGTATTGGCTGATTTGGTAGGCCTTAGGCAAGTCGGGATAGAAGTAGTTCTTGCGGTGGAACGAGCACGGTTGCACGCGGCAGTTGAGTGCGAGCCCGAGTCGCATTGCAAGCTCGACGGCGTGACGATTCAACACCGGAAGTGCGCCGGGCAAACCGAGGGTTACCGGGTCGATGTGCGTGTTCGGCTCGTCACCGAACCGGTTGGCGCTTGCGCTGAACAGTTTGGTCTTGGTGGCCAGTTCGACGTGCACTTCAAGACCAACGACGAGTTCCCACCCGTCGATAAGTTGCTCGGCCGAAGCGACCACGCTCGACGGATTCTGCGCGGCACCCGTGGATGTGCTCATGCGTTGCGCTCCAGTTCTGCCGCAACACGGAACATCGGGGCCTCGCCGAGCGCTGGCGCGAGCACCTGCACTCCAACGGGAAGACCCGCCTCACCCGTACCGAACGGCACGCTCATCGCTGCGTGACCCGCCAAGTTGGTGGGGATCGTGAATACGTCGCAGAGATACATCGCCAACGGGTTGCTCGTCTTGTCACCGAACTTGAATGCGACGGTCGGTGATGTCGGTGTGAGTATCGCGTCACAGGATTCGTACGCCTTGGCGAAGTCGTCGGCGATCAAGCGGCGCACCTTTAGCGCCTTGCCGTAGTACGCGTCGTAGTAACCGGCTGACAGCGCGTATGTTCCGAGCATGATGCGTCGCTTCACCTCGTCACCGAAGCCTGCTGCGCGAGTGGCGCCGTACATTGCGTTGAGATCCTTGGCATCAACGCGTAATCCGTAGCGCACACCATCGAAGCGGGCGAGGTTGCTGCTTGCTTCTGCCGGTGCCACCAGGTAATACGCGGTGAGGCCGAACGACATTGACGGCATCTTCACGTCGACAATCTGGGCGCCGGCACCGCGCAAGGCCTCGAACGCTGCCTCGAGTCGCGCCAGCACATCGGGCGACGAACCTTCAGGCATGTCGGTGATGCGTCCGATGCGCATGCCCTTCACGCCCTGGTCGAGCACGTTCAGCAGTGACGGTGCCGGTTGCGGAATCGACGTCGAGTCGAGCGGGTCGTGCCCGGCGATGACTTCCATCAACAACGCCGAATCCGCGACGGTGCTGCTGAATGGCCCGATCTGATCGAGGCTGCTCCCGAACGCAATGAGACCCTGACGCGACACCGTGCCGTACGTGGGCTTCACGCCGACCAAACCACAGAGTGCGGCCGGTTGCCGAATGCTGCCGCCGGTATCGCTGCCGAACGATGCGGCGGCGAATCCAGCCGCTACCGCAGCCGCACTGCCGCCGCTCGAACCACCGGGCACTCGCGAAGTGTCGAGTGGGTTGCGAGTCGGGCCGAATGCCGAGTTTTCGGTGCTCGAGCCCATCGCAAACTCATCGAGATTCGTCTTGCCGACGAATACTGCGCCCTCGTCGGCGAGCCGGCGCACGACGGTGGCGTCATACGGCGGCTTCCATCCAGCGAGAATCTTCGATGAGCACGTGGTCTCCACACCGCGTGTGCACATGTTGTCTTTCAGCGCGATGGTGACGCCAGCGAGGCGACCGACCTTCTTCCCTGCTTTTACATCCGTATCAATCTGCGCGGCACGTTCACGGGCTCGCTCGGCAGTAACGAGGTTGAAGGCGTGAATCTCTTTCTCGCGTGAGCCGATGGCTGCAAGGTTCTCTTCAAGCACAGCCGAGGCAGAGAGTGCGCCACTCGAAACCCCCGCCGCAATATCAACGACGGTGCGGCGCTGCGCCACGACTATTCCTCGAACCCAATGATTGGTGGCACACGGAACCGACCGTCTTGCGCTGCCGGCGCGGAAGCGAGCACCTCGTCGCGGTCGAGCGAGGGTGCAACGACGTCGTCGCGCAGCACATTGGTGAGCGGAATCGGCTGATTCATCGGCTCCACATTCGATAAATCCAGTGCATCGACGTCGCGAAAGTGATCGAGCATGCCGGCCAGCTGGCTCGTCATGCGCTCGATCTCTGCATCCGTCAAGTCGAGGCGAGCCAGACGCGCCACTTTGGCGACGGTCTCGCGTGAAATTGCCTCGGGCACGAGGTTGAAGGCTACGAGGCGAGATGCACGAGCATGCCCGATTCGGGCCACATGCTCGGGGGCTGCAGACCTACCACCGCAAGTTCGCGACCAGTACAGCGAAGCGGCGAATTCATCCAATCAGGCAGCGTGTGGCCGATGCCGCCGAGGCGCCCAAGCGGGAGATGCGCGACCGTGTACGTGCGCTCCGGATCGAGACCATTGATGCGCCAGCGTGGCGCAACCAGCCAGGGTGACGTCGTCATCTGCATGTAGGACAACAGCGCCTCGCTTGCGTCGTGCGACATCACACCGTGAGCAAGCGCTGTGTCGTCGTCGAGATCGAAGCGCACGGTGAGACCGCCGTGCAGCAATTCGCGATGCTGTTTGTGCAACGCGATCGCAGTACGCAACACGGTTCGCTCATGGTCATCGAGTTTGCGCGGATCGCACTCCACACCCATCCACCCGAACATCGCGGTGATTGCACGCATCTCAATGCTTTGCGAGCGGCCCGTGGTGTGTGAGACGCGCGCACCTACGTGCATGCCGAGCATCTCGTTGGGTACCCACATGCCGACACCACGCTGGATGCGTTGACGTTCGAGTGGGTCGTTGCAGTCGCTCGTCCACGCGCGCACGGTGCGTGACAACACCGAGTGGTCGATACGCCCGCCACCCGAGGCGCACGACTCGAACTCCACTCGCGGGTGCGCGGCACGAAGCACGTCGAGCAAGCGGTAAAACGCCAGCGTCTGGCGGTGAGCGCCCGCTGTCCCATCGGCCGCACTGGCGTGGATGAGCGGTCGGTTCATGTCCCACTTCACGAATGCGATGTCGTGGTCGCGCAGCAACGCGTCGAGCTGACCATATATATGGCTGAACGCCGCTTCGTTGGTGAGGTCGAGCAGCAACTGGTGGCGCGCCATCACGGGCTCGTAGTCGGGCGAATGCAACACCCACTCCGGATGCGCTCGCACAAGATCGCTATCGCGATTCACCATCTCGGGCTCGACCCAGATCCCAAAATCCATTCCGCGTGAACGAACGTGCGCTATCAGCGGGGCGAGGCCCTGCGGATATACCTCGCGCGACACCACCCAGTCACCGAGCCCGGCGCGGTCGTTGCGGCGCGCGCCAAACCATCCGTCATCGAGTACGAATCGTTCGATTCCGACATCGGCGGCGGCATCGGCGAGCGCCTTCAACTGCTCGGTGTCGTGATCGAAATAGGTGGCCTCCCACGTGTTGAGCAGCACCTTGCGCGTGCGCGGTGACGCGGCGGTGTCGCGCGCTGCTGTGCGCACGTGCTCATGCATCACCCACGAAGCGAGCGTGAAGCCACCCGATGTATAGGCACCGACGACGACCGGAGTTGCATACGATGCCCCGGGGTCGAGGCACACCTCACCGGGCATCAGCAACTCGCCGAGCTGCGCATACCGTCGGCCGTCGGGCATCACTTCGGCAAGCAGCGAGTGGTTACCACTCCATGCGAGGTGACAACCCCACACTTCGCCACCCCACTCGCGGGCGTCCACCGTGCTCCACCACAACGTCGGTGGGTATTCATGCGAGGTGCGGCCCGTGCGATTCTCCGTCGTCCACGCGCCGTGATCGATGGTCTGGCGATGCGTCGTTGATTCGCGCGACCAACGCCCCGAATACGTGGTGAGGTCACGCGCACTCGACGGCACCGGCAGTGCAACAGTGAGTGCGTCGAGCAGGAACCGTGTGTCACCCTCGTTGGTCACCGTTGCCGACGCACGCAATGCGCCCGACTCGGTGAGTTCGAGATGAGTTTCGAGGCGAAGTTTGGCGATTCGATCGTGCGACACCGTTGTCACCGAACGACCGGTTGCGCGAACGTCGCACTCAGAGAATCGCGGTGCCCAGTCGCGACCGCCCGGTCGGTGCCCTTGCAAACCAGGCCGTGCGAGCACACCGAGCGAGTGCTGCGGCACGATTTGCAGCGGCGGCACCAAGTCGAGCGAACCGTGCGTCAGTGGCCGTGCCGTCATCGCTGTGAGCGTTGCGGCATCAGAGCCCGACAGTGGTGCACCCCAATGCACGATCGACGGCACGCCTCCCGACACGTCGACGACGACCGAGACGGTCTCATGCACGAGGTGCACGACGCGCGTCGAGGCCTCGCCAGTCACCGTTGCAACGCTAACGACGCACCGCCGACTGCGGCTCAGCCTTTCGTCGAGCCGAGCGTCAACCCTGAAACGAATTGCTTGCGCAGGATGAAGAACACGATCAATGTTGGAAGCGCTGCGATGATCGCGCCAGCGGCGAGCAGGTTGTAATCGGTTATGAACTCCCCTTGCAACCGCCCCAAGGCGGACGTGATAGGTCGCTTGCGGTCGGTCGACATCAGCACCAACGCCCAGAAGAAGTCGTTGTAAATCCAGGTGGTCATCAGCACGGCGAGCGACGCGAGCGGCGGGCGCAGGAGCGGCAGCATCACGCTGCGGTAGTGGCGGAACACCGATGCCCCGTCGACCAATGCCGACTCGGAGATTTCCTTCGGGATCGTCTTCATGTAACTGGAAAGCACGAACGTGGCGAACCCCATCTGAAACGCCACATGGATGAGCACCACGCCCCACGGAGAGTCGAAGAGGAACCGACGGTCACCGACCAGGTCACCGATGTTGAGATACATCTTGAACACCGGAATGAACACCAGTTGCGCGGGTAGCAAATTGCCGGCAGTGAACAGCAGCAACATGCCGACATTGAACTTGAAGGAATAGCGCGAGACGACGAAGGCAATCAAACTGCCGAACAACAGTGTGAGAAAGACGGCCGGCACCGTGATGATGAACGAGTTCCACAAGTACGTCGGCAGTTCCATACGGTCGATTGCATCGGTGTAGTTGAACATCCCGAAGCGCTCGGGCAGCGAGAACGTTCCGCGCGCGCGAATCTCCTTGTACGGGCGAAACGAACTCCACAGCGTCCACGCGATCGGGAACAGCCACAACAACGCAAAGACGCCGATGAACACGGAGATGATGCGATCCTTCGCTACCTGTGCACTACCGCGCGCCACGATGGTCACGAGTCACCCCACTTGCCGTGTGTCATGACACGTCCTCGCGGAATTGCTGACGCAGGTAGGCGATGATCGGCCCGATGGACAGCACGAACAGAATCACCGCGTACGCCGCACCCTTCATCGAAGCACCCTCACCCGCGATGTTCTGGAACACGAGCACGCCGAGAATCGGCAGACCAGCACTGGTGCCGTAGATCACGTAGATGATGTCGAAGGCGCGCAGCGATTCGATGATCGTGATCACCACGATGATGATGTTCACCGGGCGCATCGCCGGCAAGATCACCTTGCGGAAGGTCTCCCACTCGGTGGCGCCGTCGATTGACGCAGCCTCGCGCAACGTGGGGTCGATGGCCTTCAGTCCCGCCAGGTACAACAGCATGATGTAGCCGACGTGCCGCCACGACGCAATCACCATGATCACGTAAATGTTGATGTCATAGTTGCCGAAGAACGAGATGGCGTTATCGATGTCGCGACCGATGATGCCGTTGATGAAACCGTCGGAACGCAGCATGAAGTTCCAGATGATGCCGGTGACCGCTAGCGACAGGACAACCGGGAAGTAGTACGCCGATTGATAGAAGCGGTGACCGCGAATCTGGCGGTCGATTTGGTAGGCCAACAACACCCCAGCCGGCGTAGAGATCAGCGCAAACCACACCAACCAAATCACGTTGTTGCGCAATGCGTCGTAGAACGCCGGTGTCTTGGTGACGATGTTGGTGTAGTTGGCGGTACCCGCCCACTTGATGTCGCCAAAGTTGATGCCCGTCCAGTAGGTGAACGACAACACGATGGTGAGCACCGCGGGAATCCACACCAACAGCAGGTGCAGGAAGGTCGGCACGCCGACGAAGAGACCGAGAGTCAGTCGGTCTCCCCTAGAAAAAGCACGTCGGCGACGAGACCGCGATGGCCTCGTCGCCGACGAACTCATGATCCGATCAGGTCGCGTTGCAAAGTGCTAGCGACGTTGAGGATGGAACCTCAGAGCGGCGGGAGCGCGTCCCACTGCGACTGGAGGCTCTCGAGGATCTTGTTGACGTCCTTCGGGTTCTTGAACCAGTTCTGGAGCTCGGGGCCCACCACTGGTCCGGCGAAGTCCGGACGGGTGTCACGGTCGAGGAATTGCGTGATGTACTTCGCCTCGCCCATCACCGCCAACTGTTGCTTCTGGAACGCGTCGTAGGTCGACGTGTCCTGACCCTTGTTGGCTGACGTCATCGGCACGCCCGTATCGAGCACCGCCTGCACACCTTCCATGTCGCCGGCAAAGGCGAGGAAGTCGGCGCCACCCTCGTTGTTCGAGCCGTTCTTGGCGGCGCAGAAGCCGTCAATCGGCGCGTCGATGGTGTCGCGCTTGTGCTCCGGGTTGATCTCCGGGAACGGAATGATCCAGAGGTCTTCGTAGTCGGCATCCGACTGTTCTTTGAAGTTGCCACCGAACCACGAACCCATGAGCATGGCGCCGGCTTTGCGCTGCAGCAGCAACTGCATCGCGCCGTCCCACTCGAGGTCGAGCACGTTGTCGTTCATGTACGGCACCAGCTGTTCCCAGTACTCGAACACTTTCGCCGTGCGCGGGTCGGTCCACTTTTCGCGGCCGGCCATGAGGTCGACGTGGTACTGATAACCGTTGACGCGTGCGTTGATGATGTCGAACGTGCCCATCGCTTCCCAACCGCCCTTGTCGGCAGCTGCGAAACCAACGAGACCCTTCGACTTCATACCGTCGAGCATCTTCAGGAAGTCGTCCCAGTTGTACACGCCGTCGACATCGATACCGAGGTCGGCGAGCATCGACTTGCGGAAGTGCAAGCCCCACGGGTACCACGACTGCGGAATGAAGTACTGCTTGCCGTCGAGACCGGTCGAGGCAATCTTGTACGACTCGGCGTACTGGTCGCCAATCTTGTCCCACACGTCGGAGAGATCAACGAGCAGTCCTTGCTGCGCGAAGAACTGCATGCGGTAACCGGCCATCCACTGGAAGGCGTCGTCCGGGGTTCCCTGCAGGTACTGCGACAAGTTGTTCTGGAAGGCGTTGGACTCGGTCGCGTTGTAGGTGACCGTGTTGCCGGTCTTTGCCTCGTACGCGGCGACGAGCGCCTTCAATTGCTTGGTCGGTGATTCATCGACCGTGCGCGCACCGAAGGTGAGCGGGCCGACTTCGCCTCCGCCGCACGCCGCGAGCAACGCGCCCGCACCAGCGACACCGGCTGCGCCGGCGAGGAGTTGACGACGGTTCATGCGGAATCCGAGATCGGACTCGCGAACCACTGGATTCTCTGCTGACATGTACTTGCCCCCTTGTGCGTCGTGCATCGCACGACGAGTTGAAGTGTTGGAGACAGTCTGACGAACGAGATGGGGGCGTGTCAAGCGTCATCTGTGCGATTCTGTGGGATTCCGTGCGCTTGCGTGTGGCATCACCCTCCTACCAGCACCACTTCTGCCGTATCTGCGTGAAACCACACACATGACGTCTTTTCGCACAGCCAGATTGTGCGCTTTTGTGCGAACCCCGCCAACCTGCGATGCTGAGTGGCGTGACCGACCTTGACCGCCGGCCAGCCGACGTCACCGGCCAGACGGTGCGGGCCCTCGCCGCCCAACGCCAGGAGTTCATCACCGCACAACTTCGGCTGCACGGCGCCGTGCGTGTCGGCGATGTGGCGACGCTGCTCGACGTCTCCGAGATGACGGTGCGCCGCGATCTTGAAGTGCTGTCGGAGTTGGGTGTGCTCGACAAAGTGCACGGCGGTGCCACATTGCGCGACGACCGCAGCGCTTTCGAACCTGGTTTCGACACCAAGTCGCGCCGCAATCTTGAAGAAAAGATCGCGATTGGTCGCACCGCTGCCGGCCTCGTGCGTGCGGGAACCTCGATTGGTCTCACTGCCGGCACGACCACATATCACATGGCGATGTCGCTGCTCGAAGTCGTTGATCTCACCGTCGTGACCAACTGCATTCACATCGCGGAGTACCTGCACCAGTTTCCGCGGGCCGACCGCACGGTGTTGCTGATTGGCGGCACGCGCACACCGAGCGACGCCCTCGTTGGGCCGACGGCAGTGCAGACCCTCTCGCAGTTGCAACTCGACCTCGTTTTCATGGGCGTACATGGCATGTCGGCGAAAGGCTTCACGACCCCGAATCTTGCCGAGGCGGAGACCAACAGAGCCTTCGTCGCAACGACGAGCGATGTCGTGGTGCTCGCCGACCACTCGAAATGGAATCTCAATGGCTTGTGCACGATCATGCCCCTCTCGGATGCCGCGATGGTGATCACCGACTCGTCGTTGCGCAATGACGCGCGCGGTGTGCTGTCGCGCGAGTGTCGCAATCTGCGAATCGTCGAGGTGCAAGCGGAGACGTCGATGACGCAAGCGGCTGCAACCACAACGAACGCAAGCGGACAAAGTTAGTCAGGGTCAACAGAACAACTCAGGTCAACACGAACGGAGCAGCCATGTCATCAGTGCAACTCACCAAGGCCACCCGACAGTTCGTCGGCATGAACCATCCCGCCGTCGACGCCGTTGACCTGCGTGTCGAGCACGGTGAGTTTCTCGTGCTCGTCGGGCCGTCGGGTTGCGGCAAGTCGACGATGTTGCGCATGATTGCCGGACTCGAGTCGGTCGACTCCGGCTCGATCAGTATCGGCGACCGGGATGTCACCGATCTCGCCCCGAAGGATCGCAACATTGCGATGGTGTTCCAGAGTTACGCGTTGTACCCGCACATGACGGTGGCTGAGAACATCGGCTTCAACTTGAAGATCAACAACGTCGACAAGGCCGAGATCAAGCAGCGCGTCGAAGAAACTGCCCGGATGCTCGATCTCTCCGACCTACTCGAGCGCAAGCCAGCCAAACTCTCCGGCGGTCAGCGCCAGCGTGTCGCGATGGGGCGCGCAATCGTGCGCAAGCCCGAGGTCTTTCTCATGGACGAGCCGCTCTCCAACCTCGACGCAAAACTGCGCGTGCAGACGCGTACACAAGTGGCCGAACTGCAGCGCCAACTTGGAATCACCACCATCTACGTCACCCACGACCAGGTTGAAGCCATGACGATGGGTCACCGCATCGCAGTACTGAAGGACGGAATCCTGCAACAGGTCGCAGCGCCACAAGAACTGTTCTCCAAGCCGGTGAATCTCTTCGTCGCTGGGTTCATCGGTTCACCAGCGATGAACTTGATTGAAAGTGTCCCGACGAATGGCTCGGCATCGTTCGCTGGTGCGAGCGTTGCCGTCAATGGTTCGCCGGCAAAGGTGATCGTCGGTGTGCGGCCTGAAGGGCTCGATGTCGCAAGCGAAGGTCAAGCAGGAATCGTCGAATTCGTCGAGGAGCTCGGGAGCGACTCGTTCGTGCACTGCACGCTCGACACGCCGAACAAGGAACGCATCATTGCCCGCGCGCCAGGCCTCTCACGAATTGCGAGCGGTTCGCGCATCTCACTGCGAGCCAAGCCAGGTTCGCTGCATGCCTTTGACGCAGTGAGCGGCTTGCGAGTCTCGGCGTAGGTCACATGACGCAGGACGTTCGCACCGACCCGTGGCTCGGCACGCTGACGCACGTTGTCGCATCACGCCAGAACCGCCCGAACCTTCCGTCAACGGGTTGCCCATTCTGTGTCGGTGGGCTGGAGGCGCCAGAACCGTACACGGTGAAGGTGATCCCCAATCGCTGGCCTCCGATGCCCGGCAATCGCTGCGAAGTCGTGCTGTACACGAGCGACCACGACGCGCGCCTCAGCACGCTCGATCCCCACAACATGCAGGAGTTGGTCGACGCGTGGGCAGAACGCACGCATGCGCTCGGTTCGCGCGATGACATCGACTACGTGCTCATCTTCGAGAACTCCGGTCGTGCGGTGGGTGCGACGATCGATCATCCACACGGGCAGATCTACGCATTCGACCATGTCCCTGATCGTCCGCGCAAACGCATCGCTGCGGGATGGAAGCCCGACCCGACCAGCGATCGGTTGATCGTCGAACATGCGGGATGGGCCGCGACGGTTCCCTATGTGTCGCCGTATCCACTCTCCGTGGAGATTGCTCCGAGTGAGCGGGTGCCGGATCTGACTGCGATGTCGACGGCCCAGCGCCGTGCATTCGGCGAAATCTTGCAGAACGTGCTGCGCCGCATCGAAACCCTGCACGGTGAGCCTGCGCCCACGATGATGTGGTTCAACCAACGCCCGACCGTCGCTGGCAGTAAGGCCCGCGAGATTGATGGCGTCAACGACTCGTGGTTCAACGTGGAGATCGTGTCGCCGTGGCGTGCGCCGAATGTGATGCGTTACATCGCTGCAGCCGAAGTCGCCACGAACGAGTACTTCATCCCCGTGGTGCCCGAGGATTTGGCGTCGCGACTGCGCGCCGCTACGTAGTCTCTGGCGCGGAGTCACTCGTCGCAGGCGAGGAATCGTTGCGCGAACGCGACATCACGAGCACAACGACAGCCAACACAAGGACACCGACCGACACCCACTGGTTGAGCCGCAATCCACCGGCCGCCTTCGCGGTGTCGATGCGCAGGCCCTCCACGAAAAATCGCAGTAACGAATACCCCGCCGCATAGACGGCGAACAACCGCCCAGGCGCGAGGGTGACTCGGCGATCAACTTGCAGCAACATCACGACGAGCAACAGACATCCGAGCGACTCATACAAGAACGTCGGATGAAACAGCGTGCCGAGCTCGTAACCCTTCGGTAGGTGTCGAGCGTCGATCTCCAAACCCCACGGCAGACTCGTCGGACGACCGAACAATTCCTGGTTGAACCAATTGCCCCACCGTCCAATCGCTTGTGCGAGTGGAATTGCCGGGGCAGCAATCGTCAGCACCTGACGTGCATTCAGCCCGCGACGCTTGGCGACCCAGAGACCCACCACGGTGCCGAGTACGAGGCCGCCATAGATACCCAGACCGCCCTGCCAGATTTTGAATGCATCGAGATACCGGCCGTCGAATCGATCCCAATCGGTGATCACGTGATACAACCGCGCACCAACGACACCGGCCGGCACCGCCCAGATTGCAATGCTGCTCGCATCGTCGCGCGTGCCCCACTGGCGCGACTCGAGTCGACGACCCACCAGCCATGTCGCGGCAACCGCACCGAGCGCGATCATCAATCCGTACGCATTCAGACGCAACGGACCAATTTCGAGCGAACCTGACGACGGACTCGGAATCGAGGCGAGCCAACTCATGGTCCTCACGCTAGGTTCACCAAGGGTGACCAGCCGTTCACAAAGCATTGATTGGTCGGCGTTCACCGGTTTGACCGGCATCATCGCCCTCGTGCCTGCGTGGTTGCTCACCACGACGGTGCTGTGGTTGCCGTTCTGGTGGTGGGGCGATGTGCGCTACTGGCTGTTCGTGCTGTCGTTCTTCTCGTTGTTCATCGTGTTGTTCTCGCGGCCCGTGCAGCGCTTCGTCTTGTTACGACTGCTCGGGGCACGCCTCCCGAACTCCCGCGAGAAGGCGGTGCTCGATGCGGCGTGGCTCCCAATCGTGCGACGCAACTCACTCGACCGTCGGCGATTCGTGCTGGCCGTCGTCGATACCGACTCGTTGAACGCGTTCGCCTGCGGCGGACATCTCGTGATCGTGTCGTCACAGGCAATCGAACAACTCGACGACGCACAACTATCAGGGGTTATGGCTCACGAGTTGAGTCACCATCTCGGCCTGCATACCGTCACGCTCACGATTGCCCAGTGGATGATCCTCCCCATTACGTTGCTGGCCCGCACGGGAATGAAATTGCGTGCGATTGCTGAGGCGGCGACGGTCGCATTCGTCCGCCGCATTCCCCTGCTGCACGCACTCGGGCTCTTCTTCGCGGCGTTCCTGCACGTGGTGTCGTGGTTGTTGATGTTGAACGTCTCGCTGGCAACGTCACTCGGTAACGCCGCCAGTCGGGCCACTGAATTCCACGCCGATCGTCGCGCCGCCCAACTCGGCTTCGGTAACCAGTTACTGGCGGCGATGCGCGTATGGGAATCCGCCTCGCCTCAACGCGAACGACCCAGCATGTGGGAGCGTGTCTTTGCCTCGCATCCGCCGATGCGTGTACGCATCAACAAACTGGCGGCGTACCTGCGATCGCGCGGTGTAGCACGATGAGTGAACCGACACCACACTCGACGAAGGCATCGCGAAGCGTCGCGCAGTACGCGCTGGCATCGCTCGCTGGTGTTCTCGTCGCAGTCGGGCTGCCACCGCTCGGCTGGTGGCCGACGATGCTCGTCGGCATCGCGCTCTATGTGGTTGTGGTCGAACGCGCCGATCGGCGAGCACGCACACAGTTCGGCCTGGCCCTCGTCTTTGCCTGGTCGTGGTTGGCACCGGCGATGGGATGGATGTGGCAACTCGTGCCGGGTGGTTTTGTCGTTGCCCCGTTGCTCTTTGCGCTCGCCCACGGCG
>Ga0194132_10006247_pt1 | contig 18610 bp, 13 predicted proteins | sample TA2KigOf80mmetaG_FD_148612 | JGI IMG/M metagenome (GOLD analysis project Ga0194132, IMG submission 148612) | Freshwater microbial communities from Lake Tanganyika, Tanzania - TA2015054 Kigoma Offshore 80m | ecosystem: Environmental > Aquatic > Freshwater > Lake | place: Tanzania: Lake...
TCGAACTGGTGTCCGCTGCGGCATTTCAGGTCGTACACGATCATCGCGCTGCTCGTTGCTGCCTCAAGGACCTGCGAGGCGGCTAATATGCAAATATACAGCCGAGCCGGCAAGCCCGCTTAAATCCTATCTCGAGCATGGTTAGCAACCCGTCAAGCCACCCTACTCTTCCACCATCGTCATGGGTCTTGCGTTTTGCCGACCTGGTGCCCAGCGGCGGCCCCGTCCTCGATCTTGCCGCCGGCCAGGGCCGCCACAGTCGTGCTTTTCTCGATCGTGGTCATCCGGTCACCGCCATCGACAGGAGCACCGCTGCACTGACAGGCCTCGCACCGGCAAACATCGAAATTCTCACCGCCGATCTCGAAGGCGCACCATGGCCCCTTGGGAAGCGGCGTTTCGCGGGCGTAGTGGTAACGAACTATCTCTACCGCCCGCTCCTCCCAGCCATCGTGTCCGCTGTGGCCCCCGGCGGTGCCTTGATCTACGAGACCTTTGCCGCCGGCAACGAGCGTTTCGGAAAGCCGGCCAGTCCCGAGCATCTGCTTCAGCCGGGCGAACTGCTGGAGGCCGTGCGAAACAGGCTACGGGTCATTGCTTACGAGAACCTGGAGCTCACGACACCAAAGCGCTGCGTCGTGCAACGGGTTGCGGCGGTCGCACCGCCAGCCTAGCGATCGGCGTCAGGCCTTGCCGGCCAGCAGCGGATCCAGCTTGCCCTGACGGTCAAGCTCGTGGATGTCGTCACTGCCGCCCACCGAAACGCCGTTAATGAAGACTTGCGGCACGGTGTAGCTGCCGGGCGCACGTTTCTGCATCTCGTCGCGCAGCGCCGTGTCGGCGAGCACGTCATATTCGATATAGTTGATGCCCTTGCTCGTCAGCAAGCGCTTGGCCCGCGCACAGTAGCCGCAGAACGGACTGATATAGATCTCCACCTTGGCTGTCATCGTCGGCTCCGACTCCACCTTTTCTTATACTAGCTCAGGCAGCGACAGGGCGCACGACACGTGCAAGCGTCAGCACGGCCACGTCGACCGCTCCACTATCGGTTAGTGCCTGGGCACACTCCTCGACTGTGGCGCCGGTGGTGAAGACGTCATCGACCAGTACTATCCGACGACCCGCCATATCGGACCGATAGCGCTGCGAAACGGCGAAGGCGCGCCGCACGTTCCGCCGCCGTGCGGCTCGGCCATGCGCGCCCTGGCTTGGCGTGCGACGCGTGCGACGCAGTAGATCCGGAATACACGCGCGCCCACTGGCCTGCGCTACGGCGTGAGCAAGCAGCGCCGACTGATTGTAGCGGCGCCACGCTAAGCGCGTCCAATGCAGCGGCACCGGCGCGACGAAATCGGCATCTGCCAGGAGTTCGGCGCCGACCCGTGCCAACCAATGGCCGAAGGCCGGCGCAGAATGAGTGCGATCCGCGTGTTTGAACGCCAGAACGAGGCCGCGGCTGGCCTCGTCGTATCGGAACACGGCGCGTGCCCGCACAAATGAGGGAGGATCGGCCAGGCAGGCCGCGCAGAGAAGCTCCCCCGTGGCGCCGGGCGCCGGATCGAATTCGAACGGCACGCCGCAGCGGGCGCAGAGCGGCGGCGCTAGCCAGGCGATCCTTGCCCAGCATGCGGCGCAGAGAGCGCCTTGCGTCTGGGTGATACCGGCGCATGCGAGGCACTGAGGCGGCAGCACCGCGTCGAGCGCGACGCCGGCCGCCCGACGGAGCCAATGCCACGCTGGCCGCCCGGGATCCATATCACAAAGCCAGCCTCAGGCCGGTCCGCGAGTCAATGCTTCATCACAGGAAGAATCCTGTCGGCTAACGGCCGGGCATGCCATAGTGGGAACGATGACGCCGGCTGTTTTTGATCGCCGCGCTGTTCGCCAGCATCGCAACCGCGCCGCATTGCGACTCTCGGAGCATGATTTTCTGTTCCGCGAAGTCGCACAACATCTTGCCGAACGCCTCGACGACGTGAATCGAGATTTCCATGTAACTCTCGAACTCGGTGCGCACGGCGACACGCTTACGGAGCATCTCGCGGGCCGTAATGGCATCGAAAAGCTTGTTCGCTGTGACCAGTCGGCGCCGATGGTGACGCACGGGCAGCCGGCTTCCTGTGTCGTCGCTGACGAAGAGTGGTTGCCGTATGCGCCTGCCTCCTTCGATCTGATCGTGAGCTCGCTGAGCCTGCACTGGGTCAACGACTTGCCGGGGGCGCTGGTGCAGATCCGCCGCGCACTGAAGCCTGATGGCCTTTTCATCGGCGCCCTGTTCGGCCGCGCCACACTCGGTGAGCTGCGCGAGGTCCTGGTCGAGGCCGAGCTCGCGGAGTGCGGGGGTGCCGGGCCGCGCGTTTCGCCCTTCGTTGATGTGCGCGATGCCGGCGGCCTTCTGCAGCGCGCCGGATTTGCCCTGCCAGTCGTCGATACCGATACAATCACGGTCAGCTACACCAGCGCGCTTGATCTTATGCGCGATGTGCGCGGCATGGGCGAGAGCAACGCGGTGGCTGAACGGCGCCGGAACTTTACCCGGCGCAGCACACTGCTACGCGCCGCTGCCATATATGCTGATCGCTACGCCGATGAAGAGCATCGTATCCCGGCGACATTCCAGATCGTGACACTGACCGGCTGGGCCCCGCACGAAGCCCAACCGAGACCCCTGCGCCCGGGCAGCGCGGCGCGCCGTCTCTCGGAGGCGCTGGAAACGGCAGAACTCTCCGGCGGCGAGAAGGCCAGCCCGCGCCGCAGCCACTAGACCCTCAGAGAAAATCCCGCAGCATCGCGACCAGCGGCTTGTCCGCAGGCGGCATCTCGTAGTCTCCGAGCCGGTTCGGCCGCGCCCAGGCCAGCTCCTGCCCTTCGCGCGCGGTCAACACGCCGTTCCAGCGTCGGCAGAGATAGAGGGGCATGAGCAGCTGGAAGTCGGAATAGCGATGTGAGGCGAAGGTAAAGGGTGCGAGGCACGAATCGCTGACGTCGATACCGAGCTCTTCGCGAAGCTCGCGGCAAAGCGCCGCCTCAGGTGACTCCCCCGGTGCCAGCTTGCCTCCGGGAAACTCCCACAGCCCAGCCAGCGGCTTGCCCGGGGGCCGGCGCGCCAGCAGTACACGGTTGTCCGCGTCGAGCAACGCAACAGCGGCGACAAGGACCAGCCGTACCGGGTGGTCATCGACCGGCCGTGCGGGATCGCAGCCCTCCGGCGCGCCAGCCGGCGGCTCAGCTGCGGTAGCTGCCATTGATCTCGATGTAGCCGTGCGTCAGGTCGCAGCCCCACACGGTCGCGCGCCCTTTACCGACACCGACATCGATCTCGATGACGACATCACGGCCTTTCATATGCTGTGTCACCGGGGCCTCGTCATAGCCCGTAACGGGCTCACCGTTCCTGGCGATCAGGATACCGCCGATGCCGAGCTTCATCCGATCGCGGTTGGCCTTCTCGCCCGCCTTACCGACGGCCGCCACGATGCGCCCCCAATTGGCATCGGCGGCCGCCACGGCAGTCTTAACCAGCGGCGAATTGGCAACGCTGAGGCCAATCTTGCGCGCGGCCTGGGAAGAGGCCGCACCGTTGACCCGCACTGTGATGAGCTTCTGCGCGCCTTCGCCGTCGCGCACGATCTGCAGCGCGAGGTCGAGCAGCACGGTGTCGAGCTTGGCGCGGAAATCCTTGAGCGCCGGATCGCCGGCACGGGTGATCTTCTTGTTCCCGGCCTTGCCGGTCGCCGCCAGCAGCAGCGTATCGCTGGTCGATGTATCGCTGTCCACGGTGATGCTGTTGAAGGAGCGGTCGGCCCCCTCGCGCAGCAGCTGTTGCAGCACCCGGACGGGTAGCGCGGCGTCGGTAAAGACATAGGCAAGCATAGTTGCCATGTCGGGTGCGATCATGCCCGAGCCCTTGGCGAAGCCGCCGATAGTCACCGTCACGCCGCCGATCTTCGCCTGGGCCGTCGATCCCTTGGGGTAGGTGTCGGTGGTCGTGATCGCCCTTGCCGCTGCCTCCCACGCCTTGCCGTCGAGCTGCGCCTGAAGCCCTGGCAGCGCTGCAACCACGGTTTCGACCGGCAGCCTCTGACCGATAATGCCGGTGGACGAGACGAAGATGTCGGCCGCGGCACATCCCAGCAGCTTGGCTGCGGCTGCCGCGGTCGTCTTGACGTCGGCAGCTCCGCGGCTGCCCGTAAACGTATTGGCGTTGCCGGCGTTGACCACCATCGCCCGGCCGCGACCACGCTTTGCGCTCGCCCGGCACCAGAGTACCGGCGCTGACGCGGTCGCTGACCGGGTGAACACGCCAGCGACAGTGGTCCCGGGCGCCAACTCGGCGAGCATCAGGTCGTCGCGGTTACGATACCGCATGCCGGTGCAGCCGGCCGCGAAGCGCACACCGGGGATGACGGGGATGTCCGGAAACCGCTCCGGAGCCAGCGGGGAAACAGCGAGAGCCATGGTTTGAACCGAATCGAAAAAGGGGAAACGCGCAGCCCAAAATACCGCGCCGGCCGGGTGCGCGCCAACGGCCGGCAGCCTGGCTAAATGACTATCGTCGCTGCTGCAGCGGCCGTGCCGGTGTCACCGGACCGCCGGGCGCCTGGGCCGCGGCGGGCGTCCCGTCGAGGTTGAACACCTCGATCTTCGCATTCTTGCGCAGATTGCTGACGACGCCGCTCATGATTTCCTGCGACATCTCGCTGACCAGCTTGTCGCGCACCTCTTCCATCGGCTGGCTGGCAGTGCGCCGGGCTTCGACGCGAATGACATGGAAGCCGAACTGCGAACGCACCGGCGCCCTGCTTGTTTCGCCATCCTTCATCTTGAAGGCGGCCTCGGAGAACTCGGGCACCATCTCCTCGCGGCTGAAGAAGCCGAGATCGCCGCCCTGCTGCTTGCCGGCCGGGTCGATCGAGCGGGTCTTGGCCAGCTCAGCGAAATCGACCCCTTTGCCCAATTCGGCGATGACCTCACGCGCCTGCGCCTCGGTCTGCACCAGGATATGGCGGGCGCTGATCTCCTCCTTGGCCGGGTTCGCCTTCGCGAACTCTTCATAGCGCCTGCGGATGGCCTCCTCGGTGATCTGCTTCTCGATCACCCGATTCAGATAGACCTCCTGCACCACCCGCTCCTCGAACTGGCGCACGCGGCGCTTCACCTCGTCGTCGGCGTCGAGTTTTTCCTTGCGCCCAGCCTCGAAGATCAGCTTGGCATCGATCATGCGCTCAATCAGCGCCGGATAGAGAACCTCCAGCGGCAGCTGTTGGAACTGCGGCGGCAGTGCGCGCTGCATCATGCCGAGGTCGGAGCGGTAGATGGCCGCCCCATCGACTATGGCCACCACGGGATCGGTCTTGTCGTCTAGGGCTCGTATCTGGGCGACAGCGGCAACATGCAGCCCGGCCAGCATCCCGAGGCTAAGCGCCACGGGGCGCATGGCGGTAACGAAGCTCATGATAATCCTCACAAGGCGGCGCTGGCCCTAGGGCGCGCGGAAAGCGCCATCATGCACGTCTCTTAACCATGGGACAAGCGCGCCGCGGCGGCCGAAATGCTCCGCTGGCCGCGTTGACAGGCCGGTTCCGGCCGCCTATGTCTCAACCCCGTATGGCGGCGGGAAAACCGGTCCGCAGCAACCGGATAGGTTCCCGTCCGCTCTCCTACCCCGAGGTCTCGTCCCGCAATGTTCGCCGCCATCGCCCGGAAGTTGTTCGGCAATGCCAACGACCGGGTTCTCCAGAATCTTCGGCCTCTGGTCACGGCTATCAATGCCGCCGAGCCCTCCGTCGTGAAACTGTCGGACGAGGAGCTGCGCGCCCGCACGGGCTGGCTGAAAGAGCGGCTGGCCAAGGGTGAGGGCCTGGATGACCTCCTGGTCGACGCCTTCGCTACCGTGCGCGAGGCCGGCAAACGCACTCTGGGCCAGCGGCATTTCGACGTCCAGATGATGGGCGGCGCTGTCCTCCACCGCGGCATGATCTCGGAGATGCGCACCGGCGAAGGCAAGACGCTGGTCGCCACCCTACCGGTCTACCTCAACGCTCTGGCCGGCAAGGGCGTCCATGTCGTCACCGTGAACGACTACCTCGCCCGCCGTGACGCGGAGTGGATGGGCCAGATCTACCGCTTCCTTGGCCTGACGACGGGCTGCATCGTCCATGGTCTGACGGACGACGAGCGGCGCGCCGCCTATGCCTGCGATGTGACTTACGGCACCAACAGCGAGATGGGCTTCGACTACCTGCGGGACAACATGAAGTTCCGCCTCGAGCACATGTGCCATCGCCCGTTCAACTTCGGCATCGTCGACGAGGTCGACAGTATCCTGGTCGACGAGGCGCGCACACCGCTCATCATCTCCGGCCCGTCGGAGGATTCCTCCGAGCTCTATATCGCGGTCGACAAGCTGATCCCGAAGCTCGCGCCGGAGGATTTCGAAAAAGACGAGAAGGTCCGCGCCGTCTCCCTCACCGAGGCCGGGGCGGAGAAGATCGAAGCGATGCTGCAGGAGAGCGGCCTGCTCAAGCAGGGCAGCCTCTACGACATCCACAACATCTCCCTGGTCCATCATGCGAACCAGGCACTGCGCGCGCACAAGCTCTTCGCCCGTGACACCGACTACATGGTCAAAGACGGCAAGGTCGTCATCGTCGACGAGTTTACCGGTCGTATGATGGAAGGACGCCGCTACTCGGACGGCCTGCATCAGGCGCTGGAGGCCAAAGAGCGCGTGCAAGTGCAGATGGAGAACCAGACGCTGGCCTCCATCACCTATCAGAACTACTTCCGCATCTACCCGAAGCTCGCCGGCATGACCGGCACAGCGATGACCGAGGCTTCGGAGTTCGCCGAGATCTACAAGCTCGACGTGGTCGAGATCCCGACAAACCGGGACATGATCCGTATCGACAACGACGACGAGGTCTACCGCACGGCACGCGAGAAGGCTGACGCGATCGTCACCCAGATCGAGGAATGCCGGAAGCGCCAGCAGCCGGTTCTGGTCGGCACGGTGAGCATTGAGAAGTCAGAGGCGCTGTCGACGATCCTCAAGAAGAAGGGCGTCCCGCATCAGGTGCTGAACGCCCGCTATCACGAGCAGGAGGCCTACATCATCGCCCAGGCCGGCAGGCCGGGGGCGGTAACCATCGCCACGAACATGGCCGGCCGCGGCACCGATATCCAGCTCGGCGGCAATGTCGAGATGCGTCTGCGGCAAGAGCTGGAGGGTGTGGCCGACGACACCCAGCGCTCGCAGCGCGCAGGGGCCATTCGCGCCGAGGTCGAGGCGGCGCGTCAGCAGGTGGTGGCGGCCGGCGGGCTCTATATCATCGGCACCGAGCGGCACGAAAGCCGCCGCATCGACAACCAGCTACGCGGCCGCTCGGGCCGCCAAGGCGATCCCGGAGCCTCAAAGTTCTTCCTGGCGCTCGACGACGACCTGATGCGTATCTTCGGCTCCGAGCGCATGGACACCATGCTGCGCAAGCTCGGCCTCAAGGAAGGCGAAGCCATCATCCACCCCTGGATCAACAAGGCCCTGGAGAAGGCGCAGCAGAAGGTCGAAGCGCGCAACTTCGAGATCCGGAAGCAGCTGCTGCGCTACGACGACGTGATGAACGACCAACGCAAGGTCATCTATGAGCAGCGCAAGGAGCTGATGCGCGTCAGTGATGTCGCCGATCAAGTCGCCGACATGCGCTACGAGGTGATTGACGAGTTGATCGAGCGCTGCATTCCCGAGAACGCCTATGCCGAGAAATGGGACACTCATTCGCTGCACGAAGAGGTGTTACGCGTCTTCGGACTCGACTTGCCGGTCGCCGACTGGGCCAAGGAAGAAGGCATCGCCGACCAGGAGATCAAGGCCCGCCTCACCGATGCGGTCGACCGCAGGTTTGCCGAGAAGGCCGCGAATGTCGGGCCCGAGATCATGCGGCTGGCTGAGAAGAGTATCCTGCTGCAGTCGCTCGACCAAGCCTGGAAGGAACACCTCCTTCACCTCGACCATCTGCGCCAGGGCATCCACCTGCGCGGCTACGGCCAGCGCGACCCACTGAACGAATACAAGCGTGAAGCCTTCGAGCTGTTCGAGAAGATGCTGGCCCAGCTGCGCGAGACCGTCACCGCCATCCTTGCGCGGGTCGAGGTGCGTGTGAGCTCGCCCGAGGAGCTGCAGCCGCAGGAGCGCGACCTCTCGCGTTACAGCGAGAACCATCCAGATATGGCCATGGCCCAGGCCGGGGCGGAGCGCGCAAGCGCTGCCTCGTCGCCGCGCCCGCCGGCAGGTGCCAAGATAGCGCGCAACGCCGCCTGCCCGTGCGGCTCCGGCAAGAAATACAAGCACTGCCACGGCCGGATCTGAGGCGGACCGGCGGCACGCCATGAACACACGCTTCTGGTTCGCCACGCCGATCTACAAGGGCGCCCTGTCGGAGGCGGAGCAGACGCTCGTCGCGCAGGAAATCGATCAGGCGATCCGGGACTCTCAATCGGCTTCGGCCTTCAACACGCCGTGGCGCGAGCCGGCTCTGTCGACGACGTTCAAGTACGACGGCCAGAGCAACATCATCATGGAGCGGAACCTCCGCCATCTGGCCGAGCAGATCGCCAAGTACGCGCACCAGTTCTGCGTCGAGTTGAAGATCGACCGCTACCAGTCCATGCACATCGAGAATTCCTGGATCAACGTGTCGAAGCCGAACGGCTTCCAGTTCTCACACACCCACGAGCCCAGCATGGTGTCGGGCGTCTACTATCACAAGACGTCGGGCAAGGACGGCAACATCATCTTCGAGTCGCCCAACCCGTACTTCACACCTTACGAATTTCCGAACAACGGCGCCGAATGCAGCCGGCTTGCCGAATACACGCCCATCGCCGGGCGCATTCTCCTCTTTCCGTCCTGGCTGAGCCACTTCGTCGACGTCAACAAGACCCAGGAGGAACGTATCTCGCTCTCCTTCAATCTGCGGCTGACGCAGAAAACGGACTAAGCCGCCTTGTTGCGGCCGAGGATCGTCGACAGCACGAGATAGAGCTTGCCGACATCGGCGGTGAGGAAGGTCGCCGAGAGGATGTTCTCCGGATCGATCTCCTTCGCCTCGTTCAGCACGCGCTCGAACTGCGCCAGGTATTCGTCGGCATATCGGCGGAACTCGTTGTCGTCGCGATAGCGGTCGCGGATCTTGCCTTCTGCGTCGCCGAAGCTGAGGCGCAGCAGGCGCCGGACGAAAACGCCGCGGTCGCCGCCGATGAAGTCGCGCAGAAGCCGCTCGGAGAGGCTTGGATCCAGCGTGCGGCTGAAATCGATGGCCAGAGAGTTCAAGCTGTCGACGATCAGGCGTGAGGCGCGCAGGAAGCTCGCCCGCTTCACTGTCAGCTCGTTCGAGGCCAGACGATCGGCCTCCGCCCGGGCAGTCGACGAGGCGGTTACCAGCGCCGTTGCCTGATTCTGGAAAAGCTCCGCCGCTTGGCGTGCCTCGCTGGCGCTGCGGTCCCCGGCACTGGTCAGCAGGCGCGTCTCTTCGGCGAGACGCCGCTCGGCTGCGCCCAGCTTCTCCTGCGCCTGGTCGGCGGCGATGGTGAGCGTGCGGGTCGTGCGGTCGAACGATTCGCCAACCGACTGGATGCGCGAAGCGGCCTGCGACACGGCGAGCGTGATCTCCTCGGCGAGCCGGCGGAAAGCGTCGCCGAAGGCGTCGACGCGGGCGGCACCCGTCTCCGTCGCGCCCGTGAGATCCTGGGTCCGTCGGCTGAACACCTGGCCGGCGGCGTTGAGGTCGGCAACGGCGCGGGCAGAGGCCCCGGCCAGCGTGTCGGTGCGGTGGTCGAAGCTGGCGCCGAGTTCGCCAAGACGGGCACTGGCCTGGTTGATCGTCGCGACCAGCGCCTCGGCCTGTCCGCGCAGCTCGGCGCTCATCTCGGCGGCCTGCGCCGCCGCCCGCCGGATCGCCTCGTGCAGCCGCCGCTCGTCGTCCTGCATCGCCTGATCGACGCTGGCGATACCGGCCACCGATTTCTGGCTGGCCTCCGCCACGTCCGTGGCGCGGCGCAGCAACGCCTGGCCGATGGCGTCGATCTGCACCGCCGCTGTATCGGCGGTCGTCGCAAGTCCCGTCGCGTTGCGCTGCAGGGTCTCTGCCATGGCCGAGAGCCGGGATTCGGCGTCGTTCGCCGTCTCGCCGAGTTCGGCCGAACGCCGGCGCAAGGCTTCGCCGATCGACGAAACACGCGCCGAAGCCTGATCCGCAGCGACAAGAAGCTCCTGCGACTGCTCGCGGAACAGGCCGCGCGCCTCGGTGACCATTGCCCGCGTCGTGACCGCGGCGCGCGCGAACTCGCCCATCCGCTGGCGCAGCGCTTCGGCGACATCGCCAAGCCGTGCGACCGCATCGTCCGACACACCGCGCAGTCGGACCAGCTGTCCCTCGAGCTGCGTATCGACCCGGGTGACCTTGCCGGCGATCTCCTCTGCGCCGTCGATCATGGCCTGCGTCCGCTGGCGGAACTCGTCGCTCACGTCGCGCACGCGCATCGCCGCCTTGTCGGCCGATTCAGCCATGGCCGCCGCCTGGCTGTTCATCAGCGCGGCGATCTCGTTGGCACGTACCGCTGACTGCTCGATCGACTTCAGCAACTGCGTGGCCTGATCGCGCAATGCGTGATCGACCGCACCGATCTGAGTTCCTGCCTCAGCGGCCGCGTGCAACAGTTGCTGGCTGCGCTGCTGCAGCCCATCGCCGCTTTCGCGCAGCCGCGTCGCCGCCTGGGTCGCGGTTTGGGCGAGCTCGGCCGAACGCTGCTCAAGCAGCGCTTGCATATCGCCCACACGCCCCGCCGCACCCGTGGCGATGACTGAGAGCTCCTCGGCCTGGCGCTTGAGGCCGTCGCCGGTGCCCGCCAGTACAGTGGCGGCCTGAGCCGCGGTGTCGCCGACATCGCGGGCGCGGTCCCGGATCGTATCGCCCAGGCGGTTGATGCGTTCGGCGGCCCGGTCGGCCGCCGCGTCTATGTCGAGAGCGCGTTGCCCGAAGGCCTCGCCCAACTCGGCGGCCCGGGCCAGCCCGCGATCCCAGGCGTGGATCAGCTCCTGGGTCTGAATGCGGAAGCCGTCTCCCGAGACGCGCACACGGGTCAGGCCCTGGTCGGCGGCGAGCACCAGCTCCTCGGCCTGTCGGCGCAGCGTCTCGCCAGTCGCCAGCACGCGCGCCGTTGCCTGGTCGAGGCTAGCGGCCAACCTCTCAGCGTCGGTGTTAAGTTGCTGGTTGTGCCCGCCGATACGTGCCGAGGACTGGTCGAGGTCGACGGTGCGGCCGCGCAGCGTGGCGCCCAGCGCCTCGAGCCCGGCCGAGGCCTGAGCGGCGACGGCCGCCAGCGCCTCGGCTTCGCTGCGCAGACGTGCCTGCGTCGCCTCGGTCTCGCCGCCTAGCGCGTTCGTCGCGCGTGCCAGGGCATCGGCTTCGACACGCAAGGCGTCGCTCGCCGCGTTCGCCTGACCGGCTACACGGCCGAGCTCGTCGGTGCGCTCGCGCACCGCGCCGGCGAGAGCATCGAGCTGCCGCGTGGCGCGGTCAGCGAGAGCGTCGACGTCGTGTGTCCGTTGCTCGATGGTCGAGGCCAGCTCGCCGGCGCGGGCGAGTCCGCGATGCGCCGATTCGCCCATGGCCTCGGCCTGCAGCTTGATCCCCTCGCCCGCCGTGCGGGCGCGCGTTATCGCCTCGTCCGCCTCATCGCCCATCGCCTCGCTACTGGAGCGGAACAGGGCGTGCACGACTTCGATCCGCTCGCTGGTCTCATCGAGGCTGGCCGTCAGGCGGCGGGCCTCACGACCCAGCAGCGTCTGCGCCTCTTCGAGACGGGCGCTGGCGGCGTCGATCTCCTCGTTGCGGGCACGCAGGCCGGCACCCAGCGCCTCGACCCTGCCGCTCGACTGCTCCGCCGCCGCGGCTACCGCCGCGGCCTCGCGCTGCAAGGCCGCCTGAGCCGCCTCGGCGCCGGCGGCCATGGCGGCGGTAGCGTTGGCGACCTCGCCTGCCTCACGGCGCAGCTGCTCGCCGGCACCCAGCGCCCGGGCCCGAGCCTCGTCGGCGGCGCTCGCCAGAACCTCGGCATCTCGACGGAACGAGTCACCGACCTCCCTCGCCTTGCCAGCCGCGGCCTCGCTCGTCTCGGCGATAGTGCGGCTGGTTTCATCGAAGGCCACCCGCAGATCTCCCAGCCGGGAGAGGCCGTCGCTGGCGGAGGTCTGCATCTCCTGCGCGTGGCGGCGGAAGGCCTCGGCAGCGGCACGCACCCTCATGGTCGCCTGGTCGGCCAGCCCGCCCAGCTCCTGGCCCTGGCGCCGCACCGTGTCAGTCGTCGCCTCGGCACGGGCACCGACGCGTTCGAGAGTTGCGCCGAGATTCTGCGTCTCGCTGCCCAGCAGCGTAGCCAGCTCGCCGGCCCGCGTGCCGGCAACGCCGAGCTCCTCGGTCCGGCCACGCAGGGATTCGCCCATCGCCTGGACGCGCTCGTAAGCCTGACTGGCGGTCAGCACCAGCTCGCCGATCTGCCGGCGCAGTACCGTCTCCGCTGCCTCGCTGCGGGTCACCAACTCGGCAGCGAACTGCGACAGCGTCTGCGCTGCCTTCTCCAGTCGGTCGCTGGCCTCGCCGGAACGCTCGCCGGCCTTCCCGGCAGCGTGCCCCATGACCTCGGCGTAGTGGCTGAACTCGCGGCCGAGCTCGCGCGCCCGGGTCATCGCCTGGTCGGTGGCCTGGATCAGATCCGCGGTCTGCTGACCCAATGCGGTCCGCATCTCCTCTGAGCGCGCCACGGCGCGCTCGGTCGTTTGCGTCAAGTCCTGCGACTGCTCGCGCAGCGCACCGCGGATCGCCCCGGCGCTGGCCGCCGTGCGCTCGGTCACCGCAGAAAGATCCTCGATCTGCTGCCGCAGAGCGGCGTTGATCGCCCGCGACTGCGAGACAGCACGCTCCGAGGCGCCCGTCAGCAGTTCGGCCTGCTGGCCGACGGCGGACTCGACGGTCTGCACCCGCGTCGAAAGAAGGGCTGAGATTCGCTCCAGCCCGTCGGCGTGGCGGCGCAGGGTGGCCATCACCTGCATGGCGCGCATCGTGGACTGGTCGGATACCGTCGCCAGTTCGGTCGTCTGGGCGTGCAGCGCCTCGCGGCTCTCGCTCAGGCGGGTTACCGCGAGCTCCGAGGCCTCGTTCAGATTCCGCGCCTGCTCACGCAAAGATTCGGCGACCGTGCGAACGCGCGAATCGGTTTCCTCCGCCGGGTAGCTGAGGGTCTGCAACTCCCGATGCAGAGCCCGCGCTGTCGTCTTGAACTCGCGGCCGCGGTCTACGAAGGCGACCACCAGCCAGAGCACGAGCAGCGGCGTGGCCACGCCTGAGAGCGCGGCCCCCAACTCATGCGGTAGCAGGGCGCCAAAAAGGCTCGACCAGCCGATCTGTGTCTGCACGTACCAACCGCAGGCCGCCAGCCAGAGGGCAGAGGCGACGAGACCGACAAAATAGCTGACCGGCGCGCGCCGGCGCGGCGGCTCTTCGGCGGCGGCGCTGGCCGCAACCGCAGCCTCGGGCTCGGCCGTAACGACACGCAGGAAGTTTCGTGGACCCGAACCCTGCTCCATAGACCCGCTCCCTCGCGAACTCGTCAGGCCGCTTTGCGGCGGCGGCGGATCAGGCCGAGGATCTCGGCCGCCGCGTGCGGAATGTTGGTACCCGGCCCGTAGATCGCCGCGACGCCCTCCTGCAGCAGAGGTTCGTAGTCCTGCGGAGGAATGACCCCGCCGCAGACCACCAGGATGTCATCACCTCCGGCCTTCTTCAGCGCCTCGATCAACTGCGGCACTAGCGTCTTGTGGCCGGCAGCCTGCGACGAAACGCCGATAACATGCACATCGTTCTCTATCGCTTGGCGCGCTCCCTCGTCCGGCGTCTGGAAGAGCGGCCCGACATCGACATCGAAGCCGATATCGGCGAAGGCCGTGGCAATGACCTTGGCACCACGATCATGGCCGTCTTGCCCAAGCTTGACCACCAGCATGCGCGGCCGGCGCCCCTCGTCGGCGGCAAAGGCCTCGACCTCGCGGCGGATGCGCTGGAAGCCCTCGTCACCCTCGTAGGCCGAGCCATAAATGCCGGTGACGCTGCGGATCACCGCCCGGTGGCGGGTGAACACCTTCTCCAGCGCGTCGGAGATCTCGCCGACCGTGGCGCGCGCGCGCGTGGCGACGATCGACAGCTCAAGCAGGTTGCCTTCGCCACTTTGGGCCGCTCTGGTCAGAGCCTCAAGTGCAACACGGCACGCCTTCTCATCGCGCTTGCCGCGCACGGTCTTGAGCCGCGCCACCTGCTGCTCGCGCACGGCGGTCGCGTCGATATCGAGAATGTCGACTTTCTCCACCTTTTCAGGCCGGTACTTGTTGACGCCAACGATCACCTCGTCGCCACGGTCGATACGCGCCTGGCGGCGCGCTGCCGACTCTTCGATGCGCAGCTTTGGCATGCCGGCCTCGATGGCCTTGGTCATGCCACCCATCGCCTCGACCTCCTCGATCAGCTTCCAGGCATGCTCGGCGACAGCCGCGGTCAGGCTCTCGACGTAGTAGCTGCCGCCCAGCGGATCGATGACTCGCGGGATGCCGGTCTCCTCGGCGATCACCAGCTGCGTATTGCGGGCGATACGTGCCGAAAACGGCGTGGGCAGAGCCAGCGCCTCGTCGAACGAGTTGGTATGCAGCGACTGCGTACCACCGAGCACCGCCGCCAGTGCCTCGATCGTCGTGCGGATGATGTTGTTGTAGGGGTCCTGCTCGGTGAGCGAGACGCCCGAAGTCTGGCAGTGCGTGCGTAGCGACAGGCTTTCGGGCTTCTTCGGCCCGAAAGGTTGGATCATCCGCGCCCAGAGGAGACGCGCCGCACGCAGTTTGGCGATCTCCATGAAAAAATTCATGCCGATGTTGAAAAAGAAGGACAGACGCGGGGCAAACTCGTCGATCGACAGGCCCTTGCCCAGGGCGGCCCGCACGTAGTCGAGCCCGTCGGCCAGTGTGAAAGCGAGCTCCTGCACGCTCGTCGCCCCGGCTTCCTGCAGGTGATAGCCGGAGATCGAGATCGAGTTGAACTTCGGCATGTGCTTCGCCGTGTACTCGATGATGTCGGCCACGATCCGCATGCTTGCCGTCGGCGGATAGATGTAGGTGTTGCGGACCATGAACTCTTTGAGAATGTCGTTCTGGATGGTCCCCGACAGAGAGCTCCGCGCGACACCCTGCTCCTCCCCTGCCACGACGAAGCCGGCGAGCACAGGCAGCACGGCGCCGTTCATGGTCATCGACACGCTCATCTTGTCGAGCGGGATGCCGTCGAAGAGGATCTTCATATCTTCGACGGAATCGATGGCCACACCGGCTTTGCCGACATCGCCGACGACGCGCGGGTGGTCACTGTCGTAGCCGCGATGGGTAGCGAGGTCGAAGGCGACCGAGAGACCCATCTGGCCGTTGCGCAGGCATTCTTTGTAGAAGGCGTTCGAGGCCTCGGCGGTGGAGAAACCGGCATACTGCCGCACGGTCCATGGCCGGTTGGCGTACATCGTCGCGCGTGGACCGCGCACGAATGGCGCGAAGCCCGGTAGACCGCCGAGGTGCTCGAGGGTTTCGAGATCGGCGGCCGTGTAGACCGGCTTCACCTCGATACCTTCCGGCGTGCGCCAAGTCAGACTGTCGGGGGAGGCCCCCTTCAGCTCCTTTGCGGCCAGGCGCTGCCAGTCGGCGAGCGAGGGCTTGGGCGATTCGGCCAACCTGGAACTCCCTATTGAAGACCAACAATTTAACGCAGGAGTCCGAAGGCTGCTCTGTGGAAATCTGTGGATAACTTGCCCCTGGCCATGCCCGCCCCCAGGCCGCCATACCCCGATCCGGATGCTTGCACCCCCCGCCGGCCGGTGCCATGTTCCCGGCCGCCCGGGCCGGCAACCGGCCCGCTTTCGGGAATCCCGGCGCCCGCGCGCATACTCCGTGAAATATCTTCGCTTATCGACGTGGCGCCAGCTCATTCTGGGTCCGCCGCGTAACCCCCTGTCGCCGGAGACCCGGCGCCATATCCTGCTGGTGGCGTTCTTTGCCTGGGTGGGGCTGGGCGCCGACGGCCTGTCCTCGGCCAATTACGGCCCCGAGCTTGGCTTCTTAGCCCTCGAAGAGCATTACAGCCTCGCCATCTTCCTGGCGATCATCACGGCCGCGACCGTGTTCATCATCGCGCTCAGCTACAACCAGGTTATCGAGCTCTTCCCCTCTGGCGGTGGCGGCTACAAGGTGGCGACCCAGCTGCTCGGCCCCTATGCCGGCCTGGTTTCCGGTTCGGCGCTGGTCATCGACTACGTCCTGACCATCGCCATCTCGGTGGCGAGCGGCGTCGACGCCATGTTCAGCCTCCTGCCTGTCGGCTGGCAGGCCTACAAGGTGCCGGTCGGCCTGCTGATGATCGGCATCCTCATCGTGATGAACCTTCGCGACATGAAGGAAAGCATCGCCATCCTGATGCCGATCTTCCTCGGCTTCCTGATCATCCACGTTCTGCTCATTCTCTACGGCATCTTTGCCCATGCCGAGCGTCTGCCAGAGCTCGTACCCAACGCGGTGCAGGACGCCACCCTGATGGCCAACCACCTCGGCTGGTGGGCAGTCATCTCGGTGATTCTGCTCGCCTACTCGCTGGGCGGCGGTACCTACACCGGCATCGAAGCCGTCTCCAACAACATCGACCGCCTGGCCGAGCCGCGCGTCCACACCGGCAAGGTGACGATGCTCTACATGGCGCTGTCGCTCTCCTTCACGGCGTCGGGCATCATCCTTGTCTACCTGCTGTGGGACGTGCGCGAGGTCCCGGGCCAGACGCTGAACGCCGTCGCCTTTGGCGCCATCATGCGGGACTGGACGATCTTCGGCTGGCAGGCAGGCACGGTCCTGCTGACCATCGTCCTCGCCTTCGAGGCCGGGCTGCTGATCGTCGCGGCCAATACCGGGTTCCTCGGCGGTCCGGCGGTTCTCGCCAACATGGCCGCCGACGAGTGGATGCCGCACCAGTTCACCTACCTGTCGACGCGGCTGGTGACGAAGTACGGCATCCTGCTGATGGGCGGTGCCGCCCTTGCCATCCTCTGGCTCACCGGCGGCGAGATCCGCATCCTGGTCATCCTTTATTCGATCAACGTCTTCATCACCTTCTCGCTCTCCCTGCTCGGCCTCACCGTCTATTGGGTGACGCACCGCCAGGGAGCCTGGCCGCGCAAGCTGGCGCTCTCGGCGACGGGCTTCCTGGTCTGCGTCAGCATTCTTGTCGTGATCGTCTACGAGAAATTCCTCGAGGGCGGCTTCCTCACCATCTTCATCACCGGCCTGCTCGTCCTGGTCTGCCTGCAGATCAAGCGGCACTATAAAGAGACCCACGCCCAGACCGATGCAGTCGACAAGCTGCTGGTGGTCAAGGAGCCCGCGCCGGTCGCCAGCCCGCCGGTACCCGACCGCGAGGCGCCGACCGCCGCCTTCCTGGTGACCCGCAGCCGGGGGACCGGCATGCATTCGCTGCTCTGGGTGCAGCGGCTCTTCCCGGGCCAGTTCAAGAACATGGTGTTCATCAGCGCCGGCGAGGTCGATACGCATGCCTTCGGCGGCGAGCGGGCGCTCGAACGGCTGGAGACTCAGATCGACGGTACGCTTGCCTACTACGTCAACTACGTGAATAGCCGCGGCATCGCGGCGAAATCCTACAAGAGCTTCGGCACCGACGTTTTCGCCCAGCTCACCGCGCTCTGCGAGAAGGTCGTCGGCGAGTTTCCCAACACGGTGTTCTTCGCCAGCCAGCTGGTCTTCGTCCCGGACAGCTGGTGGAAGCGCCTGCTCCACAACCAGACGGCCTTCACCCTGCAACGCCGGCTGCATCTGCGCGGCTACCAGATGGTGATCCTGCCGATGAAGCTGGGCTGAACCCGCAAGGACGACCGATGGCCAAGAAGAACCCGCTGAACCTCAACCCGCTGCAGCTGCGCACACTCACCCTGCTACAGGCCCTGGCAACTCTTCAGGGTCACGGCACCCCGGCGGACGAGCCGGGCTCGTTCATGGTCGCCAACCTGCCGCGACCGCACGGCGACCATTTCCATCTCGGCCCCTGGGTGGTGATCGCCCGCGACGCCAGCGGCCTGGCCAACCAAGCGGCCTGGACGGCGCTGGAGCGCAAGGGCCTGATCAAGGGTATGTTCCCGCTCTCCTGCGTCGTCACCGCCGCCGGCATGGGCTACGACACCGGGGTGAAGGAGCAGATCCTGCACGGCAGCGACCATTGAGGCTGCCGTCCGACCCCGTATTCACGATGAGAAAGAACCACGGGGCATATGGGCAATCGCAGACGTTATGTCCAGAGGGCCCCGGCAAAAAATCTCTGCCGCAGCCTAATTAATAAGGCAGGCCGAGCGTTCTATTAGCCATATTGGACACGATTGGACATAAGCGCTGCCAGCAATTTCAAGAGCTTGCAGGCTAATAAAATTGCCTGCACCTTTTTGACACAATGTGGCGACCGCTCACTTAGCGGGC
>Ga0194132_10006248_pt1 | contig 18608 bp, 19 predicted proteins | sample TA2KigOf80mmetaG_FD_148612 | JGI IMG/M metagenome (GOLD analysis project Ga0194132, IMG submission 148612) | Freshwater microbial communities from Lake Tanganyika, Tanzania - TA2015054 Kigoma Offshore 80m | ecosystem: Environmental > Aquatic > Freshwater > Lake | place: Tanzania: Lake...
GCGTTGGTCCTGAGCCAGGATCAAACTCGCCATCTAGTCAACCCGCCTGTCTCTAGCTTCCTATCCACTAGACCCAGACAGATCCCTAACCTGACTAAGCCCAACCACCCCAACTCTTCCCAAGGCTCACGTATTCGCCGTCGTTCTTCTACTGTTAACCCGGCAACGCGCTCGCACCCCACCCTGCGCCCTGCCGCAGGCGCACCGCTGAATATACCGGCGATGCGAAACCACAGTCAAGCAAAGCGCGGACAGCGCCGGCCAGAACTGCGCCCTAGCCGGCCTCCCGTCGGCCTTCGAGGGCTCGGGCGAGAGTCGTCTCATCGGCGTACTCGAGATCTCCGCCGGTCGGCAGCCCCCGCGCGAGGCGGGTCAGCCGGATCCCGGACGGGCCCAGCAGGCGCACGATGTACATCGTCGTCGCGTCGCCTTCCAGGTTCGGGTCCAGCGCGAGGATCACTTCGTGGATGCCATCCTGACACCGGGCAATAAGTTCACGCAGGCGAATGTCCTCGGGCCCGATTCCATCCATCGGTGAGATGGTGCCGTGAAGGACGTGATACACCCCCGTGTATGCGCCGGTGCGTTCGATGGCCGCCACGTCGAGTGGTTCCTCCACGACGCAGATCGTCGTTGCGTCCCGCCCACCCCGACATATTGGGCACGGATCCGTCTCCGCCAGATTGAAACAGGTGGTGCAGTGGCCAACGGTGTCGATGACCTGAACGATCGCATCGGCGAGGGATCGCGCCTGTTCGTGTGGAACGCGGAGCAGGTGGTAGGCGAGCCGGCTCGCCGATTTCGGGCCGATCCCGGGGAGTCGATTGAGTTCCTCAATCAGCCGTGCGATCGACGGAGAAGCGGGTTCCGGCACGGGGTGCATGCTATAGTTCCTACCCCCATGAAGGTTCTCCTTCGCCAGTCATTGAAGACGCTTGGCACCGCGGGTGAGATTCGCGCGGTGGCGCGAGGCTACGCGCGGAACTACCTCCTGCCACGCGGGATCGCGGTGCTCGCAACCCCGCAGGCGGTTCGTGACGCGGAGATTCAACACGAGATCGAGCGGCGGCGCGACGAGAAGAACGCGGCGTCGAACGAGCGCACGGCGGAGCGGCTTGCCCAGACTACGGTGACGATCCCGGCACGCGTCGGTGCCCGCAATCGGCTTTACGGTGCGATCACCGCGGCCGACATCGCGGCGGCGCTGGAGCAGCAGGCGGGCATCACGATCGATCGGCGTCACATTGAGCTTCCAGAGCCACTCCGTCATCTGGGAGATCATCGGGTCCAGGTTCGGGTTGCGCGAAGCCTGACCCCCGAATTGACCGTTTCAGTGACGGCAGGCGCGTAGTCCCGCGTCGCACGGTCCGTGACCGTGGGAGATGACCAATAGAGACCGCGAGCGCTGAACGGGGGACGCTCCCCATCGATGAGCGCGCCGAGGGAGCGTTGCTCGGGGCACTGCTCGTAGATCCGGCTGCCATCGCAACCATCGCCACCCTCGTCGCTTCGGCAGACTTCTTCCGAGCGCGAAACGCCCGTGTGTTCGAGGCGATTCTCGAGATCTATCACCGATCGGACATCGTCGATTTTGTCTCGGTCGCGGCTGAACTGGAGCGCAACGGGCAACTCGAGATCATCGGCGGCACCGCCTACCTGGCGTCGCTGGTCAACCAGGCTCCATCGTCCCTCCACGTCGAGACGTACGCCCGCGAGGTTGAACGCACCGCACTCATGCGGCGACTGATTGGCGCCTCCGATCGCATTCGCGAGATCGGAATGGCCAATCCCAGCGATGTCGACGAGGCGCTCGACCGGTCCCAATCCCTCCTTTTCGAGCTCGCTCAGCGGCGCATCTCCCGCCAGTTCACGCCTTTGAGAGATGCACTCCACGAGTTCTTCAATCGACTCGACGAACTGCAGAATCGGCGTGGCGATCTCATTGGGCGCCCGACCGGCTTCATCGAGCTCGACCGCATCACGGGCGGCCTGCACGATGGCGATCTGATCATCCTCGCGGCCCGCCCCTCGATGGGCAAGAGCGCCCTCGGGTTCAACATCGCCCGCAATTGCGCCGCCGCCTCGCACGGCGTACTGGTGTTCAGCCTGGAGATGTCCATCGAGCAGATCGTGCAGCGCATGATCTGCAGCGAGGCGTCAGTCGACGCCCAGCGCCTTCGCCAGGGGTACATCGACGACAGCGAGTGGCGACGCATAAGCGAGGCGTTCGGCACTCTCTCGGAGTCGCCCATCTGGTTCGACGACACACCGGCGCTCTCGACCACCGAAATGCGTATGAAGGCGCGTCGACTGAAGTCCGAGCACGATATCCAGCTCGTTGTCGTGGACTACATCCAGCTCATGCGCGGGCGTGGCCTCGAGAATCGCGTGCAGGAAGTCGGCGAGATCTCCAGAAGCCTGAAGGAACTGGCAAGAGACTTGAAGGTACCCGTGCTTGCGCTCTCCCAGCTCTCGCGGGCCGTCGAGTCACGGCAGGACCATCGACCGGTGCTGTCCGACCTGCGGGAGTCCGGCTCGATCGAGCAGGACGCTGACCTCGTGATGTTCATTCATCGCGAGGAGATGTACGATCGCCAGACCGAGAAAAAGAACCTCGCCGAGATCATCATCGCGAAGCATCGGAACGGTCCGGTCGGGGGCTTCAACCTGCGATTCTTCCCGAATCAGGTGAAGTTTGGCGATCTCGAGTCGTACCGCCAGCCAAACTGATCGGTCGACGGTGCTCGGTCCGAAAGCGACGATCTCGCTGCCCGCCAGATTCCTATCCGAGGTGGTCCCCAACCTCGACCACGCGGAACTGCGGGTGTTGCTAGCCCTGTACCTGCGCGGGATCGGCGAAGTCGGGGGCCAGGTCGCGGCCGATGACATCCTGAACGACGCGAGTCTGCTGCGGTCGCTGGCCGCTGACGGTCCTGCGGCGTCGGAGGCAGCCGTCCGTCGTGCGATCGATCGGCTGCTCGCGCGCGGCATTCTCGGCAGTGCGGACGCATCGCGTCGCTACCTCCGGCTCGGGACCGCCACCGACGTCGTGGCCGGGGCCGTCCCGTCGATGGGCGCCGAGCAGGCGAAGCGTGCGCTCGTCGCCCGACTCTACGAGGAGAACATCGGTCTCCTGCAGCCCATCATCGTCGAAGAACTGAACGCGGCCGCCCGGCTCTACCCCGAGCCATGGATAGTCGAGGCGTTCGCCGAGGCCGCCCGGTACAATAGGCGCAACTGGCGTTATGTTCGGCGAATCCTCGAGCGGTGGGCGACGCAGGGGCGGGGGCCCGGTCCGTCTGGGGCAGGCGCTTCCGCGGCTTCAACCGCCCGCCCATCCGGGTGGGTTCAAACCTACCGACGAGGCGAGCATCTGCCCGATCTGTAAGGGTGCGGGCTGGATGCGCTGGGACGTTCCCGTCGGCGATCCGAACTTCGGCCGGGCATTCATGTGCGAGTGCCTCAGTAAGGATGTCGCGGTGCGCAACCTGGCGGGTCTGCGCCTCCGTTCGAACCTGGATGCCCTGCAGCACCTGACTTTCGACACCTTCGATGCGACCATCCCCGGCGTAGGCGACGCGCTCACCGCCGCGCGGGAGTTCATCGCCGACACGCGCGGTTGGCTGGTCCTGTACGGCGGCTTTGGCGTGGGGAAGACGCATCTCGCCGCGGCAATCGCGCACGCACTCGTGGAGCGCGGCACGCCAATTCTGTTCCAGGTCGTTCCGGTCTTGCTCACGGAGATGCGCGCCGCATTCAACCCGGCTACTGATGTAGCGCTCCGCGACCTGGTGAATTCCGTGATGCGCGTGCAAGTCCTGATCCTCGATGACTTCGGCGAGGAGTACGACACTCCGTGGGTGCGCGAGCAACTGTTCCTGCTCCTCAACCACCGCTACAACCATCGCTTGCCGACCGTGATCACGACGAATCGGCCGCTTGAAGCCATTGATCAGCGCATCTGCTCGCGCATGTTGGACCGCTCGCTGTCACGTACCGTGGCCGTCCGTGCGGCCGACTATCGACAGCGCCCGCTCAGCGCCCGTCGTCCGTCGCGAGGACGGTCCCCTCGCTGACGGCGCGCGCGGTTCCGTCGGAGAGGCGCAAGACAAGGGCGCCAGTTCGATCGACATCCTCGGCCACACCGCGAAGAGGCGGTGCACCCGGCACTTCGATGGTGACACGCTGCCCGAGCATCGTGAGGCGATCGCGCCAGTGCTGCCGTGTTCGCTCGGGCGCGGCGCGCCATTCCTCGATCCTGGAGGCCAGGCTATCGAGCAGGCGCGCCGCGAGATGCGCCCGATCGACAGGAAGGCCGCTGGCGAGCCGCAGACTCGTCGCCGGATACGCGACGCGCGCCGGCAGGTCCCGATCCTCCTGTTGGACGTTGATGCCGATGCCGACGATCGCGCGGGCGGACCTCGCATCAGTCTGGCGGTTCTCGACGAGAACCCCTGATACCTTCCGGCCGCCCAGCAGCACGTCATTCGGCCACTTGAGTGCCGCTGCCAGACCGGTCACACCCCAGATAGCGTCGCAGATCGCGAGCGCGGGTACCAGCGCCAACCCTATCAGTGGACCGTCGTGGGCAACCATCAGCGAGAGAAGGATCGAGGATCCAGGTGGCGCAACCCAGGCACGGCCGCGACGTCCCCTACCGATGCGCTGAACGTTCGCGAAGACGGCAACGCCCTCTCGGCCGAGTCGCCAAACGACGTCGTTCGTCGAGCCGACTTCGGCGAGGACGACCAGACGCCACCGTGCCTGCAGCCGGGAGCGTATGCGCCATGAATGAAACGAGCCGAGGGAACCATTCGACTCCCTCGGCTCACTGTTGCCGAGCAACAGAGCTCAGCGTTCTCCGCCGAACCTGACCGTGGGTCTAGGTCCCCACACCCCCAGTGGCGATATGGGACGCTCTGTTGCTCGGGCAACTATTACTGTCCTTCAAACGCACCACCTCCTTTCGACACCGAGCGGCATCCTATCAGGGGAACGACGAGCCGTCAACGCGGGTATCGCCTCGCCGCGAGGGCGGTGCCCGCGGACCGGCGGTGCATTCCACTACGGAGCGGGGCGACGGCTCCGATTGGGAAGTTCGTCACCTTGACACTACCAGTACCCGTGAATACGATGGGCGCCAATTCCCCGAGGAGCGGCCTGTGACCTACGTCATCTGCGAGCCCTGCATCAACACCAAGGACGCTTCTTGCGTGGATGTCTGCCCGGTCGACTGCATTCACACCGCCGACGCGGATGCGCAGTACTTCATCGATCCCGACGAGTGCATCGACTGTGGCGCGTGCGAGCCGGCATGCCCGGTCAGCGCGATCTTCCCCGAAGACTCCGTGCCGGATAACTGGAAGTCGTTTGTTACCCTGAACGCGGACTACTTCAAGAAGTAGACGGCACCCGGTTGCGGTCCCTTAACGTCGGGGCCGACCCGCAACCCGCCGGTTCTTATTTTGGAGCGCCGACAAACCGTGGCCGATGCAGGCCGGGGACGTGCGCCCACCGAGGCTGAGGGAAGCTTCGGCAGCGTCCTTCGGAATCGATCGTTCCTCGCACTCTGGCTCGCGCAGGTCCTATCTCAGATCGCGGATAACATTGTCTACTTCACGCTGCTTGTCGAGGTCTACCGGCGAACCGGATCGAACACGGCAGTCAGCGCGTTGGTCCTTGTCTTCACCGTACCGGCACTCACGTTCGGACTTTTTGCGGGAGTTCTGGTCGACCGAGTTGACAAGCGACTTGTGCTGCTCGGAAGCAACCTCGGTCGAGCGTTCGTCGGTCTGGTGCTCGTGCTTGCACCGAACTCCTTCGGCGCGCTTCTGGCGCTGGGTTTTGTCGCCTCGATCTTCCGCCAGTTCTTCATGCCCGCCGAGGCCGCGGCTCTACCTCGGATCCTTCAATCGAAAGACCTGCTTCCTGCGAACGCGCTCTTCACACTGACCTACAACGCATCCTTCATCGTGGGATTCGCCGGCGCTGGCCCGCTCCTGAAGTTCGCCGGCACCGAAACTGCCTACCTGATCTCGACGATCCTCTTCGGGTCCGCCACCGGCCTCTGCCTGGCTCTGCCGAGCATCGTTCCAGAAGCGCACAACGTGGTGCGGCGTGCCACCGTCCGTGCAATCGGGTTGATCGCCCGAGAGCTGCGGGAAGGGTGGGCGTTTCTGCGCTCCAGTCGTGAGACAACGGGCACGATGCTCCAACTAGCTTTCGCATGGTCGCTCTCGGGCATCACTGCGGCGGTCGCGCCTGGGTACGCATCGACCGTCCTCGGTCTGTCAGAGGAAGACGCCTTCTATCTGATCTTCCCGGCCGGGTGCGGCGTCATTCTGGGATCGATCCTGGTTGGCCGGTTCGGCCGCCATGCCCGGCCGCACCTCTTGATCGCCGCCGGGTTTGTCGGCATCGGTCTCGCGACCGTTCTTCTTTCCAGCTATCGCCGCATCCTCGACCTGCTAGTCGCCCAGTTCCCGGCAGCCGGATCGATCGACCTACACCCCGGCGGCCTCCCCGGCTTTCTCATTGTGGTGATGGTCCTGTCCGCCTGCCTGGGCCTCGCGAACGCAACGACCGTGATCCCGGCGAATACGGCTCTGCAGCACGGGACACCAGACGAACTCCGTGGAAGAGTCTTCTCGGTCCTCAACGCGCTGGGAAACACCGGGTCCACCGCTCCGATCCTGATCGTCGGAATAGCCGCCGACTTGATCGGACTGCGCTACCTGCTGTTGGGAATCGGCATGTCGGTACTACTTGTGGGACTGCTCAGCCTGCGACGATCGCGTTGACACACCTGTAGGGCGCACATACCATAGCCGAGCCCGAGACCGGCTGGCGCGAGGCGCGTGGAGCGACACCTGGATCTGTTCGACAAAGTCGTGCGGCTCACCATGCCGCAGCAGGCGCAGGCGGGCGGTTTCTACCCGTATTTCGTGCCGATCGACTCGCCATCGGGCCCCGAAGTGATCATCGGCGGCAAGCCAACGATCATGCTCGGGTCGAACAACTACCTCGGGCTCACACAGCACCCTCACGTGGTCGCGGCCGCGCACCGGGCCATTGACCGGTACGGAACGGGATGCACCGGGTCGCGGCTTCTGAACGGAACGCTCACGCTCCACCAGGAACTCGAATCAAGGTTGGCGAAGTTCATGGGCACGGAGGCAGCCCTTGTCTTCACCACCGGGTTCCAGGTCAATCTGGGAGTCATCTCATCGCTCGTGGGGCGCAACGACGTTTTGATCCTCGATCGGTCCGATCACGCAAGCATCGTGGATGGCGCACGACTGGCGTTCGGCCGCACGTTGCGGTATCCGCACAACGACATGGCCGTCCTCGAGCGATTGTTAATCGAGCATCACGGCAAGTCGGGCATTCTGATCGTGGTGGATGGGGTCTTCTCTATGGAGGGGGACATCGCCCGACTGCCGGAGATCGTGCGGTTGGCGCGAAAGTACGGCGCGCGCGTGATGGTGGACGACGCGCACGGTGTGGGTGTTCTCGGCGCGGGCGGGCGCGGAACCTCCGAGCACTTTGGCCTGCAGGATCAGGTCGACCTGGTTATGGGGACGTTCAGCAAATCGCTTGCGTCGACTGGTGGTTTCATCGCTGGTACCGCCGAGGTGATCTACTTCATCAAGCACAGCGCACGGGCCTTTCTCTTTTCCGCCAGCATCCCGCCCGCGAGCGCAGCGGCGGCGCTGGCTGCGCTCGACGTGATCGAGACCGAGCCGGAGCGCCGGACGACCCTCTGGGCAAATGCGCATCGCGTGAAGGCCGAGCTAACCAGTATGGGTTTCGATACCGGCGTGAGTGAGACCCCGATCATCCCTATCGTTGTGGGCGATGAGTTCCGGCTCGCCCAGTTCTGGAAGTGCGTGTTCGAGAAGGGTGTTTTTGGCAACGCGGCGATAACGCCGGCGGTCGAACCAGGCCACGCCCTGCTGCGCACCAGCTACATGGCCACGCACGAGGATCACCATCTGGACCGCGCCCTGACCGTGTTTCGCGAGGCTGGCAGAGAATTCGGGCTGATCTCCTGAGGGAGCCTACGTGCGTGCGCTGATCCTCATGGCGGACACGGGCGGCGGCCATCGCGCCGTCAGTAGGGCCCTCGCCGACAGCCTCAAGCGACAGCACACCGAGGGCATCGCGGTTTCCATCGTGGATCCCCTCGCCCGAACCCGTCGCGGCCTGGTGCGCCAGATCGCCGACCTCTATGGACCGGCGCAGAAGTACGGCCGAGCGATATATCACGCGGCCTTTCGGCTCACCGACTCCGTCGATACGTTCGCGAGAGTTCGAGAGGTCCTCGGTGGACCGCTCATCGATACGATCGAGGAGATCCTGACCGCCGAGGATCCTGATGTCGTGGTCTTTGCGCACTCCCTCGTCATCAGCCCGGGTCTGGATGCGATCGGGCGCAGGGCGCAGGCAGGGGCGCGTCCAGTCCGCGGCGTCACGATGGTGACCGACCTCGCTACGATTCACGCCAGCTGGTACGACCCCCGTGTCGCCCTCTACTTCGCACCCACCGACCCAGTCGCACGGACGCTGCGCGGATTCGGTGTGGCCGCCGAGCGGATCACCGTGACCGGCTTACCCGTCAACCCACGCTTCGGTTCGGTCGACACCGACGTACGCACGCTCCGAACCGCACTTTGGCTGGTCGCGGATGCGCCGACTGCCCTGCTGATGACGGGGGGTGATGGCAGCGGTCCGGTCATTCCCCTGGTGACCTCGCTTTCGCGCGCGCTGCCGGAGCTACAGATCGTTGTCGTCTGCGGACGCAACGAGCGTTTGAAACGCACGCTCGATGGCTTCTGTCTGCCACCCCTGGTGCGGATTCTCGGTTTCGTCGACAACGTCCCCGAACTCATGCACGCCGCCGACTTCGTCATCTCGAAGGGAGGTCCCCAGAGCATCTGCGAGGCACTCGCGTCGCACCGGCCCGTGATCGTGACCGACCTGCTCCCGGGCCAGGAGGCGGGCAACGCCGCGTACGTGGTGCGGAACGGGGCGGGGTTCTACGCTCCCACGACCGGGGATGTCTTATCCGCGACCAGGCGACTGCTCTGGGATGATGCACTGTGCGCTCGCTTGAGTGCGGCGGCCGCGGCGGCCAGCTTTCGAGGCACCGCCGACCGCGTCGCGAGCATCATCGCCAGTCAGGCCGTCGCCGCCTGAAGCTGTGCGCGCACTCGTCACCGGCGCCACCGGGTTCATTGGATCGCATCTGGTGGATCGCCTCTGTGCGGACGGGTGGAATGTCACCTGTCTGACGAGAGGCTCACCCGGCGGTTGGCTCAGACATCGCGACGTGAGGGTCGTCCGCACCGCATTCGATGACGGGGCACGGCTGGCCCGCGAGGTATCAGGATGCGACCGGGTCTTCCACCTCGCGGGTGCGATCAAGGCGCTGACCTGGGATGACTACTGGCGTGGCAATGTGGAGACGACCCGCCACCTGATCGACGCTTGCCTCTCTGCGGAACGCAGGCCCGGGCGCCTCGTCATCGTGTCGAGCCAGGCTGCAGGTGGCACGGGCACACGCGCGCGACCGCGGCGAGAGGACGACGCGGATGCACCGACATCGGCCTATGGCCGGAGCAAACTGCTCGCGGAACAGATCGCTCTCGATGCGACCGATCTGGACGTCGTCGTCGTGCGCCCTTCGACAGTCTTCGGTCCGCGAGATCCGGCGCTTCTGCCCTTCTTCAGACTCGCCTCGCGCGGAATCGTGCCGCGCCCCCTTGCCGACCCAATCGTGTCGGTGATCTACGTTGCCGACCTCGTGGAGTGCCTGGTCACCGCCGCACGCGTGCCCAGCGCCCGGGGAAGAGTTTACCACGCTGCAAATCGAGATCCGGCGAGCTTTCGCGACCTCGGGCAAGCGATCGCCTCCGCGTGCGGCGTCCGGGCCGTCGAAGTCCCCGTCCCCGATGCGCTGCTGATCGGCGCGGGCCTTATCTCCGGTGCGATCGGCCGCATCACAGGGAGGGCACGGCCATTCGATCTCGCGAAGGCGCGAGAGATACTCCATTCGGCGTGGGTCGCCGACACTTCTCGCGCGTTCACGGAACTTGGCTTCACACCGCGGACGCCCTACGGGGAGGGCCTCGCGATCACCGCGAACTGGTACCAATCGCAGGGGTGGTTCTAGCGCGAGAGCGGTCTCGCTCCACCACGATCAGATGTTGCTGCGTGATTGGCCACCGTCGACGTTGATACAGGCGCCCGTCACCAGACTCGCTCGATCGGAACAGAGGAACGTGACCACGCTTGCGATCTCTTCTGGGGAGCCAAACCGCCCCATCGGCAGATCTGCCGCGACGAATCGGCGCATCGCCTCTGGATCCACGTCGATACGTCGCTGCCACGACCCTCCCGGGAAGACAACTGACCCGGGTGCAACCGCGTTGACGCGGACGCCATGTGGCGCCAGCTGTCGGGCCATCTGTTTTGCGGTGGCCAGTTCCGCGGCCTTCACTGCGTTGTAGGTGACCGGACCGCCCGACTCACGACCGTAGATCGAGGAGATGAACACGATTGCGCCGCGACGACGAGCGATCATCTCTGGAACCACCGCGCGCGAAGCCCTGATCGCCGGTGTCAGGTTGAGTGCGAACACCGTCTCCCAATCTGCGTCGGTGGCCTCCCAGGTCGTCGCGCCGCGGCTCCCGCCCACGTTGTTGACGAGGATATCGATCGGTCCGTGAGCTTTGATCGTGGCATCGAGGGCCCCCTGGACCCCCTCCGCGCTGGTCAGGTCGGCCACGACACCAAGGACCGTGCCCCCTTCGGCACGGATCGCCCTCACCGTCGCATCCACATCCTCGCCGTTGCGGGCGCAGACGGTCACTCGGCATCCCTCAAGCGCCAATCCCCTCGCGATCGCACGGCCGATCCCCCGGCTGGACCCGGTGACAACCGCGACACGTCCGCTGAGCCCGAGGTCCACTCAGTCCCCTTCCCTGCCGCGACGACGATCGGGCGGACCGGGGAAGCGGCGACCCGGAGGTGGTCCGCCGGGGCGCCAACCAGGGCGCGGGAAGCCGCGACCTTCTCGCTCAGGGGGTGCCGCCCAGGGGCCGCGGGGAGGAGGGCGGGGCGGACGTGGCCGTTCCTCCGCATCCTCCATACTCGGGCGCGCCGGTGACGGCGCAGGTGGCGGGCCCAGCCAGTACGTCACAACGAAGAACCCATCGTTGTCAATCGCGATCGACGCCACTTGATCCGGTCGGAGGTTGAGACGGTTCAGATGCTCCTCGAGCCGGTCGCTCGTCTCGAAAAGACGCACCTGCCACCGACGCTCGCGCGTCGCCCGCCGACCAGAGTCTTCAGCTTCGTTCACCCGAAAATGCCCTCATCGCTTCGCTTTTCCGGCGCTCTAACGGGCCGAGCGAACATGCCGCTCCTAGAATCCGGAGGATGAGAGTGTAGCGTCGGGGAGCGGGATTGGAGACGTCATCCAGGAATCCGGGACGACGTGATACCGCAGAACCAGCCGACCTGCCGGACGAGCGCCCTCCCTCTGGTGGCTGGGGTCTGTTCCTCGTCACCGGTCTCGTCACGTTCTGCCTTGGACTTCTCCTGATCGCTGTCTTCGGCATCACGCTGGCCCTGATCGGCGCGCGATCCGGCGAGGGCGTGGGTCGGATCATCGACGCCATCACCCGTGACCTGCCGACACCCGAGGCAGCGGTCTCGCGGGATGTATTCAAGAGTTCCTTCATCTACGACCGCAACGGTGAGATCCTGTACGAGATCTTCGACCCGAACGGCGGCCGCAGGACGGTCATTCCGATCTCGGAGATCCCCCAACATCTGGTCGCGGCCACGCTTGCTACGGAGGACGCGAACTTCTACCAGAATCCCGGCTTCGATCTCCGGGCGATGATGCGCGCGGTCTGGCAGAACTTCCGTGGCCAGTCGGTTCTTTCCGGAGCCAGCACGATCACGCAGCAGCTCGTCAAGAACGCCCTTTTCGATCCTGAGGAGCGAGTCGAGCAGTCGTTCGAGCGAAAGGCGAAGGAGATTGTCCTCGCCTACAAGCTCTCGCAGATGTACTCGAAGGATCAGATTCTTGAGCGCTACCTCAACGAGATCAACTACGGCAACCTCGCCTACGGGATTGAGGCCGCGGCCCGCACGTACTTCGACAAGCCGGCGCGTTCGCTGGACCTGGCCGAGGCGAGCCTCCTCGCGGGTCTCCCCCAACTGCCCTCGGCCTACAACCCCTTCGTCAATCTGCGGGCGGCCAAGGAGCGCCAGGCGGAGGTCCTTGGCCTCATGGTGCGCCAAGGGTACATCTCCGAGCAGATCGCCGAGGCGGCGCTCCGCCAGGAACTCAAGTTTGCCCGGCTGCGCAAGGATATCGAGGCTCCGCACTTTGTGATGTACGTGCGGGACATCCTGGAGCGGCGGTACGGGGTGGCGCGGCTGTACTCCGGCGGCTTCCGCGTATTCACAACGCTGGACTTGAACGCGCAGCGCGCCGCAGAAGAGGTGGCGCGATCGCACGTCGCCCGCATTCGCGAACACGATGTGGGCAACGCCGCGATCGTGGCGATCAACCCGAAAAGCGGCGAAGTGCTGGCGATGGTCGGCAGCGTCGACTACTTCGACAGCGCCATTGCCGGCCAGGTCAACATGGCGAACTCGCTCCGTCAGCCGGGGTCGACGCTGAAGCCGTTCACCTACGCCGCGGCGATCGCGCGCGGGACGCATTCCCCCGGGACCATCATTCGGGATGAGCCCACCACGTTCCGCGGCGCGGCGGGAGAACCGTATGTCCCCCAGAATCCGGATGGCCGCTTCCGCGGGCCGGTGACGCTGCGCCACGCGCTGGCCAACTCGTTGAACATCCCCGCTCTCAAGCTCGTCAGCGAGGTGACTCCTGAGGCAATGATCGACCTGGCACGTCGGATGGGGATCACGTCCCTGGGGGATGCGCGCCAGTACGGCCTCACCGTCACGCTTGGGAGCGGTGAGGTACGACTGCTCGATCTCACCTACGCGTACACGCCCTTTGCTAATGGGGGCTTCCAGATCGGACAGCCCGTGATCGACGCACGCCCCGGCAGCCGCGAGTTCGAACCGGCAGTGATCCTGAAGGTGGTCGATGCCGAGGGCCGCGTTCTGGACGAGTACAGCCCGCGCCCAGGTAAGCGCGTGATCAGTCCGCAGGTCGCCTGGATCATCAGCGACATCCTCAGCGACGATGAGGCCCGATCTGACACGTACGGCAGAAACAGCCCGTTGGCAATTGGCCGACCCGCCGCGGTCAAGACCGGGACGACCGATCGATACCACGATAGCTGGACCATCGGCTACACCCCGGATCTGGTTGTCGGCGTATGGGTGGGCAATGCCGACAACCAGCCGATGCGGCAGGTTCTGGGTGTTTCCGGAGCCGGTGCGATCTGGAACGGAACCATGCAGCAGCTTCTCAAGAACACCGCGTCGCGGGCCTTCATCCGGCCAGCGGGGCTGGTGCAGGTCGCCATCGACCCGCGTACCGGGCTGCGTCCGGCCGCGAACGGGCCATCGCGTCTCGAGTGGTTTCTCGAGGGAAACGTGCCCACCCAATGGACCGAAATCCTGCGGCCCCACACACCCACCGTCACAGCCGCACGGCCGGCGCCTCCGGCTCCCACGGCCACGCCTCGTCCCACGCCACCCGTCGCGCCCCCCGTGGAGCCCTCGCCCATCTCTGCCGATGCGAACATCGCGATCGTCCCGTCGGTCGTGGGCATGCCCGAGGCCGCGGCCCGCCGGGCGATTGAGCAGGCGGGACTCAACAACACCTACACGAACTATCAGTCAGCGGCGGATGTCACCGATCAGGCGTACTTCGCCCGCTTCACCGCCGGGCAGGCGGTGAGCCAGACACCTCAGCCTGGTGGGCGCGTCCCACGTGGTACCACGATCTATATCGCCGTCAAGCGGGGCTAATGTGCTCGGCCACTTGCAGGCGCACAGGCACTCCGCGATCCCTCAGGAAGGCCTTCGCCTCGGGGATCGTGTGCGTGCCGTAGTGAAAGATTGAGGCGCAGAGGACGGCGTGGGCGTGCCCGGCATCGATCGCCTCGTAGAGGTGCTGCAGCTTTCCAGCTCCGCCCGAGGCGACCACCGGAACGCTCACAGCATCGGCAATCGCGCGCGTGACGCGGAGTTCGTAGCCATCGCGCGTACCGTCGGCGTCGATGCTATTGACGACGATCTCTCCCGCGCCGCGCCGTACGCCCTCGCGCGCCCACTCGACCGCATCACGACCGGTCCGGTGCCTACCGCCATGGGTGTAGACCTCGTACACCGATCCGTTCCAGAGCGCATCGATGGAGAGGACGATGCACTGCGACCCGAAACCTCGGGCGCCCGCGTCGATGAGGGATGGATCGGCCACCGCAGCGGAGTTGAGGGACACTTTGTCTGCCCCCGCGCGCAGCATTCGGCGGATGTCGTCGGTGGTACGTATCCCGCCGCCCACCGTCAGGGGAATGAACAACTGATCGGCCGTTCTTTCGACGACTTCCAGGAAAATCTCTCTCCGTTCCGCCGACGCCGTAATGTCGTAGTAGACGAGTTCGTCTGCACCGTCGGCGTTGTAGCGTCGCGCGAGCTCAACGGGGTCGCCCACGTCAACATCGGCGGAGAACCTCTGCCCGCGAATCACACGCCCGGCATGAACATCGAGGCATGGGATGATGCGCGTCGTCAGCACGTCACACCGTGGCGGCACGCGCGAGGGCATCGGCGAGTTCGAACCGACCCTCGTAGAGCGCCCGCCCCACAATGACTCCCTCGACTCCGGTCGCTCCCAGTCGATCGAGATCTTCCAGGCCAGTCACCCCTCCCGACGCGATCACCGGCACGGGGACCTGACGCACGAGTTCCGCGACCGCGGCGATGTTCGGACCATCGAGTGCGCCGTCTCGGGCAATGTCGGTGTAGAAGAGGCGACGAACCCCATCGGACACCAGCCGGCGGGCAAGGTCCAGCGCGAGAGTCGAAGATGTGGCGATCCAACCGTCCGTCGCGACATGTCCGTCGCGCGCGTCGATTCCGACGATGACCCGCTCGCTCCAGAGCCGCGCCGCTTCCGCCACCGTCTGGGGTTCGCGCACGGCGAGCGTGCCAAACACGATGCGGTCGACTCCAAGATCGATGAGTTCCCGTGCGCGGTCGAGCGAGCGTACGCCGCCGCCAACCTGCAGGCATGCCCCGGGGATGCGCGCCAGCCGGCTGAGAATCGAGCGATTATCCCGGCTGGCTCCTCGTGCCGCATCGAGATCGACCACATGGATCCGTCGTGCGCCCGCGTCCATCCAGCGACGGGCGACGATTTCGGGGTCGCGATCGAAGATGGTCTCGCGATCGAAATCACCCTGCACGAGCCGAACAACGCGTCCCTCGCGCAGATCGATGGCCGGGATGATTTCCACGAGCGATCGACTATAAGGGTCGCGACCGAGCTCGCTCCTGCGAACGCGCGTCGAGACGATAACATCACCCCCGAAAGGCTTCAGAGGCAACGTGGCACTCCGCAATATCGACTTCGACGCCCTGAGATCACTGCGCGATCGGCACGGCGCCGCGTTTCCGCGCGATCGAGTCCTGTTCCGCGAGGGCGACACCAGCGCAGAGTTCTATGTGATCCTTCAAGGGTCAGTGGAACTCTCCCTCAAGGACAAATCCACGGGAAACAAGACCGTTTTGCACGTCGCCCAGGCGGGTGCGTTCTTCGGGGAGATGTCGTGTTTCAGTGGCCTGCCCCGATCGGCCACGGCTACCGCGGCCGAGGATTCCGTGCTGCTCTTCTTCAATCAAGACACAGCGATCCAGTTGCTCCGGGCCAGTCCTCGCTTCGCGCTCGGCGTGATCCAGACGCTATGCGATCGCATTCGTGCCGCAAACGAGCGGATCGCCACACTTGCCGAATCCGCCGGCGGACCGTCGGGATCCGCCGCCGCGCCGCCGCCTGGTCAAAGGGCAATGCCGGCCGGCCTCGCCCAGACCGCCGCAGCAGCAGCGCGCGCCGCACGGCCCCAGGAGACGCGCGAGGTTCCGACTGCCGAGTACGATCGAGGGACCCTCTGGGCAAAGACGGTTGAGTGCCCCGTAGGCCAGACGCGATTTGGCGCGCTCAACGTCCGGCCCGACGCTCTGTCGGTTAAGAGTCGCGATACGGACTTCCGTGAGGTCTATGGCGGGCCGAACCCGCTGTGGTACCTTGTCTACGTCTGCCCGGATTGCCGCTACGCAGCGTACCCGGACGACTTCCTCGGTCCATCCGCAGAAGAGATCGAACACCTCCGCGCCTCCACGTCCGAACGCACCGTGATCGGTGGTTCGTGCGACTTTGCCGGAACCAGGGCACTCGCGGATGGAGTGACCGCGTATCAACTGGCCATCGCTTCCTACGCCATGCGCGCGGAAAATCCCCAGCGACTGGGAGGTCTCTACCATCGCCTCGCCTGGCTGCATCGTGAGGCCGGAGAGACCGAAGCCGAACTGGCGGCGCTGCGACAGGCCGTCGCCGAGTACACGCGGGCCGCCGGCGCCTCGTCCGTCGCGGATATGACACTACTGTACACCATCGGCGAACTGCATCTTCGACTCGGCGATTCGTCGAACGCGATTCAGTTCTTCGCGCGGACGAGTCAGCACCCGGACTTCAAACGCCTGCCCGACATCCAGCGACTCTGTCGAGACCGATGGGCCGCCGCGCGCGCGGGCCCGCGACCGAGCGCGAGCTAGGGGCGCCGAGGCGGATCGATGAGATGCGCGATGGCTCGCTGGGATTCGAGCACCAGGGCGACGTGATCGTCCAGGGGACGGCCCAGCGAGGCCGCCCCCTCGGTGATGTCCTCGCGCCGCACGGCACGCGCGAACGCCTTGTCCTTCATCTTCTTTCTCACGGAGTCAACCGTGACGTCGTGAATCGTCCGACTCGGGCGAACGAGGATGACCGCGCCGATGAATCCGCAGAGTTCGTCCACCGCGAAGAGCGCCCGATCCATCGCGGATAGGCGCGGCAGGCCCGGATGCTCCGCGTGCGCCTGGATCGCGTAGATGACCGCCTCGGGGACTCCGCGCTCCCGAAGAAAGGGCTCCCCCGCCTGCGGATGAAGGTCGAGCGTCGGGTGCCGCTCGTAATCGAAGTCGTGGAGTAGTCCCGCGAGTCCCCAGAGCTCCTCATCTTCACCGTAGTGACGGGCGTAGGCGCGCATCGCCGCCTCGACCGACAGCGCATGACGTCGAAGAGCCTCGCTCGGCGTCCATTCTGCCAGGAACGCCCAGGCCTCACTCCTTTCCATGAAGTGCCGCCCAACGACGGTACAGGATCACGAACGCATCGGATAACGAGACGAACTCACGATCCAGTTCGGCGAGACGTGCGTCGGGGTCGTCCGATGGCTCGATGCCGCTTCTGACCAGAAAGATCTGGCGCCGGACCGCATCGATCCGTGCATCCGCGGCGTGCAACTCGCGCTCGACGCCAGCGATCAGACCGTCAGTCCCAGTTGCCGTTCCAGATACTCCTTGCTCATCTGCACCGACTCTCGGGGAGTCCGCCGCGTGTAATCCAGTTCGATGGTCACCCATCCGCTGTACCCTCGTGTCCGCAGGATTTCGGCGCAGCCGGAAAGGTCCACCTTGCCGCGCCCGAGTTCGACGAAGTCACGGATCACTGAGGTTCCGCCCTCCCCTACAGCCTCGGGTGGAAGATCGGGATCCCAGTCTTTCAGGTGCACGTATTTGATGCGCTCTACGTACCGCGAGAAAAGATCGATCTCCGCGGTAGGATGGCCCGGATTTCCCTTGCGAAAGTGGGCCGTATCCGCCGCGAGGGCAACAAAACGCGGATCGACCCGGTCGAGCACAAAGTCTATCTCGCCGATCTTCTCAAGCACCGTGTTCACGTGCGGATGGATGCACGATTGGACGCCATGATCCAGCGATCGGCGCCCGATCTCGTTCGCACAGTGCACCATGTTCAGAAGGTGCTCGCGGGTGGGTCCCTTTGCCGGCCGGCGGCCGGGCCCAAGCACGAGGCGATCGGCGCCCGCAAGACTGAGGAACCGGGCGATGCGAGTGTTCTGGGCAACGACAGTCTCAAAACGAGAGCTATCGTGCATCTCACCCCCGCCATAGAGCGCAACGAGGCGCAGGCGCCGTGCGTGAAGGACGCTCCGGAACTCCTCGAGCCGGTCGAAGTCGAAGTCATCCACCACGAATGCGAACGCCTCGAAGCCCTCGAACCCCATCTCGGCGATCTCCCGAGTAGCGGTGTCGAACCCGTCACGACCCCACGTAATACCGTGGCATGCGATCCGGAGCGCCATGGCCGGATGGTAGCGCAGCCGTTCCTATACTCGACGGCATGCCGCTGCCCGTGGTACTGCTCCACGGAGAACTGGGCGGTCTGGATGAAGTGGCGCTCCTGGTCCTATCGGTGCTGATCGGCCTGGCGCTGGCGCGCATCCTGCACCCGAGCGAGAGGTAGGATGGCGCGACGGTGCCACTTCACTCGTCCCCTCACCCTCGCGGTGGCACTCGTCGCAACCCTGAATCTGAGTTGTGCGATACCC
>Ga0194132_10006249_pt1 | contig 18608 bp, 15 predicted proteins | sample TA2KigOf80mmetaG_FD_148612 | JGI IMG/M metagenome (GOLD analysis project Ga0194132, IMG submission 148612) | Freshwater microbial communities from Lake Tanganyika, Tanzania - TA2015054 Kigoma Offshore 80m | ecosystem: Environmental > Aquatic > Freshwater > Lake | place: Tanzania: Lake...
TGGCTGATTGCGGCGGCGCTGGGGATCGGGATGCTGGCGAGCGTGGCGGGAGGGATTCTGCCGGCGCGTGCGGCGGCGCGAGTGGATCCGGTGAAGGCGCTGCAAAAGGGGCAATTCCAGGTGATCGCGGCGGGGGAGAACCGTATGCGGCGGCTGGTGGCGTTCGCGATGTGGGCGGTGGCGCTGGCGTGTTTGATGGGCGAGGGTGTGACGTTCTATGCGGGATATCTGCTGATGGTGACGGGAGTGATCCTGCTGACGCCGGCGCTGGCGGGTTGGCTGGCAAGGGCGCTGCGTCCGGCGCTGCGCTGGCTGCGTCCGGTGGAGGGGGCACTGGCGGCGGACAGTTTGATACAGGCTCCGCGGCGGACGTCGGCGACGGTGGCGGCGCTGATGCTGTCGCTGGCGCTGGCGGTGGGGTTCGCGGGGATCACGCGCGCGACTTACGGGTCGCTGCTGCGGTGGATGAACGACACGCTCAATCCGGATCTGTTTGTGTGGCCGACGGAGTCGATCACGTCGCGGACGTTCCGGTTTCCTGCGTCGGTGGAAAAGGAGCTGAGCGAGATTGAAGGGATCGAGGAGGTGCAGGGGGTTCGCAATGCGCGGGTGCTGATCGGCGGGTTGCCGGCGATGGCGATCTCGGTGTCGATCGAGATTTCCTCGCGGCGAGTGCCGGTGATGGCGGTGGAGGGGGATCCGAAGGAGATGCTGCCGCTGGCGGCGGCGGGCAAAGGAGTGATCATCGCGGATAACCTGTCGAGGCTGCGCGGATTGCACAAGGGCGACATGCTGGAGCTGGATACGCCGAGCGGACGGACGCGGCTGCCTATTTTGGGAGTGACGGTGGATTATTCGGATCAGCAGGGGGCGTTTCTGATCGACCGGTCCTTATACAGGAAGCTGTGGCGCGACGAGACATTGAACGGGTGCCGGGTGTATCTGAAGCCGGGAGCGTCGGAGGAAAAGGTGAAGGCGGAAATCGTGAAGCGATTGGGGTCGCACCGGCGTCTATTCATATTCACGAATGAAGCGATCCGGGAGTATATCTTGAACATCACGAACCAGTGGTTCGGGCTGACCTACGTGCAGGTGGCGGTGGCGCTGCTGGTTGCGGTGCTGGGGATTGTGAACACGCTGACGGTTTCGATTACGGACCGGCGGCGGGAGCTGGCGATCTTGCAGGCAGTGGGCGGGCTGCGGCGTCAGGTTCGGCACACGATCTGGCTGGAGGCGGCGGCGATCGGTTTCATCGGGCTGGTGCTGGGGCTGGCGGTGGGGGCGGTGACGCTCTACTACAACCTGGAGATGCTGAAGCGGGATGCGATCGGGCTGCTGTTGCCGTTTGAGTATCCGTACGGATTCGCGGCGGCGCTGTTGCCGGTGATCCTGTTTGTGAGTTTCGTGGCGGCGTTGTGGCCGGGAGAGGCGGCGGTGCGCGCGTCGCTGGTGGAGTCGCTCGAGTATGAATAGGGTGGCGTTGGCGGTGTTGCTGTGCGCTTCGGCGGGGTTGACGCAGGAAGTGCGCGGGATTATCGAGGAGGTGCAGCGGCGGACGCGGTCGAATTCGCAGCGCTATGAGGGGACGCTGGAGGTGATGGATTCGCGGCGGCGGATCACGACGAAGCGGTGGCAGTATGAGCGGATCGGGTCGTTCGGGGAGAGCAAGACGGTGCTGCGGTTTATTGAGCCGCCAGAGGTGAAGGGCGTGGCGCTGCTGGTGCACAACCACAAGGAGCGGAGCTCGGATCAATGGATGTGGACTCCGGCGCTACAGCGGGACCGGCGGATCGCGCTGCAGGACCGCTCGACGCGGTTCTTCGGGACCGATTTCAGTTTCGAGGATCTGGAGGAGCGCGACGTCGATCACTACGACTACAAGCTGCTGGGCGAGGAGCGGCTGGACGGGGCGATGTGCTGGAAGATCGAGTCGCGGCCGCGAGGGTCGAAGACGTCGCAGTACACGCATTCGCATGCGTGGGTGCGGAAGGATATTTACGTGTTCGCGAAGGTGGAGGGGTTTCGTGACGCGGCGCTGGTGCGGCGCATACTCTATCGCGGGTACGAGCAGGTGATGGGGATCTGGACGGCGAAGGAGCTGGAGGTTTATGACGCGCGGCGGGAGAGCCGCACGGTGATGCGGCTGGAGAAGCTTGAGTACAACCTGCCGCTGAAGGAAGAGGACTTCACGCTGCAGGCGTTGCGGCGCGGCCCATGAGAGCGGGTCTGTTGCTGGTGCTGGGGGTAGTGGTGTGTCCTGGGCAGCGGTTCACGCAGCGCGGCTTTTTGGAAACGCGGACGTCGCTGTTTCCGCAGGAGGCGCCGAACGATTCCGGCCACGTGGTGGCGGAGAGCCTGCTGCGGTGGGAAGCGTCGTATCAGGCGGCGGGGTGGCTGAAGCTGAACCTGGACGCAGAGGCGCGCACGGATACGCACCAACAGGTGGAGCGCGTGTTGCGGCTGGACACGTTGGACCGTTCGCCGCGGCGTCCGGCGTTTTCGGTGCGGCGGCTGAGTCTGCTGGCGTACCGGGGCGGGTGGACTGTGGAGGCCGGCAAGCAGTTTATCCGGTGGGGCAAGGCGGACATTCTGAATCCGACGGACCGGTTCGCGCCGCGGGATTATCTGAACGTGACGGGGAGCGATTTTCTTGGGGTGACGGCGGCGCGGGTGACGTATGAGCGGAACCGGGACACAGTGGATTTCGTGGCGGCGCCGCGATTCACGCCGAGCCGGACTCCGCTCTTGAATCAAAGATGGGCGGTGCTGCCGGCTGAGGCGGCAGCGTTTGCGTTTGAGGATAAGGGGACTCGAATTCCTGGGCGGACGCAGTTCGGGGCGAGGTGGAGCCACAGGGCGGATGGGTGGGAGTATGCGCTGGTGTTCTATGAGGGTTTCCATCATCTGCCGCTGTTTGATGGTGCTGTGCGGCTGTTTCCGGCGCCGGCGATCGAGTTCGAGCGGGTTCATCCGACGCTGCGGCTGTACGGCGGAGATGTGGCGGTGCCGTTGCGGTGGGTGACGGTGAAGGGCGAGGCGGCGTGGTTCACCTCGCGCACGCGGCTGGCGGATGAGTACCTGCTGTACGTGATTCAACTGGAGCGGATGGTGGGCGAGTGGGTGTTCGTGGGCGGGTATGCAGGGGAGGCGGTGACGGAGCGGCGGAATCCTGCCGACTTTGCTCCGGACCGCGGTTTTGCGCGGTCGTTTTTGGGGCGGGCGCAGTACACGATCGGTCCGCGGCGGTCGGTGGCGTTTGAGGCGGCGGTGCGGCAGAACGGGGAAGGGGTGTGGTTGCGGTCGGAGTATTCACAGCAATTGGGGCGGAACTGGCGGGCGACGGCGGGGTTTACGCTGATTCGCGGGGATGGGCGTGATTTTCTGGGGCAGTTTAGGCTGAATTCGTACGGGCTGGTGGCGCTGCGGTATAGCTTTTAGGGGTGGCGTTTGGAGGCGAGGCTTACCCGGCCGCCATTGCTTTGCCAGAGGCTTGGCGGTTGACGGCGCGGCGGACCTGAGCGGCGAGGGCGGCGATGAAGGTGGGGGAGTCGTTGAGGCCGGGCATCATGCGGAAGTGGCGGATGCCGAGGCGTTCGGCGATTTCGCGGTGCTCGATGTTGACCTCGTAGAGGGTCTCCATGTGGTCGGAGACGAAAGAGATGGGGATCATGAGAACGTTGCGGGAGCCTTTGGAAGCGAGGTCTTCGAGCGTTTCGCGCATCATCGGGCGCAGCCATTTTGAAGGGCCGACCTTGCTCTGGTAGCAGAGGCGCCAGGGGTTGGGCCAGGCTCCGGCGGCGCGGACGAGTTTGACGGAGCGTTCGATGTGGGACTGGATGAAATGGACGAGCGGGGTCCAGGGGGACAGTCGAAGCTGGTTAGAGGAACTCCTCGATGGCGTCGAGCGAGTCGGGGCCGCCGAGTTGAAACAACACCACACCCAGCTTCATGGCGATCGCAGTATGTATATTATTCAACAATACGGCGATGCGACATCAAGTGATTTTCCTGGGGCTGTTGCTGGCGGTGGGCTGCGCGGGGTCTGAGAAGCTGGCCGATATCGGTTACGCGACAGTGGATGGCATGGAGGTGAGGCTGGATCTTTACCTGGCGAAGGAGAAGGGCGCCCCGGTTGTGGTGTATGTGCACGGTGGGGCGTGGCGGTCAGGGAGCAAGGAAAAGCCGCCGGTGGCGGGGCTAGTGGAGGAGGACTTCGCGGTGGCGAGCGTCAACTACCGGCTGAGTCCGGTGGCGAAGTTTCCGGATATATAAACAGAACGGGCTGCCGGTGCGGATGGAGGTGGTGCCGGGCGCCGGGCATGGCGGGAAAGAGTCCTACGATGCCCGGCGTATGGGGCTGGTTGTGGAGTTTCTAAGGGAGCATCTCACGCGGCATTAGGGCAACGAGGGCGGAATAGAGTTTGCGGCGCGCGGCGATGCAAGCGCCGTCGCCCGCATCCGGGCGCGTCCAGTCGAAGCCGAGGGCGCGCCAGGCGGCATCATCGGGATCGAGGCCAAGCGTTTCAATGTAGAAGCGGTCAACGATGAGGAACTGGCGGCGGTAGGCGAGCAGGTAGCCGCCGCGCTGGCGCCAGACCTCCGCGGCGTGTGCGCGCGTGCGGTACCAGAGGTTGATGTGGGCTCCGCAGCGGGTGGGGCCGGCGGGGCGGCGGAAACGTTTGAGGGCCGTCTGGTCGCCACTTTGGACACGGCGGTGTAGAATCCCGGCCCGGATTTGTACTTCTTTGACGGCATCGTTCATGACATGTTCTCCTCAGTGGCCAACGCCGCTCCCATGCTGGCTGAGAAAATGCATGTTGTCGTTACCGTGTTGGGGTATCGCAGGGTGAAGACTGCTTTCGGCGGAGAGGCGCCCCTGCGCGCCAGCCACCATGGTAGCGCAGGAGCTGCCCGGTAATTGCCTACCGGATCGCCGCGCTGAGGCCGATGACAGCCCAGGAGGTGGCGGCGGCGGAAATGAACTGGTCGCGCCCGTGCGGAAAGCCGTAATCAAAGTAAGGTTGAAAGCCAAACCCGCGCCGGCGAACGTACCAGGAGCCGTCATCGAGTTGCGTCTTCAACAGGAAGTCGACGCCCTTCCTGTACGCCGGTTGCGATGCGGCGATTGCGGCCCCATCGTTCAAGGCGTAAAGCGCCTGACCTGTAGCGTAGGCGTCGCTCTGCATCGCCGGAAGTTGCGACCAGCCGCCGTCCGGTTTTTGGGCCGCCAGTATCGGCTGCGCGAGCTTGGAAAGCTCCGCCGCCGGAGCGCCCGCCCACTTCAGGCCCAGCACGCGGAAGGCGTCGTCCTGCGATCCGTGGGATTCCGCTTTCCGCAGAAACGCCGCGGCGCGCGCAACGCGGTCCTGCCATTCCAGTTGGCGTCCGGGAGGCATATAGGCGCCCGCGCCACGGACGACCAGCGCCGTCCACTTGATGGCGCCATTGCCAAGCGGAGGACGGACGTCGGTGATGTTCCAGCTTCCATCGGGCCTCTGGTAGCGCGCCAGGCAAAGCGCAGCCGCGTCGGTGATTGCGGAATACGGCGCGCCTTCCGCGGCCATTCCCGCCAGCCCGTAGGCGACGTTGGCGATCCACCCGCCCACCGAACCGATCCCCTGTTGGAAGTTCTCGCGCTCCGGCGACCAGACCGAAACAGTGGCCTTGGTCGGGTGTGCCGCGAGCGACTCGTCGACCGCGACGCCTTTTCCTCTCACCGCGGCGACCGCCATCGCTTCGAGAGACTGGTTGTGGCAGGAGATGCACCCGGTCTTGGAAAAGAACTTCGGACTGGCGGGTTGCAGGAGTGCGACGGCCTGCGTTGCAGCTTCGCGCGCCTGCTGAGGCTTTGCGCGCGGCGTGGGCATTGGCTTGGGGCCGCCTGGCTTGGCGCCCCGCTGCCGTAACAGCGCCGTAATATCGCTTTCGCCCTGAAGCAGCGCCCAATCGAGCGCCGTGGAGCCTTCGTTGTCCGTGAGGTTCGGATCGGCCCCTCGACTCAGCAAGAGTTCGACCACTGCTTTCGACGGCGGGTCCGCGGCCGCCGCCAGAATCAGAGGTGTGTGCCCCCCTGAACCCTTGGCGTTGACATCAGCGCCCCTCTCAAGCAGTGTCCGGACACCGCCGAGGTTCCTCGAAAAAGCCGCCAGCCCGACGGGCGGCAATGCCAAAGTCACATATTGAACTTGCTTGTTCGGATCGGCGCCCGCATCGAGAAGCCGGCCCACGAGCTCTCCGTCCCCGCGAAACGCTCCGAACCACAGCGGCGCCACGCCAAACTGCCTCATCATCGCTAGGTTCCACCCGTGCGCTCGTAACTCTGCGAGCGCTTCCCCGTCGCCCTCAAATAGCGGCAGGTCGAGCTTTTGCGCGCGGTGCGCCTCACTTCTGCGCAACAGCTGCCCCGGCGCGGCGAGCAGTTTCGCGGCCTCCTCGCCTCCATCGCGGAGCAGAGCCAGGTCGAGTGCTGTCATGCCCATCTTGTTCTTGGCATTGCGATCGGCGTTGCGCGCCAGAAGGAACCGGACCTTGCCTGGCTCGCCCGTCGCCCACATCAGGGCCGTCGAGCCGCCCTTGGCAGTCGCGTTCACGTCGGCTCCCTTGTCGGCGAGCAGCTTCATGCAACTCTCGGACGCATACAGCGTGGCGTGCATTAGAGCCGTGGCGTCCTGGTCGTCACGGGAATTCGGATCGGCTCCAGCCCTGAGCATCGCCTCGACGGCTTTCACGTCATCCTTGCGGATGGCTTCGAAAAGTGGCGGCGCAGCGTTTGCCTCGCCCAAGAAACATAGCACCATGATGGACACAGCCCAGCGCATGTCAAAGTCCCCTTCCCGCCGAGGCCAACACAGGCGCCGGTCGATCAGTCATGAGATTCAAACAGGGATCCCCTCTTTCGGGTCCGGTTCAGGACGAATGTACATCCGTCCGCACCCGGGCGTCAATGCCGACACGAGTCTTCTTGTTCCATTGGCCCGGTTAGACGAGCGTGGTTTCCGGGTGAACGGCGGCCAGTGCCCTGTCCAACGTGGCAAGAAGGAAGCCCCGTTAGGGATTGGTGGGCAGGAGTTTGCCATAGGTCCAGCTGGTAGAATCCGCCTATGCGGATCATGCTCTGCTTCTTGATTTCGGCTCTTGTTGCCGCGCAGGAGCCCTTTCCACTTTGGCAAGGGAAGGCGCCGCTCGCGCAGGGGGATGCGCGCGAGGATATTCCCACGCTGACGCCTTATCTGCCCGCGCGGGGTCCGCGGCCAAGCTCGGCGGTGATCGTCTGTCCTGGGGGCGGCTACCGCAACCTGGCGATGGATCATGAGGGCAAGCAGATCGCGCAGTGGTTGAACTCGCTGAACATCGCGGCGTTTGTGCTGCAATACCGGCTGGGGCCGAAATACAACCATCCGGCGCAGCTTCAGGACGCGCAGCGCGCCATCCGCACCGTGCGCGCGCGGGCGGCGGAGTTTCACATCGACTCGAACCGCACGGGGATCTGGGGCTTTTCGGCGGGGGGCCACCTGGCATCGACGGCTTCGACACATTTCGACAGGGGTAACGGTTCGGCGCCGGATCCGATCGACCGGGAATCGTCGCGGCCGGACTTTGCGATCCTGGCCTACCCGGTGATCAGCTTCACGACCGAGTTCACGCATCAGGGGTCGAAGAGGAACCTGTTGGGGGAGAACCCGGCGCCGGAACTTATGCAGCTGCTTTCGAATGAGTTGCAGGTGACCAAAGACACACCGCCGACCTTTTTGTTCCACACGAACGAAGACACGGGGGTTCCGCCGGAGAACTCGGTGCTTTACTATTTGGCGCTGCGCAAGGCGAAGGTGCCGGCGGAGATGCATATCTTTGAAAAAGGACGGCACGGCGTAGGGCTTGCGCCGACCGACGCGACGCTTTCGGCGTGGCCACCGATACTGGCCGGCTGGCTCCGGACGCGTGGCCTACTGTGAGATTGACGGACCAGGGGGTGTCCGTTAGACTAGAGGGGTTGGATTTCCTCCCGGTTTTCCACCCTTGTCCCCGGAAGAATTAAGAATGCGGGACAAAAGCGCCTAGAAGGAGGGCTGAGAAGTTGGCTGACGGCATGCGACACATATTTACATCGGAATCGGTGACCGAGGGACACCCGGACAAGATCGCCGACCAGGTATCGGATTCGGTATTGGACGCGGTGCTGGAGCAGGACCCGGCGAGCCGGGTGGCGTGCGAGGTTCTGGTCACGACGGGACTGTGCGTGGTGGCGGGTGAGATCACGACGAAGGCGGTCATCAACGTTTCGCAGATTGCGCGGCGCGTGATCTGCGACATCGGCTACGATGACGCCGCCTATGGCTACGACGGCAACACGTGCGGCATTCTGAACGCGATTCAGACACAGTCGCCCGATATTTCGATGGGCGTGGACACGGGTGGCGCGGGCGATCAGGGGTTGATGTTCGGGTACGCCTGCAACGAAACCGAAGAGCTGATGCCGCTGCCGATTCTGCTGGCGCACAAGCTGGTAAAGAAGCTGAGCGATGTGCGGCGCAGCGGCGAGCTGAATTTCCTGCGCGCCGATGGGAAGTCGCAGGTGAGCGTGGAGTATGCCGGGGACCAGCCGGTGCGGCTGGACGCGGTGGTGATTTCGACGCAGCATGCGGAGATGGATATCGATGAGTTGCGCAAGAAGGTGAAGAAGCATATCATCGACCCGGTTGTGCCGGCGGATATGGTGGATTCCGGGACGAAGTTCCACATCAATCCGACGGGGCGCTTCGTGATCGGCGGACCGCACGGCGATACGGGACTCACCGGGCGGAAGATTATTGTGGATACCTACGGCGGGATGGGCCGTCACGGCGGCGGGGCGTTTTCCGGGAAGGACCCGACGAAAGTGGACCGCTCGGCCTGCTACATGGCGCGCTACGTGGCGAAGAACCTGGTGGCGGCGGGCCTGGCGCGGCGCTGCGAGGTGCAGCTGGCCTACGCGATCGGCGTGGCCGAGCCGGTTTCGGTGCGCGTGGAGACGTTCGGAACGGGGCAGTTGAGCGAGGAGCGGCTGGTTAGGCTGGTGCGCGACCATTTCACGCTGACGCCGAAGGGCATGATCGAGCATTTGAAGCTGCGGCGGCCGATTTACCGGGCCACCGCCGCGTTCGGGCACTTCGGCCGGACGGAGGAAAGCTTCACGTGGGAGGCGACGGACAAGGCCGAGCCGCTGCGGGAGGCCGCCGGCGCCGCAGTGGGCGCGCGAGGATAACGGGAGAAATCACACAACATCGATATGGCGAGCAACGTGAATACGACGGTTGACTGCGATGTCAAGGATCTGTCACTGGCAGAAGGGGGGAAGAAGCGGATTGAATGGGCGTTCCAGTCGATGCCTGTGTTGCAGTCGATCCGGAAGCAGTTCCTCAAGACGCAGCCGCTGAAGGGTGTGCGAGTGGCGGCGTGCCTGCATGTGACCACGGAGACGGCAAACCTGATGGCGACGCTGCGCGACGGCGGGGCGAGCGTGGTGCTGTGCGGCTCCAATCCACTGTCGACGCAGGACGATGTGGCCGCGTCGCTGGTGGCGGACTACGGGATTTCGACGCACGCGATCAAGGGCGAGTCGAACGATGTTTACTACAAGCACATCATGTCGGCGATCGATTCCCGCCCGATGATCACGATGGATGACGGCTGCGACCTGGTGACGATCCTGCACACGCAGCGCAAGGAAATGCTGGCCGATGCGATCGGCGGCACGGAAGAGACGACCACCGGCGTGATCCGTTTGAAGGCGATGGCGAACGACGGCGTGCTGAAGTACCCGGTGATCGCGATCAACGACGCGATGACGAAGCACTTCTTCGACAACCGTTACGGCACGGGCCAGAGCACGATCGACGGGATTCTGCGGGCGACCAATATTCTGCTGGCGGGGATGAATGTGGTGGTGGGCGGATACGGATGGTGCGGCCGCGGCCTGGCGACGCGCGCCCGCGGGATGGGCGCCAACGTGATCGTGACGGAAGTGGATCCGATCAAGGCGATTGAAGCTTTGATGGATGGTTTCCGCGTGATGACGATGGCGGAGGCGGCGCAAATCGGCGATGTATTTGTGACGGTGACGGGCAACAAGAACGTAATCGGGCGCGAGCATTTCGAGCGGATGAAGCCGGGCGCGATTCTGAGCAATTCGGGCCACTTCAACGTGGAGATCGACCTGGAGACGCTGGGCAAGCTGGCGAGTTCGCGGCGGGAAGTCCGGCCGTATGTGGATGAATACGCGATGAAGGACGGGCGGAAGATCTACGTGCTGGGTGAAGGGCGACTGATCAACCTGGCCTCGGCCGAAGGCCATCCGGCTTCGGTGATGGACATGAGCTTCGCCAACCAGGCGCTGTCGGTGGAATACATGATGGCGAACTACAAGAATCTGGAGAACAAGTGCTACCCGGTTCCGGACGCGATAGACCGGGAAGTGGCGCGGCTGAAGCTGGACGCGATGAACGTGAAGATCGACAAGCTGACGCCGGAGCAGGAGAAGTACCTGGCCAGCTGGTCGGAAGGGACCTAGCCCGCAAAGGGCCGGTCGCGGCCCTCGACACAGGTAGGCAACGGCCGCGGCCAGGCTCCGTTTTGCGGGCTGTTACTAGAAGGAGATTTGGTGAGCGCAGAGCAGGAGTGCAAACGCACGCTGGAATTCACGGTTTCCGCGGAAGAGGTGGAAACGGAAACGGCGCGCGTAGTGGGAGAGTTGCAGAAGAAGGTGCGTCTGCCGGGCTTCCGGCCCGGTAAGGCGCCGGCTTCGATCATCCGCAGCCGGTTTGCCAGCGACATCCGCCAGGAGGTGATCGACGCGATCGTGCCGCGGGTGTTTCACCAGCGTACCGAGCGCGACAACTTGCGGGTAGTGGGCAGCCCGGGCGTAACGGAGATGCGCTTTGAAAAGGGCGAGCCGATGCAGTTCACGGTGGAGTTCGAAGTGGCGCCGGAGATCGAGCTGGGCGAATACCGCGGGCTGACGGTGCCCTATGACGAACCAACGGTGAGCGCGGAGGAGGTAGAGGAGCGGCTGGAGCAGTTGCGGGAGGCGAAGGCGGAGTACGTCAACGTGGACCCGCGTCCGGTGGCCGATGGCGATCACGCGGTGGTGTCGCTGCGGTCCGTGGAGGGCGTTGAGGGCGATCCGATCACCAACGACGAGATGATCCTGCACATCGGCAGCGCCGACACGATGGTGGAGTTCAACGAGAATCTACTGGGGATGGCGCCGGAGGAGGAGAAGGAGTTCGAGGTCAGCTATCCGGAGAACTACGGCGCCGAGCGTCTGGCGGGCAAGCGGGTGAAGTTTCATGTGACGCTGAAGGGGTTGCGGAAGAAGGAGCTGCCGGAGCTGAACGACGAGTTCGCCGGCGAAGTGGGCGATTTCCGGGACATGGAAGAGTTGCGGGAAGAGGTCCGCAAGTCGATGCTGGCCGACCGCGAACAGGCGGCGCAGACCGAGGCGAAGAACAAGCTGGTGGATGTACTGGTGGAGGCGCACCAGTTTCCGGTGCCGGAGGCGTTCATCGAGCGGCAGATCGAGGTGAACCTGGAGTCGCGGATCCGCGAGCTGGCGATGCAGGGCGTCGATCCGCGGTCGTTGAAGATCGACTGGCAGAAGGTGAAGGAGTCGCAGCGCGAGCCGGCGATGCGCGATGTGAAGGCATCGCTGCTTTTGGACCGCATCGGAGACCGGGAAGCGATCGAGACGCTGACTGATGAAGTGGACCGGGAGATTCACCGGATGGCGAAGCAGCTGCGGGAAACGCCGGCGGCGCTGCGGATGCGGCTGGAAAAGGACGGCAGCCTGCGGAGGCTGGCGAACCGGATCCGGACCGAGAAGGTGCTGTCGTTCCTTTTCGAGAATGCGCGCAAGGTGGCGCCCGAGTTGGCCGAGGAAAAGGCGGAAGAAGCGGCCGAGTGAGCGCGGCCCGGGGCAATGTGGAAGCTACTGGGTCCTAAGCAGTTAGGGGTACATTTAGGACCTAGCACGAAAAGGTCCTGTATCTTTACCCTCATATTCGGGATTGCCAGTTGCGCTCACTCAAGGGATAATGGGGACGTAAGGAATCATTATTAGACCCGCCATGAACAGAAAGCTTCTGGGAGGGGGAATTCATTGAAGCGCTCCAGCTCCGATGAGACACTACGCTGTTCTTTTTGCCATAAAAGTCAGGACGTCGTAGGGAAGCTGATCTCTTCCCCCAGTGACTACCCGCGCGCCTACATCTGCGACGAATGCATCGCCGTATGCAATTCGATCCTGGAGGACGACCGGACGGAGCCCTCGCAGGGGATTCCGAACAAGCTGCCCAAGCCGCTGGAGTTAAAGGAGTACTTGGACCAGTACGTGATCGGTCAGGATCTGACCAAGCGGAAGCTGGCGGTGGCGGTCTACAACCACTACAAGCGCGTGCAGATGAACAAGCGCAGCTCGGGCGAAGTGGAGCTGGCCAAGAGCAATATTCTGCTGATCGGTCCGACGGGGACGGGGAAGACGCTGCTGGCGCAAACGCTGGCGCGGATTCTGGATGTGCCGTTCGCGATCGCCGACGCCACCACGCTGACCGAAGCCGGTTACGTGGGCGAAGACGTGGAGAACATCGTGCTGCGGCTGCTGCAAAACGCCGATTGGGACGTGCAGCGCTGCCAGCAGGGCATTATATACATCGATGAAATCGACAAGATCGCGCGGAAGGACGAGAACCCGTCGATCACGCGCGATGTGAGCGGCGAAGGGGTGCAGCAGGCGCTGTTGAAGATTCTGGAAGGGACGGTGGCGAACGTGCCGCCGCAGGGCGGACGCAAGCATCCGCACCAGGAGTTCACGCCGGTGGACACCTCCAACATCCTGTTCATCTGCGGCGGCGCGTTTGTGGGTTTGGAGAAGGTGATCGGCAAGCGGGTGGGGAAGACGTCGATGGGCTTCCACAAGTCCGAGCAGCCGGTCGAGGCCCGGAAGGGCAACCGGAGGGATTCGGCGCTGCTGGGGCAGGTGCAGCCGATCGACCTGATCCGGTTCGGGTTTATTCCGGAATTCATCGGACGGCTGGCGGTGGTGGGCGTGCTGGATGAGCTGGACAAGGATGCGCTGGTGCAGATCCTGACCAAGCCGAAGAACGCCATCACGCGGCAGTACCAGCGGCTGTTCGACTTCGAAAATGTTAGACTGAGGTTTAGCGACGACGCCCTGGAAGCCATCGCGCAGCTTGCCATGGAGCGTAAACTAGGGGCACGAGGTCTGCGGATGATCCTGGAAGATCTGATGCTGGACCTGATGTATTATCTGCCCTCCTACAAGAAAGTGCGCGAATTCGTGGTCACCAAGGAAATGGTGGTGACGCAGAAGATCAATCTGGCGCTGCTCGAAAAAGCAGGCTGAACATTTCCGGCGGTTCGCCGGGTCCGCTCATCCGGTGATGCCGCCACGGCGCTGGAGTGATGCCCGCATCCGGCAGTTCGGGGGTTCTCAAGAATAAACCATGACTACATCCAAGGAAAAACCAGAAACCAGGCGCTTGCCAATGATGCCCATCCGGGATGTGGTCATCTTTCCGCACATGATGACGCCGTTCGTGGTGGGCCGCGAGTCGAGCGTGCGCGCGCTGGAAGACGCGATGGCGGGCGACAAGAAGATTTTCCTGGCGACGCAGCACGACGCGAGCGTGGATGAACCGAGTCCGGAGGAGATTTATACCGTCGGCACGGTGGCTAATATCGTGCAGAGTTTGAAGCTGCCCGATGGGAACATCAAGGTGCTGGTGGAGGGCGTGGAGCGCGGCAAGATCGTGTCGGTGACCGATGATGACGGTTACTTCCGGGCGGTGGTGCGCACGTTCCATTTCAAGGTGGACCAGGGGCCGCAGCTGGAAGCGCTCACCGGGCGCGTGCAGACGTTGTTTGAGCAGTACGTGAAGCTGAGCCAGAATCTCAACTACGAGACGATGATCGCCGCCATCCGCGTGGACGATCCGGGCAAGCTCGCCGACACGGTGGGCGCCAACTTGCAGCTCACGATTGAGGAGAAGCAGGAACTGCTGGAGATTTTCGATCCGGTGGACCGGCTGACGCGCGTTGCCGAGATGCTCGACATCGAAATCGAGAAGCTGAACATGGACCGGGCGATTCAGGGCCGCGTGAAGCGGCAGATGGAGCGCGCCCAGAAAGAGTATTACCTCAACGAGAAGATTAAGGCGATCCAGAAGGAACTGGGCCGGGGCGAGAAGAGCGAATTCGATGAATTGAAGAAGAAGATCGAAGCCGCGGGAATGCCGCCGGATGCGCGCGAGAAGGCGATGCAGGAGCTGAAGCGGCTGGAGAACATGCCGCCGATGTCGGCCGAGTCGACCGTGTCGCGCAATTATCTGGACTGGTTGCTGGCGGTGCCGTGGAAGAAGAAGTCGCGCGAGATCCGCGATCTGAAGCATGCCGAGAAGGTTCTGGAACAGGATCATTATGGGCTGGAGAAGATCAAGGAGCGTATCCTGGAGTTTCTGGCCGTGCGGCGGCTGGTGAAGAATCCGAAGGGCTCGATCCTGTGCTTTGTCGGGCCTCCGGGCGTGGGTAAGACCTCGCTTGGCATGTCGATCGCCAAGGCGACGGGACGCAAGTTCGTGCGCATGTCGCTGGGCGGCGTGCGCGATGAGGCGGAGATCCGCGGCCACCGGCGCACCTACATCGGCGCGCTGCCGGGCCAGATCATACAGATGATGAAGAAGGCGGCGACGAAGAATCCGGTCTTCATGCTGGATGAGATCGATAAGATGTCGATGGATTTTCGGGGAGACCCGTCGGCGGCGCTGCTGGAGGTATTGGATCCGGAGCAGAACTGGATGTTCGTGGATCACTACCTGGATGTTGAGTATGACCTGAGCCAGGTCTTCTTCATCGCCACGGCGAACGTGCTGCACACGATTCCTCCTGCCTTGCAGGACAGGATGGAAGTGATCCGGCTGTCGGGCTACACGGAACTGGAGAAGATGGAAATCGCCAAGCGGTTCCTGGTGGTGAAGCAGCTGGAGCAGACGGGGCTGACGGCGAGCGAGATCGAGTTTCAGGATCCGGGTTTGATGACGCTGGTCCGCAACTACACGCGCGAGGCCGGGGTGCGGAACCTGGAGCGGGAAATCGGCAACGTGTGCCGCAAGATCACGCGGAAGGTGGTTTCGGCGACGAAGAAGGAAAAGGCGGGCAAGGCGACGATCAACACGCAAAAGGTGGTGGATCTGCTGGGCCCGATGAAATTCCGCGACCTGGACGTGGAAAAGAAAAACGAAGTGGGCGCCACGGTGGGTCTGGCATGGACCGAGGTGGGCGGCCAGATTCTGACCACGGAAACGACAACGATGGAAGGGCGCGGCAAGCTGACGATGACCGGCAAGCTAGGCGACGTGATGCAGGAATCGGCGCAAGCGGCGATGAGCTACGTGCGTTCGCGCGCGCAGTTTCTGGGTCTGCCGCGCGATTTCTACCGCCACCTGGATATCCACGTGCATGTGCCGGAAGGGGCCATTCCCAAGGATGGGCCGTCGGCCGGCATCACCATCACGACCAGCATTTGCAGCGCGCTTACCGGTATTCCCGTTCGGGCCGATGTGGCGATGACGGGCGAGATCACGCTGCGCGGCAAGGTGCTGCCGATCGGCGGGATGAAGGAAAAGCTGCTGGCGGCGCACCGGCATGGGATTCTGGAAGCGGTCCTGCCGCGGGATAACGAAAAGGACCTGCCGGACATTCCGGAGAACATCCGCAAGGACATGAAGCTGCATTTCGTCGATTCGATGGATGAAGTGCTGAAGATCGCGCTGGAGCGGCCGATTGAGGTTGCGCCGGTGACGGCGGTGGAGATCGAAGCTCCGCCGGCGGGCGAGGAAAAGCGGACCCACTAGATTCACTTGGTGGCCGGTAGACAGGTGGCCGGCGTGAAATGTACGGAAGCTCGTTTTATAATAAGTGCAGCCAGGCCGGAGCAGTTTCCGGAGGAGGATCTTCCGGAGATCGCGTTTCTGGGCAGAAGCAACGTGGGCAAATCGACGCTGCTCAACGCTCTGGTCGGCAGGAAGGGGCTGGCCCACACGAGTTCAACGCCGGGCCGGACGCAATACATCAATTTCTTCCGGGTCGAAGATCGGTGGTGTTTCGTTGATTTGCCCGGGTATGGATATGCGCGGGTTCCCAAGGAGATCGCGCACTCCTGGAAATTCCTGATCGAACAGTATCTGTCCCGCAGGCAGGCTTTGCAGCTCTGTTTTCTGCTGCTGGATGCGCGGCGGGGCTGGATGGAAAAGGATCTCGAACTTAGCCACTGGCTGCGGAGCCACGGCAGACAGTACATCGTCATTGCGACGAAATTCGACAAATTGAAAACTCAGAAGGAAAGACAACGTCAAATGGCCGATCTCCGGGAACACGCCGCTCCTGCGGCGGAGTTGATTCCGTTCTCGGCAGTCACCGGCCAGGGAATGAGGGAAACTTGGCAAGCGATCTCGAAAATACACAAGTAGAAAATAACGGCGCCGAAGAAGAAGTGGCGGAGGCCAAAGCGGCTGAAACCAAGTCCGAGTCCAAGGCCGAATCGAAAGGCAAGGACAAAGACAAGCAGTCGGCCAAGGAGGCCAAGGCGAAGGAGCCGAAGGACGGCAAGGCTGCCGCGGAGGCCGAGGAGGCCGAGGAGGCCAAGGGCGAGGAGAAGCCCGAGCCTTCGCAGGATCCGAGCATGGCCGGCACCACGCGCCGCCGACAGGGCGGCAAAGAGGTGATCAGCCTGGATCTGGCCGATCTCAAGGAGATGTCGATCCTGAAGCTGAACCAGACGGCGCGCGATCTGGGGGTGACCGGCGTGGCCGGCATGCGCAAGCAGGATCTGATCTTCAAGATTCTGCAGGTGCAGGCGGAAAAATCGGGCCTGATCTTCGCCGAGGGCGTGCTGGAGTGCCTGCCGGACGGTTTCGGGTTCCTGCGCGCGCCGGAGTACAACTACCTGCCGGGCCCGGACGACGTCTACGTGTCGCCGTCGCAGATCCGGCGCTTTGACCTGCGCACCGGGGACACCATCTCCGGCCAGATCCGCCCGCCGAAGGAAGGCGAACGCTACTTTGCGCTGATCAAGGTGGACGCGATCAACTTTGAGCCGCCGGAGGAGGCGCGCAACAAGATCTTCTTCGACAACCTGACGCCGCTGTATCCGGATGAGCGGCTGAAGCTGGAAACGCTGAAGGACAACTTCTCCGGGCGCGTCATGGATATGCTGACGCCGATCGGCAAGGGCCAGCGCGGGCTGATCGTCGCGCCGCCACGCACCGGTAAAACGATGCTGCTGCAGTCGATCGCCAACTCGATCACCACCAATCAGCCGGAAGTGAACCTGATCGTGCTGCTGATCGATGAGCGGCCGGAAGAGGTCACCGACATGCAGCGCTCGGTGAAGGGGGAAGTGATCAGCTCGACCTTCGACGAACCGGCCTCGCGCCACGTGCAGGTGGCCGAGATGGTGATCGAAAAAGCCAAGCGGCTGGTGGAGCACCGCCGGGACGTGGTGATTCTGCTCGATTCGATCACGCGCCTGGCGCGCGCCTACAACTCGGTGGTTCCGCCGTCGGGCAAGGTGCTCTCGGGCGGCGTGGATTCGAACGCGTTGCAGCGGCCGAAGCGCTTCTTCGGCGCGGCGCGCAACATCGAAGAGGGCGGTTCGCTGACGATCGTGGCCACGGCGCTGGTAGATACCGGCTCGCGCATGGACGATGTGATCTTTGAGGAGTTCAAGGGCACGGGTAATCTCGAAATCCACCTCGACCGCAAGATGGTGGACAAGCGGATCTTCCCGGCGATCGATATTCACAAGTCGGGCACGCGCAAGGATGAGCTGCTGCTGGCCAAGGAAGATCTCAACCGGATCTGGGTTCTGCGCAAAGTGCTGAGCCCACTGTCGCCGGTGGAGTCGATCGAGCTGCTGCTCGATAAGCTGGCGAAGACGCGCTCCAACGGCGAGTTTCTCGCTTCGATGAGCGGCTAGAGGGCCCGCGCCCGGATTCGAAACAATTCACGGTTGCCGCCGAAGCTGAGCCGCTTGGCCCAGGCTGAATTCATCTGACCACGTCCGGCGTGTGCCAGCGCGGCCTGATCTACAATCTCGAAACCGGCCTCTTTGTAGCGGGGCGCAAGTACCGACTTGATGTAATCGGCGGAAAGAGCTTGGAGATTCAAGCGCTCGATCTCGGAACGGTCGCGCACCGGGTCCAAGCCGAGAACTACTTCAAGCGCTGCGCCGGATTTGGAGATGCGGCGCAGGTTGCGCATCGGGAGCGGCTCGCCCGTTGCTACTGCTCGCAGCAGGCTGCCCCACGGGAATTGCACGTGAACCTGGCAGGCGATTCCGTCAAGTTCGGAGGGCAGATGTTCGACGGCCGCCTGCACGAACAGCACGTTCGGCAGACCTCCCTTTTCCGGCCTGCGGTGGATTCGCTCCGAGATCTTTTCGAGTGGCCGTGGATTGGCGTCTACACCGATGAAGAATTGTGCCGGGTTCAGACGCGCGGACTGCGCTATGGACAGGCCGCTGCCGGTGCCGATGTCGATGAGCACGCCCTCAGTAGCCG
>Ga0194132_10006250_pt1 | contig 18605 bp, 15 predicted proteins | sample TA2KigOf80mmetaG_FD_148612 | JGI IMG/M metagenome (GOLD analysis project Ga0194132, IMG submission 148612) | Freshwater microbial communities from Lake Tanganyika, Tanzania - TA2015054 Kigoma Offshore 80m | ecosystem: Environmental > Aquatic > Freshwater > Lake | place: Tanzania: Lake...
ACCGATCGTCCCGATGTTCAGGTGCGGCTTGGTCCGCTCGAATACGCCCTTGGCCATCAGTCTCTCCCCAGTTCTTCGACTGTCCGTCGTCCCGCCGTCTTCCGCTACGCCCTCGAACCGTCGAGGACGCTGGAGCCCCCAATGAGACTTGAACTCATGACCTCGTTCTTACCAAGAACGCGCTCTGCCACTGAGCTATGGGGGCCCGTGTCGGCGTCCTGGTCGCCGTGAAAATCCGCTCTGGTGCACGGGACAGGATTCGAACCTGTGTAGCCGTTAAGGCGGCGGTTTTACAGACCGCTGGAATTAGCCACTCTCCCACCCGTGCGGGAGCATTCGCCCTGCCGTCCACCATGGGTCGAGGCCGCCGCCCCCGCTGGGCATGGAGCCCGAGGAGGGATTTGAACCCACAACCTTCCGCTTACAAAGCGGCTGCGCTGCCGTTGCGCCACTCGGGCACACCGCGAGCCCATCGGACGGGCGGCAGAGAGAACCAACCGCCCTTTCGGGCGGCCATCGAGCAGTATACGGAGGCTCGCTCGGCATGATCAACGCAGCCGTCAACGCAGCCGGAGAGGGAACCCGGCCCGCCCCCGGAATCTGAGGGGCGCCGAGGTCCCTCTCCACCCTCCATCCCCCATCCCCCCGGCGGGGGTCGGCGGCCGGGGCCGCTCGCGCCGCCGGCGAGGCGTTGCCCGCCTCCCATGGGCCCTCCGCCCGGCCCCACCTCCTATCCTCTTCCTCGCCGAAGGCGAAAGAGAGCACGATGCCAACACCCACCTTCTGGGCCGCGGGCGACCCGCTGGCCGCCGCGCGCACCCTCGCCCCGGAGATCCGTGCCGCCGCCGCGGAGACCGAGGCTCAGCGCCGGATCCCGCGCGCCCTCGTCGAGCTGCTGCGGGACGCGGGCCTCTTCCACCTGACCCTCCCGCGCGACATCGGCGGCCTCGAATGCGACCCGGTCACCGCCGCGCGCGTCGTCGAGGAGATCGCCGTCGCGGACGGCTCCACCGGCTGGGTGGTCATGCTCGCCAACCAGACGACGTTCTTCGCCGGGTACCTGCCCGCGGAGCAGTCACGCCTCTTCTGGGGCGGCGGCGCGATCAACTGCGGCGTCGCGCGCCCCATCGGCCGCGCCGTCCCCGCCGATGGCGGCGGCTACACCGTGAGCGGTCGCTGGCCGTTCGCCTCCGGCTCCTCCCACGCCGACTGGTTCATGGGCGAGTGCCTCGTCTACCCCGACGACGGCGCCGAGCCGCTGAAGGACGGCGACGGCAACCCCGTCGTGAAGGACGTGCTGTTCCCGCGCGCCGAGGTCACTGTGCTCGATACCTGGTACACGACGGGCCTGCGCGGCACGGCCAGCCACGACTTCACAGTCGAGGGCATCCATGTGCCGGAGGCGCGTATCCTCCAGCCGGGCGACCTGCACCACGACTGGCCCGCCTTCCGTGCGATGCCGCTGTTCGTGATGAACCACGGCAGCCACGCCCTTGGCCTCGCCCGAGCGGCGCTGGAGGCGGCCCTCGACATCGTGCGCACGAAGCGCGGATGGGGCGGCATCCCGTTGCAGGAGGTCGGGCGCGTGCAGCAGGCGGTCGCGGAGGCGACAGCGATCGTCGGCGCGGGCTCGGCCTACCTCTACGACACGGGCGAGGCGTTCTGGCAGGCCGTCCTCGCCGGCGAGGAGCCGGACGCCCGCGCGAGGGCGCGCGTGCGCCTCGCCGCCGCCCACGCCGCGAACGAGAGCATCCGCGCCGTGGACCTGATCCATCGCACCCTCGCGACCTCCGCGGTGCAGCAGTCGAGCCCGCTCGACCGCATCTTCCGCGACATTCACACTGCCGGCGCGCACGTCATGATCGGCCCGCTGGTCATGGAAGCCGCGGGCCGCGCCGAACTCGGCGTCCCCGTCGATTCCCTTTCTTCTAGGCTTCTGGGGATTCCGGGAGGAGCGTGCGATGGCGTCGATGCGGCATGCGACGGCGGCGGACCTCGAGCCAATGATCGAAGTGCTTGTCCGCGCGTTCGACCAGGATCCGTTCTTCCGCTGGATGTTCCCCGGAGACGGATTCTCGGCGGGGATCTCTGAGTGGTTCCACCTCGTCGTGCCGATCGCCTTCACGAAGGGTCACACCTACCTCGACACCGACCGCAGCGCTGCCACGGTCTGGCTGCCGCCGGATGTCGAGCTCGCGAGGCCCGAGGACTATCAGGCCGCGGCTGCAATCGTCGCCCAACATTCGACGCCTGATCACGCCACCGCGGTATTTCAGACGATCGGCGCCGCAGGCAGCCACCGGCCATCTGATCCGAACTGGCAACTGGTCTACGTCGGTGTAGCACCTGGCGCACAGGGTCGCGGCTACGGCCAGCAGGCGGTCGCGGGGACGCTCTCAGTCTGTGACACGCAGGGCTTCCCCGCGTACCTGCACTCGACGAACCCACGCAACGTCCCGTTCTACGAACGTCTCGGGTTCCGTGTGCTCGCTGAGGTGCCGACGGTGGAGGGCGGTCCGATCATCCGACCGATGCTGCGACAACCGAGGTAGGCTGGCGCGCGATGAATGCGCGGACGGCGTGTTACACCGACAGCGCGTCCGCGACGTCCTTGAGCCCGAGCGACTCCAGCTTCGCGCGGCTGGGCATGCTGGTGTGGGTATCCCAGCCCGCCTCCCCGAACCAGTCGTTCTTCATCGTCTCCAGGTCGATCGTGACGCCCTCGTGCGGACCGGCGGTCTGAGGCGGGTCGCCGAGGATGCGGCCGGGGACGGTGCGGCCCGCGGGGTTGTTGCCGTGCTTCACCGCGAACGCCATCCGCAGGTTCGCGACCCGCTCCCCGACGCGGTCGAGTTCCTCGTGCGTGGTGTCCCAACCGGTTACGAGGTTGATCCACTCCGGTATCCGGTCGGTCGGGGACATCGTGTAGATGAAGTAGCACATGCCCGCGCTGTTCATGACGTGCGCCTGCTCGTGCGCCGCCTTCAGCTGCGGGCCGCGCTCCGCCGTCGCGCGACGGTCCTTCGGGCCTGTCTTCATCGTCGGGAACTTGCTCGCCTTCCCCGGCGACCAGAGCGTGTGCCGTGCCGGCGTGGGGTCGAGGGCGTACGACGCCGCGAAGCCCGCGTCCAGCTTCGGGTCGTGCATCGGCGGCTCCTCGCCGTCGATCGAGGTCACGTAGTCGCCGGCGTTCCGCCCGATCTTCTGCGCCGCGATCCGCGTCCCGTCCGCGAGCAGCTCACCGAGGTGCCCCTCGCGCCGCCCGATCGCGTGCAATGCTTTCAGCACCGCGGAGGCGTTCGCCCAGGTGAGGTCGATGCCGTCCGTGTCCTCCTTCGTGAGGAGGCCGGCGGTGTAGCACTCGATGGCGAAGGAGATCGTCGCGCCGGTCGAGATCGTGTCGAGGCCGTACTGGTTGCACCAGTGGTTGATCGCGATCATCGCGTCGGTGTTGTTGACGCCGTTCATCACACCGAACGCGCCCATCGTCTCGTACTCCGGACGGTGCGTGTGCCTCGGGAAGGCGAACTCGCCTCGGTCTGAGCCGTCGACCGACTCCGCGCCGCAGGCGACCGGGCAGTGCCAGCAGGCGTACTTCTTCTCCATGCTGGCGTTGACGGTCGGCCCGTTCATGTTCGCCATCGACATCTCGTCGACGAGGTCGACGATGCCGACGCCGCCCCAGTTGAGGACGGGCGCGTCGCCGTTGATCGCGGAATTCGCGGTAATCCCAGTCGTCCCGAAGGTCGTGAAGAAGGTCTTCGAGGCCTGGTTGAACCCCTGGAGGCTGGACTTCACCGTCTGCAGCACGTCCTTCGTCTGCGCCATGATCTTCAGGTCGGGCTTCACGACGACGGCCTTCAACCGCTTCGACCCCATCACCGCACCGACGCCTGAACGAGCCGCGAGGCGTCCCCGCTCGTTCGCGATGCCGGACATGATCGACTGGTGCTCGCCCGCCGGGCCGATGAGGGCAACGGAGATCTTCTTCCCCAGCTCCTCCTTCATCCGGTCCTCAGTGTCGATCGCGAGGCCGCCCCAGTACACCGAGGCGTCGCGCACCTCGACGGTGTGGTCGTCGATGTAGATGTAGGAGGGCGTGGCCGCCTGGCCATAGACGAGGAGGGCGTCGTAGCCGGTGAACTTCAGGCTGGGGCCGAAGTCTCCGCCGCAGTTGGCGTCGCCCCAGCCGCCGTTCTTCGGCGACTTGCAGACGACCTGGAACCGCTGGCCGAACAGCGGCGTCCCGGTGAGCAGTCCCGGCATGAAGCCGAGGACGTTCTCCGGGCCCAGCGGCTCCGCACCGGCCGGTATGCGGTCGAACAGCAGCCGGGCGCCCAGCCCGTACCCGCCGAGGTGCTCCCGATACATCGACTCGGGCAGTTCCTCGACCCAGTGCTGGCCGGTAGTCAGGTTGACGTTCAGGATGCGACCATTGAAGGCGCGCTCGGACATACTCCTACCTCCCCACGAGCCGCGCTCCCCGGCGAGGCGGGCGCGGAACACTCTTTATAGCGCCTGACGCATACGGTTTGTAGGTGTCCGTGCCGGGCAGGGCGGACCAGAATGGACGGCATGATGGCCAACAACTGGACGATCGACACGCTGTCCAACGGCCTCCGGGTCGTGGTCACGCCCATCCCCACCGCACAGAGCGCCGCCGTCTCCCTCTGGGTCGGCGTCGGTTCCCGGGACGAGACGCCCGAGACGAACGGCCTCTCCCATTACATCGAGCACATGCTCTTCAAGGGCACCGAGCGCCGCCCCACGGCGGCGATGATCTCCGAGGCGATCGAGGGCGCGGGCGGCGGCCTGAACGCCTTCACGACCAAGGAGGTCACCTGCTACTGGAACAACGTCCCGTACGAGCACGTCGACACCGGCCTGGATGTGCTCGCCGACATGATCCAGCGCTCCGTGATGGATCCTGCAGAGGTGGAGCGCGAACGCACCGTCGTCCAGCAGGAGCTGCGTCGCGGGAAGGACTCCCCGGGCAACTGGGTGACCGAGCTGATCTCGGATGCCACGTACGGCGACCAGCCGATCGGTTGGCCGATCGGCGGCACGCTCGACACCGTCGCGGCGATGCAGCGCGATGACTTCTTCGCGCACATGGCGACCTACTACCACCCGCGGAACGCCGTGCTCTCCGTTGCCGGGAACGTCGACGCGGCGCGCATCATCGACCTCGCGGGCAAGCAGTTCGGCGGCTGGGCGCAGGCCGAGCCGGTCGCGCGGCACGCCGCGACGGCGGAACGCCCCGCCGAGTACATCCGTCTCGACGAACGCGAGATCGAGCAGAGCAACCTGGTGCTCGCGGTGCTGGGCATCGGGCGCAGCGATCCGGACAAGTACACGCTCGACATCATGAACACGGCGCTCGGTCGCGGCATGTCCAGCCGCCTCTTCACCGAGGTGCGCGAGCGTCGCGGCCTCGCCTACTCCGTCGGCTCCGGCTCCTCGCGCTACCGCGACATCGGCTCCGTCTCCGTGAGCGCCGGCGTCACGCGCGAGCACCAGGAGGAGGCGCTCCAGGTGATCGTCGCGGAGTTGCAGCGGCTGGTGACCGAGCGGATGGGCGACGAGGAGTTGAAGCGGACGAAGGACTACGCCGCCGGCTCATTCCGCCTCGGACTCGAAACGCCGATGTCGTTCGCGCAGCGCCTCGGCGGACAGCTGCTGCAGGATGGCGAGATCGAGCCGCCCGACGTCACCGTCGCACGCCTCCGCGCCGTCACGGCCGATGACATCCAGCGTGTCGCCACGCGGCTGTTCAGGGAGGCGAAGTTCTCGCTGGCGGTGGTCGGCCCGTCCGCCCCGGCCGATCGTCTCGACGCGATCCTTCACGGGGCGTAACGACACGCGGCGCCTGACGCGCGGGTCAGGCGCGCTTGCCTACCGCGCACGCTCCCAGCGGACCGTGCCATCCTCGGCCTGGTGCATCAGCAGCCGGCCGTCCTCCCGCAGGAGGTCGAGGTGCGCGAGCGTCTCGCCGATCGCGCTGCGCCGCTTGAACATTCCGAACGTCGAGTACGGGCGGTTCCACGTCACGCGCTCGGCGATCTGGGCGGCCGAGGGCGGGACGCCCTCGACGCTGTCGATTGCCGCGAGGACTTCGTGCAGCCGGTGCTCGTGGTGCTCCGCGATCACGCGGCAGCGCTCCGGCAGGTCGTCGATCGTGTCCTCGTGCGCGGGCAGCGCGAGCCCGGTGTCGAGGGACGCCACCTTCTTCAGCGACGCCAGGAACTCGCGCAGCGGGTTGCGGTGGGCCTCGTCGCCTTCCTGCGAGAGGGAGACGTTCGGGGTGATGCGGGAGAGGACGTGGTCGCCGGTGAGCGTCAGTTTGTGTTCCGGGATGTAGGCGCAGAGGTGTCCCGGCGTGTGGCCGGGGGTCCAGACGGAGACGACCAGCCAGCCGTCGAACACGATCTCCTCGCCGTCGACGAGGCGGCGGTCGGCCTCCGCGTGCAGTTCCCAGGAGCGTCGCTCCGTCTCGGAAGCAGCGTCCGGCTTCGCACCCGCGTCCATGCGACCCCACGGGGGGCCACCCCGGCTCTCCTCGAGCCCGCGTTCGAGCTCCTCCTCCGTTAAGCCGTGCCGGCGCATCCACACGCCGCTGCGCGTCAGCCAGTCGTCGTCGCCGTGGTGGCTGGCGGCGAACCAGTCCACCTCGATGCCCATCATCGTCACTTCGCAGCCGGGCGACTGCCGCTTGATCCAGTTCGCGAGGCCGAGGTGGTCGGCATGGGCGTGCGAGACGAGCAGCCGCTGCACGTCCGAGGGCGCGTACCCGATCGCCTTCAATTGCGCGGTGAGCGCCGTCTTCGCCTCGGGCGTCCCGTAGCCGGAGTCGAAGAGGGTGACCCCGTGCTTGCCGGCAAAGGCGTACGGCATGATCCAGGGCAGCGCGTTCGAGGTCATCGGTGTGCGGAGGCGCCAGAGCCCTGGCACGATCTCACGCGGCGGCTCAAGCGTGGACACATCAAAGTCAGGCACGGGTGCTCCATCTCGGTGCGCGCCCCGACCATCGAGGGTCGTTAAAGGTCGCGCCTGTCATCGATGGTACGCGGCGGGACAGGTACAGGGAGTATGGAATTGCGTCAGGCGCCCCGCGAGGAAGGTTGACGGGCGGCAGACCAGCCGCCACAGTCCCCGCACGGAGTCGCCGATGCCGGACGGGGATGGACAGAAACGGCCGGATACCGCCCAGACGGCACCCTTCGGGCTCCGTGACCTCGTCCTGTACTTCGGGCTTCTCGGCGCTATCGGGTTCGGCGGGCCCGCCGCCCTGGTCGGCTACATGCGCCGAGACCTGGTCGAAGACCGTCAGACACTCGACGAGGACACCTTCAACCTCTCCCTCGCACTGGCCCAGATCATGCCCGGCCCGCTGGCCGCCCAGACTGCAATGGCGATCGGCTATTTCCGGGTTGGGGTGCTCGGCGCCACGCTCGTCGGTGCCGCCTTTATTCTCCCGTCGTTCCTCATGGTGCTCGCACTGAGCATCGCCTACGTCGCTTTGGGCGGTTTGCCGTGGATGCAGGCGCTGTTCTACGGCATCGGCGCCATGGTGATCTCAATCATCGCGATTGCGGCGTATCGCCTCGGCACCGGCACCAACAAGCGAGACCCGTTGCTCTGGGGGGTCTTTGCGGTGCTGTTCGTCGCGACCGTGGGGTCCGGCACGGAACTCGCCGTCCTCTTCATCCTCGCCGGACTCCTTGTCGCGCTCGTCCGAGCGTGGCCGGGCACCTCGCGCGGCGTTGCGCTTACCGCCTTATGCGTCGGAGGTGCAGCCCTCATCTGGTCCATCGAACGCGTACTCCTTCAAGCCGCCGCGCCCGGAAGCGATGCACCCCTCCTGGTGCACATCCTGCTGTTCTTCACGGAAGCGGGTGCGTTCGTATTCGGCAGTGGACTGGCGATCGTCCCGTTCCTGCGCGAGGGCGTCGTCCAGGAGTTCCACTGGTTGAGTGAACAGCAGTTCCTGGACGCGGTGGCGGTGGCACTGGTCACGCCCGGTCCGGTGGTGATCACCGTGGCGTTCATCGGCTATCTCGTGGCGGGAGTCGCGGGGGCATGTGTCGCCGCCGCGGGCATCTTTCTGCCGGTCTACTTCTTCACGATCTTGCCTGCACCGTGGTTCAAGCGACATCGCGAAAACCGCCAGTTGAGGGCATTCGTCTCCGGCGCGACGGCCGCCGCCAGCGGTGCGATCGGCGGCGCCGTCGTCGTCCTGGCCCAGCGCGCCATAATCGACGCGCCCACGGCGGCGATTGCGGTCGTGGGGTTCGCCCTGCTCTGGCGGTTCCGCGTGCGCGAGCCCTACCTCGTCGCCGGGGCTGGTGTCGCGGGCCTGATCCTCTGGCCACTCGTCGGAGGCTAGGGCAACAGTTCGAGCCCCAGCGCGAGCGCGCGGCGTTCGAGGTCGGTCGAGAGGACGCGCGCCGCCTCGTCGGGCGTCAACGCTGCAATCCCGGCGAGCGCACCGTCCGGCGATGGCTCTCCGCTTACCTCGACGGCAGCGACCCGGAGGAACCCCGTCGTCTCGCTTCCCCTCACTGGATGGCGCATCCGCACCGGCAGCCGCTCCGCGTGCAATCGCGGGGTGCGCGCCGCAACCGCGAAGCGTGAACGCACAAACCGCGTGACACCGTCCGCGAAGCCCTCGTCCGGGTCGGGCGCGTCGAGCGAGAGCAGCATCGGCTGGGGCGCGTCCGGCCAGCGCGCGAGCAACAGTGCACCGTCCTCGACGCGTCGCACGACGAGGAGGATCCGCTCGGGGTCGGCATCTGGCTGCGCCGCGCGCCGGACGAGCACGTCCGGGCTGGCCTCGATCCCGCCGGTCGAAGATGCGGGGCCGGTCACGGCTCGAACACCACGGCGGACTGAAGCGCCGCCGCGTCCACCGGGCCGACCGCGGCGATGTGCAAGGCGCTCCCGCGGATGACGCGAGCTGCCACCCGCGCGGCCTCCTCGATGGTCACCGCCGCCGACCGCGCGAGCGTCTCCTCGGGCGTCTTCATCGGCAGGTTGAGGATCGCCTGCGATCCATAGAGCGCGGAGACGGACCGGGTGTCTTCCAGCCGCAGCTGCGTCCGTGAGCGAGAGACCGCCTTCGCGCGCTCGAGCTCGTCCGCCCCCACCGGAATGCAGGCGCGCGCCAGTTCCTTCGCGATCTCGCGGGCCGCCTCGACCGCCCGCTCCGGGTCAACGCCCGCGTACACGCCGAACATCCCGCAGTCGTGCAGCGTCGCCATGTAGGAGTGGATGTCGTAGCAGAGCGCGAGCTCCTCGCGCAGCCGCGCGAACAGCCGCGACGACATCCCTTCGCCGAGGATCACCGAGAGCAGGTCGAACGCGTACCGGTCGTCGTCATTGGAGGCGACGCCATGCAGGCCGAACGAGAGATGGACCTGCTCGGTCTCCTTGTCGTGCACCGTCACCAGCGGGTGTCCGGTGCCGGGGCGGTTGGGTACCAAGGGCAACGGGTCGCCGGCGCGCCAGTCCTCGAAGGCACGCCCGACCATCTCGCGTACCTCGGACGGGTCGACCGCCCCCGCGATCGAGACGACCGTCGCGTTCGGGACGTACTGGCGGTGGTAGTAGGCACGGATCGCCTCGGCGGTCATCGCCTCCACCGACTCCTCGGTGCCGGCGATGTCGCGCCCGTGCGGCTGCCCCGGCCACAGCGTCTCGTCGAGCAGCACGCCGACCTGCTCCGTGGGCGAGTCCTCGACGGCGGCCAGCTCTTCGAGGATGACGTCGCGCTCGCGCTCGATCTCGTGCTCCGGCAGCATCGAGTTCCGGATCATGTCGCCCAGGATGTCGATGGCGCCGCCCAGATACTCCGGCGTGACCTTCGCGTAATAGACGGTCATCTCGCGGTTCGTCGCCGCGTTGATGTTCCCGCCGATGCGGTCGATCTCCATCGAGATGTCCAGGGGCTTCGGCCGTCGCTCGGTCCCCTTGAACAGCAGGTGCTCGAGGAAGTGCGACAGCCCGCCCTCCTCCGGCGTCGCCTCAAACCGCGACCCTGCCGCCACGTAGATCGAGGCGGACACCGACCGCGCGTACGGCATCGGCGTCACGAGCAGCCGCAGCCCGTTCGCGAGCGTGATCAGTTCCGGCGTCGCAAGGGGCAAAATCTTCGGCAAGGGGACCCGTTTCCGGTGGTTGGGAGACCTTGGGCCATCCTACCGGGCGTTATCGGACGGTCAAACGTCAGGTTTCGGGGAGGGTATGGTTCTGAACAGCCACAGGCGCTGTCTGAGGGGACAACGGGAATGACGTCACAACAAAAGCACGAGCGCGACATCGAACGCGATGTGCCGCCGAGGCAGTTCGCGGAGAAGCTGAGGAGACTCGCTGACTGCATCGAAAACGGGAAGCCGTTTCGGATTCAGGTGGCCGGGGAACGGGTCTCGGTACCGCTTTCGGCGACGATCAGCATCGAACATGAGCGACTCGGCGACGAAGAGGAACTGGAGTTCCAGCTCCGCTGGCCAAGGGGTCGCTAGCAGCCCCTACCCCTCCCAGAGCACGTCACCTTTGAGGTCGGCCGGGTGCGACTTCGAGGCGAAGACGGCGTACTCCGCCTTCGACGCGCCGATTGTCGTCATGGGGCCGTGGCCGGGGAGGACCAGCGTTTCGTCCGGCAGCACGTACAGCCGCGAGGTGATCGAGGCGATCTCCTGCTGGAGATTCTCGGACGTCTGCGTGCGGCCGGGGCCGCCAGGGAACAGCGTGTCGCCTGTGATCAGCGCCCCGCCCACGAGGAAGCAGGTCGAGCCGGGCGTGTGCCCCGGCGTGTGGATGGCGCGCACCGTCGCCCCGCCCACCGCAAACGTCGCTCCGTCGGCGAGCGGCTGGACATTGCGCGTGGCGTTGAGGTTCGTCTCGGTCGCCCCGCAGAAGACGGGGGCGGACGTGTGCGCCCGCACCACGTCGAACCCGTTCCAGTGGTCGTTGTGGTGGTGCGTCACCACGATCCGCTCGACCGGCGTCTCGCCCAGCGCCTCGACGATCGCCTCCGCACCCTCCGGGACATCGACCACCGTCACAGCGCCACCCGAGGCGGCGCGCAGGATGTAGGAGTTGTTTCCGAACCGCCCGAGCGACGGCAGCATCTCGATGCTGACTGTCGCGTCCTGATAGACCGTCGTCTCCATCACCGTCCCCCTCACATCTTCGACGGCCGCTGGCCGAGGCCCGCGCGACGGCCGTCCGTCCAAGCCAGCCCTTCCTCGGCGAGCCGTCCCAGCAGGATACGCACTCGCGCGCGCTCCTCGGCGGTCGTCGCTCCGGCACGCTTCGTGAGCGCCGGCAGGGTGACCGATTCGCCCGCTGCGTCACGCAGCACCTGCATCACCCGCCCGCGCGCCTGGCGCTCCGAGCCCTCGAACGTCCCCTGCGCACTCACCGGCGCCGCCACCTCGCCGGCCGCGAAGCGCGGCTGTGCGGCGCACATCGAGGCCACCACGCAGACCTCGCAGTGCGGACGCGGCGTGCAGACGCGCGCGCCGTAGTCCATCAGCGCCGGGTTCCACCGCGCGCCCTCGCCCGCCGGGAACAGCGCCGCCGCCGCATCGATCTCCGCGCGAGATGTGTCCCGTGCCGGCTGCAGGTCGCCGGACACCAGCCGTCCGAGGACGCGCACGATGTTCGTGTCCACGGCGGGCGCGTCGTCGCCGAAACCGAAGGTGCGCACGATCGCCGCCGTGAACGGCCCCACGCCCGGCAGCGCGAGCAGCGCCTCCGGGTCACGCGGGAGCGCCCCCGCGTGCTCCTCCATGCACCGTCGAGCCGTCTCGTTCAGTCCGACGGCACGACGCGGGTACCCTGCGCGGCCCCATGTCTGCAAGACGGCGGCGCGGTCGGCGCGCGCGAGGCTCGCCAGCGTGGGGAACGCCTCCATCCATCGCGCGTAGACCTCGAGGACGCGCGACATCTGCGTCTGCTGCGCCGCCACCGCCGCCACCAGCGCGGCGTACGGGTCGCGCGCCGTCCGCCAGGGGAACGGCTGCGCGTGTTCGTCGTACCACTCGAGGAGCCGTCGCTGCACCGCCCGGCGGCGCGCCGGTGGGAACGCGTGCGGGCCTTGCTGCAGCAGGTGGTCGGGTGTGCTGCGAGGCATCGTCGGCGGAGCGTAGCCGGGGGCCTCGTCGTGTACCATGCGCCGCCGAGGGGTGGTGCGTCATGGTCGCTGCGAAGAAGCCCGTTGCCCGGAAACCTGCCGCGAAGAAACCAGCGGCTCGCAAGCCCGCTCCAAAGCGCCCCACCTCGAAGCCCGCGGCGAAGAGGCCAGCCGTGAAGAAGGCCGTCGCCAAGAAGGCGCCAGCGCGCAAACCAGCCGCGAAGAAGCCAGTTGCAAAGAAACCCGCGGCGAAGAAGCTCGCTGCAGGCAAGCCGGCAGCGAAGGAAGCTCCGGCCCGCAAACCTGTTGCGAAGAAGGCCGCGCCGAAGACGGTCGTGAAGAAGATCGCCGTCAAGAAAATCGTAACGAAGAAGGTGGCCAAGAAAGCGGCCGCCACACCTGCGGCCAAGCCCGCCGCCGCTAGGAAGCCCGTGACGAAGAAGCCCACCGCCAAGGAGAACGCCAAAGAGACCATCGAGTCGCGTGTCAACGTCGTCAACGACCACCTGACGCAGCACGTGGTCGTCGTCCGGCAGTTCACCCGCACCTTCCCCACCTCGAATGTCTGGGTGCTGAAGGACGGTCGCGAGGCCGCCCTCCTCGACGCGGGCTACGGCGACAAGCAGTCGATCGGTGAGCGCTCGAAATTCTTTACGAGCGAGATGGGCCACCTCAACTTCACGACGATCGCGATGACCCACCACCACTACGACCACTCGTCGGGCGCGCGCCAGCTGCGTGAACTGCTCAAGGCCGAGACGGCCATCAACCCCGTGGACGAGGTGCTGCTCCACACGCCCCCCGCGCCATCACAGGGCAACGAGGACCTCCCGGACGAGGAGGACCTCGCCGAGCGCGTCGCCGCCTGGCGCGCCGAGGCCCTCGCGACACCGATCGACCGCCCGCTCGCGGACGGCGACACGTTCAAGGTCGGCGGGCTCACCGTGCAGGCCGTGCACACGCCCGGCCACACCGCCGGCCACAACTGCTACTGGGTGGAGGACCTGCGCATCCTCTTCACCGGCGACAACATCCTCGGTGTGGGGACGAGCGCGATCGGCCCGCCGCCCGCCGGCGACATGAAGCAGTACCTCGACTCGCTGCTCCGCATGCGCGAACTGCAGGCCTCGCTCTTCGCCCCCGGCCACGGCCCGACCGTGACCGCCACCGACGCGAAGGTGCAGGAACTGCTCGACCACCGCGCAACGCGCGACCGGCAGATCATCGATCTCATCGACCGCGGCTACACCACGGACAACCAGATCCGCCGCGCCCTGTACCCGGAGATCCAGAAGGGCCTCCGCCGCTCCGCCGGCGGCCAGGTGCGCTCCCACCTCGCGAAGATGGTGGGTCAGGGCATCGTGACCGTGGCCCAGGAGGACGAGGGCAAGGTCTGGCGTGTCGCTCTGACCAAGTAGGGCGGACGTCGATGACCCTGGGCGAAGCGCGAACGCCGTCGGCGAGATTCCACTACGCGTGGGTGATCGTCGGTGTCACGTTCGTCATTCTCATCGCGGCGGCCGGCGTCCGGTCGGTGCCGTCTGTATTGATCGTGCCGCTGGAAGAGGAGTTCGGCTGGAGCCGCGCCACGATCTCGCTCGCCGTATCGATCAACCTGCTGCTGTTCGGCGCGCTGGGCCCGTTCGCCGCCTCGCTGATGGACCGCGTCGGGATGCGTCGGATGATCGTCGCCGCCCTGTCGATCCTCACGGTCGCGGTCGCTCTGACCACTCAGATGAACCACCCCTGGCAGCTGCTGCTCCTCTGGGGCGGCATGGTCGGCCTGGGCGCGGGGGTGATGTCGGGCTGGCTCAGCGCCACCGTGGCGACCCGCTGGTTCGTGACGCGCCGGGGCGTCGTGGTGGGCACGCTGACCGCGGCGGGCGCGACTGGCCAGCTGATCTTCCTGCCCCTCCTCGCCCGGATCGTTGAGACCGCCGGCTGGCGTCCCGCGGTGGCGCTGGTGGCGATCACGACCGCGCTCATCGTGCCCCTCGTCGTGTTCCTGATGAGGAACTTCCCAGAGGACCGTGGCCTGCTGCCGTACGGCGCGCTGTCCGAGACCGACATTCCAGCCGGACGCGCACCAATCGCGGGGAACCCGTTCAAGGCGGCGGTCGAGACGTTGGCATCGTCCGTCCGGGACCGCAACTTTCGGCTCCTCGCCTTCTCCTTCTTCATCTGCGGCGCGACCACCAATGGATTGATCGGGACGCACCTGATCCCGATGGCGCACGACCATGGACTGACTGAGGTGACCGCAGCGAGCCTGCTCGCCGTCATCGGTGTGTTCGACATCATCGGGACGATGGGGTCGGGCTGGCTCTCCGACCGGTTCGACAACCGCCGCCTGCTCTGCTGGTACTACAGCCTCCGCGGTCTCTCGCTGCTGTTCCTGCCATTCGCCTTCGAGGCAGGTGTCCCCGGGGTCGCCCTCTTCGTGGTGTTCTACGGACTCGACTGGGTGGCGACGGTCCCACCGACCGTGCGGCTCACGGGTGACCTGTTCGGAGCGCAGCGGGTCGGCACGGTCTACGCATGGATGCTCGCCTCCCATCAACTTGGTGCATCGATGGCGGCGTATGCAGCGGGCGCGATGCGCACGTCGCTCGGGGACTACCGGCTCACCTTCTTCATCGCGGGCGGCCTCGCGCTCATCGCCGGGATGCTCGTGCTCCAGGTCGCCCGTCCCACGGACAAGGCCGGCAGCGAGGCCAACGTGTCCAGCAAGACGCCCGAGGCTCGGTTCAGCACCGGGGGCTGATCGACGTCCTCAACCGCGCTGTTCCCGAGTGGCCCTGACTCATCCGGCCAGACGGCGCGGGGTCAGTCCCCCGTGACGTCCACGAGCAGCGTGCCATCCGGGATCGCGCCGCTCGGGAACAGCGCGAGGAACGGCTGGTTCACGAAGTCCGGCGCTCCGGCGATATAGCCGATCGCGGCGCCGCTTCGGAACACCCAGAGGGAGCGCACCCGCACCCCGGGCGTCGCGACGGCGAGCGTGATGTTCCCGCCGCCCCACTGCGCGAGCGTCACACCGGACGGCGCGAGCGCGCCGCGGAAACCACCGCCCTCCGGACTGCCGGCCTGCGTGACGGTCACCGTCACGGTGCTGGCCGTGCGGTGCCGGAAGCGATCCAGCGCCGACACCTCGAGCGTGACAGGCCCCGACTCGGGAGCCGTGAATGTGGTGGTGGCGCCGCTTGAGGCGAGCGCGATCGCGGGGCCGCCGGTCTGCTTCCATTCGAAGGTGACGGCGTCGCCCTCGGGGTCGATGGCCTCGGCGGTGAGAGAGACCGGCGCACCGGCCTGGACGCTGCGGTCGGCGGGTTTCGTGAGTACGGGTTTCAGGTTGCCGCCGTACAGGTTGATGAGCCAGGCGACTTCGGCCGCGGAGGCGCTCGGGCGGCAGGTCGTGAGGTCATTCCGATCGTACGACGGCCACATCAGGTCACCCCGGGTATCGGAATGGCCGAAACCGATCGCGTGGCCCATCTCGTGGGCAAGAAGGGTACGCAGGCAGACTTCCGGTACGTTGAGGTTGTTGTCGAGGAAGATGTCGGTCTCGTCGAAATATCCGATGGCGGAGCCAGGCGAGGTCAGCCAGCTGCCCCGCGTCAGGCCGGCCTGCGATCCGGTGACGATGTTCCGCGCGTCGTCCCACCCGATCTCGTTCACGAGGTCACCCATCGTCACCACGGACGTGGCGCAATCACCGACGTAGCGGACGCCGATAGCGGCGTCGATGCTGTTCCACATCTCCACGGCCAGGCGGACCGCGTCGCGGAACTGGGTCGCGGTCACCGTGGCCGGCCGGTTCGCATCAAGTGTGCAGAACGGCACCGGGCTCGCGTTGGCGGGCCAGCGGACGACCTGGCCGTCGCGTGAGAAGTTATCGATGATGAGCTCGGCGCCGGTCGACCGGTCGCCGCCGCCCGGGGCTGCACCGGGGCTGTCGAATGACGCCTCATTCGGCGCATCCGCTGCGGCCGGGGAGGCGAAGCGGGGCGCGAAACAGAGAGCGGCGAAGACCAGCACCACGGCAGGGAGGCTCGCCCGCCGGGCTCGCGAGGTTTGGTACATATGAGCTCCTGGGCGACAGGCCCGACGACCGCCATGCGGCCATTCGAGTATCCCTACTAAATCGAGATCGGCGGCAGGCAGTTCGTCGGGAGGGGAATCTGACGAAGATCGCCCCGCTTCTGCCGGCATGAGATAATCCGTGCGGTTCCGCTCGCGCAGCCGAAGGGTGTCGCTGCGGTCGGACTGATTCAGATTCACTGACACCGCCTCGGGCGGGGTTTCGGGCAATATCGTGACGAGTTCAACCACCGAGGCGAACGCCTGGGGCGTCGTCGGTCAGGATGCGCCGGTCGAGGTGCTCCGACGGGCGATCGCCGGGGGCCACCTGGCCCACGCCTACCTCTTCGCCGGGCCTCCCGGCATCGGCAAGGCGCTGCTCGCCCGACGGCTCGCCCAGACGCTCGTCGCCCCGAGCGCCGAGGACCCCACCCTCCCTGACCTCACCTCCCGCGCCGCGCAACAGATCGAGGGCGGCGCCTCCGCCGACATTGAGCGGATCGCCATCGGTGGCATCTGCGACGAGGCCAGCCACGACCACTCCACCGACCGCTCGACCCGGATCCGCATCTGCCAGATCCGCCGCCTCGAACGGGTCGCCTCGCTCGCCCCGTTCGCCGTCTCGCGCCGCGTCTTCGTCATCGATGGCGCGGACGACCTGCAGCCCGAGGCGGGGCACGCCCTGCTGAAAACGCTCGAGGAACCACCCGGCGACGCGCTGCTCCTCCTGCTCGCCGCTGACATCGACGCGCTGCTCCCCACCATCCGTTCGCGCTGCCAGGAGATGGTGCTCCGCCCGCTCTCACACGCGCGTCTCGCCGAGGAACTGCGCGCACACGCCGCGCTGCCTGCGGGCGAGGCGTTCGCCCTCGCGCGCCTCGCCCACGGCCGCTACGGCCTCGCCATGCGCATGCACGCCGACCCCTCCCTCGCCGTCCTCCGCCAGTCCGCCACCGAGGAGGTGCGCCGGCTCGCCCGCGCCGGCCGCAACGAGCGCTTCGACGTCGCCGACCGGCTCGGTTCCGCCTGGTATCGCGAGCGCGAGAGCGTCCTCGTCACCGTCGACCTCTGGCGCGACTGGTGGCGGGAGGTACTGCTGGCGACCTCCGGCCTCGCGGCGCTCCCGGAGGCTGTTGAGGATGCTGCGGGCCTGACGCCTGCGGATGCCGTGCGCGCGTTGCGCGCCGTGCAGACCGCGCGCCGGCATCTGCTGGGGAACACCAGCGCTCCGCTCGCCCTCGAGGTTATGATGCTCGACCTCCCGACGTTGAGCGCCCAGCGGGGCGCACCGGTTCCTTCGACGGCAGGTGTCGCATGACCACTCAGGTGCGCGCGACGCACGTCGGCGTCCGTTTCGTCGAAGCCGGCCCGATCTCCTACTGCTCACCCGGCGACCTGGCGCTCGGCGTCGGCGACTACGTCGTAGTGCGCATGGCGCGCGGCGAGCGGCTCGGCTGGATCGTCGTCGGGGCGGACCAGGTCCTCGCCAGTCTCGTCGATGGCCCGGTTCGGGTCGTCGACCGTCTCGCCTCGGAGACCGATGTGGCCACCTGGCGCGCGCAGACCGAACGGGCGAAGGCGGACGTGCTGCGGGTGCAGGCCGTCGCCGCCCGCATCGACGCCCGCGTGCGGGTCGCCGCGCTCACCTACGACCTTGCCGGCGAGCACGCCGAGCTGACTTACACGGCCAAGGAATTCAACGGCGAGGAGCGGCTGCACCGCGAGGCCCGCCAGTTCCTCGGCGTCGCCAACCTTGAGGTCGAACAGGTCGGCGACCGCGACCGCGCGAAGGCGCTGGGCGGCCTCGGCCAATGCGGGCGCGGCCTTTGCTGCGCCACCTGGATGACGGAGTTCCCCGCGATCTCCATCAAGATGGCGAAAGACCAGGGACTGGCCCCCAACCCCACGAAGATCTCCGGTGTGTGTGGCCGCCTCCTCTGCTGCCTCGCCTTCGAGGTGGATGCGTACCGCGAGATCGTCGGCACGCTCCCGAAGGTCGGGAAGCGAATCACGACCCCGGTCGGACGCGCGAGGGTGATCTCGATCAACGCGATCAACGAGACCGTCCGCCTGCGCATGGACGAGTCGGGTCAGGTGATCGAACTCGCCGCCGAGACCATCCGCCGCCAGATGGGCACGGCCATCCGGCCCGAAGAGCTCGATGGCGACGTCGAGGAAGCCGTCCGCCGCGAGGACGAGGAGCGCCGCGCGCTCTTCCTCGCCGCGCTGGAGCCGACCGACCGGCGTTCCGGCCGCCGCTCCAGCCGTGCGGCGTTCGATGCCACCGGCCGCGAGGTGCGCGACGAGCGCCCGCTGCGCGACCTCGACTCGAGCGCCGTCCCCGAGGACCGCATCGATCTCCCGCGCGAGCCGCGAGCCCCACGTCCCC